>Ga0209737_10000824_pt1 | contig 23842 bp, 26 predicted proteins | sample TergutCu122P3_FD_187284 | JGI IMG/M metagenome (GOLD analysis project Ga0209737, IMG submission 187284) | Cubitermes ugandensis P3 segment gut microbial communities from Kakamega Forest, Kenya - Cu122 P3 (SPAdes) (version 2) | ecosystem: Host-associated > Arthropoda: Insects > Digestive system... | reverse complement strand
AAGGTTCATTTGAAATGCTACGGTTGGATCAAGGTATTTCGGTTTGTGGCCAAAAATGGTCGCACGAATTACATAGGTACAAGTCGGCTTGATTTAACAGAATTAGAAGTTAAAACGTATTTCGAAAGACGCTGGAGCATTGAGGTAGTGCATAGAGAACTAAAGCAAACTTGTGGATTTGGTCGCTGTCAGGCTAATATTGGCCGAGCCGGACGTAATCATATTGGTCTTTCTATGCTTGCTTTTGTGAGAAAGCACCGCAGAAGACGTTTTAGAACATACGACTTTTACCACCAAGATTGGGATATCCTAAAACCTGCCATTAAACATGCTTTAGACTTAACTGCTTAAGTGCGAACTCGTGAATTTCTGAAATAATAATATGGTATGCTGATCTCATGTTCAATTCTCCTTTAGTCCAAATTTCTTAATAATACCGTTTTTAACAGTCAGATCGTTCATTTTTGGTGTCTAACAACTTGAGTAACATTAGACCTGTCCTGAAACTTATCCACAGTGATAAAATGATCTTTTTTGAGTTTTGTTTTGCCAAAAATACTCGAAAGACAACAAGTATTTCTGCGTTTTTTGACTTCACATAACGTCAAAAAATCTTTATTTTCTCTCCCGCGTCTAAGTTTCAGGACATGTCTACTCTTGATAAATTAGTTTTAAAGATAATTTTGAAAATTGATCACAATTTTATAAAATTAATTGCGATATTTGACGAATATTTGACTAGTATGTACAATTGTGTTCTAATAAAAACTAACATTAATGGAAATTTCTATTTTTAAAAATTTAATTTTATGAATGGGTTAAGTTATGTTTGAAAAAATAATTGAAGCTATCAAAAAAAATATTTTGGACGAAAATTTAAAAGAAGAAATTTTTGGTAGCTATGACCAAAATTCTGACAAGCTTTTTAACTTGTGCAAAAAACACTCAGACGAAGATTTCACAAAAGAAGAATTCGATTTTACCTTGTCTCAGTTTTTCGTTTTAGTCTTTGAAAACATCTTCAAAAACTATGATGAGTCAGTAAAGATTTCGGAATTGGATTTGGAAAACATAGCTGGAGGAGTAAGTTTGAAGAAAGTCACGGCTGCCTCGCTTTTAACACTATTTTTCATTGGATTAATTCCAACTGGAATAAAAAATTTAGATCTTGCCCCTAAAGCAAATGCCACCGGCGTAATAAAGACCGCAAAAGAAGTTTGGAAAAATCTTGATGAAACAGATAGAATATGGTTTGGAGTATTTTTTGGTTTGACGATTCCAGCAATCTATAAACTTGGCAAATGGTTATATAAACCTTTCGTTGAAGATGTTGTTAAACCGTCAATAAATTGGTTCGTATCTACCTTTATTTACAATAGAATCAGCCTTGACAAAGATCCTGTAAAATTTAGAGAAATTGCAGAAAAATTTTTGAAAGAAAATATTTTTGCTCAAGATAAAGCCATAGAAAAAATAGTAAGCATTATGAGTGGATACATAGATATGTGGAAAGAAAGCGATATTACTGGCAAACCTTGTACTTCGGGATGTGTAATGACATTTATTGGAGCTTCTGGTACTGGTAAAACCCTAGTAGGTAGGTTGATTTCACAACTTATTTTTAATAAAGATATGGATCCAGTCCAATTTATTACCGACACATCTATTAAAGCTCCTCCGACGCCTTCGGACGTACCAAAGATAACTGTAAATGTTAACTCATTTGGTATGGCAGAGGATATGCCTTCAAGTAAAACAGAAGAGTTGTCACCAGCAGACCAATTATTTCATGAAAACTCAAAACTTGTACGTCAATTGCTCCAAAACAGTAAAACTGTCTTCATTATAGATGAAATAGATAAAATTCATAAGAAGGACCATAATGACACTATTTTAGAACGTTGGCGTGAGGTAAAGGATACTGGTATATTAAGGTATCGGCTCTCAAACGGAGAGTACAGGAATATTGATGCTTCAAGATGTGTATTTATTTTTATCAGTAACGAATTGCCTCAATGTTGGGGATTACCCGAAAGAGATTTTACACCTCAGGAGGCCACTTCTAGAACAACTGTCAAACGAGATAGATCTCTTGTTAATCGTTTTGATGTTGTAGAATTTGAAAACTTTAAAAAAGACGATTATATGGTCATATTAAAACCTTTAATATCTCAGATAAAACAATCTTACTCTCAACTCTACAATATGAACATCGAATTTGCAGAAGACTTTACGGAGAATGTTGCTAGAACCGCGGAAGATAAAAATAAGGGAGCTAGAGGGGTAAATGACTTTCTAGTAGAATTAAGAGGTAAATTGGTTGACTGTCGCTCTAAAAATAAAATTTTAGAAAACAACAGTCCAAAAGAAGCAAAAAAAAATCCTGTATGGAAAGTTACCGTTAAATATGATAGACTAAAAGAGACATTTAGTGTTGAAGCTCAAAAATCAGAATTTGAAAATTAGATTTTTAACTTCTATTCTGTGATTTTTTCATCTCTTTAACTGTTTTATAATAATAACTATATTTACTTATGAAATTTTTTGTTTACACTCTTGGTTGCAAAGTAAATCACTGCGATTCAAGAGAAATTTATTCTAATCTTATATCATATGGATTTGAGGAATCTGATTATTTAAACTCAGATATAATAATAATCAACTCTTGTGCTGTAACATCTGAAAGTGTAAGAAAAACAAGACAGGTTATAAATAAGTTTAAAAAAATCAATCCAAAATCATTTTTAATTTTAACAGGATGCGCAGTCATAGTAGAACAATTCAAAAATATGCCACAAATATCCTTGATAGCTGCCAAAATTGAAATTGTTGACAAAATAATAAAAAAATGCAAAAAAACCTATCCAAGTTTTCCTCATAACATAGTGAAGAATATAGAGAAAAAAACAAGAATATTTTTAAAAATTGAAGACGGATGTGAAAATTTTTGCTCCTACTGCATAATACCATTTGTAAGAGGAAAAGTTCAATCAAAACAACTTCATCAAATTGAGTTTGACTCAAAAAATTTTTACGAATTAGGTTTTAAAGAAATAGTTCTTGTTGGAATAAATCTTGGCTCTTACGGAAAGGATAATGGTTCTAATCTTACGGAAGTAATCAATGTAGTAAGAAAATACTTTAAAAGGATAAGACTAAGTTCATTAGAACCAGATACTGTAAATAAAGATTTGATAGAAAAATTATCTTATTATGAAGAAATTTGTCCAAGTTTTCACCTTTCACTCCAAAGTGGAAGCGATAGAATACTCAAGCTAATGAAACGAAATTATACTATATTAAATTATATAGAATTAATTGATGATATAAGAAATCGTTTTAAAAAGGCTACATTTACTACCGATCTAATTGTTGGATTTCCGTATGAAACTGAAAAAGATTTTAGAAATTCGCTAGATGTGATAGACATTGTTGGATTTATAAAAGTTAACGTTTTTCAATTTTCTCCAAGGCCTGGAACTGAAGCTTTGAAATTTGATCAAATAGAATCTGGAATAAAAAAAAATAGAACAGACACTGCTATTAATTATTCTAAAAGTGTGTCTAAAAAAGTTATATCATCTTTTGTTGGAGAAAATTTTGATGTCTTGTTCGAAACTAAAAAAGATAATTTTTTTTATGGATATTCAGAAAATTATATAAAAATTAAACATAAGTCGAACGAAAATTTATGCGGACAAATTAAAAATGTAATATTTTTACCTGAGATATCATAAATATCTTTAAAACTTTAAAACCTGTTCTCATAGATTTCAAAACGCATAGTTTTGAGAAAAAATTTTTCAAAAATCGGCATTTTAAATCCATGAAAAAGGTTCTTAGATATTTTTAAATTATGAGGTTAATTTAGATGGGCGATATAAAAAGTTCACATATATTAACTATCGATAACCGAAAAATTTTACGTTTGACAGGCGTAAATGAAGTTGGTAGCTTTGATGATCGATATGTAATTGTTGTTACAAATTTAGGTAAAATAAAAATTTGTGGAAGTAATTTAAAAATAGATAAAATTTGTATAGAAAACGGACAATTAGAATTATCTGGTAAAATAGATTCTTTGAATTATTTGAACAAAAAAATTTTTACTAGTGGATTTTTTTCAAAAATTTTTAAATAGAGAGGAATTTTTATGTCCCCAATACTAATTTGTGGATATTTTTTTGTTTTAGGGACATTTTTGGGAATAATTTATGATGTATTTAAAATTTATAGATTAATTTTCGCATCGAAAAATTTTTTAATATTTCTTCTAGATGTTTTTTATTTTTTAATTTGTTCTATCTGCGTATTTGTTTTATCCCTCGTTGTTAATATGGGCTGTATAAGGTATTTTATAATTCAGAGCGCAGTTATAGGATTTGTATCCTATAAGTTGACAATTGGGAAGCTATTTAATTTTATTTTTATTAAGATTTTAAAATTTTTTAATCATCTTATTTCAAAATGGTTAAATTAACTTATAAAAAATTTTAATAAACCTTTAAGAATTTATGTCGTATCTTTGAATTGATGAAAACACAAATTTTTTAAAAAAGTGAAAAAATAATGAAAATCAAAACTGGAAAGGCAAAAAGAAATAAACTTATAATAAAAATCATCATTTTTATTTCACTGTCATACTTTATTATCGTTTTCATCAATCAACAATTAAAAATCAGAAGTTTACGAAATAAAGTACTCGAGTTAAACAAAGAAATCCTTGAATATCGGCAAGATTCTAAAGAAAATGAATCCAAATAGTTAAACGTTTTTTTAAATAAACACGTTTACAAAGAAAAATTTTTAGGTCTTATCAGATTTTTGTAATTTTAAATAAAAAAAATAATTTGGGAGACAAATATTCTATGGCATACAACATAGGAGAAATAATCGAAGGAAAAGTGTCTGGGATCGCTAAGTTTGGTGTGTTCATAGATTTACCAGATGGCACACGCGGTCTAGTTCACATATCTGAAATCTCAAATAACTATGTAAAAGAAATCAGCGATCATATAAAGCTTGAAGAAAAAAGAAAAGTAATGATACTGGAATATGACGGCAAAAAAATTTCACTTTCAATACGTAAAGCAGAAAACAAATTGAATAAGTCTGTCAAACTAACATCAGACGAATCTTCTCACATACAAGGTGGAATCAAAAATAAAAACGAGAGGTTCGAAAGTATGATGGGACGTTTTTTAAAAGATAGTGAAAAACATCAGCAAGCAATTGCAAGAAGATTTGACAAATGAAGTTAATGTATTTTGTATTTACAATCAGCCACTGTAAACATCTTATTAAAATTTTTATTGTAATCGACAGGTGCAGATGAACACAAAGATTGAACCTCTATCACTTTTGGTTCAACTTTTAGTCTACGAGCTAAAATTCTGCACAATTCACTAAAATTTATCTGATCAACATCTACGCCGTACAAATTAAATTTTTTAATTATATCAGATCCATTTTCCGTGTTAAGTATTTCCTTTACAAACTCCCTGTTTTTCATCAAATTTTTAAAAATTTGAGAATATTTACTATCTGAATTTTCATCATTTTTCACATCAAATCACCTCAAATAAAATCTTGCCTAATGTACCCACATTAATTTTATTTTTTTTTATTTTTCATACAAATAAAAAATACTGCATACAATTAAATACAGATAAATTTTACCTAATTTTTAAAAATTATGCGGGGCAGATTTTGCAGAACTTAAATGACTTTTCGGCGCTCTTAAATGATCCAAAAATTATGGAACAGCTCAAAACTATAAGTGACAAACTTAATAACAACAGTACTCCAAGCAATTGTACTCAAAATCAAAATACTACAAGCATTATGCAATCCATGTCAGGATTTTTACCGACGACAAATAACCAAAACGCTCTCAACCAAAATATTATGACAACACTTTTAAATTCTATCGTTGGAAAAAATCAGAAATTTGACAACATGCAAAATATGATGATGCTTATGGGTATGATATCACAAATTCAAAATAATTCCAAAAACAAAGAGATGAAATGCAGCAAATGTGGTTCAAAATATATTGAATCCACACACAATAATGATCAAGAAGTCTGATATACTCCAAAGAATAGTAACAAAAAAGACAATAGACTTCTTTCCTAAAGTTAGGAAAGAAGTCTATTGAAATTGCGGCTAAGAAGCCGTAATGAAAGTTAAAATATGTTACGTAAAGCGACCTATTTTAATTTTTTTCTACTATTTTTATCTCGTTATTGTTCATATTGGTTTGTCCCTTAATAGCATCTTTTATTTTTATAATATCCTCTTTCGGTAATTTAATTTTAGAATGTACAATAAGATTACAACCATCTTTTCCTATTATAGCTATACAATCAACAATTGATTTTACTTTTATCTTTACTATATTTTCTATATTATTTTCCTGCTGGATTGTTTTAGTAATTTCTTTTAGATGGTCACTGTCGTTATCTTTTGAAGCAATTTCTACCAATTTATCTCTAGCATCTTTTCTGCTCAATCTAGTTTCCTTAAAAAAAGTATCTATCTCTTCACTTTTACTTACATCAATACCACTTATAGCAGAATTTTGGTCAACATTCGAACTATTTACATACACAGCTTCTCCTAAATTTCCTGAAGTCAGAACATCTTTATTTGCCAACTTGTCTTCTCCATAAGAAAACCAATATTTTATGCCCACAGCTGCTCCAAAAGATAAAATTAAGGATGCGAAAATTATTTGTCTTCTTTTTATTTTAATAGGCTTCATTTTAAAATCCTCCAGATTTAATTTAACTTTATTAGAGTTCTTTCACAAATTGAAAGTATTGTTTTTTTGAAGTATATTCCATTTGCCGACATAATTGTATGCACAAAAGATATATATATCTAACAGATCTGAGTAACATAAACTTTGTCTGAACTTATATTCAGTGCTGTCGTAACAGTCTTTATTACATTTTCTCTAACATTTTTGTTTTTTGCACCTTTACAGGATATCACTGCTCCTCTAATTTTAGGTTCAATTTTTCTTAAAATCAAAGGTTTTTCATTTCCATTTGAATCCTTTGTAGTGATATATCTTTTTTCACTATCATCAATCTCTTTTTTTAAAGTTGACGTTCCGTCTATGGAAGCATCCTTTATTGTCTCATTTTTTTGTTTTTTCTCTATAGCATATACCAATTCCTCGCTTGTTTCTAATGTAACTAGAACCATTGTTTTTCCCGCACCTTCTATTTCTGAAATCATTTTTTCAAGATCATTTTGTACATTTTTTACAAAATTTTGGCTACTTTCTATTGATAACTCATTTTTTTTTTCATTTTTCACAAAAATGTTTGGTAGTATAATCAAAGAAATACCAAAAATTGCAAAAATAAATACTATTTTTTTATTGTTTATTATTTTTTTAAACAATGGATTTAAACTTTTTACTTCCAAATTTTTCGATGCTCCTTCAAAATAATGTTAAAAATTTTTGTAGAATAGACCTCTTTCGTAATTTGAAAATGTCAATTTTTTTAAAGTGAAAATAACTTTTTACAATTACGAAAGGAGTTTAATGTAACAATTAATTTTGAATTCATTTTTTATTTTTTCAGATAAAATTTTTTTATTTTCAACTCCTTCTTCAAAAATAATTTCACATGTAACTGGTGGACGAGCGCTTTCGTTAATATGTATGATAATACTTTTAGCTTTAGCACCGTTTTTTTCTAAAAAAATTTTTATCTGATTAGCAATATTTTTTTTTGCTACAAATTTAAATCTTGACTCCAACTTGTTTTCAATTTTTTGTTCGTCTAACTTAAAAAAATTAAAGTTTTTTTGAATTTCAAATTTTTTGAATGGATAGAGAATACATAAAATAAAAAATACATTTAACACAGTGTTTGCAATCCTTTTTTGGTGACATTCAGGTAGAACAAATTCAATTAATGTACATATCAAAGAACCTGTAACAACCGTAAACGCCCATGATTTTATAAAATTCATATATTTACTTCCTAAAACATCGTTAAAGAAATCTATTTTCACATTTTTATGACAGCACTTGTTGTAAAAATAAATATCAATAAACAGATAACTATTATTGCAAAAACCACAGAAATTGTTTTTCTTAACGAAGAAAAAAGTATAACCAAATTTTTAAGCTCAAACATTTGACTAAAAAATTCGCAAAATTGAAGCGATGCCATCCAAACACAACATTCCAATATTGATGGTAAGAATATGAAAAATAACGATAAAATTCCAAACACACCAACATTTGTTGATAAAATTCTTGCAGATGTTGTAACAGTTGAAGCGGCGTCGCCAATAGCCGATCCAATTATAGGGACTAGTCCAACAGCAAATTTAATTTCTTTCGTTATTGCAGTTTCTACAGAACTTGTTACAAGCCTTTGTAAAGAAAATATCAATGATATAAGAAAACTAGCAAATATAAGTATCCATTTTATGATAGAATATAAAATATCAAAAAGTCTTTTAAAATTAACTTTTGAAGAAATTGAAGCAACTATACACATACTAGCCATACTATTTGCTATGGGTACTATGTTTTTTGATAAATTCATAATAATTTGATTGCAGTAAACAATTGTGGAATTGAATATGCTTGCAGATAGCGGAATACCTGAAGCAACTACTGAAGTTAAAAATATTGGCAAAAAACAAAATATAAAATTTGAAGCAAATGTAATTGCTAAAACGGCTGTTTTTATAGTTTTTAGAATAGAAAATATTAAAAATGATGATACCAAGCACGAAATTATAGATTTAAGTATACCATCAATATCCATATTTTTATAGCTTTGAAGAGATGAAACTAAAGCAAAAAATATAAGAATTGATATAATAGGCAATATACATTTTATTGGCTTCTTTATCTTATTTTTTAGTATATCTGTAACTATAATCATAACTCTTTCTAAATTTATTTGATCTGTTGAATTCAGACTATTTATGTTAGCTCTATTCAATAAATCTAAGCTGTACTCTGGTAAACTATCTTTTAACTTATCCGCACCACTTATATTGATCTGTTCACTATACTCTTCTGTGATATCTTTAGGAACTTTTGCAAAATCAAATGCGTAACATTTACATGATGAAAAAGAAAACCAAAAAAAGCATATAAAAATAAATTTCATTGTTAAATCAGCCATTATAGTTAAAAATATTTGTAGCAATTTCTATTACGTTTTTGAAAATTGGCATAGCCGTAAGTAGCATGCTTATCTTACCGAAGATATTTATTTTATCTGCAAGTGTACGTTGATCTGAATCTTCACATATATCAGTGGCAAATTTAGTTAGCAAACAAATTCCTAGAGTCTTAAAAATGGCTGACTTAACATGGACTGGAAATTCAGCCGATTCAAATAATAAATCAACTTCGTTTAAGATTTTTTTTATATATGGTAAAAGGAAAATCATCAGAGTTATAGACGAAATAATATTAAATAAAATAAAAAATTCAGGTGCATATTTTTTTATTGTTACAGAAATTATGGCAAGAACAATGGTTAAACCTGTAAATGAAAATATATTCATAATCCAAACACCATTTTTATAGTCTTAAAAAGGGTATCAATTTCTTTAATCATAATCATCAAAACAGCTATAAGTCCTGAAAGTGTTACCATAGTCGCTTGCTCTTCTCTACCAGCACGCACCAAAACTTGGTTTAAAATTGCAACAATTATTCCCACAGCTGCAATTTTAAAAACTAGGTCTAGATTCATATTTTACTTCCTTAAGTAAAAATTAAAAAAATATTATTGATAAAATCGCTCCAGCACATGTACCAAGTGTCAGAAAAATTTTTTCTTGATTTTCACTTTTTTTTGTAAAATTCTTTATATTTAAATTTAAATTTTCAATTGTAAGATCACATAACAAAATTTGATTCTCAATATTGTGTGATCCAAAATCTTTACCAAAATTTCTTATAATTTTATGAACATCAGTATTTGATTCAAACGACTTTTCCCATGCAATTTGGAAAATTTCTCCTTTTTTCAAAAAAGATTTACATTTATTTAAATATTCATTAAGTTCATTTGAATTAAAATCATACAAAATTTTTTGAGGTGGTGAAAGCTTATATTTAATTTCATTTTTTGAAAAAATTACAAATTCTTTAAATTCTTTTAAAATTAAAATTTTTCTTTTAAAGGAGTTATACATCAAATTTCCGACTCCTGTCCCTGAAATTATTAAAAAAATACTTCCTATTAATTTAATCATTTTTAAATTTCCTATTTTAAAAAATTTCAAGAAATAGCATTTTCAACTTCAAACATATTTTTTATAGTTCCTGGTTTGACGTGATTTTCTAATAAAATTACGCGTTTAATTGCACCAGAATTCAATATGTTTTTAATACGTTTAGATCTAGAAATTTCTTCTCCTGTTCGAGCATGTATACTTGCGACTATACCAACTCCACAGTTTAGAGAATTTTTGATTGCTTCTGCATCTTCTTGTGTACCAACTTCATCACATATAACGATTTGTGGAGAAAGTGTTCTTACTGCTCTTATGATACCATCTGCTTTTGGAAAACCGTTCATTACGTCTGATAGACCAATATTTTTTTGTGGTACACCTTGGTAGACAGCTGCAATTTCACAACGCTCATCTATTACAGAAATCTTTATAAGTCTCCCATTCAAAAGAGTTGTAGAAAGTTTTCTTGCTATGTCCCTAAGTATTGTAGTCTTACCACTAGTTGGGGGACCTGCAACTAATGTTCCACCAAGATCAAATCCAAATTTTTCAAAAATTTTACCAGAACTTCCTACTACTTCTCTTGCTACTCTAAGATTAATTGAAGATATATCAGATATGTTTATTATATCGTTACCATTTAAAATTGCTGTTCCACATAGTCCAACACGGTGTCCACCTCTTAGAGTTATAAATCCATTTTTAATTTGATTCTGAAACGAATAAAGAGAAAAGTTACAAATAATCTTAAGTGTTTCAAATAAATCAACTTGATTAATTAACAGACTTTTTGGATCTTCTGTTGAAAGCGAACCGTCAATTCCTAAAAATAAAGATTCTTTTGGAGTAAAAACAACAATTGACCTATTAACACGAACAGCAATTTCTTGAACTTGAGTTTTTACGTGTTCACAAATATTTGTCAATGAACTTCTAATTTTAAAATTAGTATTTGATATGACACTAATAAAATCTTGAATGCCTTTGTCCATAACTTGTCCCTCCGTATAATTTATACGTACGACAAACGACATTAGAACCAAAAATATAGAAGTTTAATTAGACTCCCTTCGTAACTACAAAAACATCACTTTTTTATATTTTCCCTAAAAACAACATAAAATTTTTTTGAAATACATAAAAGTATTCTGCAAAATTTATGTTGTTTTAAAAAAAATCTATAAAAAATCGATATTTTCAAGTTATAGGAAGTCTATTTTTTGAGAAAAAATCTCCCAAAAATTCTATATTCCTCACTATTGAAGGTAGGTGCCAACATTTATTTTAATAATTTTAACACTTGTATCGTTCTCCCAGCCTTTACCTCCACCATTTGTTTCTTGAATTTTAAAATAGTACGTTCCTTCGGTTAAACCAATAATTTCACTGAATTCAAATTCGCCTGATCCAACTATAGATGTAGTCCGCACAATAGGGTCACCGTCAAATGGATCACCTTGACTATTTGCAACTTGAGTTAACTTGAAATCAAATTTCACTTCTGGTGGATTTATTCCAGCAACAGTTTTGATTCCTCGTATAATAATTGATGTAGATTTTGAATGATTTACAATAATATTAATATTTTCGTTAAACTTAATATCATCAATGTTTGGATAATCTTCTTCTTTCAATAATTCTATTAAATTTACTGGTTTTTTAATATCCGAGATTTTAAAATTCATTGGTGAAAACGGCTTTAACATGCTACCAAGTGGAAGTTCTTCAACAAGATTATATGTCCCAATACCTAGTGTAAATGAAGCAGTTCCGTTTATTGTACTGACTGCCTCACGTTTTTTTTTAGGATCTAAATTTGTTTGAGTTAAAATAAATTTAATTCCTTGAAGTTGGTTGTCATTTTCGTCAACTTTTTTGATTCGAAGTTCAGTCGGCTTACCTCCGCCGCCACTAGCATCTTCAACTTTTATCCACAAAGGATTGCTTTCTGTATTGTGCTGCCCTTCACTATATTTTAACGAAGCTACATTTTCATAGAAAAATGCACCGTTATCTAAAACAGCCTCGATAGCATTCGTATCAAAATAAATCCAATAAGCATAAGGTAAATTTTTTGCAGGTATATTTTTAAACAAAATTTCATTAGAGGTACCGACAAGATTCAGGATTTCGTTTATTGTACTGCTAAAATAAAAATCTCCAAGTTTTAAATTGAAATGACCTATCTGATAGTCTTTATAGTCCACAACAAATGGTGCTTCTGAGTTTTTTACATAATCGAATTTTAAGATATCATCTACAGTCTTTCCTAAAAATTGACCTTCGCTTTGTAGTTTTGACAAAAATTCGTCTATTTTAAGACCTCTGTATCCTTTGAAAAAAAGGTCTGTTAAAAATCTATCAATCGGCTCATTTTCAGATTCTATTAAAAAGTTACTATCCGCCAAAACTCTAAAGGCGTCTTTACCCCACCAAGTATTATTTTCTTCACGCCCCAAAACCTTAATTATCCGCAAAGATTCTCGGACAAAATTCTGCCCGCTAGCAAACGCACCATTATGACTACCAATTACTAAATAATCGTCAATCTCAACGTTTTTATAGTGAAACGGTGCATCAATTTCAAACCAAGGAGCAGGCTTATATGGCACAAGATATGGCTCATTCACGCTTTGATATCTATTATCTATTGGATTATTATTCGAAAAATTTAAAGAATTTGCCGTTGTGAAATAGCTTGTTCCACCGCTACCTCGCAAATCTCTCCAAGTTAAATTTTGATAACCAATGTAAATATTCCATCGCATCGGATCAAATTCAGCATAATTATTGTTTTCAACTTCAGGTATATCATAGACATTTCCACTGTGATCACCGTATCTTCCACTTTTTCCAACAATCGAACCAGGAGTATCAATTGGTATAGGTCCGACACCACCACCTGGCTTAACATTCACACTTATAGGTATTCTAATCGCATTTGCAAAAATTTCTATTTCAGTTTGATCACCGGGCTCAAGTACTTCTCTTTTATATTCAATGTAAGCCGATGCCTCATACCAACCAGTAATACCTGCAATTGGACCTAAAACGTTCATATATCCGTCATCAAAAACTATATCCAAATAATAATTTCCGTCTTGGTCATTGCGATAAGTCCTGGTCCCAACTTTACCAATAGGTTCGTCCCCATATATATTCGATGTAGTATTTCCAAAACCTGTAATTTTTAGTATATCATTTGCAATATTATCAATCTTAATGCTTATTGTGTCACCGTTATGAATTCCATCAGGACCACCAACATAGTCCACCCTTAGTTTGAAAAACATCATATTTGAAACCGTGTCAACTGGTATTTCGTTTACTGTTAATTGAATGTTTGTTACATTTACTAACATAAATTTAAGAACCTCCTGCCTTCAAAATTCTGCTCTTTTACATATTACGCCAGAAAGAAAGCACAAGACACATTCGGTTTTTTGATAAAAATTTATATTTTCAAATTATGAAAGAAGTTTATTCCAATTAATTTCTAAAAAATCGTAAACAAAATTACCATATAAAATTAACTTATCTTCCTGATTATTTTTGTTTAACTTTATCATTTTATTTTCGAAAAATTTGTTTTTTTCTAAAATTTGTGCACCTACAGGATAAGTAGATGCCTTTATCAAAGCAAGAAGTTTAATTTTATTTTTAAGTTCTTTTCCAGCAACTTTGTTAAACTTTTTAACTATATTGACGATGTCTTCTTCCTTAAACGGTGGTTCAATAAGTAATGACAAGTTGGATCTAAACTTTAGTTTACAAATTTTTTCATCATTAAGAATAAGACTTACAAAATTCGCAAGCATATTGATATTTTCTTTATATTTATATAAATTTTCAATATTTTTTTTTAAATTAAACTCACATTTTTTTCTAGCTTCATTCTTGGTGCCATAAATATTTTTTATGTAATAAAAAGAAGATACGGTGCTGTCGCACATTTCAAAACCTATCAATTCCTTTAGCTTTTCTTTTATATTTTCTGTTGATTTTTCTTCTTTTTTGATTGATAATCCTTCCAAAATTTTAAGATATAAATCCAACAGTAAGTCATGAAATGATTTTATAGTCCTAATGTCATCACCGCAAAGAACATTTAATTCATTAGATGAGGCAGCTTTTATAATCGTTTCACTTATAGCAATTTCATTCGCATAATTACAGTCAAATTTTTTTATGTAATTTTCAAATTTTTTCTGATCAACAGTGAATTTAACATTTAAGTAATCGTATGAAATATTTAATAATCCTAAAAATTCGCTGAAAATATCTTGCTTTGCATTAAATGAAAGATATCTTTCAATGATTAATGCAAAGATAGATCCAACTCCAAATGGATATTTATATGTCAAAATGAAATTTGGCAAACTGAATATTTTTTTATTAATTTTCTTTGAGACATTTGTATTTGCAATTTTGGATTCTTTATGTGCACTATTTTTGCTTGCACACAAATCGATAGACGAAAAGATTACAGTTAAAGAAAGGAATAAAGCTAGTTTTTGCTTATAATTTTTAACACCAAATTGAGACACTAATACTTTCCTCCTAGGTCGCATTTTAGAACAGGTTCTTAAATTTATATTACCATATTTTTATGAATATTGTAAATTTTTAAATTCTATTGTTCCGAAAGTACTTTGGAAAAAATCTTATTTTCAACTTGAATTATAACATTGTTAAATATCTCTTTAATTTTGTTGGATAATTTTTTTAATGTTGTGCTCCTTACTTCAGAAATATTTAAAAATGCATGTGACTCGCGTAACAATATAGTTTGGTCTTTAATTGAATCAGAAATTTTAGATTTTATTTCTGCATGTTTACTTTTCCCAAAATTATTTCTTAGTTTTAAAATTAAATTTTTATCGTTTAAGGTAGTTTTTAAAAATTTGTTCAATTCAGTATTAATTGCTTCAATTGACTCTCTGTTAAAAAAATGTTTTTCATATTTAAAAGCTTTATCTGACTTTAATATATTAAGCAATTTTGAAATGCTTTCAAATTTCTTTAAAAAGAACTCGATCTTATTTTTTATTTCTAATGTTTTTTTTTCTAACGTTTTCTTTTCGCTTTTTTTAATATATTCATTAAAATTTTCAACTATCATACTGCATTGATATTTAATTTCTTTGAAATCATCTAAATAATCATATATTTTAGTAAATTCATTGTATTCAAAAAAATTAATGACATAACCAAAATGACCGCTTGTACTTATATTTATTTTACTATTAAAATCTATATCACTTATTTTAGAATCAGTTACCAAATTTATATTTCTATCTAACAAAAGTTTTGAACAATGGTACGAATTTTCTATTGTTTCTTTAAACAATAATTCTTTTTCAGCAACAATTTTAGATAGTCTAGCAATTTCTTGAGTAAAATCATAATGCGACTTACAGACTTTTACATTAATCAAATTTAACAGTCCGTAAAGATCTTCAATTTTTTCTCTTGTAATTATATCTATTGTTTTTTGTTTTTTTATTGTGTTCAATTTTTGAAATAACTCTTCTATTAATTCTTTTGAAACAAATTTCTGAATTCTAAGAACCTGAATATCTTCAAGTTCTTTACATTTTGGATAATTTTTATTAAAATACCTACCAATTTTATATGTAATTTCTGTAAATTGGTCGACATCTTGTGATCCTACACCTGTAAATTTATTAAGATCAGATGCTAAACCTAAGATATATTTAAAGTTGTTGCTAGAATATAATTCAGATATCTTATCAATGTTTGATTTAATTATATCTATTTTTTCAATCTCATTTAATGTTTGAAGATCTTTAACTGTGCTAATTAATCTTTCACACGATACAATTGCATTTTTTTTAGAGATTACGTTATTACTTTGTAAAAAATTGATAATTCTAACAAAATAAGGTTTTTGTTTTTCTGGTATTGATAAAATAAACATTAATCTGATTTCTATTTTTATATTTGCAAGACATGTGCATAAAAATTTAATCTCTGAATCGGTGTTAAATTTTTCAATATCTTTCTCTTTTTTGTAAGATTTTGCACATTCTACTAAAGAATCCACTAAATCTTCGTCAGTGCAATTTTTTGTTTCACTTGTTGACAATTTTTTTTTAAGTTCTTGCACAATTAAATTTATAGCTTCATTTCTATTTTTATTTAAAAATATATCATATCTTATTTCTGCATCTTTAAAAATTTCCATTATTTTACTGTCGTAATCTTTAGATATTTTCTTAATCCAAAAAGCTTTCTTTAAATAAGAAAAAAATCCCATTTATATCACAACCCTCTTATTAAAACTTTATAAAATTTCCTTATTCCATCCATTTTATCATAGAAAAAGTAAAAATAAAAGAAATTAATGTATAAATGCACAATTTTATTCAAAAAAATATTGATTTTTTATTGAAAATAATTATAATCAATTCTATCTTAATAATTTTTGGAACAAAAAACGAAAGGAGTTGAAAAAAGTTCTTAACAGTTATGTAAAGAGCTAAAATTATGGCAGAATATTTATCTCCTGGAGTATACGTAGAAGAGATTGACAGTGGACCTATGCCAATGCAAGGAGTTAGTACTTCTATAGTTGGGTTCATAGGTGTTGCTGAAAAAGGCCCGGCAGTTGGGGCGCCAACATTGGTTACAAGTATAGCAGATTTTAGCCGTCGGTTTGGTGGCTACCTTCAAACTAATGAATTTAGAGAGTATAGATTTCTTGCACACGCTGTAAATCATTTTTTTATAAACGGTGGTGGAAAGGCTTTCGTTACTAGAGTTGTACCACCAGATGCCTCAACGGCAAAGATTAAATCCGAGAATGGTACACTAATTATTGAAGCTAAAAATCCAGGTAAATGGGGTAATTCAATATCTGTATATTTTGAACCAACAAACGAAAATAGAAGTCAAATATTGAAAGATTTAGAAAAAGGTAAGTATAAATTAAAAAATGCATTTGGTTTTGACTTAGGTGATGTTGTAATTTTAGAGAACGGATCAAAAACAGACCAAATAACTAAAATAATAAATGTCCAACAAAACACAATAACAGTTGAAAAAGAGTTTACAGGAAAAATTATAGATAATTCACTTCTACCAAAAATAATAATTAGAACATGCGAATTCAATGTTACAATAGAATATGGAGACACAATAGAAAAGTACGAAAACTTATCATTTAACGCCTATTCCCCTTCATACATGGAAAAAGCACTATCAAGATCTGAGTTGGTAAATGTGTATGTTAAACCCCCAGAAAAAACTTTGATTCCAATTGAATATATAAAATCAGAATTTAAAGGAAAAGAAGATAAAATCAAGTTTTCACTCACAGGTGGTTCTAGCGGAACAGCAGCGAAACTTACTGATGGTGAATTCATAGGAAAAGATGAAGGACCTGGTTTGCGGACAGGTATTCAGTCATTTTTAGATAATTCGGATGTAAGTTTGTTAGCAATACCAGGTATAACAAGTGCAAATGTACAACTTTCATTGGTTTCCCACTGCGAAAAATTAGGAAGCAGATTTGCAATTTTGGATGTACCGATATCAGCCAGATTAGTTCCAGATGTTTTAAAACACAGAGACATAGTCGATAGTGATTACTGTGCTATGTACCATCCATGGATAGAAGTTTATGATCCATTGGACAAAAAGAATACTTATATACCTCCTTCTGGTCCTGTAACAGGAATATACGCAAGAAGTGACAATGACAGAGGTGTTCACAAAGCTCCGGCAAACGAAAATATTCTAAATTGCACTGGCCTATCGGTAAATTACAACACTGCTGAACAAGATTTTTTAAATCCAAAAGGTGTAAATGCGATAAGAAAATTTCCAGGAGCCGGAATACGAGTGTGGGGAGCCAGGACAGCTTCATCTAAACCATTGTGGAAATATGTAAACGTACGTAGGTTGTTTATATTTCTTGAAGAATCTATTAAAGCAAACACAAACTGGGTTGTGTTTGAACCAAACGATATAAAACTTTGGTCTCGAGTAAAAAACACAATCGAAACATTTTTAGGTGGTGTATGGACAACAGGTGCTCTAGTTGGAAGTTCACCAGAGGAAGCATTTTTCGTAGATATCGGTACAAATACTATGACAAAGGATGATATAGACAATGGCAGACTTATATGTCTTATTGGCGCTGCACCTGTAAAACCAGCAGAATTTGTTATTTTCAGATTAACACAAAAAACAGCAGAATAAGTTTTTTATCTTTTCTAAATATGTTTTTTCAAAATTTCTTTAAAGAACATTTTATGAAATTTTTAACAGCTCTTACAAGAAAATAAGTCTATTAAAGAATTATACTTGAAAAGGGGGAATAATACATGGCAGAAGAAGGACAAGACCTGTCTACAGGTGGTGTTTTATCTACAGCTGGCCTAGGTGCTGGTGCTTTAGGGGCACCTATTAGAGGTTTCAGATTTACAGCAACTTTTGAAGGACTTGGTACTGCTTCTTTTAAATCGGTTGAAGGGTTCAGAATTGAAATAGGAACATTAGAATATCGAGAAGGAGCCTTTGGTAGGTTAACTATGCGAAAAGTACCCGGACTTGTAACTTATGGAGACATCACTCTTACAAAAGGTGTTTACAGCAACATTGAACTTTACGATTTTTTTCACGGATTTCTTGTTGGTGTAAAAACTCTGGGTGTAAACGCTATCATCAGGGTGTTTGACGCTGCTGGTGACATTGTGGCAAGCTGGACAGTTATTAGGGCTTGGCCAATAAGTATTGAATCTACCGGACTGAACGCTGACAGCTCTGAAATATTGATAGAAACTGTTGTTCTTGTAAATGAGGGTGTTTTTAGAGATGCAGTACCACAACCTTAACGTGTTAGATTACTTAAATCTTCATCAGACTTGTTACGAATCTAAGAACCTGTCTTCAATAGTAGGGAATATCGAATTTTTGAGAGATTTTTTCTCAAAACAAGGCAAAAAACGTAGAAATACTTGCTGTATTTCGAGTATTTTTAAGGATGTTTTGTGGAAAAAGATCCTTAAGCGATTTTTTCAGTATTGAAGACAGACTCTAAGCCATTAGACTTCTTATAACTTGAAAATATCAATTTTTTATAGATTTTTTTTCAAAACAACATAAATTTCGCAGAAATACTTTACGTATTTCAAAAAAATTTTATGTTGTTTTTAGGGAAAATATAAAAAAAGTGATGTTTTTGTAGTTACGAAGGAAGTCTATTATATCTCTCTATTTTTGGAGATAGAAGAATTTGGCTATATATTGAAATAGAGGTTGAATTAAAATGTCAAGTTTTGACACAAAAATTTCTTTTGAATTACCAAAAGGCTATCTAGATCCAAATGGTCAAACTCACAAAAATGGAACTATGCGTCTTGCAAATGCAGTCGACGAAATAATACCCATGAGCGATCCGAGAGTAAAAATAAATCCAGCTTATTTAAGCATATTGCTTTTGTCAAGAGTTATAACAGATCTTGGAACATTAAAAGAAGTAACTCCAAATGTAATAGAAAAGCTTTATACTGCTGATGTAGCATATTTGCAAGATTTATACCAAAAAATTAACGCAATTGAACCACCTTCAGTTGATGTCACATGTCCTCAATGTACTCACAAGTTTATGGTGCAAACAAGTTTTTTACAATAAGCCTGAAAGGTTATCCAAACGAATCTCTTCAAGAAGAAATATCCTTTCTGGCTTATTATTTTCATTGGTCTCATAGAGAAATTACAGAACTTTCACACAGAGAGCGGCTTTTTTACTGCAATGAAATATCTAAGATAAACAAAAAATTAAATGGTGAACACAAAAAGAATATTTTTGATGTTTAGAGAACCTGTTCTCATATATTTAACACATATAATTGTTTTATCGCGAGTATTTTTAACGCTGTTTTAAGGAAAATTAGCGAAAATATGCGTTTTGAAATCTATAAGAACAGTTTTTCATATTCAAAAACATCGGAGGTGGAAATTATGGGAAAAGTTCCATATGATATTAAAGTAACAAATAACAAAGGAACGCTTCAAGATTTTATACATTCTTTCAATTTTATAGTAATTTTGAATGGTTTCACGTACGGTTTCGAACAGGTCATAAATGTTGAAACGTCAGGGCACTACGAAACTTATCAAGAAGGTGGTAACGAACATGCTGTTTTTGCGAGAAAAACGAATTACGATCAACTTTATACAATGATATTTAGAAGAGGTATGCCTATTAAAAAAAGTGAAACCGCAACATCAGCTGCAATGGCTGCTGCTGCTATAATTCCAAATAATTTAGCTCGAAAATCAGCTTTATTGTCAGTTGCTTCGATGGATCCATTTGTTTCACTCGAAGTAGGACCTGCAGTTGGACTTTTACAAATTTTTGATAGACAGTATAAAAATGATGTTGCAACATTTAGTTTTTTCTCATATGGAGCATCAGATTGGAAAATGGGTGATCTTGATGCGACTTCAGGAAATATATTATATGAAGATATAACAATTGTACATTCAGGACTAAAAAGATTAGCCCAAACAACAACACCAACTTTTTTGGAAACGTTTTCAAATTTTGATGACTCTTATAATTCTGAGACTTTAGATGAAATTAATTTAGAGGATAAAAAAAAAGAAGCCAAATCAAAAAAAGATGATAGAGACAAGGAAGAAATAGCTCAAGATGAAAGAATTAAAAGATTTGCAGATGAACGCAATAAAATTGTCTCGTAATTAAACCAATAGATTTCCTATAACTTGAAAATATTAATTTTTTTCATGAAGGAAGTCTATTGCAAAATGACTAATTTCATATATAATAAACTTCAGAAGGAAGTCTAATCTAAATTTAAAAAACGAATTTAAAAATTTATTTTTGGTGTGTGATCTATTTGAAGATTAAAAAAAAGTTGAGTATGTTTTTGGCGATACTTCTCGTTATTTCATGTAGTAAGTTGAAATACATAAAAGCGGACTATAAGACTGATCTTAAGACTAACTTTACAAGAAACCTAAATCTTGAAAAAAATAAAATTTTGAAAAAAGAAGATAAGAGTATTTGGGAATTATGGGAATTATTTAATGAACAGCATCCTGCAAAAGCAAAATTAACAAAATATGTTGGAATTGCAGGTACAGTTATAGGTGGATTCTTTTTAGCCAGAAAAATATTTCTAGCTATTTGTCTTCGTATCGCAAAAAGATTTGCCATTAGTACCATTGAAGAGACTATAAAATGCCTTCCCAATGTGAATCGTACGCAACCACTAACCTATCTTTTGGTTTCATGTGCAAATGCTATGTTTGTTTATATACCTGCATCACGTATTTATATTACTGACATTGCTCAAAATAGACAATATTTTGAAGAAATTTTTGAAAAATTTAAAAATAATGATATTACACTGGGTTTAAAAGATTTTTTAATATGTTCTATTTGGGTTTTCATAGATAAATATTTCACATTTGATAATGACATCTTTCATCCATTACGTGTAGTGGGAGAGATTCTAAATATTGATGAATTTTCAGAATTTTTAACAATCTCAAAAATAATTCTCAAAAATGACAAAAATATAAAAGAGAAATGGAAACCTTTAATTCTTAAGCGTGATTTAGCAATAATATATAATACACTTGAATCTGATAAAAGACCTGAATATTTAAAAGATTTGTTAAAAATGAATATTTTAGATGAAGATTTTTTTACTTTCGCAAATTCATTGAAACTTGAAGTTCAATGAAAAGAGAAATTTTAACACACTCTCTTAGATCAAGAATTGCCATTTTTAACCGAAGATGAAATGATATACTTCAGGATTATTATTAGTTATCTCATCGAGAAAATTTGTTCAATTAGTTCGCATTTTAGAAGCAGCTGTTGCAACTTGGAGGAAAATCTTAGTGAAATTATTAAAAAAATTATCGATTTTAATTCTCTTGGTGTTTTTATTTACAGGAGTTGCATTTGCCGTTGAAAGTAAAAAAGAAACAGTGAATATCGCAATTTTAGGCTACGGTACAGTCGGTTCAGGAGTCAAAGAAATTGTGAATAATAACTATGCAAATATTGAAAGATGGTCAGGTAAACGAGTTAATGTTAAAAAAATTTTTGTGCGTGAAACTAAAACTGAGCTTTTGAATAGTAGTGATATTTTCACATCAAACATCGAAGAAATTTTAAATGATTCTGAAATAAAAATCGTTGTGGAATCTATGGGCGGACTTGATCCAGCTTACGATTTTGTGAAAAGAAGCCTTAAAAACGGTAAAGATGTTGTAACACCAAATAAAGCATTAGTTGCAACTCACGGTGCAGAATTGTTGCAAATTGCGGAAGATAACAAACTAAGTTTCAAATTTGAAGCAAGTGTTGGAGGCGGAATTCCAATTATCGGGCCAATAATAAAATCCTTGAATGCTAATAATATCAATCAAATTTACGGAATTTTAAACGGCACAACGAATTTTATTTTAACTAAAATGATTAATGAAAATTTAAGTTTTGAAATCGCTCTTAAAACTGCTCAGGAACTGGGTTATGCTGAAGCTGACCCAACGGCAGATGTTGAAGGCTTAGATGCAAGGAACAAGATTTGTATTTTAGCTTCAATTGCTTATGGACAACATATTTATCCTGAAAATGTTCATGCAGAAGGAATTACTAAAATTTTACTTGATGATGTGGGATGCGCTGAAGATTTAGGATATGTTATAAAACTTATTGGTAACGCTAGAAAAGATAGTAATAGAAAAATTTCTGTTTTTGTTGCACCGATGCTTGTTCCAAATTCAAATCTACTTTCGGTTGTTGACGATGTTTTCAATGCAGTTTTAGTTGATGGTGATTGTACCGGTGAAATCATGCTTTATGGAAAAGGTGCAGGAAAACTGCCAACTGCAAGTGCTGTTGTTTCCGATATTATTGAATGTATAAATAATTCAGTAACACCGAAAAGAGTTTATTGGAAAGATTCAAAAAACAGTGATATTCTTAATAATTTTGAAGATTTTGAAGCGCCATTTTATATTCGATTTGAAAAAGATGGCAAAGAGGAACTTTTTATAACCGAAAAAATGAAAGTAAAAGATTTTAATGAATATGCCAAATATCTAGAGAATTTAGGATTTAAAGTGCTTTCAAAAATTATGGTTTTGGAATAGATTTCCTTCGTAACTACAAAAACATCACTTTTTTTATATTTTTCCTAACAACAACATAAAATTTTTTTTGGAATACATAAAGTATTCCTGCGAAATTTATGTTGTTTTTAAAAAAAATCTATAAAAAATTGATATTTTCAAGTTAGTAGGAAGTCTAATAAACTCAAAAGATAAACAATCTGAAAATCGGGGTTGCTATAAATTTTGGCTGGTGCAAATTTTCAAAAAATATTTGATTTTCCAAAAAGAAATATACTTTTTGATAACAAAGATATTTTTGAAAATAATAATAAAAACAATGAAATTTTTATGGAATAGACCTCCTCGGAAATTAATTTTCAAAATTAATTAAGCCACATAACAAAGCCATTCTTAGACTAAAACGGTTGAGGCGGTTTCGATACTTGTTTGCTACAATTTTAAAAACTTTGATTTTTGCATT
>Ga0209737_10000823_pt1 | contig 23848 bp, 23 predicted proteins | sample TergutCu122P3_FD_187284 | JGI IMG/M metagenome (GOLD analysis project Ga0209737, IMG submission 187284) | Cubitermes ugandensis P3 segment gut microbial communities from Kakamega Forest, Kenya - Cu122 P3 (SPAdes) (version 2) | ecosystem: Host-associated > Arthropoda: Insects > Digestive system... | reverse complement strand
TTTTCCACCCTTGTTGAAGAGCCGTTGTCGTTCCCCGCCATGAAAGAGGTAGCGCCCGCGCCATCATAAGCGCCGCTACCGGAAAGCCCGGAAGCGATCTGGGTGCTGGATGCCACCTCGCCGCTCATGCTTCGGCTCATGTTGACATAATTGACCTGATAATGCCGTAAAAATGGCGTATCCGGCATTACCGCCAGATTGTCGCCATCGAGATCGACCCGCATATCTACCTGCCTGGCAATCCGCTCCAGAATCTGCGGTAGGGTCTGCTGCACCGCATTCATCGTCACGCTGCCCGATATTCCCTGATGGATGTCCAGATTCAGTTTGGCGTCCCGCGCCAGCGCAAAAAGCAGATCCCGCACCGGCACTTCATGCGCTATGACGCTGTAGGTCTCCGCTTCTTTCGCTGGTGATGCGGGCGGCAGGGTATAGGCATGGGTGACCGGCGCTGGAATTCCTTCCCTCCTTGCCCCGGTTTCGGCTGGAACGGGCGCCTGCTCCGCCTCTCTGTTCAGATGCCCTTCCAGGGATACATGCCGCCCGGTCACGCTACAGGCAGATAGCGTGACCAGTACGGCAAAGAGCAATAGGGATTTTTTTCGGTCCATGTTGCAGACAGAAAATTATGGCCTCAGAATTTTTGCGAATTCTGATGCTGAGGCTCTACGCCCGGCTTTGTAAATTCAGGTTTCCAGACAGCTTGCGAGATAAGTTTTACGTGCATCGCCCTTCAATTTTTTCTCAGCGGCTTCCTGTTTACATTGTTCTGCCTTTTCCTTGGCAGCTACCTTGTCGGCCTTGGCTGATTTGCTGGCGGCGCTGTTTTCGGATTTTAGACACTCCTGCATGAAGGCTTTGCGTTCGTCCCCTTTCAATTCCTTGGCCTTGGCCTCCTGATTACAGGCCTTCATTCTCTCCCGCTGCGCTTTTTGTGCGGCGGTAGGCTCTTTTTTGGGCTTGACTTCCCCTTCGGCTGCATAGCTATGAGAAATCAATAACACGGTCGTTGCAAGCGCTGCAAATAACTGTTTCATGACTGTCCTCCTCAAAATGCATGGTTGGTAGGCGGGATAGGCATAATACATCTTTTTGAGATGCGATTCGACTTTTTTTGTAACATTGCTATGCCTTCCCGAAATGCGGTTGGCAACGGGAACAGCCGGAGGCATTCTTTTCAACGCTCAGGCGCAAAGCAAAGCGAACACTACCCCGCGTCGTTCGCCTGATCTTAGTGTATGGACGTAGCGCTACGTCCATACATGCATCTATCCGTGGATTGGTTCTTCAACCGCCGTGCGCAGCACCACCCTTCAACGCCTCGACCTTGTCCAGCGCTTCCCAACTGAATTCCGGCTCGTCGCGGCCGAAGTGGCCGTAGGCGGCGGTCTTCTGGTAGATGGGGCGCAGGAGATCGAGCATGTCCACGACTCCCCTCGGGCGCAAATCGAAGTTGGCGCGCACGATTTCGGTCAGTTTTTCGTTGGCAAGCTTCCCCGTCCCGAAAGTCTCCAGCATCACCGAAGTCGGCTCGGCAACGCCGATGGCGTAGGAGATCTGCACCAGACAACGCTCTGCCAGGCCAGCGGCGACTATGTTTTTGGCAACATAGCGGGCGGCATAAGCGGCGGAACGGTCTACCTTGGAAGGGTCTTTCCCGGAAAACGCGCCGCCGCCATGCGGCGCTGCGCCGCCGTAAGTGTCGACTATGATCTTGCGTCCGGTCAGACCGCAATCGCCCTGCGGCCCGCCCACCACAAAGCGCCCGGTCGGATTGACCAGGTAGCGGATCTCGCCCTTGATGAGCTCGCGCGGCAGAACAGGCTTGATGATCTCTTCGATCACCGCTTCGCGCAGTTCGGCAAGCTCGATCTCGGGCGCGTGCTGGGTGGAAAGAACGACGGTGTCAATGGCGTCCGGCTTGCCATCGACGTAACGCACCGTGACCTGCGATTTGGCGTCCGGGCGCAGCCAGGGCAGGCGTCCATCCCGGCGCAACAGGCTTTGCCGTTCTACCAGACGATGGGAAAGATAGATGGGGAGCGGCATCAATACCGGGGTCTCGGAACAGGCGTAGCCGAACATCATCCCCTGGTCGCCTGCGCCCTGGTTGAGATGGTCGTCATGGGCGCGATCCACCCCCTGGGCGATGTCCTGGCTTTGCTTGTCGTAAGCGACCAGAACGGCGCAACCCTTGTGATCGATGCCGTATTCGGTATTATCGTAGCCGATGGCGCGGATTGTATCCCGGGTGATCTGGATGTAATCTACATTGGCGTTGGTCGTTATTTCCCCGGCGAGGACGACAAGTCCGGTATTGCAGAGGGTTTCGGCGGCAACGCGCGCGGTGGGGTCTTCCGCCAGAATGGCGTCCAGCACCGCGTCCGAGATCTGATCGGCAACCTTGTCGGGATGACCTTCGGAAACGGATTCCGAAGTAAAGAGATAATGATTCATGAAAAAGCTCCTTGGGTCTCTTGTAAACTGTCCGGCGTAACCGGCTCTGACCCATGAGCGGCGACGCTTTAGCAGTATTTATGATTCGCCCTGCAAGTTGTCTGCTTAACTCGGCGAAGTGTTAATCTTCGTATGTTTTTTTATTTTGTGCAAATTATGTTGTGGTTTTTTCGTTTTTTGGCCTTGTTTCCGTTCGCCTTCCTCCACTTTGTGGGGGCGCTGGCAGGGCTTGTCGCTTACGCATTCTCGCCCCGTTACCGGAGGCAGTTGCGGGAGAATATGGCAATCGCCGGCATTCCGGCAAAATTGAGATTCGCGGTCGCAATGGAGGCGGGCAAGCAAGCGCTGGAAACCATCAAGATCTGGATGCGTCCCCAGGCGGAGGCGATAGCCCATATCCGGGAGATCAGAGGCCAGGATTGCCTTGCTGCGGCGCTGAAGGAATCCCAAGCCTCGGGGCGGGGCATTCTGTACCTGACCCCGCATCTGGGTTGTTTCGAGATGATCGGGCAGTATCTATCCGCCACCGTTGGCGACTTTACCGCCCTCTATCGAGAGCCGCGCTACAAGATCCTGCAGACCCTGATTCTCGCCGGACGCACCCGGGGACGTTTCCATCTCGCCGCGGCAGACACGGGCGGGGTTCGCGCCCTGATCCGGGCATTGAAACGGGGTGAGGCCGTGGGGATGCTGCCCGACCAGACCTCGAAGAAGGGCCTGGGGGTGTGGCTGGATTTTTTTGGCCGCCCCGCGTACACCATGACGCTGGCGGCGCGTCTTTCCGAAGTTGCCGGGGTAACCTTGCTGGTTTGGGTCGAGCGTTTGCCGCGAGGCGGCGGTTATCGTATGCACTTCTCCAAGCCTGTCTCTCCTCTGGAAGGCGATACCATCGCGCGGGCAGCACAGATCAACCGGGAAATCGAAAATCTGATCCGCTGCTGTCCGAGCCAGTATCTTTGGGGTTACAACCGCTACAAGGGGAAAAAATCGCCGTCAGAAGAGATAGACGAAGACAATTCCACGAAAATGCAGTAAAACCCTGACTCCAATCCTGTTTTGAATCCAGATGAAATCTTTTCTGCGTGATAATTTTGCCCGCCTCGTTCTGGCGCTCCTCTGGCTGCTCCACTGGCTACCCCTGCCCTTGTTGCGTAAGCTGGGCGCTTTTCTGGGGCTGATCTTTTTTTATACGGCGAGAAGCCGCCGGGAAATTGCTCGCATCAACCTGAAACTTTGTTTCCCGGAAATGGATGAGGCGGCAAGAGATAAGCTTTTGCGCCGCCACTTCACTGTGTTTTTGCAAAGTGTGCTCGATCGCGCCCTGCTCTGGTGGGCGTCTCCGGCGCGCTTGGCTCGTCTTCTTACGGTACGCGGCTGGGAAAACATCATCCGTGCAGACCAAGAACCCACCCTGTTGCTCGCCCCCCATTTTGCCGGACTCGATGCTGGCGGGATAGCGGTGTCGATGAAGATTTCGGTCGTCAGCATGTATGCCCGCCAGAAGAGGCAGCCGGTTTTCGATCAGGCGATTCTGAACGGCAGAATGCGCTTCAATAAGCCGACCCTGGTTTCCCGCAATGAAGGCATTCGCCGCACCATCAAGGCGATGAAGGATGGGCTGCCGTTTTACTATCTGCCGGACATGGATCTGGGGCGAGAGGAATCCATCTTCGTCCCCTTTTTCGGGGTTTTGGCGGCAACCGTGCCCGGCGTCTCCCGCCTGGTCCGAATCACCGGCGCCAAGGTCGTGCCAGTGGTGACGCGCATGACCGCCGAGGGGTATACGGTTGATTTTCTCCCGCCCTGGGAGAACTATCCCGGCGAGAGCGTGGAGGCGGATACCCTGTACATGAACCGCTTTATCGAAGAGCAGGTTCTGACCATGCCGGAGCAATATCACTGGCTGCACAAGCGTTTCAAGACCCGTCCCGCAGGGGAGGAGAAATTTTACCCATGAGTATTGAGATCGCAATTCGTCCCGCCACCCCGGAAGATGCGCTGGCGGTTGCCGCGCTGGCGCGGGAGATCTGGTGGGATGCCTACCGGGAGATCATTCCCCACGCCCAGATCGAGTACATGCTGGCGGATCGCTACGCTTACGAGCGCCTGCTGAGTGATATTGCCAACCCGGAAAAATGGCTGGATCTGGCCTTTGTCGCGGGGCGGCTCACAGGCTTTGCCGCCTGTGAAATCGCCGGAGGAGAGTACAAGCTCGACAAGCTCTATGTCCACCCTGAGCGGCAACGCCAGGGAGTGGGAAGAGAACTCGTTACCCACGCCCTTGAGCGTGGGCAGGGATTGGGTTACCCGCTCATGCTGCTGGCGGTAAATAAAAACAACGAAAAAGCGATAGCCGCTTACCGCAAGATGGGTTTTATCGTGCGCGAAGCCAAGGTGACCGACATCGGACAGGGGTTTGTCATGGATGACTACATTCTGGAAGTCTTGCAGACGGCAATGAAGAACCGAATCGGCGATAAGCGCCCGTAAGGGCGGCATTTTGCCGCCCGCCAGCGTCGTAGATTGTAGGGGCGAAAAATTTTTGTCCCTACGGTTACGCCAGCGACCACGCCAAACCAATCCGTCATCCTGCGCGGATTCGCAGAATCCATACTCGGCTTGGATTCAGCGGCTTCGCGCAGGATGGCAGCGAGGGAGTTTGCGCCCAGCTATTTCACACAACTCGCGGGCGGCAGAATGCCGCTCCTACATGCGCCTATAGCCGAGTCGGTTCTTCATCGCAGTCCGCAGGACCTGATGCAGCGTCCGCATAGGGTGGGATGTTCGGTGTCTTGTCCCACGTCTTCGCGCACATGCCAGCAGCGTTCGCATTTCGTCCCTTGGGCGGGGGCGACCTGAATGGCGAATTCACCGCGTGCCAGGGTGGCGGCAGAGGTGATGAAAACGAATTTGAGATCATCGCCCAGGGCGGCAAGCGCCTCGAATACCTCGCCATTGGCCGTGATAGTGACCGCGGCCTGCAAGTCTGCGCCAATCTCACCCTTGATCCGCAGCTCCTCCAGCGCCTTCAGCACATCAGCGCGCACCTTGGTGATTAGCTCCCAGCGCGTGGCAAGCTCCGTTGCATCAGCTACTTCCGGCAACTCGTGCCAGCCTTGCAGCATCACCGAGTCTTCCGGGTCATTGCTCAAGGTTTGCCAGATTTCTTCGGCGGTGAAGGCCAATATTGGCGCCATCAAGCGGGTAAGAGTCTGGGTGATGTGCCAGAGGGCGCTCTGCGCCGAGCGGCGGGCGTGGGAATTTTCCGCCGTGGTGTAGAGGCGGTCTTTCAGGATATTGAGGTAAAACGCCCCCAGATCCTCGGAGCAGAAGGTCTGCAAAGCCTGAGCGATACGGTGGAACTCATAACGCTCATAATCGGCCAAGGCCTCCTGTTGCAGCTTGCGGGTGAAAACCATGGCATAGCGGTCGATTTCCAGCCACTCGTTTACCGGCAGCATGTCCTTCTTCGCATCGAAGTCCGCAGTATTGGCAAGCAGAAAGCGCATGGTATTGCGAATGCGGCGGTAGGCTTCGATGTTGCGTTTCAGAATTTCGTCGGAAAGCGCGACCTCGCCGGAATAGTCGAGAGAAGCAACCCACAGGCGCAGAATCTCCGCGCCATATTTGTCTGAGACTTCCTGCGGCAAAATGACGTTTTTGAGCGATTTACTCATCTTGCGTCCCTGCCCATCAACGGTAAATCCGTGGGTGAGCAAGGCCTTGTAAGGCGGATGACCGTCGATGGCCGCACCGGTGAGGAGCGAGGAATGAAACCAGCCGCGATGCTGATCCGAGCCTTCGAGATAGAGATCGGCAATGGGACCATCAGAACTATCAGAGTGCGGCTCGCCCGCCCGCCGGGTCGCCCCAAGGGCTGGCGCAGCCCCCTCGGGGGGCAGGGAGCGAAGCGAGCGTGGGGGCTCTGCATGCGAGCCGCGCAGCACATGGAGGTGGGTAGTGCCGGAGTCGAACCAGACATCCAGGGTGTCGCCAATCTTTTCATAATCAGCGGCCTCAGCCCCGAGCAGTTCGGCGGCATCGAGTTTGAACCAGGCTTCGATCCCCTCTTGTTCGACCCTAGATGCCACTTCTTCCATCAAGGCTACAGTACGCGGATGCAATTCGCCGGTTTTTTTGTGGAGAAAGAAGGGGATCGGCACCCCCCAGGTACGCTGCCTTGAGATACACCAGTCGGGACGACCCGCAATCATCGCGTGCAAGCGAGCCTGTCCCCAGGCGGGGAAGAAGTCGGTTTTCTCAACACCCTTCAAGGCGCGCTCGCGCAGAGTCGAGCCGTCCGCCACCTTGCGATCCATGCCGACAAACCATTGCGTCGTGGCGCGATAAACGAGCGGGGTCTTGTGCCGCCAGCAGTGCATATAACTGTGCATGATTTTTTCATGGGCGAGCAGAGCGCCCACTTCCGCCAGTTTTTCGACGATAACGGGGTTGGCCTTCCAGATATTCATTCCGCCGAAGAAGGGCAGATCGGCGACGAAATGGCCACCACCCTCTACGATGGAGATAATTGCATCACTTTTTCTTCCATAGGCTAGCCATGAGTTGAAGTCATCTACCCCATGTGCCGGAGCGGAATGGACGACGCCGGTGCCGGTGTCGACTCCCACGTAATTGGCGAGAAACACGGGTGATGGACGGTCATAGAAGGGGTGGCGGAATTCGATTTTGTCGAGCGCCGCGCCTTTGGCGGTCGCGATGACCGTGCCTTCGAGTTTGTAGCGCGTGAGCGCCGCTTCGCTCAGCTCCTTTGCCAGAACGAGCAGGCGCTCGCCTACGTCCACCAGCGCGTAATCGAGTTCGGGATGGATATTGAGCGCCTGATTGGCGGGAATCGTCCACGGCGTCGTCGTCCAGATGACGGCGGCTGCGGGTTTAGCCAGCGCCGACAGCCCGAATGCGGCAGCGAGCCTAGGAGCGTCTGCCTCACTGAGAGGAAAGGCGATGTCGATTGCGGGCGAGGATTTGTCAGCGTATTCGACCTCGGCTTCGGCAAGGGCGGAGCCGCAGTCGAAGCACCAGTTCACCGGTTTCAGGCCCTTGAAGACATAGCCCTGCTTCACCATTTCGGCAAGGGCGCGAATCTCGCCAGCCTCGTTGGCGAAGTCCATGGTCAGATAAGGATTGTCCCAGTCGCCGAGCACCCCAAGGCGGATGAAATCGGCCTTCTGGAGTTCCACCTGTTCGGCGGCATAGGCGCGGCACAGCTCGCGGGTTTTGCCGGGAGGCAGGTTCTTGCCGTGGGTGGTTTCCACCTTGTGCTCGATCGGCAGGCCGTGACAATCCCAGCCCGGCACATAGGGCGCGTCGAACCCGGACAAGGTCTTGGCGCGAACTATGATGTCCTTCAGAATCTTGTTGAGGGCATGCCCGAGATGCAGGCTACCGTTGGCGTAGGGCGGGCCATCGTGGAGGATGAAGCGGGGGCGTCCCTTGCTTTGGGCGCGAATTTTCTGATAAAGATTTTTCTCCTGCCAGGCGGCAACCCAAGCCGGTTCGCGCTTGGGGAGGTCGCCGCGCATCGGGAAGGTGGTATCGGGCAGATTGAGGGTTTTGCGGTAATCGGTGCTCATGGTGTATTTAAGGTTAAGCCTGTTGGGAGAACCAGTTCTGAGCCGCCTCTTTGTCCTGCCCGATCTGCTGTTTCAAGGCGTCGAGCGAGGGGAAGCGGAGTTCATCGCGCAGTTTGTGAAGAAAATGAATACGCAGGTGAGCGCCGTAACACTCGCCCGAGAAATCGAGAAGATGGACTTCCAGCCGGGGGAGGGCGGTATTATCCACGGTGGGGCGGATGCCGACGTTGGCTACGCCTTGCAGACGCTCTGCCCTCAAGCCTTCGACTTCCACGGTAAATACCCCGGAGAGAGCGGGGCGGCGATGCGGCAGGGTGATGTTGAGCGTCGGAAACCCGATTTGTCGCCCCAGCCGCTGACCGTGCATCACCTGTCCGGCGATGCTGTAATGCCGCCCGAGCAAACGCGCCGCATGACCTATATCGCCAGACTCCAGCGCACGGCGCACCGCCGAACTGGAGGCCCGCTCACCAGCAATGGCAAAGGTAGGCATGGCTTCCACCGCAAAGTCATGCTTCTCACCCGCAGCCGCCAGCATGGCGAAGTTTCCGCTTCGATAATTGCCGAAACGAAAATCATCGCCGATCAGGAGATGGCGTACTTTCAGGCCGCGCACCAGCACGGACTGGATAAAATCTTCCGCAGAAAGAGCGGAAAAACTGGCGTTGAAGCGTTGAATATGGGCGCAATCGACGCCGTTATCGCGGAATAGCAGCAGTTTTTCGCGCAAGGATGTGAGGCGCGCTGGGGCGGCAGCGGGAGAAAAATACTCCCGCGGATGCGGCTCGAAAGTCAGCACCGAGGCGGGCAGCCCAAGCGCCCTCGCCCGCTCGACGAGCAGGGCGAGCAAGGCCTGATGCCCGAGGTGGAGGCCATCGAAATTGCCGATGGTAAGCACACAAGGCTGTCCGGCGGGCGCAGTAAACCCTCGAAAGAACCGCATGATAGTCTGGAAAAATTGCTAATTATACTGGCAGGCGCTGATTTCAGCTTGGGCGCGAAATGTGTAGCGGCTGCGAGCTGCGCTTCCGAAGCCATGATTCAGACTTTTATATCTCGGAAGGGTGGTTATCGAGATAGTTATCTATATGATAGTGTTGTTCCCATGCGAAAGGCAGATTGCCATGAACTTGCAGACTGAAAAAACACCATGAGAAACAATCTCGCGCCTTACGGCTACGCTGTCATTGCCAGCGCCTTGTCGTTCATTGCCATTGTCGTGACTCTGACCTTATCTCTTCCGGGTTATGACTTTCGCCACCAGTTGATGAGCGAGCTGGCGCTTGGTTCCGGCGTTTTTTTCGCCCCAAGTATGTTTTTTGCTTTTTTGGCGCTGGCGTTTCCATTCTTTACGCTTTGTCTTGCCCGGATTGGTTGCAGGAAAGAAGTACGCATTATTGCCGCTTTGGCGGCTGCTGCTTTTGTCGGCGCGGGGGTTTTTCCGCTGGATGTAGCGACAGACTTGCATGTTGCGCTGGTCGCAATGGCTTTCATTGCTTCAGGGCTGACGATGTATGGATTAGCTGCGGGCGCTGGAGCATTTGACCGTTGGCGCGGGTTTTCCAGAATCCTGCTGGTTTCATTGGCGCTCAGCGCCGCATCTGGAAGCATTATTCCAATCGGAATCGCGCAACGCCTTGCTGCCGCAACCATCCTCATCTGGTTTATCGGTATCGGCATTGCCCTGATACGACACAAGTAAAATGCGAAGGCGCTTTTGGGCAGGTACACCCCATCCACTCTGATAGAATAAACAATCGCCCGGTCATTTTTATCTCTTATGGTTCCCAATCTCACGACTGCTCTTTCCGGCCCGCTTCTGGAGCTGGAGCAGCGTTTTCTCTCCCAAAGCGCCGCAATAGAGCAATGGTTTCGCGCTTTCTGGCAGGAACATACGCCGCCTTTTTACGCCTCCTGCGATTTACGCAATGCTGGTTTCAAGCTCGCCCCGGTGGATACCAATCTTTTTCCCGGCGGCTTCAATAATCTCAATCCTGAATTTTTACCGCTCTGCGTACAAGCAACGATGGTGGCGGTAGAAAAATTCTGCCCGGAAGCCTGCAAGGTGCTTTTGCTCCCGGAGAACCATGACCGTAACCTGTTCTACTGGCAGAACGTCGCCCGCATCGCCCTGATTCTGCGTCATGCCGGCCTCAACGTGCGCCTTGGCTCCTTATCGCCCGACCTTACCGCGCCGCGTAATATCGAGTTACCGGGCGGGCAATCCCTGCTGCTGGAGCCCCTCATCAGACGCGGCAATCGTCTCGAACTTGCCGATTTCACTCCCTGCGCGATTTTGCTCAACAACGACCTTTCCGCAGGCATTCCCCCCATTTTGCAGGGCTTGAACGAGCAAACCATGCTGCCGCCTCTGGAGGCAGGCTGGGCCATCCGCAGAAAAAGCCGTCACTTTGCCGCCTACGATACCGTGGCGCGCGAATTTGCCGATCTGGTCGGCATCGACTCGTGGCGAATCAACCCTGCTTTTGCCGTTTGTCGCGGTCTCGATTTTCGCAATCGGCAAGGGGAAGAAGAATTGGCGGATACGGTTTCCCAATTGCTTCTCACCGTTCGGGAAAAATACCGTGAGCACGGAATCAGCGAGACGCCGTATGTCGTGGTCAAGGCCGATGCCGGAACCTACGGCATGGGAGTTATGACCGTCAAGGACGCAAGCGAGGTCATAAGCCTCAACCGCCGCCAGCGCAACAAAATGAGCGTAATCAAGGAAGGGCTGGAGGTCACGGAAGTCATCGTCCAGGAAGGGGTGCATACCTGCGAAACCGTGGGCGATTCCGTCGCCGAGCCGGTGGTCTATATGATAGATCGCTATGTGGTAGGCGGCTTTTATCGAGTCCACACTGCGCGGGAAAAGGATGAAAACCTGAATTCGCCCGGCATGGAGTTCAAACCACTGGCCTTCGAAACCGGCTGTAACCTGCCGGACAGCAGCGAAAATCCCGATGCGCCGCCCAACCGCTTCTATGCTTACGGGGTAGTCGGACGTCTGGCCTGTCTTGCTGCCGCAAAGGAACTGGAAGCAGGCTACGAGACAGGAATACTCCCGGCAGCGGCTTAAAGGCTCATGTTTTTGCGCTCACGCCGCTCCGTCCCCAGATTTCTCTGGGCTTGGGTGGCGCTTCTTTGTCTTGCCGCCTGTTCTGAATCGCCGCCCTTAGTCAAGTGCGAATCCTTTGTCTTCGGTACGAGGGTGGAAGTGCTGGTTGCCGGAACAGAAGAAAAAGCGGCGCGGGCGGCCATTAGCGCGGTGCTTGCCGATTTTGACCTCTTGCATCGCACTTATCACCCCTGGCAAGCATCCCAGCTTGCCGAAGTAAACGCCGCCATTGCTGCCGGAGAAGCGATTACGGTAAGCGTGGAAATGGCAGGGTTGATTCGGGAGGCAAAGGATTTTGCCCGACGCTCGAACTGGCTTTTTGATCCCGGAATCGGCAGACTCGTTGCCCTGTGGGGTTTTCAGAGCGATGAATTCGCCGCCCGTCTGCCGGAGGCAAAGGCATTGACTGACTGGCGGGAGAATCCGGCTTCCATCGCCCAGATCCGTCTCGAAGGTAGTGACGGATTGCTGCTCACAAGCAATCACAGTGGCGTTGCCCTCGATTTTGGCGGCTATCTGAAAGGAGTGGCACTGGATAGAGCAGCAGAAAAACTGAAGGCGGCAGGCATAGCAAATGCGCTCATCAATATTGGCGGCAACGTCATGGCGCTGGGGAGCAAGAACGGCGAGCCGTGGAAAATCGGCATTCAGCACCCGCGTTTGCCCTATCCGCTCGCGACTCTAGCTCTTCATGACGGCGAAGCCATCGGCACTTCCGGCGATTATCAGCGTTATTTCGAGGTGGAGGGACGCCGTTACAGCCACCTCCTCGACCCCAAAAGCGGCGCGCCGGTGACGCATACCATGGCGGTGACCGTCCTGATTTCCCCGCTGGAAGAGGCGGGCGAAACCGGGGCGCGCTCGGATGCGCTCTCCAAACCCCTGTTTCTCGCGGGAAAAGATAACTGGCAGAAGCTGGCAGAGGAACTTGGGGTCAATAATGTCCTGCGCGTCGATGCCGACGGCTCGGTAGAGGTAAGCCGGGACTTTTTGCCGCGCCTGACTTTCCCGGAAGGAAGTACGCCTCTGCGAATTCTGCCGTGAGCCGCCTTTTACCTCAGCATTGTGCGGCAGAGTGCGCTCGAAGTTTGTGAAAGGGTAGAATAGAGGTTTAGCCTTTAGTGAGCTACTAAATGAAAACTACTTTCCTTGATTTCGAGCAGCCGGTGGCGGAGCTGGAAAACAAGATTGATGCTCTGCGCTTCGGGCAGGAGGATTCGGCGGTCGACCTTTCCGAAGAAATTGACCGCCTTTCTGCCAAGAGCCGTGATCTCACCAAAAACATCTATGCCAAGCTGACCCCCTGGCAGATTGCGCAGGTTGCGCGGCATCCTCAGCGTCCTTATACCCTCGATTACATCGGGCACATGTTCACTGATTTTGTCGAGTTGCATGGTGATCGCGCCTTTGCCGACGACAGATCCATCATCGGCGGCATGGCTCGTTTCAACGGTCAGGCATGCGTCGTCATCGGGCATCAAAAGGGACGCAATACCAAAGAAAATTTGTTGCGCAATTTCGGAATGCCGCGCCCGGAAGGCTATCGCAAGGCGCTACGCCTGATGAAGCTGGCGGAAAAATTCCGCGTCCCGGTCTTTACGTTCGTGGATACGCCGGGCGCTTACCCTGGCATCGACGCGGAAGAACGGGGGCAATCGGAAGCCATCGGGCGCAATCTCTATGAAATGGCGGGTTTGAAGACACCGGTGATCGTGACGATAATCGGCGAAGGCGGCTCCGGCGGCGCGCTGGCCATTGCGGTAGGCGATGCTGTCTTGATGTTGCAGTACGCAACTTATTCGGTCATCTCCCCGGAAGGCTGCGCCTCCATTCTCTGGAAAAGCGCGGAAAAAGCGGCGGACGCTGCCGAAATCATGGGGATTACCGCGCAACGCTTGAAGAGCCTGAACCTGATCGACAAGATCGTGACCGAACCCAATGGCGGCGCGCATCGTGACCATGCTGGCATGGGGGCTTCCCTGAAAAAAGCCTTGCAGGATAGCTTGAAGCAAGTCCAGGCGCTCTCGGTCGATGCCCTTCTGGAAACCCGTTTCGAACGGCTGATGGCCTATGGCCGCTTCAAGGAACAAAGAGCCTGATTTGCCGGGCAAGGCGGTTGCAGACTTCCTTGCCATGCACCTTCCTCCCGGGGCAACGCTCTGTCTCGGCCTATCTGGCGGGCGTGATTCCGTCGTTCTCCTCCATCTCCTGAAAAGCCTGATTCCGGAGAGATTGCGGGCGATTCATGTTCATCACGGCCTTTCCCCCAATGCTGATGACTGGGCGGATTTTTGCGCTCAGCTCTGCCGGGAGTGGGATATTCCCTTGGAGATTGCGAGGGTTGCGGTACATCGGGAAGGGAGGGGGCTGGAAGCTGCTGCCCGCGCTGCCCGTTATCAGGCTTTCAAGGCTGATGGCCTTAGCCATCTCGCCCTTGCCCATCACTGCCGCGATCAGGCGGAGACCATGCTCCTCAATCTTTGCCGGGGGGCGGGGGTTAGCGGGGCGGCGGCGATGCGAGGGCTGCGGCAAATCGAGGGGATGAGCGTCCTACGTCCTTTGCTTGGCGTGGGAGAAGAAGAAATCGCCGCCTATGCCAGAGCGCACAAGCTCTCCTGGGTGGAGGACGAGAGCAATGCCGAGACCCATTTTCGCCGCAATTTTTTGCGCCTTGAGGTTTTGCCGAGGCTGTCCTCAAGCTTTCCGGCAGCAGAAGCGAATCTCGCCCGCGCCGCTAGCCACTTTGCGGAGGCCCAAAGCCTGCTCCATGAACTGGCGGCTGAGGATGATGCGCATATCGCCGCGAATGGGCAATTCTTCACCCTGCTCTCCACCGCTCGCCAGGCAAACTGGCTGCGCTGGTACCTGCACACTGCTGATTGGAGCATCCCGGACACTGCCCGCCTCATGGATGGTCTGCGCCAATTTACCGACGCCCTGAAAAACGAGGGTTACGGCGAATTGCCTCTGTCGGAAGGAAAGATTTGCCTATGGAAAAGACGCTTTTATCGCGTTACCCACGTTGTCATTCCTGAGAGACCATCTGTTTGGGATGGGAAAGAGCCTGTTTTCTGGGCGGGCGGCTGGTTGCGGCTGGAAGAAAAACAGGGAGAGGGGATAGCTAGAGAGCGGTTATGCGATGGTGTACAACTAACGCTCCGCCCCCGCACTGGCGGCGAGACCCTGCGCCTGGGATGGAATCGCCCCCGCCGCCTCTTGAAAAAACTTTTGCAGGAGGCCGATGTTCCCCCCTGGCAGCGCGAACACCTGCCGCTGCTCTATATAGGTGATGAACTCGTCGCCTGTCCCGGCATCGGTATCGCCGCCGAATGGCAGGCAAAAGAAACAGGATGGTTTCCGATATATGGCAATCAGGAGGACGACAAATCTCCTGCTGCCTTCACCTTGTAGCCCTTTCTGTTACTGAGCGGCTTCCGGTTCAGTTGAGCCTGTCGGCCAGTCGCGTCATCAGGTTCATGCGTTCATGGAGAATCGCTACGATCAACGCGGGCGCATTCTCGCGCGGCAAACAAAACAGATAGTGATGTTCACAGTGCGCCATGCGTAACGCCGGGTAGAGCGCGCCCATATCCTTGAACGACCCTTTGCTGCTCGCAAGGCGAGTCATGCCTTCTTCCAGTTTGGCAACATAGCGGCGCGCCTGTATGCCACCCCATTCCTTCTGGGTATAGCGGATGATTCCTCGCAGATCGGCTTCTGCCGCTGCCGTCAGAACATAATCTTTGCTCAATTGTTGCTGCCTTTCGCCAGTTCTTCATCGAGAATCTGGTCGATACCCTTGGCGGAAACTTTTCCGGCCAGTCCTTCGTCGATACGCGCTCCCAGCATAGCCTTCAGTTCCTGCCATGCCTGATCAGCATCCGTGTCGCCGGGAAACAGGCGCTCGAGCGTGTATTGCTTGATCGTCTTGCCCTGAAAGGCAGCCAGCGCCTTGAGACTTTGGTGTTGCTGATCGGTGATGTCGATAGTCAAACGGCTCATATCAAAAACTCCGTGGTTTCACACAAACCCACATTATCACAAATGCGGAAGCATAGATATCCTGCGAGACGGGAAATGTATCCGCCTGAAGAGAAAATTTCCTCCCCCGCTCTTGAAATCCCGAAACTCCGCCCCTATTATTAGCACTCGTAGCAGGTGAGTGCTAACAGAGCGCTTCTGTATATCTTTCCTTCATTCATTTTTTTAAGACAGGAGTCTTTCTCATGAAAATCCGTCCTTTGCACGATCGCGTGATAGTGAAGCGCGTGGAAGCTGAACGCACGACCGCGTCCGGCATTGTGATCCCCGACTCTGCTGGCGAAAAGCCCGATCAGGGTGAAGTTCTGGCCGTAGGTCCCGGCAAGCGTGACGACTCCGGCAAGAACATCGCCCCCGATGTAAAAGTCGGTGACCGCGTCCTGTTCGGCAAGTACGCCGGGCAGACCGTCAAGGTCGATGGCCAGGAAGTGCTGGTCATGCGCGAAGAAGACATCATGGGCGTAGTCGAGGCCTAAGCCTTGTAACTGCGTCAATCCAATATTCAGGAGAATTTAAATGGCAGCTAAAGAAGTCAAATTCGGCGATTCCGCCCGCAGTCGCATGGTCGAAGGGGTAAACATCCTCGCCGACGCCGTCAAGATCACCCTCGGCCCCAAAGGGCGTAACGTAGTGCTCGAGCGTTCCTTCGGCGCTCCCACCGTCACCAAGGACGGCGTTTCCGTCGCCAAGGAAATCGAACTGAAAGACAAGTTCGCCAACATGGGCGCGCAAATGCTGAAAGAAGTCGCTTCCAAGACTTCCGACATCGCCGGTGACGGCACCACCACCGCCACCGTTCTGGCGCAGTCCATCGTGCGCGAAGGCATGCGCTACGTCGCCGCCGGGATGAACCCGATGGATCTGAAGCGCGGTATCGACAAGGCCGTCATCACCGTCGTCGCCGAACTGAAAAAGATTTCCAAGCCCTGCACCACCAACAAGGAAATCGCCCAGGTTGGCGCTATCTCCGCCAACTCCGACACCTCCATCGGCGACATCATCGCTCAGGCCATGGAAAAAGTCGGCAAGGAAGGCGTCATCACCGTGGAAGACGGCAAGTCGCTGGAAAATGAACTGGATGTGGTTGAAGGGATGCAGTTCGATCGCGGCTACCTCTCCCCCTACTTCATCAACAACGCCGACAAGCAACAGGCTGTTCTGGAAGCGCCCTACATCCTCCTCTTCGACAAGAAGATCTCCAACATCCGCGACCTCCTCCCGGTTCTGGAACAGGTTGCCAAGGCCTCCCGCCCCCTCCTCATCATCGCCGAGGACGTGGATGGCGAAGCTCTTGCCACCCTCGTGGTCAATAACATCCGTGGCATTCTGAAGACTGTTGCCGTCAAGGCGCCCGGCTTTGGCGACCGTAGAAAAGCCATGCTGGAAGACATCGCCATCCTGACCGGCGGCACCGTCATCTCCGAAGAAACCGGCCTCACCCTCGAAAAAGCCACCCTGAACGATCTGGGTCAAGCCAAGCGGATCGAAGTCGCCAAGGAAAACACCACCATCATCGACGGCGCCGGGCAGGAAAACGCCATTCAGGGTCGCATCAAGCAGATTCGCGCCCAGATCGAAGAAGCTAGCTCCGACTACGATCGCGAAAAACTGCAAGAGCGTGTTGCCAAACTCGCGGGCGGCGTTGCCGTCATCAAGGTTGGCGCGGCAACTGAAGTCGAAATGAAAGAGAAAAAAGCCCGCGTCGAAGACGCCCTGCACGCTACCCGCGCCGCAGTGGAAGAAGGCATCGTCCCCGGCGGCGGCGTCGCTCTCCTGCGCGCCAAGGCCAGCGTTGCCGCCCTCAAGGGCGACAACCACGACCAGGACGCCGGGATCAAGATCGTGCTGCGCGCTCTGGAACAGCCCCTGCGTGAAATCGTCGCCAACGCTGGCGATGAGCCTTCCGTCGTGGTAAACAAGGTTGCCGAAGGCAAAGGCAACTTCGGCTTCAACGCCGCTACCGGCGAATACGGCGATATGGTCGAACAAGGCGTGCTCGACCCCACCAAGGTCGCCCGCACCGCCCTGCAAAACGCCGCCTCCATCTCCGGCCTGATGCTCACCACCGACTGCATGGTCGGCGAAATGGTCGAAGACAAACCCGCCATGCCCTCGATGGGCGGCATGGGAGGCATGGGCGGCATGGACGGCATGATGTAAGTCCTGGTCCTGCGGACGGGTCTTGCAGACGGCAATTGAAAAACCGTCTCGCAGCCAAACGACAAAACGGGAGCTTCGGCTCCCGTTTTTGCGTTCAGCCCAGATTTTCCATCTGGCTCATTTTTCACGGTCGTAGGGGCGGGTTTCAAACCCGCCCCTACGAGCCAAACCTCTGAGGGGAAAGGAGAGCGTAGCATTATCGCCGCCCCAAAAACCAGGGCGTTGCACGCAACGCCCCTACATACTCTGGTTTTTCAATTGCCGTGCGCAGCGCCTCGGTTAAAATCGGGGTTTCTGTTGTAGGGAGATTCCTCATGGCCGGACATTCAAAATGGGCCAATATTCAGCATCGCAAGGGTAGGCAGGATGAGAAGCGGGGCGCGGCCTTTTCTCGTATTGCCAGAGAAATAAGCGCCTCCGCCAGGATGGGCGGCGGCGACCCTTCGTTCAACCCGCGTCTGCGCCTGGCTATCGACAAGGCCAAGGCGCAGAACATGCCCAAGGACAAGATCGAGAACGCCATCAAGAAAGGCACCGGCGAGCTCGAAGGGGTGGATTATGTGGAGATCCGCTACGAAGGTTACGGCATAGGCGGCGCGGCAGTCATGGTGGATTGCCTGACCGACAACAAAACCCGCTGTGTTGCCGAGGTGCGGCATGTGTTTTCCAAACATGGCGGCAATCTCGGTACCGACGGTTGCGTGGCTTTCCAGTTCAAACATTGCGGCCAGTTGATCTTCGCCCCCGGCGTGGATGAAAGTCTGCTCATGGATACCGCCATCGAAGCGGGTGCGGAGGATGTCATCGCCAACGATGACGGCTCCTTCGAAGTGCTGACCGCGCCCGGCGATTTTATCGCGGTGCGGGAGGCGCTCGTCGCTGCCGGATTTAAGCCCGAGCTGGAGGAGATCACCATGCGTCCCGAAGGCGAAACCAATATCAGCGGCGATGATGCCAGCAAAATGCAGAAACTGCTGGACGCGCTGGAAGGACTGGACGACGTGCAGGCGGTCTATACTACCGCTGTCATGGATGATTAGCATGGCGGGCGGATGATATTCGCCCCTACATGCGCCTATCGGCCAGTCGGTTTTTCAATCGCCATCCGCAGGATCGGTTCTTCATCGCCGTCTACAAGACATCACGCTGGGGAATGTTCTTTCAGCCAGTCCTTGAGAGCGTCGTTCATGCGTGTTTGCCAGCCGGAGCCAGCGGCGCGGAAGGCGGTCAGCACTTCCTGATCGAAGCGGATGGAGACCTGTTCCTTCTGCCCGCTGCCTGCCGGACGTCCCCGCTTTCTTGCCAGTTCAATGCCCGCGCGCATTTCTTCCTTGGTGAGCGGGCGCTCATCTTCGTCTTTGCCGTCCCAGACAAAATTTTTGTCGGCTGGAATGGCGCGCACCGCTCTCGCTACTTCTTTTCGGGTCATCTCATTCGCTTTCAAGCCACTCATAGTAGACCTCGCGTTCTTCATTACTTGCCGGGCGAAAACTGATGATACGAGCCGCATCATCGCGGGCGGTATGAACCACCGTGAGCACAGCCAGCACATCCAGCACGTAGGAAAACGATTGCACCCGCAGCTCGCCAGAGCGGGTGGATTCGACATCCAGCCGATAGATGGAATCAAGCACCCAATCAGCATCGGAAAAGTCCAGCCCGTGCTTTTTCAGGTTACTGATTCGCTTCTCTTCGTCCCAGATCAGCCGTGTTTTCATTAGATTATTGTAGATGCGTTAATTAAGGAATGCAAACATTATATGCTTGCACGCTCAGTGCTTGGTTTCGCGCGCTGCGCTCAACCAAGCAATCACTTGTCATTGCGCGCCCCACGATTTCATTCCGCTGGCTGGCGGCAGAATGCCGCCCCTACGTGCTTATCGCTGAGTAGGTTCTTCATCGCCGTGCGCAGCACTTAAGCAGAGCCGTGGCGTTTGCGGTAGTTTTCCAGAAAGCGGGTCAGGCGGGTCATGGCTTCGCGCAGGTCGTCCTCGTAGGGGAGGAAAACCAGGCGGAAGTGGTCGGGTTTGAACCAGTTGAAGCCCGTTCCCTGCACGAGCAGTACCCGCTCTTCCACCAAAAGTTCCCGGATGAAGGCCTGGTCGTCCTTGATCGGATAAAACACCGGGTCGAGGCGGGGGAACATGTACAGGGTAGCCTCGGGCTTGACGCAGGAAACGCCGGGGATGGAAGTAATCAGCTCATGGGCAATGTCGCGTTGGCGCCCCAGTCTGCCGGTAGGGGCAACCAGATCCTCTATGCTCTGATAGCCGCCCAGAGCCGTCTGGATCGCGTATTGTCCGGGAACGTTCGAGCAGAGGCGCATCGAGGCCAGCATGTCCAGCCCTTCGATGTAATCCTTGGCGTTGCGCTTGTCGCCGCAGACCACCAGCCAACCGGCGCGATAGCCGCAACAGCGGTAATTTTTGGAAAGCCCATTGAAAATCAGGGTGAGCACATCTTCCGACAATGCCGCCATCGAGGTATGAGTGTTGCCATCGTACAACACTTTGTCATAGACTTCGTCGGCGCAGATGACGAGCTTGTGGCGGCGCGCGATTTCGATCAGCCCCTTCAGCACAGGCTCGGGATAGAGCGCGCCCGTAGGATTGTTGGGGTTGATGACGACCAGCGCCTTGGTGCGCGGGGTGATTTTCTTTTCGATGTCGTCGAGATCGGGATACCAGCCGTTCGATTCATCGCAGATGTAATGCACGGGCTTGCCGCCGGAGAGCGACACTGCCGCAGTCCACAGCGGATAATCGGGCGCGGGTACCAGCACTTCATCGCCTGAATTCAACATGGCGTTCATAGACATCACGATCAGTTCGGAGACGCCGTTGCCGATATAGATGTCTTCGATTCCTACTCCCTTGATCTGTTTTTGCTGGGTGTAGTGCATTACTGCCTTTCGCGCCGCAAAAATGCCTTTCGATTCGGAATAAGGCGCGGCGTTGGGCAGGTTGCGGATCATGTCGAGCTGGATTTCTTCCGGCGCTTCAAAGCCGAAGGAAGCCAGATTGCCGATATTGAGCTTGATGATCTTGTGGCCTTCTTCCTCCATCTGCCGCGCCTTTTCCAGCACTGGCCCGCGAATGTCGTAGCAAACATCGGCAAGTTTGGTGGATTTCAAAAGAGAGGTCATGACAATGGCTCCGAAGGGAAAGCCTTCATATTACTTGATTGCACAATACTTGATTGCACAAGTATTTGGTTTTTCTGGCAATATCGGCGAAAATATATACTTTGCGTTCGGATGGCGGGGGAAGTTTTTGTTCCCGCAAACGCTGTCCGTGTGGGTTATGGGCGTGCTGGCGGCGTTGTCGCAGGGGCTGTCTTTTGGGAGAAAATAATGTCTGATAATGATCTTGAACTGGTGGAAACCATAAACGCGTCCGATGATGGCGCACCAATTATCTCTTTTGCTGATTTGGGTTTGAACGAAAAAATCATTCGTTCGCTGAAGGAAACGGGCTATGAAAGCCCCTCACCCATTCAGGCCGAGTGCATTCCCGCACTCTGTCAGGGGCAAGACCTGCTGGGCATTGCCCAGACCGGCACCGGGAAAACCGCTGCCTTTGCCCTGCCGATTCTGGAGCGGCTGAATATCAAGGAAACCGCGCCGCAGGCGCTGATCCTTACTCCGACCCGCGAATTGGCGATTCAGGTAGCGGAAGCCTTTGCCCGCTATGCTCGCCATCTTCCCGGCTTTCATGTTCTGCCCATTTATGGCGGGCAGAGCTATGGCATCCAGTTAAAACAGATCGCCCGGGGCGCGCATGTCGTCGTCGGTACGCCGGGACGGATCATGGATCACCTGGAACGGGGCAATCTTTCGTTCGCCAAACTTACGACCCTGGTGTTGGACGAGGCCGATGAAATGCTGCGGATGGGCTTTATCGAGGATGTCGAATGGATACTCGAACACACCCCCGCCGAGCGGCAAACCGCGCTGTTTTCGGCAACCATGCCGGAAGCCATCCGCCGGGTGGCGCAGAAATACCTGCTGAATCCGGTAGAAGTGAAGATTCGCGCCGCGACCCAGACGGTATCCGCTGTACGTCAGTGTTACTGGCAGGTTTCGGGGCTGCACAAGCTCGATGCCCTGACCCGTATCCTGGAAGTGGAAAATGATCTCGATGCGGCCATCGTCTTTGTTCGCACCAAGCTGACGACCGATGAACTGGCGCAAAAGCTGGAAGCGCGCGGGTACTCTGCCGCTGCCCTGAATGGCGACATGAACCAGCAGGCGCGGGAGCGAGTAATCGAGCAACTGAAGAACGGCAAGCTCGATATCGTCATCGCTACGGATGTGGCGGCCAGAGGCATAGACGTGCCGCGCATCAGCCATGTCATCAATTACGACATCCCCTATGACGCGGAAGCCTATGTGCACCGCGTCGGCAGAACCGGGCGGGCAGGACGTTCCGGCTCGGCGATTCTCTTTGTCGCCCCGCGTGAAATGCGGATGCTGCGTACCATCGAGCGGGTCACCCGTCAGCCTATCGAACGTCTGACTCTGCCCAGCCAGCAGGAAGTGACCAACCGCCGCATTGCCTCGTTCAAGGAAAAAATCGCCAAGGCTTTGAGCGGCGAGGACCTTGATTTCTTCGCCACCATGGTCGAGGAAATCGTCAGCGAACAGGAAGTCGCGCCGGAAACTCTGGCGGCAGCCCTGGCGTTCATGGCGCAAAAAGATTATCCCTTGCGCCCTGAGGAAAAATCCTTTGGCAACAGAGGCGAGCGTCAGCCGCGTGAGTTCGGCGATCGTCCTCCCCGCGATTTTGGCGATCGTCCGCCGCGTGAATCATCCGGGCGCTTTGGGCGTTCCGAGCGGTCCGAGCGTCCGCCGAGATCATTTGATCGCGACGCTCCTCCCGAGGTTGGGGAAGATGATCGCGGCAACGCCGTGGTCATGGCGCGTTACCGGATCGACGTGGGCAGAACGCATGGCGTTTCTCCCCGCGACATCGTGGGCGCGATTGCCAATGAAGGCAACATGCCCAGCCGCCTGATCGGACGCATCGACCTTTACGATGACTTCAGCACCGTCGACCTGCCGAACGATATTTCTCCCGACACCTTGCAGGTGTTGCGCTCGGCCTGGGTGAGAAGGCGGCAGCTCAACATCACCAGAGACGATGGTTCGCGCCCGCCGCAAAGAACGCACGAGCGTAAGCCGAGAGGCGAGGGCGAGCGCCGTAACAGCGAGTGGCGCGATCGTCCCCCGCGTGATTTTGGTGATCGTCAGTCGCGTGACTTTGGCGACCGCCCCCCGCGTGAGCGCAGCTATGGCGACCGTCCCCGCAGACGCGAGCGCGAGTAAATCATGAACGCGGCGATGGCGCGACAGGCAAGGACGGTCACCATCACCAGTCCTGATGACTGGCATCTGCACCTGCGCGATGGCGATATGTTGCGCACGGTGCTGCCGCACACGGCGCACAGTTTCGCCCGCGCCATCGTCATGCCCAATCTGCAACCGCCGATCACCGATGTCGCGCTTGCGGGCGCTTACCGGGAGCGGATCATCGCGGCTCTTCCCCCAGGGGCGGACTTTAAGCCGCTGATGACCCTGTACCTGACCGACCAGACAAGGCCGGAAGAAATCCTGAAGGCGGCGGCGAGCGGTTTTGTCCATGCGGTCAAACTCTATCCGGCAGGAGCGACTACCCATTCCAGTCAGGGCGTGACCCGGATAGATGGTCTCGATCCGGTTCTCGCTGCCCTTAGCGAAACAGGTTTGCCGCTGCTGGTGCATGGCGAAGTGACTGATGCCGCGGTGGATATTTTCGACCGGGAGCGGGTATTTATCGAGACCGTTCTCATCCCTATTTGCAAGCGTTTTCCGCGTTTGAAGGTGGTGTTGGAGCATATCACTACTGCGGAAGCGGTGCAGTTTGTGGAGGATGCCGGGGAGAATGTGGCGGCGACCATTACCGCGCATCATCTGCTGTATAACCGCAATGCCATTTTTCAGGGCGGGGTGCGCCCGCACTGGTATTGTCTGCCGGTTTTGAAGCGGGAGCGGCATCGGCAGGAGCTTGTACGGGCGGCGATTTCAGGGAAGAGTAAATTTTTTCTGGGCACGGATTCCGCGCCGCATTCGCAGGCAGCCAAGGAGTCTGCCTGCGGCTGTGCGGGTTGCTATACCGCGCCTTTTGCGCTGGAGCTTTATGCAGAGGCCTTTGCCAAGGCCGATGCATTGGATAAGCTGGAAGCCTTTGCCAGTTTCTATGGCGCGGATTTTTATGGCTTGCCCCGCAATCAGGACACCATTACCCTGAGCGAAGAGCCGCAAACTATCCCCAAGGCTTATCCCTGCCAGAGTGAGGGGGAAGGGGCGGCGCCGATGCTGATTCCATTCAGAGCCGGAGAGACGTTAAACTGGAGCCTGGTGGACTGAACACGGGTCTTGCGTGAATCCCCGCCATTTATAGCGGGGTCAAGCGAGACAAGCAATATTGGGAGCCGAAGG
>Ga0209737_10000822_pt1 | contig 23875 bp, 19 predicted proteins | sample TergutCu122P3_FD_187284 | JGI IMG/M metagenome (GOLD analysis project Ga0209737, IMG submission 187284) | Cubitermes ugandensis P3 segment gut microbial communities from Kakamega Forest, Kenya - Cu122 P3 (SPAdes) (version 2) | ecosystem: Host-associated > Arthropoda: Insects > Digestive system... | reverse complement strand
CCTTCATGTTAGGCAGTACACGCATAAGCGCGATATCCTCAAGCGCCTGATGCGATCCGCCATCGGGTCCCACCGTCACGCCGGCATGGGTGGGCGCGAGCTTGACGTTGAGATTATTGATACATACGGTGTTGCGCACTTGCTCCCACGCGCGCCCTGTTCCAAAGACGGCGAACGAGCCGGTAAACGCGATCTTTCCTCCGTGCGCCAATCCCGCGGCGACATCGGTCATATTCGCCTCGGCTATACCTGCGTTGAAGAATCTCTCGGGATACTCCTCTGCGACCTTTATGGTCGTAGTCGATCCTGACAGATCCGCCTCGACAACCACGATATCCAATCCGTCATTGATAAGCTCAGTCAGGGTCTCGCCGTATGCGGCACGTGTAGCTTTGCCCATTAGATGTTCCCCCTATTCGCAGCGCGTATCTCTTCGCAAGCTTGCGCTTTTTGCTCCTCATTGGGGGCAACCCCGTGCCATCCCGCAATGTTTTCCATAAATGAAACGCCGCATCCTTTTTTCGTTAGTGCGACGATGACGCGTGGCTTGCCTGCGGCCGACGGCATCGTGAGTACGCGATGAAGTGCTTCAATATCGTGCCCGCAGAGTTCATGGACGTCCCAGCCGAATGCTTTAAACTTCTCGCCGATATCGCCCAGTGACATAACCTCTTCAACCGGTCCGTCTATCTGAAGCTCGTTCGCGTCAATTATCGCGACAAGGTTATCGATCTTGTAGTGAGAGGCATACATCGCCGCTTCCCAGACCTGACCCTCTTGAAGCTCTCCATCACCCAGAAGGCAGAATACCCGCTGGTCTCCCCCCTCAAGTTTGATCGCCTGTGCCATTCCGCAGCAGATCGAGAGACCTTGACCGAGCGACCCGGTCGATACCTCGACGCCAGGGGTGAGAAGCGCATCAGGGTGCCCCTGAAGCATGGCACCCAGCTCGCGCAGATGGAGCAGCTCTTCTAGATCGAAGAAGCCTGCCTGTGCGAGCGCGGCGTACTGTACCGGAGCCGCGTGACCTTTCGAAAGCAGGAAGCGGTCCCGCGCTGGATCATCGGGGCTGCTGGGATCGTAGCGCAACACGCCACCGAAGTAGAGTGTGGCAACGATATCTGCTGCCGAGAGTGATCCGCCGGGGTGCCCGGAGCCTGCAGCCGCAAGCATCTCGATGATATGCACTCGCAATGTGGCCGCTTGAGCGCGAACCGTTTCAATATCGAACACAATAGATCCCTTCATATCGTATCCCATACTTTTATCGTACCAACTAAAACAAGAATGAAAAATGACAGTTGAGTTACGTTACACCACGCTGACGCATCGGACCTAAAGCGGAGCGATATGAACGGCTACCCTCGCTGCCTACTCGTCAGAGGTGAGTTCGATTTGGGGGGCACCGGCGGCACGCCAGCGGTGATACCCGATCACAAAGGAATCGATCGCCCCTCCCAGCACCGCATCGACGTTGCCGCTCTCGATGCCAGTACGTACATCTTTGACCATCTGGTACGGATAGAGTATGTAATTGCGTATCTGCGAGCCCCAGGTGATATCTTGCTTCGGGCCTCGCAGCTCATTAAGTTCCGCATCACGTTTTGCCCGCTCGATCTCGTAGACCTTGGCACGAAGAATCTTAAAGGCCGACTCTTTATTCTTGTGTTGGGATTTCTCGTTCTGACACGTGACTACCGTTTTCGTGGGGATATGGGTGAGCCGCACCGCGCTATCGGTCGTATTAACGCTTTGCCCGCCCGGTCCGCTTGAGCGATACACGTCCACACGCACATCTTCATCCTTGATATCTACCTCGACATCATCGGGCAGAGCCGGCATGATCGAGACCCCGGTAAAGGTCGTCTGCCTACGCTTCTTCAGATCGGTCGGACTGATACGGACAAGACGGTGAGTACCCTGTTCGGAACGAAGCATTCCGTACGCGTTATGACCCTTGACCGTAAAGACGGCGCGGTCAATACCGATCCCCTCGCTTTCGGGCGCATCGTGGATATCCACTTTCCATCCCTTTGATTCTGCATACTTAAGGTACATGCGAAACATCATTTCCGTCCAGTCTTGGGCCTCAAGGCCACCCTGTCCGGGCACGATGGTCACGATTGCGTCATTCGCATCGAACTCACCGTCGAACCAACTTGCGATCTCAAGTTCATCGATAGCACGCGACAGCTCATCCATCTGTGCTTTAACCTCAGCGGCAAGCGCATCATCCGATTCGCTTTGAGCAAGTTCTGCACCCAGCTCTATCTCTTCGGCAAGCGCGTTGATCTCATGGTAGCGTGACAGGTCATCGCGTAGCGCGGCGACCCTCGCCATCGTTTGCTGGGCGGCGTGCGGATCGTTCCAAAAATCATCGGCTAGCGTCTGCTTTTCCAACGCATCGAGTTGCGTCTGCTTCGATTCGGCGTGAAAAAACTCGTCTATGTGAGCCAGACGGTCTTTGAGCGCTTGATACTCTTCGTCAAAGCGTTCAATCATCGCACTTACGCCCCGTGACACTTCTTGAATTTCTTGCCACTTCCGCACGGGCAGGGCTCATTGCGCCCCACTGATGCATAGGGATCGCTGTCATCTTTTACGACCGTTTTGGTCGCCTTGCCGCTTCCCGCCATCTGGGCCGCTGCCTGAATCTTATCTTGATCCTGAGTGACGACCCCTGCCGCCTGGGCTGCTGCTGAGGCCGCACCCAATGTAGCGCCCTGATCGGGTGCGGAGTAACGCGCACCGGATAAAACACTTCGCCGAGGAGTCGCGGGTTGTTCGACAAGCTCTACACGCATCACCATACGCAAGAACTCTTCATTAATCGAATCGACGAGCGCAGAGAACATATCATACGCCTCATTCTTGTACTCAACGACGGGATCTCTTTGCCCGATAGCTCTCAGGCCTACTCCCTCTTTGAGATAATCCATCTCCTGGAGATGCTGCATCCAGCGTGCGTCGATAATTTGTAGCATGATGTAGCGCTCGATCTCACTTATCTGATCAGGACCGATTCGCTGCATCTTCTCCTCATAATGATCGTGAAGCACCTGGATCAGCTCATCGGCAAGTTTATCGACAGATTCAGCCTCGTTGATGCGCTTTTTGACCCCATCGGTGATGCCCGAAAGGTCACTGAACGCCACATACAGCCCCCGCTTGTCCCACTCCTCGTTGCTGGAGCCATTTGGGCAGTATGCGTCAACCATCCCGCCGACAACTTCACCCATCAGGCGACGAACCTTCTCGCCCAGATCCCTGCCCTGAAGGATCTTTGTGCGCTCGCCGTAGATGGCTTCGCGCTGCTTGTTCATAACATCGTCGTATTCAAGAACGTATTTACGCGCGCCGAAGTGAATCGTCTCAACCTTGCGCTGCGCGCTCTCAATCAATTTGCTGACGATTCCCATCTGAATAGGGACATCATCAGGAATCTCGTTTTGCTCCATCATAGCGGCGGCGCGATCAAGACGCTCGCCCCCGAACAGGCGCATGAGGTCATCCTCCAGAGAGAGGTAGAACTGCGAGAGACCGGGATCGCCCTGACGTCCGGAGCGTCCGCGCAACTGATTGTCGATACGCCGCGACTCGTGGCGCTCGGTACCCAAAACGGCAAGGCCACCTGCCGCGACAACCTGATCATGCTCGGAGTCGGTTATCGCCTTCGCCTCTTTGAGCGCCTCTGCACGTTGCTCATCAGAGATCTCTTCGGGGTCGATTCCCTTTGACGCGAGGATCTCATCGACAAGAAACTCGGGGTTTCCGCCCAAGAGGATGTCAGTTCCACGACCGGCCATGTTGGTCGCGATCGTGACCGCGCCCAATCGCCCCGCTTGAGCAACGATATGCGCCTCCTTCTCATGGTGCTTTGCATTCAGCACATTGTGAGGAATACCGCGTCTTTTCAAGATGCGCGAGAGTTTCTCGGAGTTCTCGATGGAGATGGTACCCAATAGACACGGCTGTCCGCGATGATGGGCATCTTCGACAAACGTTGCCAGCGCCGTGTACTTCGCGTTCACATCGCGATACACCAGATCGTTCGCATCGATTCTGACCATCGGCTGATGCGTCGGGATCGGCACGACGGGAAGCTTGTATATCTCGCGAAACTCCTGATCCTCAGTAAGCGCCGTTCCGGTCATACCCGCCAACTTGTCATACATGCGAAAGTAGTTTTGAAGGGTGATAGTGGCAAGGGTCTGGTTCTCCTCTTGAATCCTGACCTTCTCTTTCGCCTCAATCGCCTGGTGGAGTCCTTCGCTATAGCGACGCCCTATCATCGGACGACCGGTGAACTCATCGACGATGAGAACCTCGCCGTCAGCCACCAGATAGTCGACATCACGATGAAACATGAACTGGGCTTTAAGCGCTTGCTGAAGATGGTTGACCAAAGAACCGGAAGGGTCTGCGTAGATGTCATCAATATTGAGCATACGCTCGACTTTCGAGATACCCGCCTCTGTTGGGGCGATCGTTCTCTTCGCCTCATCGAGCTCATAGTCAACCTCAGGCTGCAGATGCGTGATGACGCGCGCAAAATCTTTGTATGTCGTCGCGGACTGTGTGGGGATACCCGAGATGATAAGCGGGGTTCTCGCCTCGTCGATAAGGATTGAGTCGACCTCATCAACAATCGCATAGTGATGTCCTCGCTGAACCATTTCATCAGGCGAGGTCACCATGTTGTCACGCAGGTAATCGAAACCGAACTCGCTGTTCGTGCCGTACGTAACATCGGCACGATACGACGCCCTGCGAACCTGTGGATCCATCTGCGAATACAGCAGACCGACATCAAGATCCATGAAGCGATAGATGCGTCCCATCCATTCGCTGTCGCGTTTAGCTAGATACTCGTTGACCGTCACTACATGTACGCCGTTTCCGGCAAGCGCGTTGAGGTAGACCGCCGCTGTCGCGACGAGCGTCTTTCCTTCTCCGGTTTTCATCTCGGCAATCTGTCCTTCATGAAGGACCATCGCACCGATAAGTTGAACGTCGAAGTGCCTCATCCCTGTGACGCGCACCGATGCCTCGCGCACCGCCGCAAACGCTTCCACCAATAGGTCGTCGAGGCTCTCTCCTTGGTCGAGTCGGCTGCGAAACACCTGAGTCAGATTGCGCAACTCCTCATCAGTTAGCGCTTGCATCTGTGGCTCAAGCTCGTTGATTTTCTGCACCGTCGACTCGTAGCGCGCAAGCTGTTTGCCTGAGCCAATCGACAGCAGTTTATTTAAAAAATTTGCCATGCAAATTCCTCTCGTAAGACGTAATCCCTTGAGTATAGTAGCACAGCCCGCAACCACAGCCGATAGGCGTAAAAGCACACTCACACTATGCACATGTCAGCGTATTATGTAGCCAAGCGGAGGATAGCGAGAATCGTTGCACCGCATATGAGATCCAATCAAGATTTGCTGGATTTACGCAATCCTCCGCACTTAGCTCAGGCTGTCAGTATTTCGTTAAACAGCGTGTGTAGTTCAGGGCTGGGATCAAGTCCGAGTCTTTCCTGCAAGTACTCCACGCACTCGTAATAGGCGTTGAGGGCATCTTCTCTGCGCCCCATCGCTTTGTATGCCCTCAGCGACATCTCATAAAACGCTTCGCGCCCGGGGTCGAAACGGAGGGCTGCATCGATGAAGAAGTGTGCTTCATGGGGTTGTCCTAGTTCAAGGCAAATATTGCCAGCAGAAATCATCGAATCTAGGAACTGTTTGCGATAACGCTCGCGATAGGCATCCAGCCACGCGTAATCGAAATCTCCCACCAAAAGATCACCGCGATACAGCTCGACTATGCGATAGTAATGCTGGAGGGCTGATATGTAATCTCTTTCGAGCACCCTCTTTCGCGCGCAGACGGTCGCTGATTCAAAATGCCCAACATCGCTCTCGCATACCAAGAGGTTGAGGCGTACTTTTCCACAAGCAGCACGCGTAATAATCTCGAAGTCATCATCGGAAACGCATCTTTCAGTCAAATAGGAGATCATCTTGCTCAGTGTCACGTAATAGTTATTTGCTGCAGCCTCTTTCGAGAGGTGTGGCCAAAACAATGCCAGCGTAGTCTCGCGCGGAAGATCGGCCCCCTGCTCAAGAAGGGTTCTCAAAAAGAGCTGGTGCGCTTTTGAGCGAGACCACATCGAAAGATCGATCAGGGTGCCGTTCATTGTTATCGTCAATCCCCCAAAAAGCTGGATAACGACTGGCTTGGGACGGGTCTCGTTAACAGCGGCTACCCCAGTATCGATGCGCATTAGACGCTTCTGGAGCGCCTGTCCTTCTTCTTTTGAGAGTAGCTCAGATGAAACTGAAACCACTTCATGGTATCGCGCATGATCTAGTAGCCCCGTCAGATTACTGGGGAGGTTGTCTATGCCCAATACGTTTCCCAAAAGCCCCAACAGGGTGGGGTGAACCGCGCATAAAGCAGCTACCATGAGGCTCGCGTTGGGATCGCAAATGAAGATTTGTGCATCCTCTATAATCTCACGCCCCTTCAAATGATCGTGGTCACGAAAAGCGATAAGGGTGCTGAGACACGCACGCATCGCACGCTCGTGAGGTCGCGTAAAGGGGTTTACCGCCTCATCCATGAACTGCGCAAGGAAGGATTCTGCCTGCGCAAAGTCATACATCCATAGCAGAACTGACACCATAAAAAGGTGGGCGGTCGGCGACATGGGCAAAGACGGATGGCTTCTCGCAAACTCCGAGAGCTTTACCGCCAGAGGAAGGGCTTCGCGCTTGTGGCCGGCAAAATGCATAACTACCAACCTGATAACGCGCGTGAGAAAAGCATCTTCAAGTGAAATGCCTGGCACTCGAATACTTTCGTCGCTTAAACCCAAGAGAGCTTCACCAGATTTCTGCTCGGCACATTGCGTGAGGGCTACCGTAGCGAGACGGGCGATATGCACCTGCGCGTTTTTCGACGCACCGATGTCACCGAGCACCGAAGTAGCGAGATCCGTGCGCCCTTGCCAAGCATACGAAAACGCAAGTTCAACCCCATAGAAAGGCAGTAGTGCTCGTGCTTTCTCATCATGAGATGTCTCGTTGAGAATATGCCAATATGTCGATGAGATCGCCCCGCAAAACGCTCCATAATCGCCCGATCGATCACGATCGCAGAGCGCACTCAAGAGAATCAATTGATGCTTGTCATAGCTGCTTTGGTTTTGCGAGACAAGTCCATCCACAAGCAGTTGCGCATCCTCATAAAGTCCCTGACTTTGATACATCTGAATGCTTAGAAGATATAACATACGTCGACTGAGACCCTCGCTCTCCTTGAGGTGAGCGTGTGCACACTCAAGTGCCTGGGGAACACGCGCCAACACTTTAAGAAGCATCACCTCCAGGACACCAAGCGCATCATAGTGGAGGGGATTGTGTATTCGCTCGAAGCGCCCTCTCGCAAGCCTGACATGTTGTAAGGCTTCGGTGTACCTCATGCGTCCGTAATAGACGCACGCGTACGCCATTAATATAAGCGGATCTCTCTGCTGTTCTGGGGTTAGTGCTTTGAAATCTTTTTGCTCGATACTACAGAGCCTCGCCTCATCCTCGTCGATCACAAACGAATCGACGAAACGCGATACCAACATGCTTAGATCCTTTGACATTACCACGATACTCATTGTTCGCCCTTTCGCCAGCTATCCTGCACTTCAATCGACTCAAAATAGGGTTACTACTAAAATCGGGCTGCTACCGCAACGAAGTTATTACGGAAGTAGGGTCACTATGTGGATATCAAATCGCTTTGTCAAGACAGAACAAAAACATTTTATGCATAAAACATGGCACTTTTCTTAAATTTTTGTTAATGAATCCCTAAGCGATCCTTAAGCGGGGATAGCATGCTCCTAGAATGACATCAAAAGTGCAGAACAAGTGCTGTGGACAACTGTGGAAACGACCTCCGCAAAGATGGGGGCCGGTGAGGGCGAGGCGCGGATTGAGAGAATCCGGGTTATCGCCACATGAAGCAAAAAGAAAAACCCCTAACGGGGCTCTTCTTTTCGCTTATGGAGGCGCGGATTGAGAGAATCCGGGTTATCGCCACATGAAGCAAAAAGAAAAACCCCTAACGGGGCTCTTCTTTTCGCTTATGGAGGCGATGCCCGGATTTGAACCGGGGATAAGGGCTTTGCAGGCCCCTGCCTTACCACTTGGCCACATCGCCAGGAATTAAAAGGTCGGCTCGGCGCTACGCCTCTGCCGACCCTGGATTGCCTGGAGCGGAAGACGGGGTTCGAACCCGCGACCCCGACCTTGGCAAGGTCGTGCTCTACCAGCTGAGCCACTTCCGCGCAGAAAAATATGTTATCAAAAGGGATGGTGCGGTGCAAGCTAAACCGCGAAGTTGGTGATAAAAGTTTGCGCAAACCAAAAAGCGTCTCTCAGGCTGCCTCACGTGTCGCTTCTTGGCTTCGGTTCATTAATGAGTTGAAGCTCGCTCATCCGCGTGGGTGCGTGCGTCGATGCACCTCTTTGAGGTGCGCGGCACTCACATGGGTGTAAATCTGAGTGGTTGAGAGGTTAGCGTGACCCAGTAGTTCCTGGACGCTTCGCAGATCGGCACCGCTCGAGAGAAGATCGGTGGCGAATGAATGGCGAAAACTATGGGGGCTGATGGTGGTCGTGATTCCGGCAAGGGTCGCATATTTCTTGACGATTCTTCTTATCGCGTCCTCGCACAGTCGGTTGCCCCTTGTAGAGACGAACACGGCATCGGTCGTTGAGGTGCCCGCAAGGTTGGGGCGGCTTTCGGTGAGATATCGGTCGAGCTTCTCTATCGCCATAGGATAGAGCGGCACGAGACGTTGCTTATTGCCTTTGCCCACAAGGAGCACGACACCGCTTTTGAGGTCCAGCCGCACGCTATCAAGCCCGGAGAGTTCCCCTACGCGTGCGCCGGTGGCATACATACATTCGAGAAGCGCCGCATCACGCAGGCCGATGCTGGTCGAGGTGTCCGGTGCGTCGAGCAAAGCATCGACTTCAGTTCTGCTCAGCGTCTTGGGAAGTGTTTTTCCAATCTTTGGGGTACTGATGAGTTGCGCCGGGCTATCGTCGCATATCCCTTTCTCGACGAGATATTCAAAGTACGCACGCAGAGTCGCCATTTTACGCGCAATCGTCGTGCGCGCGTATTGCGCGGAATCAAGCTCGCCCAAATAGAGTCGCAACTGTCGGTGACCTATCTGATGTGGCTCAATCTCGATCCTTTCACACCAATTGAAGAAATGCGTCAGGTCAGCGCGATAGGCACGACATGAGTGAGCGGACAATCCCCGAACCGAGAAGAGGTATGCGATGAACTCGTCAGCGTGAGTTGACATACTCTCTCAACTCCTTCTGCGCCCGATTCGAGTACGCCTCATAGCGATCGCGCTTGTTTCTGACCCTTTCATTCAAAGGAGCGATAATGCCGTAGTTAACGTGCATCGGTTGATAGTTGATCGTTTGCGGGTTGGTCGCGTAATCGAACAGCGCACCGCTTACCGTTGTCGTCGGCAGGAGAAACGGTTCATCTCCTTGCGCTTTTGCGATGATGTTGAGAGCGACATAAAGCCCTGATGCTATCGCTTCAGTATATCCTTCGGTTCCGGTGATCTGACCGGCAAACCAGATAGCGGGATTCGCGCGAAGCGAGAAATCTCTCTCAAGGACTCGCGGCGCATCGATGAATGTATTGCGATGCATTACCCCATAGCGAAGAAACTCCGCGTGCTCAAGCCCAGGAATCATCCTGAATATGCGTCTTTGTTCAGGCCACGTCAGATTCGTCTGGAATCCGACCAGATTATACGCCTGACGATTCGCATCCTCAGCACGCAGTTGCACGAGCGCATGCGCCCATCTTCCGGTCCGCGGATCATCTATCCCAACCGGCTTGAGCGCGCCGAAACGCAACGCATCTCTTCCCTTTCGCGCAGTCTCCTCTACCGGTTGACACGCGCTAAAAAGATCGGACTGCTCGAACTCGCGCTTGATGACTTGCTCGCCAGAGAGAAGCGCCTCATGGAATGCGTCATATTCGGGCACATTAAGCGCGCAGTTCAGATAGTCATCTCCGCTTCCCTTGCCGTAGCGCGATGCGAAGAAGGCCTTCTCATAATCGATGCTCTCGGCGCTGATGATGGGCGCGGCGGCATCGTAGAACGCGAGGTGCTCTCCCATGAGATCCGCAAGGCTTTGCGCAAGCGCGTCACTGGCAAGTGGACCGGCAGCGATGACAAGACCATCGTAACCATGATCAGGGATGTACGTGAACTCTTCCCTTTTGACGGTGATGCTCGGGTGTCGCTGAATCGCTTCGGTAACGCTTTGCGAAAACAGCGCGCGATCGACCGCAAGCGCAGCGCCCGCATCGACCGTACAGCGTCGCGCTATACTCAGCAGATGAGAGCCCAATATCTCAAGCTCCCTTTTGAGGAGCCCTGCAGCCGTGACCGGGTCATCACTCTTAAGTGAATTCGAGCACACGAGTTCTGCCAACTGCTCGCTGTGATGCGCGGGACTTGAGACGGTCGGACGCATCTCATAGAGCGTAACCGCCACCCCATTCTCGGCAAGCTGAAGCGCAGCTTCACACCCAGCAAGCCCTCCGCCTATAACTGCAACATCTCTCACTTAATCTACCGCTAACAGCCTTCCGTCCGGAAGACGATGGATGAAACCCTTCAACTCAAGCATGTTCACCGTCACCAGCACCGCTACCATCGCAAGTTTCGTTGCCTGGGCAATCTCTTCGATCGAAAGTGGCATCGGCTGAAGGGTCTCGATCATCGCCAACTCATCTTTGCTGAGCGTCGCTCGCCTGACGGGGTCTGGCGAGTCGTCCTCGTACTCTATGGTAAGAGCAAGCGCGTCGATTAGGTCCTCTTTGCACGAAAGTGGCATAGCACCGTTACTCAAAAGATAGTGCGGTCCTGATGATTCCGCCGAAAAGATCGAGCCGGGCACGACCGCGATATCGACGTTGAGTTGCTCGGCCCAATTCACCGCAGAAAACGTGCCGCTGGGTACCCGCCCTTCGACGACCACAAGCAGGTACGAGCACGCAACGATAAGGCGGTTGCGCTCTATAAAGGTCCAGCGCTTGGGCGTGGTCCCCCACTCGAAGTGCGACAGGATACAGCCCGATTTCGCTATGTCATCAAGAAGGCTTTTTGCACCCCGTGGATAGACGATATCGGCCCCGCAGCCCAGCACCGCAACGGTCACTCCCCCTGTATCTAAAGTACCCTGATGAGCCGCCTGATCACACCCGATCGCCGCGCCGGAATACACCGGCATATTAAGCTCACTGCACCAGGAGGCTACTTTCTTTGCTGCCCGTATTCCATACGGCGTAGCTTTTCGCGCCCCGATGATGGCGACGCCACGCCTCAGCAACGCAGGGTCTCCCTGCCCGTACAAAACGTCAGGACACCATTCGAATCGTCTTAGGTGTTCGGGAAATCGGTTATCCTCTTTGGCTAATTCAAATCGTCTCTCCATCACCTTGCCCATACCCTTCGATAGTTGAGTGACTCTGCTATATGTTCGACGTCTACGACCTCTGCGCATTCCAGATCCGCGATCGTACGTGCAACCGCACTCACCTTGTTGAGCGAGCGACCCGAGAGCATCAGCGATTCCGCCGCCGTCTTAAGAATGCGTTGAGCACCTTGAGTGAAGCAATGGACGGCGAGATACTCACACAGTGCGGTTGTCTCTTCGTGTGTCCGAGACCTCTGTTTTCGAAACTCATGCGCACGTGCCACCGCTTCTCGAATCATCTGCGTGGATATCATACCCTTGCGCTCAATCATCTCTTCAGCACTGGGTCGCGCGACGACTATCGTCATATCGATCCGGTCCACAAGCGGGCCGCCCAGCCGATTGCGATACATATCGACCCGCTGAGCGGTACAGGCACACTCCTTATCGCGCGAGCCGAAATAGCCGCACGGACAGGGATTGGCGGTCGCGATCAGTTGGAAACGTGCCGGCATCCTGACCGATTCCATCGCGCGGACTATGTGTACCTCGCCTGATTCGAGCGGTTGTCGAAGCACCTGAAGGGTGGCGGGCTTGAACTCCGGTATCTCATCAAGAAACAGTAGGCCGTTATGCGCAAGCGTCACCTCACCGGGACGTATCGGCGTTCCCCCGCCGATGAGTCCGACCGTCGACGCACTATGATGGGGTGAGCGAAACGGCGGCTCGCTTGAGGGTTTCCACTGTGGATCCACCACACTATGAACCTGCGCGACCTCAAGTAACTCCTGAGTTGAAAGCGGGTTCATAATCGCCGGTATCCTTTTGGCGAGCATCGTCTTTCCTGTCCCCGGCTCACCTATCATAAGCACGTTATGCCCTCCAAGCGCCGCGATCGTAAGTGCGCGTATCGCCGATTCCTGATTCACTACATCGATGAAGTCGTACTCCGCGGTGCGGTTAGGCAGATCCACGTAATCTGACGAGCGTCCTTCGATAACGCCTGTCTTACAGAGTCTGCGAATATGCGCAAGCGATGTAACCTCAGCCACCGGCGTTTGTATGAGCGCGCGCACCTCTCCCAATGCGCCAGTAAGCAGGGAGAGTCCCAACTTGTCCGCCAGAAGCGCAATGCTGACACTTCCCGGAGGAGAGCACACCTCCCCAGAAAGAGACAGTTCGCCCACGACGAGAAATGGATCGATCAGTTCTTTCGGCAGGTGTCCAGTTGCCACCATCAGCCCCAACGCGATTGGCAAATCAAGGCCTGATCCCACCTTTCTGACATGCGCGGGCGCGAGATTGACCGTTATCCGTTCAGGCGGAATCGAGAGTCCGGTGGATTTGAAAGCGGCGCGAACGCGCTCACGGGATTCCGCGACCGCCGTATCGGGCATTCCTACGATAGTGAATGTGGGCAGCCCACTTGACACCTGGACCTGCACCTCGATCGGTATCGCGTCGACACCCGAAAGAACGGTTGAAGCCACCTTCGCGATCATCAATCCTCTTCCCCGAATGCGTTAGGGATGTGACGCAGATCGCCACTGCGCGCATCGCGCACAAGTACCGCGATGACATCGAACCGTATGCGCTCGTACTCCACATCGCACGATTTGCAGTAGTGCTTCGCGCATCTTATGTAGCGCTCTTGTCGGTCCTTCGACACCTGCTCTTCTGGTGCCCCCGACTTGAGAGACTTCCTTGTCTTGACTTCACAGAATACGAGGCAGTCACCGTCAAGCGCGATGATATCCACCTCGCCAAAACGACACTTCCAATTCCTTTCCAATACCGTCTTGCCATGCAACTGATAGAACAAACCTGCGGCGACCTCTCCTTGCTTACCTAATTTGATATGTTCATCGCTCATATCATTACCTCCTGCCTCTAGGATGGCGTGAGGTATCTAGCGCAGAGTTAACAACCGCTTACGCCACACTTAACGCGCGACATGCTGTTCACACAGCACTGATATAACTGAGCTGCGGGAAACGGTGATTCAGTGGAGAAACATATGGCGTTATCCACAGGGTACAGAGTGGTGCTCGGGCTGACTGTAAAAAAAATCCCGCGGGCGATTACCTGCGGGACTCTTGGTGTTCATGTGATTGCACGTCGAAGCGCTTTTGGCTAGTAGCCACGCTCCTTGAGGCGAGCACTCTTTCCTACCCTGTCGCGCAGGTAATACAGTTTGGCGCGACGCACCTTACCGCGACCGGTGATCTCGATCTTCTCGATCTTCGGTGAGTGCACGGGAAATGTACGCTCGACACCTGTCCCAAAGCTGATCTTGCGCACGGTGAACGTCTCACGATTAGCGGCACCCTGGCGACGAATCACACGACCCTCGAACACCTGAATACGCTCGCGACTACCTTCAACGATGCGGTAGTGGACCTTTACGTTGTCTCCCACCTGAAACGGTGTGATATCTTCATTTATCTGCTGTTGCTCTATAGCACTAATTACATCCATTACTCTTCCTCACTCATACACGCTTGCGCCTCATCCTTAAGACGCAAGGAGTTATATTACCAAACAAATGCGCACCCTGCAAATAAAAAGTTGGTCTTCGCGATTGTTTTTTGCGCAGACTCCTATTTTAGCGGACCAAATCGGTCGAGCGGCCAATACGTCCAGAATCCACGTCCGTTCACATTATCGACTAACGTCGGCCCGAATGAGCGCCCGTCGATACTGTTGCCCCGGTTATCCCCCATCACCAAAACCATGTTCTGGGGCACCTCAAGAGGATATATGACGCGATCCCCTGCTGGCTTCGTCGGCTTTCCGTACACGTAATACTCGTCAAGCAGCTCACCGTTCAGATAGACGCGACCATCCTGCAAATCGACGGTATCCCCACCTATTGCGATGACACGTTTGATGAGCTGGGGATACTCCTTTGTTGGATCATCCAAAACAACGATATCGCCGCGACGTGGTTTGCCGCCTAACCAAAACGAAAGCTTATTCGCAAGAACGCGATCCTTCTCCTCAATCGTTGGAATCATCGATCCCGTCGGAATCATATACGGTTCCACAAGAAAGATCTTTATGCCTTGAGCAAGCACGAATGCAAGCGCCACGAGAACGATAGTCTCGACTAGAAATCGCATGACAGATTGTGTCTTCATCACTTCTCACCTTCCAGCAAGTCGGGGCGTAATTCCCGCGTTCGCGCCTTAGCCTGCTCACGACGCCACTTCTCGATTTCGCCGTGATTCCCAGACAATAATATCGCAGGAACCTCATCTCCACGAAAAGTAGACGGACGCGTATAGTGGGGGTACTCCAAAAGACCATCAGAAAACGATTCGTCCTGCGCACTTTCATCATGTCCAAGCACGCCAGGAAGAAGACGAGTGATCGCATCGATTACCACAAGCGCGCCTAACTCGCCGCCGGTCAGCACGTAATCGCCGATTGATATGATGCGATCTGCGAGCGCATATACACGCTCATCGAACCCTTCGTAGCGCCCGCACACGAACAGAATTCTCTCGCATTGCGAGAGGTCTCGTGCCAACTCTTGATTGAAGGGAGCGCCGATCGGTGCGAGGAAAATGACTTCGGGAGTACGTGCGTCCATCGCAACAATGGCCTCGACCGCTTCAAATATAGGTTCGCACTTCATAACCATCCCCGGACCGCCACCGTACGGCTCATCATCGACCGTTCGATGAAAGTCATGCGTCCAATCCCTCAGATTGTGGGTATGGACCTCAAGCAGCCCCTTGTCCTGCGCAATGCCCAGCATCGATACGTCGAGCACCGGTGCGAACATCTCGGGAAATATGGTGAGAATATCTACTCTCATAGCGGCTCGCTCTCTATAAGTCCAGACAGCAGGCTGACGGTGATATGCTTGGATTCGTCGTCAATTACGCGCACAACGTCCTCGATGACCGGTATAAGTACCTCGCCATATCTACCGCGTGTCACCCACACGTCGTTTGCTCCTGTTATGAGGGTCTCAACGATTGTGCCGACCTCACCATAGAGTGGGTCTTCGACGGTATATCCCGCGTGCGACACCTCTGTCTCATCTAGATCAAGAAGCTCGTCCGCCACATCTTCTCGGGCGACGACGATTGAGCTTCCCGCAAGCGGTTTTGCGTCCTCGATAGAGTCGAGTCCCTCGAACGCTATCTTGACGCCATCTCCATGGACCTCTATCGAGCGAATCTTTCCATTCCTCCATGAGAGCTGTGGAGGGATGACCCACGCCTCGATACCGACCAGCTCATCAAAAGAAGCCTTGACGCGCAGTTGCGCCAAGACCTCTCCGTTGACCCCAAAGCTCTTGTTGATGCGTCCGATGGTTACGAAACGCTGCGTAACCACATCCGCCTCCTAGTTTTCGACTTCGACCTGACAGCCACCTTGACCCGCAATCGCTCGTGCAAGCGTACGGATAGACTTGATGGTGCGCCCGCTTCGCCCAATCACCTTGCCGACTTCGTCGGGATGGGTGGTGATGGTGATAACGAGTCCATCATCGCCCTCTTTTGCCTCGACGACAACCTCATCGGGCTGATCGACCAGTGACGTTGCAAGGTAGCGGACAAGCTCGACTGTATTATTCTCCATGGCGTTACTCGACAACTTCTTCCTCAGTAACCACTTCTTCTACGACGTTTTCTTCTGCTGCGTCCTCTGCCGGTGCTTCCTCAGCAGGAGTCTCTTCAGCTGCCTCGGGTTCGTCGGCAGCCTCCTCTGCGGGGGCCTCTTCTGCAACAGCTTCCTCTGCAGGAGCTTCTGCAGCCTCTGCTTCAGCCTGCGCCTGAGCCTCTGCCTCCTCCTTTGCAGCCGCTTCAGCCTCAGCCTTCTCCGCAGCCAATGCTACCTCTTTTGCGACCGCGCGCTTCGAGGGCTTTGTCAGCTTGTCAGGTGCCGGCTTGTCGCCGCGTGCGGCAGCGATGAGCTTTGCTGCTGCCTCGGTGGGCTGAGCGCCCTTTGCGAGCCACTCATCGACCTTTGCGATATCGAGATCGATGGTCGATGGATTGGTTCTAGGATCATAGCGTCCGACAAGCTCAATATAGCGCCCATTACGACGCGAACGTTCATCTGCGACAACCACGCGATAGAAAGGAGCTTTCTTCGCACCGTGGCGTGCTAAGCGAATTTTAACTGACAACGAGGTCACCTCCGATAATTATCGTCTTCATGCGACGATTGCTTACTACAATAACAACCGCTTATGATACTCGAAAAACTCCGTTTTGTGTAGGTTCAAACATATAATCACCGTTTATCCGTTGATTGCCACGCCTAAAGCCTGGAAAGCCGGGCTCGGTCTGAGGCTCCGCTTCTTCTGCATCGGCCGCCTTCATCGCCTCAACAAGTAGCTCTGGGTCTGACGCAGCGCACGAGACGTGAGGCTAAAATCCCGGAAAGCCGGAGCCGGGAAGCCCGTATCGCGTGGACTTCTGTTTCTGCTTCTTCTTTCCCTTTCCCTTTTTGCTGCTCCCTTTGCCGGATCCTTTTGACTGAGCGGGCATCTGCTTTTGCATCATCTTCATCATTTTGCTGGCTTCATTGAACTGCTTGATCAAACGGTTGACATCAGTAACCTGCACACCTGCACCGGCGGCGATTCGCGCACGCCGCGATCCGTTGAGCAGCTTGGGGTTCGCACGCTCTTTCGCGGTCATCGAATAGATGATGGCTTCGGTGCGGTTGACCTGCGCCTCGTCCATCTGACCCGCGGCTTGTTTCATCGCTTCCCCACCCGGAAGAAGTTTAGCGATCGCACCAAGCCCACCCATCTTGCGCATCTGCTTGATGCTCTTCAAAAAGTCATCGAAGGTGAATTTGCCCCTCATCAAGCGCTCGGCATCATCGTCGGAGTACTCTCCGTCAAGATCGAGATCGGTCGCCTTCTCGATCAGGCTGACCACGTCCCCCATGCCCAGAATGCGCTTTGCCATGCGGTCGGGATAGAACTCCTCAAGCGAGTTCGGCTTCTCTCCCATTGAGGCAAACTTGATGGGCTTGCCGGTAATCTCGCGAATTGAGAGTGCCGCACCACCGCGCGCATCTCCATCGAGCTTCGACATTATCAAGCCATCGAAATCAAGACGTTGAGCAAACGCATCGGCAACGGTCACCGCATCTTGACCGGTCATCGCATCGACGACCATCAGTATCTGATCAGGACGAGTCGCGCTCTTGATGCTGACGACCTCACCCATCATCTCGTCGTCGATATGGAGACGACCCGCCGTATCAACGATAACCACGTCGAGCATGTTGTCGACCGCATGCCTCACACCCGCTCGGGCGATCTCGACCGGGTCGCTCGATTCACCGCGATAGACGGGTATCTGGAGCTCCCGCCCAAGCGCTTCAAGCTGATCGATCGCGGCAGGGCGATACACATCAGCCGCTACCATCAACGGCTTTTTGCCCTTCTTGCGCAACAGAAACGCGAGCTTGGCGGTAGCGGTCGTTTTACCTGATCCTTGAAGTCCGACCATCATGATGACGTTGGGCATCCGATTGCTTAAGACAAGTTTAGAGGGCACGCCACCGAGCAGTTGAGTTAATTCGTCAAGGACGATCTTGACGACCATCTGACCCGGTGTAAGCGAGAAGAGCACATCGGCACCGAGCGCTTTCGTGCGCACGCGCTCAGTAAAGGTTTTGACGACTTTGAGATTGACATCGGCCTCAAGAAGCGCGCGACGAATCTCGCGCATCGCTTTGTCGATATCCTCCTCGCTGAGGCGACCCTTCGAAGTCAGACCACTGAAGATCGACTGTAATCTTTGTCCCAAATTATCAAACATAGTTACTCCACTATACCGTTTTCACAATTGAGCTGGATAAACTTACACGGAAATTACGACTATGCAGAAGGTTTCGTAGAGCAAGGAGCTGGGGGAGTCTGGGGCTGACTCGGATAAACTTCGTAGAAGTAGGAGTTGCGAAGCGACGCGTATAAGCATATGCGAAGTTCGCAAGGACACCCTTACGCGAAGTTTAGCCAATCAGAGCTTGTGCAAATTGGTGAGGGTCGAAATACTGCAAATCATCAATCCCCTCGCCCACTCCAATTCGCACGATAGGAATGCCGAGTTCTTTGCTGATAGCAAGCGCGATTCCACCCTTTGCGGTTCCGTCCAGCTTCGTAAGGATGACCGCGTCAATGGCGAGCGTCTTGTTGAATTCACGTGCCTGAACCAAGCCGTTCTGCCCGGTTGTCGCGTCCATAACAAGCACCGTCAACGTCGGTGCTTTGCTTCGCTCACGCGTCACCCGCTGCACCTTCTCAAGCTCGCGCATCAGATCAGGTGAGTTGTGCAGGCGTCCCGCAGTATCGATGAGCGTGAGATGCGCGCCGTTCGTCTCGGCGTACTCGACGGTCTCGAAAGCTACGGATGCCGCATCTGCGCCTCGATCGCGCTTAATAATGGGTACACCGGCGCGCTCAGCCCAGATATCGAGCTGCTCGGATGCCGCTGCGCGAAACGTATCGGCGCTTCCCAAAACGACCGTCTTGCCTTCGTCGACTGCTTGTTTGGCGAGCTTACCCACAGAAGTCGTCTTGCCTGTTCCATTGATGCCGACCGCCAAAACGGTCACGGGATTGATATTGAAGGGATCGCCCGCGGTCTCGAACTCTTCTGCAATCGCGCGCACCAAATGCTCTTTGACTTCATCAACGGAGTCAAACGCCTTTGCTGCAACCTCGCGCTTAAGCCGCGCGATGATCTCGTCGGTCGCATCGATTCCCAGATCAGCCATGATAAGCGTATCGCCCAGATCGTCCCAAAACGCATCGTCAAGAGCAACACCGCGCCCAACAAGCGCATTGAGCTGTCCGGTCAGACGCTCCCGACTCTTGCTCAGTCCCTTGTTCAGCTTGTCATACCAACTCATAAGACACTCCTCATGTTCATTCCGCACAGTGAAAGGCGGAGGCAAACTCTGCAGCGCGCCGAAGCATTGCATCTGAGATAACGTAATCGTGCAAAGCCCTTGCCACAAATGGCGACCTTAGGAGCTGTTCGCCGAAGGCTGCCTTTGCGGTGTGCGGAATGTGAGCAGCGGGCACAAAGGCGAGCGGTAGACCGCGCGCGCACTCAAGCGAGCAGCAAGCCACACACAGCATCAGGATTCCTCGGTATCATAACCCAACGATTTGAGGGCACCTTCGAGACGCTGACTCACCAGCTTCGAGACGCCGTCGGATTGCATCGAGACGCCGTAGAGGACATCTGCCATCTCCATTGTGCGCCGCTGGTGCGTCACAATCAGGAACTGGGTCTTATCTCGCATCGTGTTGATGAACGCAATAAACCTGCGCAGGTTACTGTCGTCAAGCGCCGCCTCGACCTCGTCAAGGACGAAGAAGGGACAGGGGCGTACTCTGTTTAGTGCGAACAACAGCGCGAGCGCTGAAAGCGAGTTCTCTCCACCGGACAGAAGGGTCATCTTGCGAATCTTCTTGCCACGCGGCTGAACCGTATACTCAACGCCTGAGTTGTCGATGTCATCGGGATCGGTCAGTATCAGACGCGCGCTACCGCCCGGGAAGAGAATCGAGAATATATCCTGGAAGTGAGTGTCCACCTGCTCGAACGTATCGAGGAAGCGCTCACGCATCTTCTTGTCAATCGCGTTGACTACTTTCCCCAGCGTCTTTCGCGCTTGGGTCAAATCATCCATCTGGGCACGCATGAAGTCGCTGCGCTCTTTGAGTAGATCGTACTCTTGGGCAGCGATCGGATTGACCGCCCCCAGATTCGCCAGTTTCTTGCGAAGCGCGAGCGCCTCATCCTCGGCAAGCTGGCGATCCTCAAGCACCGGAGTCTCAAGCGCAATCTCGAGCGGTATGCCGTGGTCGTCGACAATCGCACGAACCGCTGCGTTGACGCGCACGTCCAACTGCCCTTTCTCGACCCGAACGCTTGACAGCCCCTCACGCTCCTGAGTGATCAGGTCCTGTGAACCCCTCACCTTTTCCTGGGAGAGCTTGATCGTGTCACGCAGGCTTACCGAATCGGTCTGCTCGAACTGCGCACGATCGGCTAGGCTGTGCGATAGCGCATCGGCCTTTTCATGCAAAAGCGCGCACAGCTCACGAAGCGGAGCTACCCGCCCAAGCATCGTCTCAAGCTCATGTCGAACCGCTGCGGCACCTGAAATCACCTGTTCGAGCTCGTGCGCCTCGCTGCTCGCCTGCACATGAATGCGCTTCATGTATGAGTCGCGTTCAGCGACCTGAGCAATCTCTACCTGGCACTCATTGAGCAGTCCCAACTGTCGGGTCTCTTCTGCGAATCGAGAATCGCGCTCACCTTCGACCCGCACGATATTGGCGCTGCTTTGCGCCACGACGACGTTGTGCTTTTCAATCTCTTCATCGAAACTCGCTTTATCGCGCTGTGCGACCTCGGCTTCCCGCTCGATCTCGACCGAGCGGATCGTGAGCGTGTCCTGCTCGTTCGTCATCGCATTGAACGACTCCTCGCTTCGCGCGACATCAAGCACCAGAGAGGCACGCTCTCCCGTAAGTTCCGCCAGTCGCTGCCCTACCTCGAACGCGTCTTGTTGGGCCGAGGTGAGCGCCTCCTCGGCAACGGAAAGCTCTTTTTCGCTGTGCGCGGTGTCCTCCTGAAGTTTAGGAATGCTTTCTTGAAGCTGAACGATGCGGCGACTGCGATACAGCGTCCCCTCGCGATTGGTCTGCTGCCGCCCACAGGTAATCTTCCCGTTGGGCCAAAGCGTCACCCCATCACGCGTCACATATCGTACCTGCGAGTTGTTCTTTGCGCCGTACAGCGCCTCGTCAAGCGTGTCGACGACAAACACATCGCCCAAGAGCATCGAGAGAGCCTCACGGTAGTGATCCTCGCACGCGATGAAATCGGTGATGCGCTTTCCGACCGTGGATTGGACCTGCTTTGTCGCAGAAACATCGATCGGCATAAACGACATATCGTATTGGGTTGACGCGTGCATATCCTTGATAATCGAGTGCGCGCCTCGTGCGTCGGATACAAACACACCCCATAAATCGGAGCCTAGAAGCACCTCGACAATCTGCTCGAGCTCGGGATCAACGGTCAGCATATCGGCGATGCGCCCGCGATAGCTCGGGCGACCCTCGACCTTTTTGAGGACCTTATCGGTATCGGGAGAGATCGATTGCATCGCGGTATTGAGGTCTTCGAGTCCCTTGAGCTCGGCGCGCGTATTGATCAAGCTTTCGCGCGCTCTATCGGCATCCTGCTTGCGCGTCTCCACCACTCTCGTGCGCTTGTTGATATCGGATTCAGCGAGCGCCATCTCGCGCCGCACCTGCGTAAGCGTTGTGTCGAGCTCTTCGAGCTTTGAGCGCCTCTCGCGCAGCGTCTCCGCACTGACGGTCAGCGTCGCCTCAAGGGTGCTCAGTCGCTCGACCAGCATCGCCTTTTGGGTCTCAAGTGACTGAATCGTCTGAACTGACTGATTGCGATTAACGACCGCCCGGTCAGCCTGAGCGCTTGCGGTACGCTGCGTATTGCGCAGCTGCGCCAACTCCTCATCGAGCGCTGAGCGCGCCTTTTTGAGTGTTTCGCTCTCCTTGCGAAGCTCGCTGAGTCGCTCATAGAGAGCTTTGAGCTGCCCCTCGGTTTCGCTGCGCGAAGTCGCAAGCTCGTGAACCTGGCTGCGCGCCGAATCTATCCGCGCGTTTGCGTCGCTCACGCGTATCGTCAACTCATCCATCTTAGACGAGATGTTTTTCTCTTTTTCACTTATAAGCGCGATGATTCCCTCAAGGCGCTCAAGCATACCGCTCACCTTGCGGCGTTGCTCTGAGAGATCGCCGACAAAGAGGCCTTTCTCTTCAAGCAACAGTTGAAGCTTTTCCAACTCGCCTTCCTGGGATTCGAGTTGATACTGGGCGACATCTATCTGCGCTTCAGATTCTTTTTCGCGCTTGAGAACCGACTCCCACTGCGCCTGAAGCTGGCGAAGATCATCAACCGCAAGAGCAACCTCAAGATCACGCAGGGCGCTCGTAATCCCTTTCTGCTTTTCCGCGCGCGCCGCTTGGCGCTGCATCGGACGCAGCTGCCGGTCTATCTCGTGGATGATGTCACGGGCGCGCTCAAGATGCGCGTCTAAGGCGACCAGACGTCTGAGCGCGCGTTCTTTGCGCTTCTTGTGCTTCAGGGTGCCGGCAACCTCTTCTATAAGAGCGCGGCGCTCCTCAGGTTTCGCTTTAAGTATCTCGTCGATACGTCCCTGGCTGATGACGCTGTGCATCTCTCGACCCAAGCCACTGTCGTGCAGAAGGTCGAGAATATCCATCAGACGAGCCGGAGCCTTGTTTATCAGATACTCGCTCTCACCGCTTCGATACATGCGGCGGGTAAAGGTGATCTCGTCGAATTCGAGGGGAATAGCGTGATCGCTGTTGTCCAGTACGAGGTCGACTTCAGCGACCCCCACGCCCTGACGTGCTGACGATCCCGCGAAGATAACGTCTTCCATCGTCTGTCCGCGAAGCGATTTGGCGCTCTGCTCGCCCAGCACCCACAAAATCGCATCGGTGATATTAGACTTGCCGGAGCCGTTCGGACCGACGACGCATGTGACGCCGGGCTCAACCGCCACAACGCTACGGTCGGCAAATGACTTGAAACCTTTTAATGTGAGTGACTTGAGATACATGGTAATCAGTCTATCATCCGCGACAACGCATACGATGCCGCTGCCGCCTCCGCCTGCTTTTTGGTCTCGCCCGTTCCCGAGCCCGCGACCTTTCCGTCTATCAACACTTCAGAGGTAAAGGAGGGCGCGTGCGCCGGGCCGACCGAATCGATAATCTGGTACGTCACCACACTCCCAATTGCCTGCATTCTTTCCTGAAGCTCTGATTTGGGACTTGCCGCTGCCTGCGCGGTCTCGAGCGCGATATACTCGCCCAAGCACGCTAAAACCCACGCGCGGGCAGGCTCCATCCCTCCGTCAAGATATAGTGCGGCGGTCATCGCTTCGAACACATCTTCGAGCGCCGAGCGAAGCCCTCGTGACTGAGACGATTCTTCGCTGAGCCCAAAGACGATCAGCTTATCGAATCCGAGGCTGAGCGCTTTGTCGGTTAAAAACGCGCCGTTGACCACACTGATCCGAATCTTGGTGAGCGTGCCCTCATTCTCGTGGGGAAAACGCCGATACGCCTCTTCCCCCACAATCAGTCCCACAATCGAGTCGCCCAAAAATTCGAGACGCTCATAACTGTGATGCGGATCGGCCTCAACCGCGGAGGGATGCGTCAACGCGCGCATGACCAACTTCGGGTCACTGAACCGATAGTTGAGGATTTCTTCCGTAAGAGCAACCCGCTCCTCAATGGA
>Ga0209737_10000821_pt1 | contig 23932 bp, 17 predicted proteins | sample TergutCu122P3_FD_187284 | JGI IMG/M metagenome (GOLD analysis project Ga0209737, IMG submission 187284) | Cubitermes ugandensis P3 segment gut microbial communities from Kakamega Forest, Kenya - Cu122 P3 (SPAdes) (version 2) | ecosystem: Host-associated > Arthropoda: Insects > Digestive system... | reverse complement strand
GATAGCCACAAGTTTTTTGTCCGGGGAAGCGGCGTTTTTGCGCTGGATAAAGGACGTTTTCGCGCAATAGTTTTCTGTTTTCATATTATGATTTCTCCTTTCTTTTCCGGGATGAATAATTTCCCTTAAAAATAGTATGTAAGAAAATGACGAAAACGGCAAATCTGACTGGTGGAAATTTTCAAAAAAGCAGGTTGATTAATAAACTAACAGGAAAACAGCAATGATTATTTGAAGTGCTTAAGAAAGATACATTATATTTTTGTAGGCTAATAAAGAAGAAATGGAGGATTTTTATGGAAGCAAAGTACAAGGAGGTAATGGAGCAGATGTATCTTTCATCAAAGCCGATGCAGGCCGGGATGATTGGATGGGATTGTTTGGATACGCTTTTTGGGAAACTGCTGTCTAAACTATTTGAGAGGAAGATTCAAACGGAGTTGAAACGTTCGGATTATTATGAATGGGATGTAAAAATTTGCAATACGGCTTTGTCGGCAGATGAACTGGAGATAATACTTGAATTGATTAACGCATTGCCGAATGAAAGGGAACTGTGCATGATTAATGATGAGGTTGTGGAAATAATTCCAAAGAAGATAGCACAGAAGTTGTTTTCGCAGATTTTACCGTTTCCGGTTTTTTGTTCTCATGCAGCAGATGAGGGAATCTGGTTTATCGGCAGGCAAGACCTGACAAAAACAGGGGAGACCTATAAATTTGTACTGTCAAATCATGAAACCGAAAATCTCGATATAAACAAATTGTATCGGTTATCGGCAGAAAAACTGGGTGTGAACCAGAACAATCCCAAACTGCGCTTTGATTGCCGTAAAATCAAGGTTGCACCTAATATCATGGACATCATTATTCAAACACACACAGAAAAGTATATTGCGGTTGTTGGGGAACATGAAGCAAGGAATCAGGCTTGTATGGAAGTATGCCAGGTCGGGCCAAAGAAGGATGAAATTCTTGTGGATTTCATAGTAGAGATAGAACATGGTTTTATCATATGGGATGACAAAGAATCAAAGGAGGGCGCTGATGTTTAAAATAGTTAAATTGATAAAAGAGAGAAACGCAAGTAAAAACCGGCTTGTGAAAAACAATATATCTCTCGCATCAAGGCTAAAAAAAGCAAATGAAGAAATAGACCGTCTTAAATTGTTGAATTTCGAAGCAAGCATGAAGGTTCTTGCAGAAAAGGAAAAGAACGAAAAGACTGAAACAGAAGCAAAGGAACTGAAAAAGAAAATCATTCATTTTATGGATATACTGAGAGAGTGTCCGAAGGAACTGGATATAAAACTTGACTGGTTTCAAGACGATGAGTGTGTTGATGATTGTGACATAAGCGTATATACCGGTATTTGCAAATACGGCGGCTGTTATACGGGAGAAGTGAAGCTGAAAAGTATGATGGAAGCTTACCTGTACTCGGAAATGTTCTTCATGATACATGGCAGTATTAGTGACAGCCTGTGCCCGGATTGTTATGCTGAATATAGAGAAGCATGCATATAAACCGGCTAAGATGAACTTGTTGTCTTGTCGGCAACTGAAAGGAGGGGAGGAAATTGGCTAAAAAAAGAAGCAATAATAACACGCAAAAAATCGCAGTAAAAATTATAAATATGCTGCGCGGTAAAATGATTATTCATAAATATAACGCCAGCTCCACAAACAGTGTTTATTTTAAATTTGATTATGGCGTGGCCAACAGCCTTAGAATTTCCGATCATCCGGGATATAATTATCTTGCCTACCGTTACAATATAATTATAGGGTTAAAAGAACCTTATATAGATAATTCCGGCAAATTTCCAAAAGAGTATTATCCAGAGACAATGGCTGAAACAGTGGTGAAAAAGATTATTGATTCCCGGCAGGAAAAAATGAATCGCTATTTTGGCTACAGTCAAATCGTAGAGAAACAAAAGCTGAAACCTGATCATACAAAGAGCTTTTGGAAAAATTGTATAGAAATAAAATGATGGCTGTTTTTGTGACATATATACAGATTCCATATTATTAGCGAGGATTATTATTGACGAATTGGAGTATGGGCTTATAAAGGGGGCCTCCATTTGTTTGTAATAGAACTCAATAAAAATTATTGGAGGTTTTGGATTATGACACAAAACAAAAACAAATCAAAAAAAAGAAGTGGAACAAACGGGATTGCCAGGTTAATGCTGCTCAACGGCAAGGATGTAGTACAGGAAGATAATATCGTAGATTTTTGCGCTTTTTACAAGTGCTTCGATTCTAATCGGGGCGATTGGGAAGGGCGTGCATTGGTATTTATCGGTTGTGTTTCATCTTTCCTGTTTTGGGAGCGTATGCTTGGGTGCAGACTGATGCTGGATGAAGGCAAAAGCTGCGGCTTTTTAGACGGACACGGAGAACTTGTTGCGGAGCATACAGCGGATCAGTGTTTGGCAAGATGCCAGCTTTATCTGATGAAAGCTGTCCGGTACGGATGCGCGCTTAACTCTGAAATAAGAAACCATTGCGGGGTAAGCTTTATTTTGAGAAGGTTAAAGCGTTCGGATGAACTGGCTCCGTACAATTACTGTCCAGCAGATGCTCTCAAGCTGGTATACGATTTTGAAGATGCTTTTCAGGATGAATGGGTGGAAAGTGATGCGCTTTATACCACCCGCTGGGATATTTTAATCAGACGGCATAGAAAAAGCGAACAAATGATAAATGCTGCATAAAACGCGGCACCCACCCCAAAAGCCCTAAAAGGAAAAAGAAGATGGCGGCTGATCTCCGCTTATCTTCTTTTTTTTGACTCAAAACAAAAATCGGGTTTAAGCATTAGCTTCCTGCCATTTATTCATCGAACTGGGCTTTTTTCACATAGAAGTTAATCATTTGCTCCTGTGACTTGAATCTTCCCAAACTTCGCATAATTTGAGTCAATCTCTTTTTACCCTTGTAATCCTTTAGGTTAATTATGTTATCCATTATATTCCCCTTTCTGTATTTTTAATACTTCCTGCGTGAATAAGTATAGCACAATGATTTTATTAATAAAAATCCTCATGGTGGAAAAATATTGATTACATTCGGGGTTTTGTCTATTTTCAGCTTTTTGGGGACAATAATATGCAATCAAAATTAAGGGATTTTGTTCATTCAAACAAAATTTCCTTAATTTTATTTTGTGTTTGCCATATAATTAAGATAGTTTTATTCGTTAATTATTATAAATCTCCAAAAATACGAAAACAACATGGCACATCACAAAGTATTGCATTTGTGCATAGAATGTGGTATATTCGATATACTAATAAATGAAGAAGAGGTGATCAAAAATGGCAAAAACATCAAGTCTGTATATTCGTATAGATCCGCAGGTAAAGTCTGATGTAGAGGCAATTTACTCCCAATATGGTATGAGTATAACCGATGCAATCAATGTTTTCCTTTATCAATCTAAAAACATCGGAGGACTTCCGTTCAATTTACGTCCGGTCAAATCAACCCTCAGACAATCAACGTCAGCAAGCATGAAAGGTATATTAAAAGATTATGCCAATCCTGATTTAATTGAGCAGGAAAGCGGTGCTTGGGAAAGGGCTGTGGTTGAAAAACATGACAATCTTTGATAGTAATGCTGTTTTACGATATATTTTACAGGATAATGATAAGATGGCAGCTGCGACTGAAATGCAAATAAACGACAACGACTGTTTCATTCCTACAGAAGTTGTCGCTGAAATGGTATATGTATTAAGTAAGGTTTATAAAATACCCCGTTCGGAAGTTTCTTCCGCTATTTTAGGTATTTTGTCAATAGAAAGCATTTCAACAACTAATTTTGAAATGCTTTTAAGAGGATTAGAAGCATATGCTTCAACAAAACTTGATTTTGTCGATTGCTTAATGGTCGGTTATCAGGAATCAGGATATGAAGTATTTACTTTTGATAACGATTTACAGAAATATTTAAAACAATAATTTTACTTATATGAGTGAACAAAACCTGCATCAAAAAAGTTATAAAATGAAAATGTTCGTTGTGCTTTATTTTGAAAAGCGTTATAATATTAACAGCTATACTTAAAAGAAAACAAAAACTATTTGGAGGTATTTTAAATGAAATCAGCGACAGCTATTAGTTACGAGCTTGATGACCTTGTAACCACAACGAAGGAACTTGCATCACAAATAAAGGATAACCTGACACTCGAAAAAAACACCGTTGCTATATTGCACGGGCAACCGGATATGGAGATTGGTGAACTTTCCGCAAGCCTTAGCCGTGAGCTTGGCTGCCGGGTAATCGGAGGAACAGCAGGAGCAGGAGCTGTTCTTACAAATAACGGTTATCACGAACTTGCTGTGGTGCTTCATGTTTTGACCGCTGATGACTGTCTGTTTGCCACAGCCATAAGCGAATCGCTTGCAACCGACCCGGAAAAAGTGATTGAGGATACATATAAAAAAGCATATCAAAATCTCAAGAAACAGGATGAAAACGCTGAACCTGAATTGGTTATCTATATCACACCGATTCCACAGACCATTTCATCCGATGCCAGTCTTGCTAAACTTTCAAAAGTCTGCGGTGAGGTTCCTATCTTTGGCTATAACGCTGCTGACGATTTTAAGTTTTGCGAACAACAGATTTACTTAGATGGTGAAATCGGCGGCGACCGTATAGCTCTGCTATTAATCGCAGGAGATATAAACCCGATATTCCAGGTGGGAAATCTCGAAGGAAAGGAAACTCTTGATAAACGTCATGTCACAAAGGCACAGGGTAATATCATTTATGAAATAGATAATAAACCCGCATTTGAATATTTGAAAGAATTTCCGTTTATAGACGACCAAACGGAAAACCTGCTTAATTATCAATTCTTCGTAGAAATGAAGGATGACGCTCATGACGGCAGTTTGTCTGTTTCGCGGGCTCTTTATACATTTAACAAGGAAACGGGTGAAGTGATAAGTTATGCCGATATACCACAGGGTTCATATATAGGACTGCGTTATTGTGACACAAACGATGTTAAAGTTTCGAGCGAAGATACATTAAAAGAGTTTAACAATAAGCTTAATGCGGCGAAAGGCAAATATTCGACGCTGCTTATCGCAACATGTACATTGCGTAATATGTATTTGGCAGATGAAAAGGCTGCGGAGGGGCTTCTTGTAAAAGAATTGCTCCCTTCCGAATTGACCGTGTCCGGATTATACGCGTTTGGAGAAATTGCCCCAACCAGCGTCCATGAAGGAAAAGCGGTAAACCAATTCCATAATGCAACATTTACCATGTGCGCGTTTTAAGTTACAGATATTATTGGAGGGTTTACTTTGAGTGACCAAAAAAGCGAACAAAATAATCAGGGAACATCCACCCCGCAAGGAAATGAATTAAGAGCCTTTAAACGAAAATATGAGAGGCTTCAAAGAGAATATGATAATCTTCGAGGGCTGTACAAGCAGTCCAACGCATTGCGTGATTATAACGAAAAAGAAAAAGAAATCCAAATGCGATATAATCAAATGCTGCGAGAAAACAGCCCCGATGATATGCTTTTGTTGGATGTGGATTTGAATATATTACTATGCACATCATCAGTAGTAAAAAAGACCGGCCGGGATGTTATAGGGGAATCGTTTGTATCGGTTACGGAACAGTTGTTTGGTTCTGAATATACCCGCAAAGTGGAAAAGGCGATAAGCGAGGTTTTTCAGAACGGTACGGTTCAGGAATTAGAAGCGAGTATTACCGAAAAAGATGATGATGCAAATGACGAATATGAAGTTTATTTAACCGTTCGTATTTCACCTGCATATGATGACCAAGGTGAAATTACCGGGATTATTATTGTCGCTCACGACAACACAGCATTAAATTATCGCGACAATATGCTGTATACGGTGAATAATATAGCAACAACCCTGCTCCAATCAGAAAAAGAACAGTTTATATTTAACCTTCATAACTGTATGGGTATGCTTGGAAAGGCCGTGAATGTTGACCGTGTATACATTTGGAAGAACAACATCAAAGACGGCAAATTGTACTGTACCCAAGTTTATGAATGGTCGGAAACTGCCGATCCGCAGCAGGGAAATGAATTAACGGTAGATATCCCCTACAGCGAAAACGTACCCGGATGGGAGGAAAAGCTGTCCCGAGGTGATTGTATTAATGGCCTTGTTCGCGATATGTCTGCGGAAGAACGGGCACAGCTTGAACCACAAGATATCATATCCATCCTTGTTGTGCCAGTATTTTTACAAGACTATTTTTGGGGCTTTGTGGGCTTTGATGATTGTCATAAAGAACGGTATTTTTCAAAAAACGAGGAAGCGATATTACGTTCAGGCAGTTTACTGATTGCCAATACCATGCTGCGAAACGAAATGACTGTTCAATTAGAAACAGCACTGCATAAAGCTAACGACGCAACACAGGCCAAATCAAACTTTTTAGCAAATATGAGCCATGAGATACGCACACCGTTAAATGCCATCATCGGCATGACCGCCATCGGAAAGTCAGCAGATGCTATTGACCGTAAGGACTACAGTTTTATGAAGATAGATGATGCTTCAAATCATCTGCTCGGTGTAGTCAATGATATACTTGATATGTCGAAGATTGAAGCGGGCAAATTTGAGTTGTCAGAAACCGAATTTGATTTTGAAAAGATGCTTCAGCGAGTTGTAAATGTTATCAACTTCCGGATAGATGAAAAACAACAGAAATTTTCCGTTGTGCTTGACCACGATATACCAAAGTATGTTATCGGCGATGATCAGCGGCTGGCACAAGTCGTTACGAATTTATTAGGAAATGCTGTGAAATTCACACCTGAATTTGGTTCTGTCAGTTTGATTACGAAACTTTTAGGAGAAGAGAAAAGATCTGATGATTCCATAGAAACCGGTGGTTCCATGGGTGTTTGCGGCATCCAGATAGAAATAACCGACACAGGCATCGGTATCAGTGAAGATCAGCAGGAACGTTTATTTTCATCATTCCAACAGGCTGAAAGCAATACGGCCCGTAAATTCGGAGGCACAGGTCTTGGTCTTGCTATTTCTAAAAACATTGTGGAAATGATGGATGGCGAGATATGGGTCGAATCTGAACTTGGCAAGGGTGCGACATTTGCGTTTAAGATTTATTTGAAATACGATGAAAAAAACAAGCAGAAGCGTTTCGGCAGCGATGTTAATTGGGAAAATATACGAATCCTTACGGTTGACGATGATCCGTCGATTTTGGCGTATATGAAAGATATATTAAAGAGTTTCGGAACGGATACCGATACAGCTTTAAACGGTGAGGAAGCCATAGACCTTGTTAAAAAGAACGGTGATTATAATGTATGCTTTGTGGACTGGAAGATGCCGGGGATGGATGGTATTGAACTGACTAAAAAAATAAAAACAATAGATGCAGACGCTGATAAAACAATTGTTATAATGATTTCGGCTGCTGAATGGAATACAGTAGAATCCGAAGCGAAACGGGCAGGTGTTGATAAGTTTTTGTCAAAACCTTTGTTCCCATCGGTTATTGAGGATATCATCAATGAGTATCTCGGGGAAGATGAAGATTTGAAGGAAGAAGATGATACGGAAACTGATGATTTTACGGGATATCGTATTCTTTTAGCAGAGGATATTGAAATCAACCGTGAAATCGTACTTGCACTCTTAGAGCCGACAGGACTTATTATTGACTGTGCGGAAAACGGCAGAGAAGCTGTTCGGATGTATGCGGAATCCATTGATTCCACAGAAAAAGAACACGAAAGTTACAGCATGATATTAATGGATTTGCAAATGCCTGAAATGGATGGATATGAAGCTACAAAGCAAATTCGTGCATTGGATTTACCGGAAGCAAAAACAATACCAATTATCGCAATGACCGCTAATGTTTTCAAAGAAGATATTGAGCATTGCCTGTCTGTCGGAATGAACGGACATATAGGAAAACCTATTGACTTCAACGAAGTTATCAGGCAGATAAAACAGTATTTAGCCAAAAACAGGACAAATGATATGTGGATGGGAGAAGAAAGGCGTTTTATACCGGATAGACGAAAAAATAGTATAAAGCGGGTTGATAAAAAAGAAAGAAGAGTTGCTTATCGGCGCCAGAGTGATATAAAGAACAATTGATTGCCCCATTATTAGTAAACTCTTTCTTCTGGTATGAAATTAAAAAATATATTTTGATTGGAGCATTTTTGTATGAAAACTAAAAAATTGGCGATAAGCCTCATTTCCGTTATTCTGTTTGCTGTTGGTTTAACCGGCTGCAACTCAAATGAGATTGAGCGTTGGCTACCCGGAAAGCCGCTTGATAAAAGTAATATAAAAATCGGTGTTATTTATTTAGACGAAGCCAAAAGCGGATGGTCTTATTCGCATGAGCTGGGGATAAGGGAAGCGCAAAAGCAAATTGGCTTGAGTGATAATCAGATTATTCGCAAACTCAATGTAAGCGAAACAGATTCCAGTAAGATTGAGTACATGATCAGCGAAGCAATCGCGGAAGGTGTGAATGTCATCATTGCTCCGAGCTGGGGCTTTATGGATGTCTGTGAACAAATGGCTAACGAGCATCCGGGTGTTGTTTTCGCACATGCTTCCGGCTATAAAAAAAACGACTCTAACTTTACCAATTATTTCGGTCGCCTTTATCAAGCCCGGTATCTTACGGGTATTGCTGCCGGGTTAAAGACTAAGGCCGGCAAGGTGGGCTTTGTAGCGGCACAGGACAGTTCGAACAGCGAAGTTACCGGGTGGTTGAACGCATTCGCTATGGGTGTGGAAAGTGTTAATCCGGATGCGAAAATTTATGTAAATGTAACTAATAGCTGGTTTGATCCGGCAGGTGAACGCAGAGCGGCTCAAAAATTAATTAACAAAGGATGCGATGTCATCGCACAGCACTGCGACACATCGGAACCGCAGTTAGTTGCCGAGAGAGCCGGAGTATGGGGGATTGGGAATAATGTGGATATGAGCAGTGAAGCGCCGAAAGCTGTTTTAACCTCTGCTGTATGGAATTGGGGTACATACTATACGCATTTATTGAACAGTATTATAGATGGCAATTTTACAACAGAACCGTATATTGGAGATTTGGCGGATGGGATGGTGGATATTGCGCCACTTTCCCCTGAGCTAACAAATTTGGAGATGGAAAAGAAGATTGAAAAAGCGAAAGACAGTATTATAAGCGGAAGCGTTCAAATTTTTAGCGGAGAAATGAAAACCAATGACAGCCGTATAATCGGGGAACCCGGTGAAGTACTGTCCGAAAGCGAAATTGCCAGTGGAATCAACTGGTATTATCATAATATAACTGTGTTGAAGTGATAAGCTGTTTTGAATTGATGTCCGAAAAAGGTGATGGAATGAAAGAAATGCTTCGTAAAAAAATATTTAAAAAGAATTATGTACAAGTGCTCTTTGTGTTTATAGCCTTTGCGTTGATGGCTGCTATAGGCGGCTTTTCCATCAGCAATACTTTACAAAAAGCTTCTTCAACGGCTGTGACAATTGCTTTGGATGAAACAGAAAAGACAATAGAAGCTTATCTGCGGGAACCAAAGGTTGCGTTTAGAAGTGTTTATTCAACCATTCAGGATATCCTCGACAAAAATGAATCTCAGAAAGCAGTACATAAATACCTGGTACAGACAACAGATTTATTAAGCAAAAAAGAGGATGACATCAAAGGCTTTATTACAGTATATGGGTATATTCGTGACGAGTTTATAGCCGGCGTGGAAACCAACCTCGGTGATGATTATGTTCCGCAGCAACGCCCCTGGTATCAACTTGCGGTCAGAAGCAAGGATGTTGAATATACCGCACCTTATGTAGACGCGAATACCGGCCTTCCGATAATAACACTGGCACAGGAGCTTTATGGAAAAAATGGTGATTATTATGGTGTTCTTGCATTAGATCTCGACATCTCCTGGTTAATGGGGTATGCAGAATCGTTACAGTTTGTAGATAGTGGTTACGGGATGATAATAAATCAATACCTACATATCATAGCTCATCCACAAAATCAGTATAGAAACAAGCGCCTCCAGGACTTAGGAAACAGCTATGTTTTATTGGCTGATATGTTACGAACTAAACATAATATATCGGCAGAACGCATACAGGATACTGACGGTACCACAGCAATCGTCTTTTTTAAACAGATATTCAACGAATGGTATGTCGGTGTTGTTATGCCTACCGGAAGCTATTATTCCGATTTGTATCTCAACATTATGTTGCTTGCTTCTTTAGGCTTTATATTGGCATGTATTTTAAGTTATATTCTTCTACGCCTTTCATCTCAGAAGCTTAGGTCTGAAGAAGAAAGCAGGTCGAAATCATCATTCCTTGCCATGATGTCGCATGAAATGCGTACACCAATGAATGCGATTATAGGAATGACTAACATAGCAAAATCAGAACACAATATAGAAAAGAAAGATTATGCGCTAAATAAAATCGAAGACGCGTCAACCCACCTCCTGGGTGTTATAAATAATGTATTGGATATGTCTAAAATCGAAGCGGATAAATTGGAGCTGAATCCCAATCCGTTCAATTTTAGAGAACTAATTGAAAAAGTTGTTAATATTATTAATTTCCGTGTTGAAGAAAATCATCAGGACTTCAAGGTTATTATTGATGAAAGCATTCCTCGAATTCTGGTATGTGATGATCAACGAATTGCACAGGTCATAACAAACCTTCTTTCAAATGCCGTAAAATTTACACCGGAGTACGGTACAATAAATCTTAGCGTTAAAAAGGTGAAGGATGAAAACGATATATGTGAAATTCAATTTGAAGTTGCGGATACAGGAGTCGGTATAAGCGAGGAACAGCAAAGCAGAATATTTAAACCATTTGAACAGGCGGATTTTAATACAACCCGCCAATATGGAGGAACCGGACTTGGACTTGCCTTAACAAAACGTATTGTAGAATTGATGGGAGGCAATATCTCGGTATCATCTGCGGTGGATGAAGGTTCAACCTTTACATTTACTGTTTTAACGCAAAAATTGGACGAAAAAACAGAGGTTCATATACCTGATAAAAACCAGGCTGAAGATTCCAAAGCAGTAGATGAATTTCCGGGATGTCATGTACTGCTAGCGGAGGATGTGGAGATAAACCGTGAAATCGTTTTAGCGTTGCTTGAACCTACACTTTTAAAGATAGACTGTGCAAAAAATGGCGTTGAGGCTGTCCGTATGTTCCGTGAGAATCCGGAAAAATATGATATTGTTTTTATGGATATTCAGATGCCGGAAATGGACGGTTTTAAAGCAACACGTTCTATCCGGTCTATGGGTAAAGAAAAATCAAAGACCATTCCGATTATTGCAATGACTGCAAATGTGTTTAAAGAAGATATTGATAATTGTCTCAAATCCGGCATGAATGATCATATAGGTAAACCACTTGATTTTGATGCTGTATTAAATATACTTAAAAAATATTTAATAAAGTAAAAACGTGATTGAAAGTAATAATTGTAAAATCCGTTCTATCGGGTGTGGTTAAACTAACTCCCAATTTCAATAATATACGGTTAATGGATTTCAATAAGCCAATGCAAAACTATTTAGAAAGTTTTTCGTCTTTATAATCACCGGATGCAATCATAATCTCACTTGTGGAATCATCCACATCAACGCGCCATTCCTCCGTTGTAAATTCACCGGCTATTTTTTCAACAGGCATTTTCATGTAACGGCCATGGGCTTCCACTGCTGTTTCACCGTTTGGTAAAAGTATTTTTCCTGTCCCTTCAAATATTCGCCTTGCGTCATTGGTGATATGACCAATTGCTATAAGTTCTTCATTCAGAGGAACAGGTTTCTTGTATTTTACATTTAATTCTATTGTTACACCCCATACTATTTCTTCCTTGCCGATGGCAATTGCCCGGCCTATGGTTTCATCAAGAATCGCCGAGGAAATCCCGCCGTGTAATCTGTTGGGATAGCTCTGGTGTTCGTCAAGAGGAGTGAAAACCGCACACAAATCCCCATTTTCAAGCTCGTAAAATTTTGTCTTTAACCCTAAATCATTGTTCATTCCGCAAACAATGCAATCTTTACTGTTGAACTGTCTCTTTAGTATTTTTATTTTACTTTTCATAACACACTCTCCATAATTGTTTTCTTCCGAAACTGACCATTAACTACTGACCGCTGCGGGTGAACCCCGCTTTAGCTGTTTGTCAAGTTTATTTCACTGTGATTTTGACCACTCTTGAAGTGGCTTTTGCCGTCTTTTTAACGGCAGCCTGATTGTCTGTATTTGTGACAATGCAGTAATAATATAATGTGCCTTTTTTTCCGGTTGGCACTTTATATCTGGTTTTAGTAGCTTTGGCGATTTTCTTCCCACCTTTGATTCTTTTCTTTTTGTTGCGGTACCATTGGTACAACAATTTGTTTGAACCTTTTTTTATTGCTGCTGCCGTTGCTTTTATTCTTAGTATATATTTTGCTTTCCTTTTTACTTTTTTACCTATCGGCTGTTTTTTAATTCTCGGCTTTGCGGCTGCTTTTACCGTTCCTGTCGGTGAAGGTGTGCTTGAAGTTACACTGCCTGTTCCTGTCGGACTGGGTGTAGCGCTGATGCTTGAACCCGTATCTGTCGGAGTTCCTGTCGGGGAGGTTGTCGGAGAAATTGTCGCTGTTGACAAAACAGCATATTCGCCCCACTCAATAGACAGTGTTCTGTTATATGTTGTGCCATGTTCAAGAGAAAATTGAATCACCGGTCTAATCCCTGTACAGTCCCACTTTGCAATGTTAACCGCAACCGCGCCGTTTATACCGTCTTTAGTGGTCAACCCCTCGTCTGTATCATCACGGGATTTCGGAATTGCAAGGCTGTCTGCTTCTATAATTATGCCTTGCTTGTACTGAACAAGAACATCACCAATGCAGGTGCCCGGCAGATATACCGCCGCACTGTAACCCTCTATTCTGATTGCATAACTGCCGCTTCCGATTGCCTTTACCGTTCCGCCGGTTATCGCTACCCTACCTTCTTGCATAGCACTAATAGCACTACTGTTTATCCCCTTCGCTTCTACTATTCCACCGGTTATTTTAACACTATCGTTCACATCAACAGCGGAACTTTTACTCCCATTTATTTCTATCACGCCACCTGTTATAACAGCATTGCCTTGTCCTGTAATTCCCCAAGTATAACCACTGCCTGTCACCTCTACACGCCCGCCGGAAACTGTTGTGGTTCCTTTCATAAAGAAAATAGCGATACCGCTTTTGTTACTGTTAACTCTCACTACACCGTCAGTTACCATGACATCACCCATGTAATTATGGATGGCAGTGCCGTCTCCGTCTAATGAAACGGTGCCGCCTGACACCACAATATCTACCTTTTCGGTGACATTGTAATTCATAATGACAATGCCATCACCTGAATTATTAGTACTGATTGTACCGCCCTCTGCAACCTCAAAAACGCCCGCGCCAAAAAGCACCACCATATATTCAGCATCGCCTGTATAAGCGGCTTTCCATATAACAGTTATCCCGGCAGGGATACTTAATTTGATTTCCGTGTCCACATTGGTTTTGCTCCCGGTAACTGTAACTGTATCATTGCTTAATGCCCCATCAATAGTGTTTTGTATGTCTGTTTCAATTTGTAAGACGGTTTTCCCGTTGATATTGACGCTATGATCGGCAGCATTTACCGCCAACTGCGTTGATCTGAACAATCCGAACACCATAACGAACGCAAATAATAATGATAAAACTCTTTTTTGCTTTCTATGATTATTTTCCATAATAATAAAGTACTCCTCTCAGATTAGGTTCTTTTAAAACTGTCATTCCCTTTATTATAACTCTCATTTTTAAAAAGCACAATCAGATAATTTTATTCTCTATCGCAATGCGAACCGCGTCAATCAGGTTGTTTGCGTACAGTTTTTCATAAATCATGCTTATAACCGTCTTAACGGTATTAACGGAAAGGTTTTGACTGGCGGCTATTTCGGTTCTTGACAGCCCGTGTGACAGATCCTTTAAAATTTCCGTTTCCCTTTTTGACAGAGAAATTCCCTTGCTAAGATTATTATTGATTCTATATTCCGATATCATATGAGCTTGCTTTTTCGCGTATGCCGATGACTTGCGGTTTATGTCTTCCAGCCACGCTTCAGGTATCCTGCTTTTCCCTTCCCTTAGAACAGCGGCAGTGAGTGTGCGCATATCCTTTCCGTATTGTACGAAGGATGTAATAATTTTATTTGGTGCCGCAAGAGCATGCGCTTCGGCTAATACCGCGAATGCTTTGTCCCGGTTTTTTAGCTGATAAAGAGAAAGCGCTTCTGCCACTTTCATTCCAATTTTCCCGAGCAGGAATGTCGGCCGGTTTCGTACCCTTTCAATAAATGCCAGCAACGCGCCGTACTGCCGCGTCAGAAAATGATATAATGCTTTCGCCCTGTTTGCGTAATTGTCTAAAAGCGCCAGATGCGCGCATTCCGAAAAACCGCTTTTCAGCCAGTCAGGAACCTGCCCGGGTATGTTTAACGCAAGGTAATAAAAACCGCAGGCAACGTCATATGTCGTATATCTGATAACATAGTCTTTCTCGTCGAGCAGTTTTTTCATTGATTCCAATGCTTCGTTTACGGCAGTTAAATTTCCGCGCAGGGAAGCGATACGCATGAGATAAAACAGCGCACGGTTTTGAATATCATATTGGTTTCGGGAACGCGCGTTGCTCTGTGCCTGCAGCAAATAGTTCTCTGCTTTATCGAATTCATAGCGATAAAAACACATCTCGCCTTTTGCCAGATCATCAAACCCATACATGTTTCCGTTTAAAGCGTTAGATAAATACGGAACCGATCTGGCCGCCGCTTCAGCAAACTTTTCCATCGCGCCGTCGCATGTGTCGCCTGCAATGGTGACCCATGCCCCCAAAGATTGGTTAGTAGAAGGTCCTGTTTCCGTGAACGGACTTTTTTCGCTGTACTCGCTTGCCTTTTTAAAATATTCGTCAAAATCAAATATACCGGTATAAGGACAGCGGATCAGCCTTAAAAGACCCCAGGCATGATAAATGCCGAGAAGGCCTCTGTTCTTTTCCGGTGATTCCGGGCGCGCTTCATAATCATTCGCATATTTTTCCGCCAACTGGGAAGATTCCTCCAACATTCCAAGCCCTATTTTTATTTTTAAATCCATGGCAGGAAACAAGGGATGCCGAGATGCTTCGGCTGCGGGAATCCTGTCGAATATTTCCAGCACATACCTTGCCATATCCTGCGGAATCTGGCCGTCAAAAGAATAAACAATTTGTATGATTGCGTCATAATCACCGGATTTTTCATAATAAGAAAGAGCGTCAGCTTGATAATTGTTACTTTCACACCATTTTCCGGCTTTCTGACAGGTTTCAAGTATTTCTTTTTCTGTTAATATATGATTGTTCTGCCGAAGATAATCTAAAAACAAATGATGAACCACATATGCGTCTAAAAACGAATCATAACGTATATAGGCATTTAAAAGCTCCATTTCACTGATAAGCGTTTCGTCCTCTGCCAGTACCCGGATAAGGCTGGCAGTAAGATTTTCAACTAATGAAATACGCAAAAGAAAACGCCATAACCGGTCAGAAACGATTGGAGAAACTTCTTTCTCTATGAGCTTAAAAACATTCGTCTTCATCGCTTCGAATGTGTGTCTTTCATATTTTCTGTTTTTACGCAGTGCACGCCCGATCAGGTTTACGGCAAACGCCCAGCCCTGTGTATCTTCGTATATATTATGAGCTTCCTGTTTCCCAAGCGGCAGCATAAGCTGGTTAAAGTATTCAACAATCTCTTCTTCCGTAAAACACAGCATATCCTCATGGATTGAAAAAATGCGTTCATTCAATGTCATGCCTACTATATTGATTTCCGGCATAACGCGGGAGAGCAATATCACTGTCGCATCTGGAGGAAGTATATTAACCGCTCTTTCAAAGAAACGAAGGACAGCGGGATTATGAAGCAAATGAAAATCATCATACACCATAATATGCTTCCCACGGATTTTATCCGCTTTCCGCACCACTGCTTCAAATTTTGAAAACGCTTCATCTGATTCGGGGAACCCTATTTCAGCAAAACGCATTCCCGCCTCCGGCCAGGATATAGAAATCATATGTATAAGGCTTTCCCAAAACCTTGTTGCTACATTGTCCCGTTCTGTAATTTGAATCCATGTCGTAAACGCGTCATACTTTTGTAAAAACGAATATACACAACGCGTTTTCCCGTACCCTGATCCGGCATATACCGCTACTAAAGGGAATTTCATAGCGTCTTCCAGCAGCCTTTGTAAACGCGGACGTTCCAGATAAGCGCTGCTTTGATAAAAATTATTTGTATTGCTGTTAAACAGTTTTTTCATCCGTTGTCAACCCCGTATTTTTCAAAACTTCACACCCGGCAGTCAGATGGCCAGCATACTGTATATATCCAATCGGTTGTTAATATTGTAATAATCAATCTGCAGATTGTCAACGAAAATACCGGGCTTTTACGGCGTTACAAGGAAAAAATATCAGGTTGGGGTGATATTTGCGATTTTACAAATTTCTTTTCGGTGTTTGGTATGATCCATATATCCCTGATAAGCTTATAAAAAGGCCCCGCAAGCGAGGCTTGGGAAGAAGCTTCGCTTCTTCCGGTGAGGAGCAATTTCTTATAGAAAAACTCGTTTCTTGGAGGTGGGATTATGAAAAAATGTGTTTACATAATAATTATAATTGCTTTATTTATATTAGCGTTTATGTTTATAAACTGCACCGGCAATAAAATAACCGTTAAGGGGACTGCAAATTATACCTCATACCTGGATATACCAGGGATAACCCCTGATGAAACGATTGCACTACAGGCTTTGCAAAAAAAGTATTCACAGTTTAAATACGGTGTACCGGTAAGCACAGAAGCTTTCTATGATGAGAACGGTGAAATCAACGGGTTTTCTTCCATGTTCTGTGAATGGCTGTCAACACTCTTCGGGATAAATTTCAAACCGGTTAATTGTGAGTTTGCCGATATGTTTACATCGTTAAAAACAGGTGAAATCGACTTCGCGGGCGGACTGGCGGCTTCGGGAGAGCGTCGCGAAAAATATTATATGACCGATCCCATAGCCGAAAGGACATTGAAATATTTTTATCTTGCCGACAGCAAACCACTTTCAGCAATAAAGGAAATACGTCCTTTGAAGCTTGCTTTTCTTGAAAACAGCGCCACAACTGACTTTGCATTTTCCCAGCAGCCGGGCACATACGAACCTGTTTTTATTAAATATAACGATGAAGCATACAAACTGTTAAAGAGCAGTAAAGCAGACGCTTTCGTACATCAGAATACTACTGACGTTATTTTTATTAATCACAGGAACGTAGCATCCGAAGACTTTTCCCCCTCACTGTTTACACACGTTTCACTTACAGCCCAAAACAGTGAATATGCCGTAATTATTTCAGTTGTGCAAAAAGCTTTAAAAAACGGGCAGTTAAAATATTTAGCCGAAATGTATAACAAGGGTGAACATGAATACAAAAAACACAAACTCATGTCCCGGCTTACCGAAAAAGAAAAGGCCTATATTAATAACAACCCTGTCATTCCGCTTGCTGCCGAATATTCAAATTATCCTGTAAGCTTTTATAACAAGTTTGAAAACCAATGGCAGGGAATATCTCAGGATATACTCAAGGAAATTACCGGGCTTACAGGACTTAAGTTCGATGTTGTTAACAACTCTGATACCGAATGGCCTGATTTGCTGAAAATGCTTGACAGCGGAAAAGCATCGGTTATATCCGAATTGCTGCAACTTAAAAGCAGGGAAGATTATTTTTTGTGGACTGATAAAACCATTCTAACCGACCGTCCCGCGCTTATCTCAAAATACGGATACCATGACATCATGCTGAGCGAAATTTTGCATGTGAAAATAGGAGCAGTTAAAAATTCGGTTTATACTGACCTTTTCAAAGAATGGTTTCCCCACCATACCGATCTCGCGGAATACAAGGACACTGACTCGGTTATCAGTGCTTTAGTTGACGGAAAAGTGGATATGGCGCTTCTCAGTGAAAATCAATTGCTGAATCTGACCAACTATAAAGAACTGGTAGGATATAAAACAAATTTATACTTTAATTATAATTTGGATTCAACATTCGGGCTTAATAAAAACGAAAAAGAATTATGTTCAATTTTGAATAAAACACTTGATGTGATTGATACGGATAAGATTGTTGATCGGTGGTTAAATAAAACATATGACTACCGCATGAAGGTTGCACAGGCACAACGTCCGTTATTTATAGGTGCCGCTGTGTTATTGCTGTGTGTCCTTGTTCTTATCGTTATTTTGCTGATTAGAAAGCATAAAGAAAATAAAAAACTATGGGTATTACAAAATTCCATTTTGAATATTGTTTCCGACCTGATTGAATATCGGGACGGGACAACAGGCGGCCATATCTCACGCACACAAAGATATATTGAATGCCTGATAAACAAATGTATCGAAAAAAATGTATATGTCAGCGAAATTAAAGCATTTAATACAGATGTCTTTGTTTCTTCCTCGCAGCTTCACGATGTCGGTAAAATCGCAATCCCCGACAGCATCCTTAACAAACCGGGAAAACTTACAAATGATGAATATGATGTCATGAAAACACACGCATCCATCGGTGCCGGAATTATCAGCCGTATGACGGAAAACTCACCTGACCATGATTTCTTTGATCATGCACAAATATTCGCAGCGTTTCATCACGAAAAATGGGACGGCAGCGGATACCCTCATAAAATGGAAGGATTGGATATTCCGCTCGAAGGAAGGCTCATGGCGCTTGTTGACGTTTATGACGCTCTGGTATCGGAAAGGCCTTACAAAAAAGCTTTTACACCTGAAGATGCGGCTAAAATCATTTTTAAAGAGAGCGGGAGTCATTTTGATCCCGAGCTTGTGAGGATGTTTAAGTTAGCGGAAGACAAGTTCGCTGGTATTTGCTTAAAAAACCATTAATCATAGAAAAATGGAGTTGTATGTGTTTTAACAAATTCATATGCCTTTTTAATGTTATATTGAATTGTCGCTTCGTCCAGCTTTGAAAACTCACCGATAAGATAAAGATGATAATAACCGAATTTTTCAAAGGTTAATTTACTGTCGCTTTTAACTAATTCATCATATAACCACTCTCTGGCTCCCATATCCATTATAGAAGCCATGTAGACTTCTTCGTCTGTAAAATTCTTATGGAAATCTGTTGTAATAATCTGGTACATTTCATCAACTAAGAATTTTATTTTTGACATCAAAAACTTGAAACGGTTTTTATTATCATAGAGAAGCTTGCGGTTATGCTCGTTTTCAACCATTACTTGAAGAAGGTATAGATGGCAAATGCAATAATATAAGTAGGAATTGTAACCTTCTGTAAGATTTTCACGGGTATCGTTCAAAATCTGCAAACAATAACTTAAAAAAGCTTCATATATTATATTGTGCTTATTTTTGAAATGGTAGGTAATCAACCCCGGAGAAATACCTGCTCCGTCAGCTATCATATTAAAAGTTGTCTTATCATAGCCATGCTCTTTGAACAGGCGAAAAGAAACATCTAAAATCCTTTGTTTTATTGCTTTTGATGATTCGCGGGAAGTTTCCAAAACAAATCAGCCTCCATATAATTTTATTCTATTGTACATAATATTATGTGTTATTGCAATCCCCTTTTTTACCGCTTTTGTGCTATTTTCATTTCAAATTTTATGATATTTTATTTACGCAATATTCAAGGTTTGGGAAGTGTAGCCAATATATAGAATTGCCACTCTATATATTGTTTCATTGACTAATAATACTATATATTGATGTCGAAATATTGTTCAACAGAAAAACCCTCTTGAATTTTCATCAAAAACAAGTATAATATATTATATAAAATTTAATGGGAATCTGTTGTTCAGGAGGTTGGAAAATGCGTAACAAAATTAGGTTTATTAATAAGCTTAATGTAAAAATATTGACCGTTATACTTGTTTTATTTGCTATAACTGCTTTTATTGTCAGCTGGATAAACCAGAATAATCTCCGTCTTTTATACGAGGAAAAATTCAACGAACGGGTTATGCTTACTAACGCCATTATGGCGAATATGCTTGACAGCGAGGATATAAGCTACTTTGTTGAACTGATGAAAAATCAAACAGATGAATTTAAGCAAATGCAGGTTCAGTTTTATCATGACAGGGAAGATTTATACAAGCAGCAGGAGGCTGGCTCATCTGAAAAGGAACAGCAGCCGGTAATAGATCGTTTAGACGCTTTTTACAGCTATATGGCAAAGCTGAAAACAAAAAGGTATTGGCGAACTTTGGCCGATTTAAAGATGCTTAAGGAAGCCAGCCGTTCAACGTATGTATATGTATTGGCAGACACTGGTTTAGTTTCAAGAGACGGAGAAACACTCTACACATACATTTTTGACGCGGAAGACTGCGATAAATATGATGGTTATGATGTTGACGGGCTTGGCACATGTAATGTCGCGGAAGATGCCTTGAAAGAGATTTATTCAACAAAAGTCCAGATGGAAAAAGTTGAATATTATAACGGTGAATATGGTGAACTATATTACGCATATGCGCCTATACTTGATAAAAACGGCAATGTTATCGCTGTTATTGGAACCGATCTCGAACTCGGTGATATGTACAGTTCCATTTCCTCCTCAACAACCTTATTCAACACGATTTTCTTAATATCAATTATTCTTATTATCCTTATTATATTTATTTTCATTAGCTTAAAAATTATCAAGCCGTTGAAAATCCTGACCAATACGGCATATGAACTCGCGGAAGGAAATGTGTATACGGTTAATTCTAAAAGAGTATTAAAACAACGCAGTGAAATCGGTACGCTGGCTAATGCTGTCAATGACATGAGCCTTGTTTACCAGGAAATGGTGGAAAGCACTGGGAAATTGTTTGACGCCGCTAATATCGGTAAGTTAGATGTTCGTAATGACGAGGCAAAATTCAAAGGGGACATTCAAGGTGTCATAAAACAAATCAACCACACCCTTGATGCAACGACGCTTTACTTGAACAGTATCCCGGAGAGCGTATTTATTATGAGCAAGGATTTTGAGACATATTTCCGTAATGAGTGCTTTTTTAAGCGTTTCGGTGACATGCAGGCATTGGAGTTTATATCGAATGTATTTTTTCAAGATAAGGAAAATGAACCATACCCGGAAAACAGACAGAAGTTTTTAGAAAATCAAATTACCGAATCATTGACGCGGGAAAGTAATCCCCATACATTGTGGATAAACGGCCATTGTTATTCAGTAGTTTTTAAAGAAATAGTTTTATCAGACGAAACCGAAAACAGTGTGCTGATAATTGTCATTGATATTACCGGCATCACAAAAGAAAAGGAAAAAGCACAAGCGGCAGCGATTGCCAAATCGGAATTTCTTGCAAATATGAGCCATGAAATAAGAACCCCTTTAAATGCAATCATCGGAATGGCAAACATAACTAAAAAATCAATATCCGACCCGGACAAGGCGCTATCTTCCAACAACCGGGTGATATCCGCATCTCATCATTTATTAGGACTATTAAACGATGTTCTTGATATGGCGAAAATTGAATCCGGTAAGCTTGAAATTATACATGAACCTTTTAAATTTTTAGAAGCATACCATGAGTTGAATGGGATTGTCGAACAGCGTTGTTCGGAAAAAAACATTCAATACATAACAAACATAGATGAAATAACTGATACTGTCTTAATTGGTGACAAGCAGCGTGTCAACCAGGTTTTAATCAATCTGCTTGGCAACGCGGCAAAATTCACGCCTGAAGGCGGAAGGATTGATTTTTCGGTAACGGTAATGGAGGAAAATGAGAAAGGCATCGTTTTACATTTTTCTGTTTCTGATAACGGTATAGGAATGTCAAATGAACAGATAGAAAAGCTTTTTATTCCTTTTGAACAAACAAATAAAGAAGTAACATCAAAATATGGAGGAACCGGTTTAGGGCTTGCCATCAGTCAAAACCTCATAGGTATGATGAACGGCATTATAAAAGTGGAAAGCGAACTTAATGCAGGCTCCAGGTTTTATTTTGATCTTTTCTTTGAAAAAGGTAATATGATAATTGAAAAAACAGATAACGCAAAAGTTTTAGATTTATCAGAAAAAAGAGTTTTGATAGTTGAAGATATTGAAATCAACCGTGAAATAATGGCTGCGATTTTAGAAGAAACCGGTGTTTCAATTGTTGAAGCGGAAGACGGCAGGGCTGCCGTAAAAACATTTTCTGATTTTCCCGCAGGTCATTTTGACTTGATTTTTATGGATATTCAAATGCCGGTTATGGACGGGTATGAAGCCACAAGACAGATACGGTTGCTTGACCGCCCTGATGCTAAAGGCATTCCTATAGTTGCTATATCCGCAAACGCATTTAAAGAAGATGTAGAGGTGTCGCTGGCATCCGGAATGAATGACCATATATCCAAACCGGTTGACGAGGATTCGCTTATGGATTGTTTGGCAAAATTCCTTTTAGGGGGCGAATAAAGTGAAGGATATACACATAACTGCAGATTATGTGCCGCGCCCCCGGATTGATCAAATCTTTGACGATGCAGCGCAGGGTGATTTAGTGTATGTAATCGCCGGTGCGGGCTATGGTAAAACGCAGGCGGTACGCCATTATATTGAAAAGCAGACAGACGCGGTTGTGCGGTGGATTCAACTGTCTGAAAACGACAATGTTTGTACCCGTTTCTGGGAAACTTTATCACACAGCATACAATCGGATAATCTGGAATTAAGTACAAAATTACGCGAACTCGGATTTCCGGATACCACAACACATTTCAACCAATTTTTATCCATATTGAAAAGTACAGAACATAAGTCACTTAAGACGTTTCTTGTTTTAGATGACTTCCACTTAATCCGCAATAAACAAGTATTGATGTTTATTGAAAGATGCGCTCATTTGCAGCCTACCGGTTCATGTATCATTATAATTTCAAGAAAAGAACCCGAAATAAATGCATTATCCTTATTTTCCAAGGGACAGGTTTATACCATTTCAGAAGACGAGTTATGTTTTACAGACCAAGAAATTATCAGCTTTTTCAAAAGCCGGGGAATCCCGCTTTCAATAAAAAAACTGCCGGATATATCTGATGTTACTAAAAGATGGGTGTTGGCAATTCAATTGCTCTCTTTGGTTTTAAAGAGGCGGCCGGATAATTTTGATTTTGCCGTAGATACAATGAAACAGAATGTATACAAACTGTTTGAAGCGGAAGCCTTTAACGAGTTTGATGAAGAAACCCGTAAAAAACTTGTTCAGATATCTTTGATATCCGATCTCCCGTCAACTCCTTTGCATGAAATCTTCGGGGATAATTCATTTATACACAGTATACCGCAGCTCATATCCTTTGTATGGTTTGACAGTTTTATAGGTGATTACAGGGTGCATCCTCTTTATTTGGAATTTCTGCAGAGCAAGGAGGACCTTTTATCATATGAGGAGAAGCTGAATATTTATCAACATGCAGCAAATTGGTGTTTTCAAAACAATTTTTTCTTGGACGCAATGCGGTATTTCGCAAAAACGAAGGAATATGAGCGTATGCTGGAAATCATCCTGTCTTACCCGTTTAAGCTGCCTTATGATACATGCGAATACTTTTTCGTTATCTTGGAGGAATTAGATCCGGACGGCGAGGAGGGGGAAAACTTTATTGTGCAGCTTTTGAAAAGCTTCGTAATT
>Ga0209737_10000820_pt1 | contig 23935 bp, 21 predicted proteins | sample TergutCu122P3_FD_187284 | JGI IMG/M metagenome (GOLD analysis project Ga0209737, IMG submission 187284) | Cubitermes ugandensis P3 segment gut microbial communities from Kakamega Forest, Kenya - Cu122 P3 (SPAdes) (version 2) | ecosystem: Host-associated > Arthropoda: Insects > Digestive system... | reverse complement strand
GTTTCTCAAGGGTTTGACTATAGAATCGCACTTTCGCCCTCACGAATTTACTTTTATAAAACTAAAACATCTAAGTGTTATAATTCACTGCTTTGACCACAAGTGAAGATTTTTGACTTCATCCTAAATTCACAACTTGCCACGGGCGATGATTTATGACTTCATCCTACATCCACAACTTGACCACGGGCGATGATTTATGACTTCATCCTACATCCACAACTTGACCACAGGCGATGATTTTTGACTTCATCCTACATCCACAACTTGACCGCGGGCGAGGATTTTTGACTTCATACGCAGACCCTTGAGAAACGTCGCTACTTAGCTCGTGTATTTTACGAGCTTACGTAGCGCAACGTTTCTCTCGGAGCGAAAGCGCGTCTGCATTGAAGTCAAAGAATCCTCGCCTCGTGGATACAACCTCCAACCCCGCAACCACAAACTAAACCCCAAACTAAAACTCAAACTTATCCGCAAAATAACTTTCCAACTCCACTATCGCAACCCTCTCCTGCTCCATCGAATCACGAAACCGAACAGTCACAGTATGCTCTTCCTCCGAATCAAAATCATAAGTAATACAAAATGGAGTACCAATTTCATCCTGACGGCGATAACGCTTACCAATATTACCACGATCATCAAATTCACAATTATACTTTTTCGAAAGAGCGGTATAAATCTTCTCCGCACCCTCATTAAGCTTCTTCGATAATGGAAGAATACCAATTTTAACAGGAGCTAATGCAGGGTGGAAATGAAGAACTGTCCGCATATCACCATCACCTAAATCCTCTTCATCATAAGCACCACAAAGGAAAGCAAGCACAGTCCGCTCAACACCCAAAGACGGCTCAACAACAAAAGGCACATAACGCTTATTACTGACATCATCAAAATAAGATAAATCCTCACCCGATACATTCTGGTGCTGAGTCAAATCATAATCAGTCCGGTCGGCAATACCCCAAAGCTCTCCCCAACCAAAAGGAAACAAAAACTCAATATCAGTGGTAGCTTTGGAATAAAATGAAAGCTCCTCCGCACTATGGTCACGGATGCGCATTTCATCCTCTTTCATGCCGAGACTCTTTAACCAATTTATACAAAACTCTTTCCAATAAGCAAACCACTCAAGGTCAGTATCCGGCTCACAGAAAAATTCAAGCTCCATCTGCTCAAACTCACGAGTACGGAAAATAAAATTACCCGGCGTGATTTCATTGCGGAACGCTTTGCCGATTTGAGCGATACCAAACGGAATCTTTTTCCGCGAAGTCCGTTGGATATTCTTAAAATTCACAAAAATACCCTGAGCTGTTTCCGGACGCAGATAAACGGTATTCTTTGCATCCTCGGTCACACCCTGGAAGGTTTTAAACATCAGGTTAAACTGGCGGATATCGGTAAAATTGTGTTTACCGCATGAAGGACAGGGAACTTTGTTATCATCAATATAAGCTTTCATACGTTCATGATCCCAACCGTCAATACCACCGGGGACTAAAGACTCTATCATCTGGTCGGCGCGGAAACGTTCTTTACAATCACGACAATCCATCAAGGGGTCGGAAAAACCTTTAAGATGACCGGAAGCCACCCATACTTGGGGATTCACGATAATCGCTGAATCCAAACCTACATTGTAAGGATTTTCCATGACAAACTTCTGCCACCAGGCCTTTTTGACATTATTCTTAAGCTCGACACCAAGCGGACCATAATCCCAGCTATTCGCAAGACCACCATATATTTCCGAACCGGGATATACAAAACCCCGTGTTTTCGCCAAGGCGACTATCTTTTCCATTGTTTTTTCCATTTTTATCCTAACCTTTCTACTGTATAATTTATGGGATTGCGGATCAAGTCCGCAATGACGATTATGTAATGTTTATTTAAAAATAATATAAATCAAATCATCTTTTGACTCCGTAATCCGGACTGAGTTTCGTCCGTGCCACGGCTCTATCCCTTCACTGACATATGAAATCTTGCCGAACGTCTCAACTGTCAGCGGAGCAATCTCACGATGCTGATTAGTAATCAATATATATGAATCTTTCATCGTTTCCAAAGCATCATTATCAATCGTTTTTTCCGGATTGGTAATATCAGTCAATACCTTACCCAACCTAAGCCCGCTACCCCGCGCCGCTTCCACCGTACCAATGAAAAAAACCGCTTCATTATATGTAGCATAAGCTTCGCGCCCGGCAAACCTGATAACCACATTGACCATACCATTAAGCTCTTCGACTTTTTCGGCCAGAAGACTACCCTCACCGTTTCTACTGTTAAAAATAAAAACTTCCTCGCTAAGCATTTGCAAAAGCTCATCCGTACGGTAATAATCCTCATCAAAAGAATCAACCAAAGTCGCTATTATACTTAAGTCTTCATTAATCTTTATCGCATTTTCCAGCTTGAAATCCGGGATGGGTTCGCTAAAATCATCTTTTTTGCATCCGCCAAGCAGAACTGCAAATACCATAACTATGACATATATAATAAAAACTTTTTTACTTTTTTTCACCAATATCCATACCTTTCTGCACAAAAAACAGTAACAAACAGAACGTTTTCGCAGGGCGAGACTTTTCTATTATATATGACTGTCATCTCTTTTTCAACTATAAGTTATCGAGTATTTCGATACTTTTTAATGATTTATCCATGAAACGAATCCGGAAGTGGTCTGAAATTTCCTTTATTTCCGCCAAAACTTCTTCAGAAACAGAAAAATTAAAGAGCTTTTCGATGCCTGTATTTGTTATGTAGTCAAGGGTGTATATTGCCGTTTCGGAATAATCCGGCGGCGAGCCGGGATATTCACCATTTATTGCCAAGGCTTTTATTTCAAAGATATACCTGATTAAACGATTATCATAAGCAGGGTGACCTAAAGCTTTTAACGATTGATAAAGTAGATTGAGCATCATTTTTTCATCATTATTTTCACGAGTATAATAATCCATCAGTTCAAGAAAATACATCCCATAAAAAGCTGCCTCAAAATCATCACGCAAAGAGGCAAAAAAATTGTTTATATCAATTTCAGTGATAGAGTATGATGAACGCCCATGAAAAATAGTAAAAGTACCAAAACAAAAAGGATTAGTCGATGCAAGAAGACGGCTGTTTTGCCGTCTCGCTCCCTTGGCAAAAGCCGCAATTTTTCCTTTTTCGCCGGTTAAGAGGACAACACGGCGGTCATATTCACCGATTGGCTCAGCTTTAAGGACGATACCCGTGACTTTCTCGGTTGACTGCATCATCATCTCCAATCATTTTGTCGGCTTCTTTTTGCTTTGCTTTCAGAAAATCCAAATAATCCGAAACTGAACCCGATGCACAAAAATGATCCCATTCTTTTTCTTCTTCCGCTCCCGGAATACGATTAACCATTTACTAAATCCCTTTCATGCACAGAACCGTGAAATGAATTTATTCGCCTAAACGTGTTATACGGAAGTAAATTCCGCATAACACAGTCGAAACACGGTTCGCGCAACGAGTAGGATTAGCATCCTACTCGATTATTGTGATTTGAATAGGATTTGTAAATTTTCATTTTTTATTCATCATAATAAGGACGATATCCTATATCCTTAAGCATATGCTCGCTATCGCGCCAATCTTTTTTGACTTTGACCCATAATTGTAAGTTTACTTTTTTGCGTAATAATTGCTCGATTTCGAAACGGGCATTAGTGCCGATTTTTTTGAGTTTTTCGCCACTTTTGCCGATAATTATCCGCTTATGCGAGTCCCGTTCACAGATAATTGTTGCGTGGATTTCATAAATTTTGCCCTTCTTTTTCATCGACTCTATCACAACCGCTATTCCATGGGGAACTTCGTCATCCAAAGCATGAAGTGCTTTTTCACGGATTAATTCGGCGACAAGGGTACGTTCCGGTTGGTCGGTAATAGCATCCTCGTCATAATAGGGTGCTCCTTCCGGTAGATAATCAACAATACAGGAAACCAGTTTTTCAGTATTTTGCTTTTCACGGGCAGAAACAGGAATGATTTCGGCAAAGTCCATTTCGTTTCGATATGTTTCAATTACTTTATACAAATCGTCTTTTTTGACCATGTCGATTTTGTTGATAACCAGAAAAACCGGAACCCTGACTTTCTTTAACTGTTCTATGATGTGGCGCTCAGCCGGACCAATAAAATCCGCCGGTTCAACCAGCCAAAGAATAATATCAATATCACCCATACTTTGATGGGCAATATTGACCATATACTCTCCGAGCCGGTTTTTTGCTTTATGAATCCCCGGGGTATCAATAAAAATAATTTGGGCTTCATCGCGGGTCAAAATCGCTTGGATTAGGTTTCTTGTTGTTTGTGGTTTGCTTGAGGTGATGGCGATTTTTTGCCCTACCAGGCCGTTCATTAATGTCGATTTTCCGACATTGGGACGACCCAGCAGGGTTACAAATCCGGATTTGTTTGGCATCTTGCCTTATTCCTTCCGTTAGTATTATGGGGTTATGTCATCTTCGGCGGGGGCAAGCCCCCGCCCTACTGGGTTTTCCTCTGGAACGTTATTGGGGGGATTATACGGGGTATTTGCACCATATCCGGATGGCATCTGATAAGCACGGTTAGCATATTTCGCTTTGTTTTTCTTCACTATCATTCTGACGATAAAGAATCCTGAACCTAAAATGACTGCCCATATAAGCAAGAAAGGACTGTTTACGGCAAGCCAGATAACGAAATTAGTAAAACCACGCCCAATCGACTTAAGGCTTGTGTTGAAACCAAGGCTGATTTTTTCAGCAAAAGTTAGCTCGGCTATCGGGGTCAGTTCGGTTACTTCCTGGATATTGAGATATATAGTACTGTAAGAAACCAAATTGTCAAAAGTCCGAAGTTGTGAACCTAACCATTCAATATTGTAACGGACTTCTGAAAGCCGTTGCTCCAAACGAATAATATCTTCGATTGACTCAGCCCGCGCAAGCAGTTCCAACAAACGGTCAAATTCTACTTGCAATGATTCTTTACGGCTTTCCAAATCCACATATTGGAGGGTAACGTCACGGACGTTTTCGTTGCGGTTTAATACATTGGATATCTCGCCGACCATATTAACGAATGATTCATATTGGGCTGACGGAATCCGGATAGTCATGCTGGCATAGCGGCTTTGGGGACCGCTGAAACCAAAACGGGAATTGTTGCTGGAATTGAAATGCTCAAGATAACCACCGAGAACATTTACGCGGTTCTGGATATCAACTAAAAGAAAATCAAACTCTTCTGTTTCGACATTCAGATTGGCATCTTTGATTAATTTGCGAAATGCATGGTCATTTTTTGCCGGGGCTTCCGGTTCAATCCCAGCCGGTAAGCTTACCGCTGTCTGCAAACCGCCGCTAGTGGAGTTTAAGTCCATTTCATATGAAACATCATCATAATATACATTTCCGGTTGCCATATCGGCCGATGCTGCCATTGGCGCCCTTGCTTCATTAACTGCTCTGGAACCACCATAACTGCCGGAATCATCTCTCGCTCCGCAGGCTGCCAAAATAGTACATGTAAATAAAGCTATAAAGCTTATTAAATATTTTTTCATAATCTCCTCCTAAAATCACATCAATAAAGGTATGACAGTCTTAAACATTCCCATATTTTCTTTAATTTTTTCTTCTGATCCGACTACACACAAACAGCCAAAGTCGATAAATGCTTCGACATAACGGTATAACCCTTTGAGGGTCTTAAGATCAACGGTGAGCAATTCATCACGCTCTTTTTGGATAGTATCAAAAGTTAATCCACCCATATAACAAGTCATTGAATAATCACCCCTACGTGCCGGGGTCATCGGTACATCAAGGTCACTGATTGCTCCGATCACAAACTTGGTAATCGCGCGTTCATCGGCTTGATAGTCGCGGACAAATGCGGCCGCGTCTTCGAAAATCTCGTTTGTACGCTTGAGGTGGGGGTCACGGTACGAAACAAAATAACTGTCACCGGTGCGGGAAAAATTGCACATACAACCATAAGCACCACCCAATACCCTGACCTGTGTCCAGAGGTATTCATAACCCATCATCACTTTGAGCACCATCAGCGCGCCGGTATATGGTAGACCCTTAGTGATGAAATTTCCGGCCCGGCAGACGAATTGCACCTGACCGGCTGTTTTGAAGCCTTCGTTAAGAATGTCGGCTTCATACTGATAACCTCCTGTTACAATCGGATTATCGAACAGATCTGCGGCGAACTTTGTAACGAGCGCTTCGATGCCGGTATAACCTTCCGCGCTAGCGGTATAATCGACCATCAGATTTTCTGTTCTAAATAGATACGTTGCGAGGGTGGTTAATTTATGGCTGAGTTCAAATTTTTTTTCATCAAAATTATTAAGTAGGTCAACCAGCAGGCGGTAATAGTTTATCCCACTCATCTCATCACCGATTGCGACTGTTTCACTAAAGTATGAAAGTGCCCGCATCGCCGCGATACTGTGACCGCCGCTTTGCATTGCCGCATCCATTTTTGTCTTTGATTCGGCGATTATATCATACATCCGTTTATCGTTATCATAAATTGAATTTAAAAGAACCTCGCGGACCAACTCAAATGCTTTGCTGATATTTTCGTACAGTACCTTCACTTTAACCTCAAAGGTAGCTTTGTACTTTGAAAGGTTTTGATAATCAACGTAGGAACTGACCGAGGTCTGCATTCCGCCGGTATGGATGTTGATGACATTACATAGGTCGGCAAAAGCATATTCCTTGGTATCCACACGGATTAAGGCTACTTTTAATATACCCAGATAAGGGAATAAATCCGCCGGAATTTGTGAAATATCAAAAACAAACTTTAGATAAGCAATTCCGTTGGTAAAAATATCATGGAATAGAATCGGGATCTTGCCGGCAACACGTTTTTCATTAACTAGAGGGGTAGCTTCCTTCCGGATGTCCGCGCGATCAAGCATCGGAATCTTCAAAAGATCTTCCGCTTTGTTTGGCTCTTCTTGGAAAGTGGTCAAATCATTAACACCCTTGATGAGTGCTTTCACTTCGGAGGGGGTGAGTTTTTCTTTGTAAAGTCGTAAGTCTTGAGCCAGTTTTTCGTCTTTTTCGGCTGTAAGTCCGGCAACCGGGACAACTTTGATAATGCACTTGTGGGGATTTTCAAGAAGGTATTCTTTTATCAAATTTTCAAAATAATTTGAATCTATCTCCTTACGTAACTCCTTGTGTACCTCAAATAATTCAAGATAAGCAAAAGGTTGATTCTCATCATAAAGCCAACTGTCCAGTGCTTGCAAGCCATAAACCAAACCTTTAGGATAGTATCCATAATCAGCTTCACGATAATGAAATTCCATTGTTGTAAGTCCGGCAAGTAAAGCGTTTTTGTCGATTCCTTCGTTGACCAGTTTGACTAACGTATCGTTTATGGTTTCGACAAATTCATCTAACCGGAAAGCCTCGGTATCTTTGGCGATAATACTGAAATACGGTTGACTGATTCCCAGTTCCATGATACTTGATACATCTTTTCCCAAGCGTTTGTCAAGCAAAGCCTGTTTCAGCGCCGCTCCTTGTGCTCCGCAGATGGCATAATTTAGGATGGCAAAAGCATTATGAAGTTTTGCGTCAATCCCAAAATCAAAAGCGATATTGTAAGTCAAAAAAGTGCTCTCATTGGTATCATCGTCATCTAAAACCGGATATTCCTTGGTCAAGTATTGGGGTTCGGCAAAGCTTGTCTGATGTTTAATCGTCGAATCAATGGCAAGATGATCAAAGCGGGATAAATATTGTTCGTCAAGGAATGTTAGGCGCTCTTCAATATCAACGTCACCATATAGATAAATAAAGCTATTTGAAGGGTGATAATATTGGCGGTGAAAATCAAGAAACTGTTCATAACTAAGTTCCGGAATGAAATCCGGGTCCCCTCCCGATTCCAAACCATAAGTCCCTTCGGGATAAAGGGCGGCGGAAATTTCCTTGACAACGACATCATCAGGGGTTGAAAAAGCACCTTTCATTTCATTATACACAACACCGTTGATGGTAAGCTCGCCGTTTTCATCTTCCAAGTCATAGTGCCAGGCTTCCTGCTTGAAAATCTTTTCTTCTTTATATATATTCGGGAAAAAAACCGCATCAAGGTAAACATGCATCAAGTTGGCAAAATCCTTGGCATTTAAGCTGGCAACCGGATACACTGTTTTATCAGGGTAGGTCATCGCATTTAGGAAAGTATTTAACGAACCCTTTACTAGTTCAATGAAGGGATCCTTAACCGGAAATGCTTCCGAACCGCAAAGGACGCAGTGCTCCAAAATATGGGCGACACCGGTTGAATCGGTCGGCGGGGTACGGAAAGCGATGTAAAAGACTTTGTTATCGTCATCGTTTAAAAGGAGGGTAAGACGGGCGCCGGTTTTACGATGGCGAAGGAGCAATCCTTGTGATTTCAAGTCGTCGATTGTGCGGCTTTCGATAATTTCATAGATGTCAGGATTAATTCTGGGGATTTTCAAAAGGTACCTCTTTCACATTTATTTCCTCTATTATAGCACATTGTCTTGTGATGTGCTATCTTTTTCATCATTATTTATGTTGTCATTTGTTTCAACCTTCTATTGACATTCACTACTCTTATCTATACCATATCTATAACCAGCCACGAAAGAAAGACTAGGAAATATGAAACCGCAAGCCAACACAAAAATATTTGATGAATATCAAAGCAAAGTAACGCGTCAAATGTGCAAAGTTTTGAGAATTTTGTATTTTGCCATCCCGGCTGTGTGGTTAGGTACCGTCGCCGGCTATTTTTTTGCTGTTAATATTGCCATCATGATGATTGGTGGTTTTGTCGTCTGCTTTCTTCCTTCGTTAATGTTAAAGCTCAAAGTGCCGGAGCAAATTATTAAGTATGTCGCCGTTATTTCTATCAGTGTTATCATTAATTTTATGTTCATATCCGATGTCAAAATTCAAGTCACTTTTTTAGTAATGCCGATATTGGCGACCATGTATTTTGACAGCAAATTTATCTTAAATATGTCTATTCTCAATTTTGTTTTCCTCGCTATTTCACTCATAGTTGTGAATCCCAAACAAAGCGTAATCTATGCCAATGCGGGATTAATTGCATCAGCAGATGATTACCTCATCGAACGTCTATTAAGTTATGGGTTGGAAATTGCCGTAATGACTGTGGTTTTAATTTCCATCGCCGGTTTTGCCAAAGGACTTATGATGAAACTTGCCGAAGCGGAAAGTGAAAAATTCAAAATTGAAATAGCCGAGGCTCAAAACAAAGCCAAATCCGAATTCCTGGCAACCATGTCCCATGAAATCCGAACGCCAATGAATGCCATTCTGGGAATAACCCAAATGCTTCTCCAAAAGGAAAGTTTGTCAATCGAAGACGCAAGTGACCTGGAAAAAATAAGTAACTCCGGAAATACCTTGCTAGGAATAATTAATGACATCCTTGATATGTCAAAAATCGAATCCGGCAAATTGGAAATCAATACCCTTGAGTATGATGTACCAAGCCTTATCCATGATACTGTCCAACTAAACATTACCCGGATCGGTTCCAAAGCGATTGAGTTTATAGTTGATGCTGATGCCGATTTACCCTCCCGTTTATATGGTGATGAATTGCGTTTACGGCAGATACTCAATAACTTGTTATCAAATGCTTTCAAATATACTGATAAAGGGCAGGTAAAATTGTCGGTAAAACATAATCTTGACGGGGAAAATATTAATCTGCTTTTCATCGTTTCAGACACGGGACAGGGAATGAAACCCGAAGATAAAGAAAAACTCTTTTCCGAAACATATATACGCTTCAATGCTGATGTAAACCGTACTACCGAAGGAACCGGAATCGGACTGAATATTACCCAAAATCTTATTAAACTGATGGACGGGACTATTGAAGTTGAAAGCGAATACGGAAAAGGCAGCATTTTTACCGTAACAGTTAAGCAAAAAGCCGTAACTAATGCCCTCCCAATTGGTGCGAAGGTTTCAGAAAACCTTAGAAATTTTATCTTTACCGGAAAAAAAGAACGGCGAAACATCAATATTGAGATAATGCCATATGGTAAGGTTCTTGTGGTAGATGATGTGGAAACAAATCTATATGTCGCCCAAGGTTTGATGTCACCGTACAAATTGGAAATTGATACCGCCATCAGTGGTTTTAAGGCCATCGATATGTTGAAAACTTCTACATATGATGTGATTTTCATGGATCATATGATGCCTCTGATGGATGGGATTGAAACGACACGGAAATTGCGTGAAAATGGTTATAGTGGTACCATCATTGCCCTGACAGCAAATGCGATTGTCGGCAATGAAGCGATGTTTAAAGAAAATGGGTTTGATGATTTTATATCTAAACCAATCGATATACGGCAGCTTAATTCTATCCTTAATAAATGGATACGTGATAAACACCCTGATGAAGCAAAAAAATATAAGACAAAATTAATCGAAAATGGGACACCGGAATCAACTTTTCCAAATACAAAACTTTATGAAGTATTTTGCAAAGATGCGGAGAAAGCATTAATTACCCTGACTGAAAGTGCAGAGCGTGACCTTGGCTTATTTACTACTACCACCCATGCAATGAAAGCGGCGCTTGCAAATGTCGGAGAGGATGAATTATCAAAAAGTGCTGAAAAGCTGGAAGATGCCGGACGAAACGGTGATGTGCAATATATTCTTGCCAGTTTAACCGGCTTCACCAATTCTTTGCTAGAATTAATTGAAAAACTGAAACCTGCAAAAAACGAATTTGATGAAACAGGATTTATTGAAGATACGGCTTTTCTTGATAAACAATTAAGTGTAATTATGGATGCTTGTAATAATTATGATGATGTCTCAGCATATGCCGTTTTGGATTTACTGAATGAAAAATTATGGAAAAATGAAACCCAGAAAACTCTTGAAAATATTCGCGATTTACTCTATTTTAGCAGTGATTTCGATGGAGCCGCTAAGTTGGCTGAGGAGGTTTTAAAAGAGCTTCATATTAATTCCTGAAAAATCACTGGTATATTACGAATCAAATCCGTGACCGTCTCCCCTTCCACTATTAACTCGCCCGACAACCCATGCCAATACACACCGCAAACTGCCGCCTGCTCCAAAGTAAGTCCCTGGGCTAAAAGTGCACCGATAATACCACAAAGCGCATCACCCATACCTGCCGACGCCATTGCCGGAGAGCCGGTTGGATTGATATAAATATCGCCACCCGGGATTGCGATAATTGTGCGATGTCCTTTTAGGACGGTAATGACATTATACTCATTAGCATATTTTTGTGCCACGCCAATACGGTCGTTCTGTACATCGGTGATAGTGATTCCACATAAACGTGCCATCTCGCCGGGGTGAGGGGTGATTATTAAGTGTTCCGGGTACTTCATGTCATTGTCGGCAAAAATATTAAGCGCATCGGCATCCCATATTTGTGGGAGCCTAATATCAGCCATTTTTTTAACCAACTCTCCCGCTTCGGAATGCTGGGAAAGACCAGGCCCGAGAATAATTGAATCATAGGGTGCAAAATCAATTGTATGTTTTCCAGATAGTCCCGCGTGCTCAGTATTTTCTAAACATAGGTATAGAGCTTCGGGAACCGCTTTGGCAATAACCGGATAAAGCTCATTGGTAGTGGCAACTGTGACAAGTCCGGCTCCACTTCGCAAAGCAGCAGATGCCGCAAAAGAAGCCGCTCCGGTCATACCACGGGAACCGGCAAGGGTGAGGACGTGTCCTTGTGTACCCTTATGGGCATTAAAAGGACGGCGGGGTAACCAATTGGATACTAAGGTAGTGTCTATCAATATATATCCACTTTTTTCTGGCGGGGGGAAACCGATACCGGCAACTAAAACATCTCCGGCACACTCCGGACGCAAAACAAGACCAAGCTTCATCGCTCCGAAGGTAACAGTAGTATGGGCAAGAACACAATTCCCATGTCCTGTTCTTCCATCCATACCCGAAGGAAGGTCAGCAGAAAGAATTGGAATGCCACTCGCATTCATTTCGTTTATCACTTCTTCTATTTCCGGAGAAAGCGGATGGGTAATACCCGTACCTAGGAGAGCGTCGATTATCAAACCAAACCCGGTAAATATTTCATTTTCAAACGGAACAATTGGAATTTCTAATTCTACACAGATACTATGATTGTGAATCGCATCATCACTACGTGGCGGTTTCGGCGCGACTATGATGACCGGTATTCCGGCACTCTTTAAAAGACGCGCACAGACATAACCATCACCGCCATTATTTCCGGTTCCACAGACAATACAAACCGGCACCGGAAAACTAAGTGCGGCAGCATAAAGACCATTGGCGGCACTTTCCATCAATTGCAAACTTGTCATCCCCAAACGAATGGCATTTTCATCCATTTCCCGCGCTTGGGTGGGAGTAATAAGTATCATAATATCAATACCTCAATACCATAAAATTCAACTCCGCGATTCGCTGATGCCCTTCCCGGTTCGGATGGATAATATCGAAATTCAGGTTCATCTGTGACAAGTCAAGATGATAGTTCATCATTTCACTTAAATTGTCAATTCCGGCAAACAATCCATATACATCTGCAATATGATAATCATCATTTTGAAGCGTCAAAATAACCTCATTTACTGCCTGTGTATATATTTCAGCCTGCCCGGAAAGTGTGAGCTTAAGACCCAATACTTCATCCGGAATCGGATTGTAAAGTGTATTTACCACAATCACCGCCTCCGGAGCATTTTCTTTTAACCATGATATTATTTTTCCAAACTCTACCGAAAAATCAGCTATACCCTTTTCCATCTCAGCCACAAGCGCCGGAGGTAATGGTCCGGCCAAAATAGCAAGTGGATTATTTTCATTTAATTCATTCATCCGCTCAAACATCCCGATTGAATTATTAAGTATCGATGATGCCCGGTTAAAAAACTCACCGATCCGTAAAAGGTCAGCGAAGGAAAAATTATTGGAAATACGCTGCCATTCTGCATTAAGCTCATCTACCTCGGCGGCTACCCCCATTGCATCGACGGCAATCCCGGCCGCTTCTGAAAGCATATCGGTTATTTCTTGAAAATCCGGCAAATAACCAATCAAAGGTTGCAAAATATTATTTCCCCCGATATTTATTGTAATGACCTTGGAAGCCCTAAACGCTTCCCTCTCTTCACCACTTAAATTTTCAAGCTGATATAAAAGCATTCCGGTCGTAAAGCCGGTTTTACTAAAGTTTTTGGATTGATTAACTATTTCCTTTTCAAGTAATTTTTCAAATAATAAATCGGTATATCTGTCATCTTCAGAAATACCATATCCGTATGCCACCGAATCACCGAGCGCAATATAATAAACCGGTGGCTCGGGGGTCGGTTCGGGAGTTGGTTCCGGGGTTTGTCTCGAAGCTCCATCTTGTTCAGTTGTTAACGCTAACCCTTGCTCCCCATAAAGCTGCTCTTTTAAGTCGGCATTTTGCTTTAATAGGATTGCAATAATAACGCTCGTTAATATAATTACAATAGTAAGAAACCATGATAGGCTTTTGCTTGCTTGTATCCGCATGTTATTCCATCTTTCTGATGTTTAATTAGTTTATGAAATAGACAATTCCACCCCAAAAAGCGCCGCTCCAATAATCCCCGCATCATTACCCAAAGATGCAATCCGAATCTCCGTATTACGTGATGGATGTCTAAACGATGACTTCTCAACCAACTCTTTGACCGGCAGCAACAACACATCCCCCTCATTGCAGATACCGCCACCTATACAAATAACTTCCGGCTGAAAAATATTTATGACACTGCTAAGCCCACTGGCCAAATCTTCGAAATAACGCTCAACCACCAACTTTCCGGAAGCATCACCCTCACGGGCAGCCAGAAAAGCCGTCCGACCGTCAACCTGCTCTAAAGTGGGAGCTATCCGCCACATTACACTACCGGCATCTTTTTCCATCTGCTCCTTTGTCGTAAGAATTAATCCGGTCGCGGAAGCATACTTTTCCCAGCAACCCTTACGTCCGCAATTGCATTGACGCCCATTTGTCTCTATCACGGTATGGCCGATTTCACCGCCGATATTATTATAACCAGTATACACCTTACCATTAATAATAATACCGCTGCCAAGACCGGTACCCAAGGTAACCATGACCATATGACAGCAACCCTTGGCACTTCCGGCACAAAACTCGCCAAAAGCAGCTGCATCCGCATCATTTATCAAATTCACGGGTACATCCCATTTTTCGTTTATCATCGCCACAAGCGGAACATGGCTGAAAGGAAGATTCGGGGTAAAAAGAACCTCGCCGGTACTAATATCCACCGGACCGGGAAACCCAATCCCGATTGAAATTATATCTTCTTCTAAAAGCCCGGCATTTATGCACGCTTCCGAAATGAGAAGCTTGATATCATTAACAATCGCCCCCGCATCTTTTTCTCTATCCGATGGGCGTTTTGCTTTTGCCAATATCTCACCATCTTTATTCACCACCCCTGCAACCAGATTTGTTCCACCAACATCAACGCCTATGTACATATTTCATCCTCCCACCATAATAAATAATAAAAACATTATACTACAAAAAGGGGTTTAAAGCCATATAATTCTATGATATAATGAGATTGCGGGTCGGAGCCCGCAATGACGTACAAAATCATGGTATAATAATTAAACTGTAGGGCGGGGGCTTGCCCCCGCCGATGATTCACATATCATGATACAATGCAAGGAGCAGGAAATGAAAAAAAAGAGAAAAATTCCCCAATTTATTAATTATCTGGAGAGGTATTCTAAATTTTTCGAAATAGCAATTGCTTTTTTGCTGTTAGTCGTTATTTCGATAAAACTTATTGATATATTTTTTGTCCTAATCGGTGTTGATATCGTCATTGTGAGGATGGAATTTGTGGCTGTCCTGACCTTAGTATTTAATCTCGTTATCGGAATCGAGTTTACCAAAATGCTGATCAAACATACTCCGGAAACAGTGCTTGATGTTCTATTGTTCGTTATTGCCCGGCATATGGTGGTATTAAGTGACAGTAATTATTATGTTTTACTTGGAGTGGTTGCAATCAGTGGAATTTTTGCCACCAAAAAATATCTCGTTGATGCGAAAAAATACCGTGACGAGGAATTGGTATTGGAAGAAGTAACAGATGATTTACCAGAATCAGAGTAAAGTTTTATCAACAATCTTTGCTGCTTCATCAAAATCGCTCCTGAAAAACAAGGCCTCATGGATGTTCTCTAATATGGCAGTTGTTTCTGATTTCCATTGTTTTTCCTTTAGCAAATCAAGAGCGTCGTATGCCAATTTTTCGTCGTAAACTTCACAAGCGGTTAATACTTTAAGTAATTGCTCTTTCAAAAATGTGGTATCTTCTTTTATATCATCATTACCATCATTTAAAGTTTCCGTTAGGCAAAGATCGATGATTAATTCTTCAAGCACTTTAATAAAATGCTGTGTATTGGCATTGATAAAATCAATATCGCCGTTATTTCCTGCATCCTCCAACGCACCCGCCAACTTTGATTTTTCAGCTTCTCCTATATTTAGCAGTGCTGACCTCATGGCATGTACGGTTGTTACGTATAATTTTATGTCACCATTCGTGGCTGTTTCTTTAAGTGTTAACACTGCTTTTTCGGCATCACGACGAAATACCGCTAACAGTTTGGGATTAACCCCAGCAGATTTTAAGATTTCGGATATATCGTTTACTCCGGTTAATGGCTTGTATTTTATTGCTTCTTCGGGGTATTTGTCACGCACATATTTATTCAAAACAGCGTTCAAATCCCGCACATCTATCGGTTTTGCGATAAAGCCGTCAAACCCGTTTTGCTTAAACATTTCCGCGTTTCCGACCATGGCGTTCGCGGTAAGCGCCACAATCACACCTTTGTATCCCATACCTCGCAACTTCTGGGTAGTTTCAATACCATCCATTTTGGGCATCATGTGATCCATAAAAATGATATCATAATCGTTTGTTACGCACTCTATCATTTCAAGAGCTTTAAAGCCGCTAATTGCTGTTTCGATGGTTAACCCATATGGTGCCATCAATCCCTCTGCGACATATAGGTTTGTCTCCACATCGTCTACAACCAGTACTCGCCCATATGGCATCGGTTCGCGGATTATTTGCATTTTACAGAATTGCTTTTCACCTGAAAAAGTGAAATTTCGAAGATTATCCGCAAGCTCTGCGCCGACCGGCTCACAATCCACAGATTTTTGCAGAACCGTTACCGTGAACACACTACCCTTTCCATATTCGCTTGTTACTTCGATAGTACCGTTCATCATCTCGACCAGCTTCTTCGTGATAGTCAAACCGATACCTGCACCCTCGGTAGTACGGTTGGCGTCTTCATTAAACCGCGTATATTCCGTGAACATTTTTTCCATATCTTCCGGTTTCATACCCTGCCCGGTATCTTCAATGACAAAACGCAAAAATATGTCATCTTTATCCACCTTATGGTTTATGGAGAGCTTCACAAAACCCTCTTCGGTATATTTGATACCGTTTGAAAGCAAATTGTTAAGTATCTGTTTGAGCCGTAACTCATCACCAAACATTCTTGACGGCAGGGTTTCGTCTATGTCCAAAATAAGCTCAATCGGTTTTGAACCAACACGGACAATATTGATTTGCATCGCATCGTTGATAAGGCTGGGTAAATCGTAATCTACAGGATGAAGCTCCATTTTTCCGGTTTCAATTTTTGACAAATCGAGAATATCGTTTATGATACCCAATAATCCGGTGCCGGAGCTATATATCTGCTTTAATGCTGTTTTGGATTCCTCAGTCAAATCCTCTTTATTGAGCTGTATTTGCGATATGCCAATGATGGCATTCATTGGTGTCCGGATTTCGTGGGACATCGTTGCAAGGAAATCACTTTTTGCACGTGATGCCAACTCTGCTTTCATGTTTGCTTCAGAAAGCCTAATATTATGTAAAGCCATGGTATCCAATAAATAATTCAATTCACTTGCCAGATTTTTCCATCCGCCCTCGAACTTATATGAGTTGATTTTTTGCGATAAATCACCCTTTGACGCCGATACGGCAAGCTTATCTATTTCATCATTTAAGTTTTTGACTACCGCTTGGGCATGCTTAAAATCTTTTGTAAGTAACCCAATCTCATTTTCGGACTTAATGTCCGGTATGAAAAAGTCTATTTCTCCCTGTGATATTTTGTTTGAAGCTTCACGTAACAATTTTAAAGGTTTTGCCACATAATGCCGCACATAGAAAAAGGGAATCCAGATAGAAACCATTGTTATTAGTGTGATTATTGCGAACAAATTCAACATATAGATGTTGACAGAAGCGTATATTTCCGTATCAATAATCGATGCACTTACGATAGCAATCGTTTTTCCGTTTTCATCAAAAACCGGAGCATAAGCGACCAGGACAATACCTCCGGGTACGTTAAGGCCGTAATCCTCTGCATTATATGGTGGTGATACAAATGTTAAACCAAACTGCATAGCATCAAATGCTTCCAGTGGATATTGACTCGAATACCCTATTTCGCCCAAGTCTGTACCCATATCTGTTAAATGACGGGCTTCGACAAAACCGGTAAACCCAATATCGGGATCTAACTCTCCGGCGTGAATAAAGAAAATTCCGGTTTCTATCGCAAGGTTGGTAAACTTGTCCGCCAACTGATGATGATATTCATTTTTTTCCATTGTTGACATGATTTCCCTATACTCAACAGGGTCAATCAATGTTGCGGCGAATTTTGCAATAGCAAGAAGACTATCGCTTTTCTTTTCAATTGAACTGTCACGATAGCTTAAATAGCTGTAAAACCCAACGGCGAAAGTGCTGATAATAACCACACAACTAACTAATATGATTATTTCAACCACCAAAGAAGTTGATTTATTCGGCGTTTTCGAGTTATTCATTTAACTACTACTCCCATTCGCATACTTTATCTATAACTCTACGAACCGGGGGTAGGACAATAATAATGAACGTCATCGCCATTTCAGGAAGAAGATAAGAAAGGTTGTATGTGGCCGAATACATTATTGCGGAGTAACCCTCTGGGGCATATTCCCCGAAAAATATCACTCCTGATGCAAAAGAAAACACAAATCTGCCAAGTACACCAAGTATATAACCCAAATAAAGACCATAATTATAGTTACGCAAAAGCCCCGCTACCAAGCCGATAACCGCAAAAGCAAATATATAATCAACGAGCAACTGTATGGGATTAACATAAAACATCTCAATCGCCATTCTGATTAACCCATGCGCTACACCAGCTATCAAACCCGGAAGCCAGCCAAACCAGTAACCAACTAAGGCAATAAATATCATACTAAGTGCCGTGACTTCCCCACCCTGCGGCATTTCAAATAGTTTTATAAACGCAAGTCCCCCTGATAGGGCAACACATATTGTTGAAATCAACAACTTTTTATTAAATATTTTGCTCATTAATGAACCCTCCATCATATTTTTATGCATTTATTGTAGCATATTGTAAATATATTTGTCAAAGCGGAAATTGGCTTGATTAATCCCTTAGAATATCCTAAAATATAACTTGACACATATATTTCGATATATTTAGTACTGCGGTGAAGCAAAGGGAGAACATGGTATGGGTAAATTAAAAGTAGGTTTTGTCGGCTGTGGTGGTATCGCCCAAAACAAGCATCTTAAGTCTTTGGCAAAAATCAATCAAACCAAAGTGGCAGCATTCTGCGATATTGACGCTGAAATAGCGGAAATGGCCAAAAACAAATATGGTACACCGAAAGCAAAGGTATTCACCGATTATAAAGAGCTGATGAAAATGGATTTGGATGCCGTTTATGTCTGCACACCGAACCGCAGCCATGCAGAAATCACAATTGCGGCCCTAGATTCGGGAAAACATGTTATGTGTGAAAAACCAATGGCGATGAACTTTGCCGAAGCTAAACTAATGTGTGAAGCAGCCAAACGAAACGACAAAATCCTGACCATCGCTTACCAAAACCGTTGGCGTAATGATGCCATATACGCAAAAAAGGAATGTGAAGCAGGGGTTTTGGGCGAAATCTACTATGCCAAAGCCAAAGCCATCCGCCGCCGGGCAGTTCCGACATGGGGTGTTTTTCTCAATGAATACGAACAAGGGGGTGGTCCGTTGATTGATATCGGAACCCATGCCCTCGACCTAACCCTGTGGTGCATGGATAATTATAAACCTAAGTCCGCCGTCGGTGTAACCTTCCATAAACTCAACAATGATACCGAACCCGCCAATGCTTTCGGTCCTTGGAACCCCGAGGAATTTACGGTTGAGGACAGTGCTTTTGGTTTTGTAACAATGGAAAATGGTGCCGTAATACTGATCGAATCCAGTTGGGCGCTTAATACCTTGGATGTAGGTGAAGCCACCGCTATTTTAAGCGGTACCAAAGGGGGTGCGGAAGTGGTACCCGGCAAACTGATTATAAATGGTGTCCGCCATGACCGGATGTATGAAATGAGTCCGGTGATTGATACAAAGGGGGTTGACTTCTTTGATGGTAATGAAACCACTCCTGATGTAAGGGAACAATTGAATTTCCTTGGTGCCATTCAGGGTGAATGTGAGCTTGTGGTTCTTCCTGAGCAAGCCGCGGTGGTGACCCAAATCCTTGAAGCAATATATGAATCGGCAAAAATCGGCAAGCAAGTGTATTTTTCATAGAAAGGTATTCATGAGCAGGAAAATTTGCACACGATGCTTTTGCCTCGTTGGAAAATGGATTGCGTTTTATTATGGAGGAGGTTTAGTATGAAGTTAGGCGTATTTACAGTAGCACTTGGTGACCGGAGTACCGAAGAGGCTTTTAAGTTTCTATCAAGCAACGGTGTCCAAACAGTAGAAATTGGTTGTGGGGGTTATCCCGGACGGGCGCACTGCAATCCGGAAGTACTTTTAAGTGATTCGGCAAAATTGGCTGAATTTCGCGAACTTTTAAAGAAATATAATCTGGAAATTAGTGCCTTAAGCGTCCATAGCAACCACGTCCACCCCCAAGAGAAGATTCGTGAAGTCGCCGCCAACGAATTTACCCTGGCATTACGTCTGGCGGAAAAACTTGGAGTCGATACGGTGGTCACATTCTCCGGCTGTCCGGGTGACCATGATGGCGCAAAGCAACCGAACTGGGTAACTTGTGCATGGCCTACCGAGTACGGTGAAATATTAAAATATCAATGGGACGAGGTTTTGATTCCGTTTTGGCATAAAGCGGTTAAAGAAGCGACCGAGTATGGAGTTAATAAAATCGCCCTTGAAGCCCATCCAGGATTCTGTGTCTATAATCCGGCAACACTGCTTAAGCTACGTGAAGCCACAAGCCCGGTAATTGGTATCAATTTTGACCCCAGCCACTTTTTCTGGCAGGGTATTGACCCGGTTCAGGCAATCATGGCACTTAAAGGAGCAATTTATCATTTCCATGCCAAAGATACCAATATAAATACAGTAAATACCGCTATCAACGGAGTCCTAGATACCGGAAGCCTGATTGGGCTGGAAAATCGTTCATGGTTATTCCGGACTGTTGGTTATGGACATGATGCCATTGTTTGGAAGAATATCATCACTGCTCTAAGGCTCACTGGATACGACGGTGCTATCAGCATTGAACATGAAGATGCTTTTATGTCGATTGAAGAAGGGTTACGGAAGGGAATTGAGTTTCTGAAAGATGTTCTGTTGTTTGAGTCCTCCGCTGAGGCATGGTGGGCGTGAGGTTTATACGCAATAAAATAATGCGGGGCCTTTAATACAATGCGTGATTTATGTGAGATTGTGAATGGTAGATTCACGTGATTTTTATTGAAAATATATTTTCCGTTACCCAACACCCAACTTTTGTTTTAATGCCTCTTGTAACACACCAGAAAAGTTTATATGTGCCTGTTCTGCTGATTCTTTTAACCACATAGGAATTGTTACCATCGTATTAACTGATTTATTACGACGGTATTTATTTATCTCCACCATTATATGATTGACAAATTCATTTTCACAAATTTCAATTTTACTAAGGTCACTTGCTTTTGGAATCTCTAGCTTGCGCTCTTCCATTGATGCCAACCATAAACCTAACGCTTCTTGTGCCATTTCCAACGCGTGTTCCAAATTATCCCCACAAGTAAAGCATCCGTTTAAATCAGGAAAATAAACTGAGTATTCGCCACCGTCCTCTGGAGTAAAAACTGCCGGATATACAGCTTTCATATAAACGCACCTAACCTTTCAAAACTTTTAAAAGTTTGTTATACAAACCAACTGGCAAATTTTTAGAACTATGAACCGGTATAGAAACTGACGACAATCCATCTTTTTCCATAATATGATGACTCCCCTTTATTCTGTCTAATGTCCATCCATTTTGTAAATACATCTTAACCATTTCCTTACCAGTCATTGTTGCCAGCTCCTTAGTTACATATTCATTGTAACATATGTTACCTATGTTTGCAAGATGATTTATTCTTTTTGGCTTCAAAGTACTCAATAACTTTATCAGACACAATATCTTCTAGGTTTTCAAGTTCATCCATTGTGAAATAAATCACTTGACCTTCATCCGCGGATTGATTCTTCAAGTTTTGATTTATAGTTATTTTTTTCACTTTTCATAAAAAATGGTGCCTTTACTTATTTCCTTTTGCCATTTTTTAGTTTGCTTTCGACTATTTTCATAATCGGGTAAAACACTGCCGATAATATCCCAAAACTTGTGAGTATTTTCCTTTTCTATAATAAGCGCTAATGTATATATTATCATCACCCATTATGATTCGCCATGAGAAGTTTACTGTGTTACCTCCCGTATAACTGCTTAGGTTTCCTTTTGCACCATTAATTTTAATATCAGGCACTTCAATCCCCATATGTAATGCATGCACTTCAACCTTTGCGGTTAGATCTCTTTTCGCAAGGTCACGGTAAATCTTTTCACATGATATCTTAATTTTATCGCAAGAGTAGTTAACCGGGACACAAAATGCGTTGTCAAAAAATGATTTTCGTCCGGGAACACCACCTAATATGTATTTCCTGCCACGGTAATGCAGTGCACTACCAAATAATTTCGAGGGTTGCCATGGTGGCGGAGGTTCCAGCTCCAACTCAAATGATTCATCAACATGATCAATAATGAACTTCACTACATTATTTTCTTCTAAAGATTTATAGCATATTTCCTTGAAACCACGCTCTTCATAAAAATCATACATTAAATTTCTCGCTTCATTAAGTGTTTTGCATGTACCTAAGTAACTTCTTTTGTTTTCAGTAATAATAAATAGTTTCATTTCTGTTTCTGTAATTTCATAATCAGTAAGTGATTCTTCAAAACCTCTTTTATTATACTCATTTATTAACAAAGCTTTTAAATCCATCCACTCCGTACAGGGCGCTTATCGCATTTTTATACTCCTCGCTTATGTTTGGGTCACCTTTACCGTCCACGGCAATAAAAACCATCTCCGGTACATAGATGATGGATGGCGATGTGCTGGGTTGGTATAGCTCTTTTTCTGTTTTCTTGAAATCAATTGGCATATATATTTCTCGTTTCTCATACATCAGTGTTTTCAGGCATTAACTAACATTCACTAATGAAAACAGTATAATACATTTTGTGACAATGGTAAAGGATAAAGAATCTTGTGAAGTTTCTTCTAAGAACTTAAAGACAAATTTAAGTTGATATATGAAAGATATACTTTTGCTGTATGGCAAATCAGCTCTATTTCTGCTAAAATTTATTTACTTTTTGTATTGATATGTGCGGAGCATACAATGAAAAATGAAAATTACGTTAATCTTGTTAATCGTAGCCATTTAATGTATTGGGATATGCTCGGCAAATTGCGCGGAATTGAAAATCACTGCTCGGACGGTTTGCGGTGGCTGACGGGTGATGTTGCTTATAATTATTTTACCGATACTTCAGATACAGACGGCGTTATCAGTCGCATGAGAAACAACGAAATACCTAAAAATCTGACCTTTCCGGCGGTCGAAAAACCTTGCCAGCAGACAGAAGCGTTTATGGCTACGGGATTATTCACAAGTGAAACCGTTACAGGTATGGCGCATAAACTGGATGATGTACTTCTCCCGAAACCTGATAAAAGATTAAATGTTTTTCGCGTTAATGAAATTTCACAATTAAAAGCGGCAGGAGCAATACTTAATTCCGCTTTTGAATATAAGCTGTTTTCTTTTGAACATTATATCGACATGATGAAAAATGATGGGCAGTATTTCTATCTCGCCGAATATGACGGCTTGCCAGTCGGTGCGTGTATGTCGATTCACGGAGATGATTTTATCGGTATTTCGTGGGTCGGCACTTTGCCCGGTTACCGAAAACTAGGGATAGCAGGTTATTTAATCCAAGAAGCTGAATACGAAGGTATAAAACATGGTAAGACAATAGGTGTGCTTGGCGCATACCCCGGAGCAGTCGGAGCATATAAGCGGGTAGGATATAGGGAGTATTGTTATACGATTATTTTGGAACTAAGGGATTCGGAGGAATAATCAAATGATGCAAAAAGAACGCGAAAATTTACTAGTAGACGTGTGACGGTTCCCGGTATAGTAAGTGCTAAAATCATAAATTTCATTAACATAATTATTTGTGATTCCATTGCCATTGTCGAATATTTTATGTGCCGTCAGAGTAACATTTTATTTTTACATGATTTATTATTTCCGCAATGTAATTTTGGGGTAAAGCCTATTCTTACATATCGTTCCAAAAAAAAGCTCCCGGC
>Ga0209737_10000819_pt1 | contig 23947 bp, 19 predicted proteins | sample TergutCu122P3_FD_187284 | JGI IMG/M metagenome (GOLD analysis project Ga0209737, IMG submission 187284) | Cubitermes ugandensis P3 segment gut microbial communities from Kakamega Forest, Kenya - Cu122 P3 (SPAdes) (version 2) | ecosystem: Host-associated > Arthropoda: Insects > Digestive system... | reverse complement strand
GTGTATTAGTGTCATTTTCGGCGACTGAGTGACGTGTAGCCTTTTGAGCAATAGCAGAAACACATCAGACCACCATCGGATTTCAGAGCAGGGTACCATATGGGTGGTTCATCAAGTATGATGTTGCGGTCAACGATATGATGCCTAGGAGACGAAACATGTATGCAATAAACGAATACAGGGACAGAAAAAGGGGCTCTGGTTCTCCCGTTTGCTACCTTGTGGTTCCCTGCTATAACGAGGAAGAAGTTCTCCCCGAAACATCCGGCAGGCTCCTCAGAAAACTGAACAGCATGATCTTGGCAGAAATGATACATCCAAATAGCAAAATACTGTTTGTTGACGATGGCAGCAAAGACGAGACCTGGAGCATGATACAAGACCTCTCAGAGATAGATGATCGTTTCTCCGGCATCAAGCTTGCGCGCAATCGCGGACACCAGAACGCCCTGTATGCCGGGTTGATGTATGTCATTGAGCGTTGCGACATCTCGATATCCATGGATGCGGATCTACAGGACGACATAGAAGTGCTCGACGATTTTGTTGCAAAGTACAAGGAAGGTTGCCAGGTTGTATTTGGGGTCAGGGATGACCGAAAGACCGACACCCAGTTCAAAAAACAAAGCGCCGGAATGTTCTACCGGTTAATGAAGTTTCTCGGCACCGACGTGATTGCCAATCATGCCGACTATCGCCTGCTCAGCAGAAAAGCGCTCATCGCTCTGTCACAGTATCCTGAGGTCAATCTGTTCCTCAGAGGGCTGGCAACAGACATCGGGTTTAAAACCGGGATCGTCTACTATTCGCGAGGCGAGCGATTTGCAGGGGAGTCAAAGTACCCACTAAAGAAAATGCTCTCCTTTGCCATAGACGGCATAACCTCTTTCAGCGTAAAGCCGCTCAGGATGATGATGGTTGGCGGGCTATTGATTGCTCTCATCAGTCTGCTGGGGCTGATCTACGCGCTTGCGTCCTTTTTCTTCTGGTACACGGTATCGGGCTGGACCACCACGATTCTTTCCATCTGGTTTTTAGGAGGAATTCAGGTCTCATGCCTGGGAATAATCGGGGAGTATGTCGGGAAGACCTATTTCGAGACAAAGAGAAGACCCAAATACATCATCGAAGAAGAGACATGATGACGCTTCTGCCGTTTGACAATGGCTGCTGCACAGTGTGGTCTGCCGCTATAACCAAGGCTGAGACGATAACATGAAGAAGCTCTTTTCCCAGTTCATCAAGTTTGGAATTGTTGGAGCAATCGCTACTGCAATTGACTTTGGCCTGCTGATCTTTCTCACCGAAGTCTTCCAAATCAACTATCTGATCAGTGCAACCATAGCCTTTACGGTTGCGGTGATATTCAACTACCTGGCGTCGATGCGCTATGTATTTACCCACAAAGAAGAGCTGAGCCGCCGTAAGGAGTTCATCATCTTTGTGGTGCTGTCAGTAATTGGCCTGCTCATCAACAATGGCTGTATGTGGTTGGGCGTGGAGCTCTTTGCAGTTGACTATCGCATTACCAAGATCGTGGCGACTGCAATCGTGGTCATGTGGAACTTCATCACCCGCAAGATTTTCCTGGATGCCGGAAGCAAGGTCTGAAAGGGGACAGGAGAACCGTCCCCCTGTCCACTCCCCCCCAGACTATTGGCGAATGAGCTCGCTTGCGAGGATCGTCCGCACATAGTTGCTTGTCGACAGTCCGTTCAATTTCGCTTCTATCTCAATGGCGCGCTTCATGGCAAGAGGAACTTTGACAGAAAGCACCGCTGAGCCCTCTGTGCTCATACGTGGGCGACCAAGGATAACCTCGCCGACGCTGTATTCTCCTTTTGGCCACTCATCTTTATCCAGCGCGTCAGTCCAGTGCTTTAGCATACTTTCGGTGACCAACGTGCCATCCGCGGCTCTAATTGTGTCCATGTCTGCCTCCTTTCATTCCCAGCTCTTGCAAAAACTTTTTTGTAGGTGGGGTGTTAGCATGGAAAATGATCCATGCTCCACTTATGTCCTCAAACGCTACAAGCTCAGCGATTCTTCCGTTAGGCAATGTCCCTATCGCTATCCAACGCGGGGGCTCATCTTTACTTTGGCGCTGCCGACAACGAAGGGGGCTCAGCCAAGCGTATTCGACCTCTTCCTTAGTAAGACCATGCTTGAGCGCGTTTGGCAATACAAGTAGGTTCATTGCGCCTCCGTTTCATACGTAATAGTATACATATTTCGTATGACGAAAGAAAGATGCTGTGCTGACCTGCAGAATAAATAGTGAGATGTCGTGCTACTGCTCTATTTGGGTCTCCGACTTTGTGATTTGGGTTCTTGCTCCAATTCCGTTGGTTACTGTTCAGATTTACCCCCGTTGTCCTGCGGACAAGAACAAGTCGCGCAATCGTTGCAACTGTTCAAAAATACAGGTAAAATACCAAAGAATGAACTGTTCAAATTTTCAAAAGAAAGCATACACTATGAACAGCACGAACACCATGGCTTTTCTCTGTCGATGTATTGCTCAGCTATCTGAGCATGCTCCTGTAAGCTCACAGCGCACAATTGCTCAGGCCTTGGGTATTTCACTTGGCAGGACAAACCAGGTAATAGCTGAGCTCAACAAACAGGGCTATCTTGAAAACAGCGACGGTTGCTATACGCTTACCGAGGCTGGATGGCAGTTTCTCAATAAATACAAAGTAGACAACGCCATAATTCTGGCAGCAGGATTTGGCTCTCGCTTTGTGCCCCTGACCTATACAGCACCAAAGGGTTTGCTGAAAGTCAAAGAGACACCCATGATTGAGCGTCAGATCGAGCAGCTCAAGGCCTGTGGCATAGAGGAGATAATTATCGTAGTTGGATATATGAAAGAAGCCTTCGACTATCTTATTGATAAATATGGTGTAAAGCTCATCTACAACCCCGAATATGCAACAAAGAACAACTTCGCAAGTCTTTACCGTGCGCTTGACTACCTCAAGCGCTCATACATTCTTCATGCAGATTTCTGGATCGAACAGAGCATTTTCAACACCTGGGAGATCGACAGCTGGTACTGCTGTACATACCAGGAAGGCGAGACAGACGAATGGGCAGTAAAGACCGATACCAAGGGGCGCATTACGGAGATAACCATTGGTGGCAAAGACGCCTGGGCTATCGTTGGGCCGGCGTTTTTCAGCGGATCGTTTTCCAGTATTTTTGGTGAGCTGACAAGAAAGCACTATAAGACTCCCGGAACCGAAAATGACTATTGGGAGCACATTCTCATCAATAACCTGAAGACTCTGCCTCCGATGTTTATCAACAGGCAAAGCAAGGAAAACGTTTACGAGTTTGAAAGCCTTGAGCAGCTCAGGCTCTACGACGAAGACTACTTCAAAAACAACAACAACGAATGCCTCGAAGCCATCACCAGGGTCTTTGGTGTTTCCCAAAACGAAATCAGAGCAATACGGCCGCTGAAAGACGGCATGACCAACATGAGCTTCGTTTTTGAGGTTCACGGAGAGCCTTTTGTGTTTCGTCAGCCGGGAGTGGGAACACATATGCTTATCAACAGGCAGATGGAAAAAAGAAACTACGAACTGGTTGCTCCGCTGAAGCTGACCGATGAGATCATCTACTTTGATGGTGATTCGGGTGTGAAAATCTCAAAGTATTATGAGGGAGCGCGAGTCTCAAACCCAGAAGATGACAACGAGGTACAAAAGCTCATGCAGCTTCTCAAGTCGATCCATGATGCCGGAATAAAAACTGAGCACCGCTTTGATATTGCAGAGCGCATCAATTTCTACGAAGGTCTGGCAAAGGAGCTGGATGCCATCCTCTTCAGCGACTATGAAGAAGTGCGCAAGAAGGCAAATGAACTACTGGCTTTTCGCCAGGCGTTAGGCATTCCTGAGGTGCTCTGTCACATAGACTATATTTTTGCCAATGTGCTGCATCTGCCAAACAAGGAGATACGCGTCATCGACTGGGAGTACAGCGGGGCCGCAGACCCGCTTATCGACATCGCCATGTTTTCTATTTACACGTACTACAAAAAGGAACAGATGGATGTAGCGCTGAGACACTATCTTGGCCGTAACCCAACACGCCGAGAAGAAGCGCGCCTGTATATGTATGTTGCACTCGGAGGTTTTTTGTGGAGCCTGTGGGCAGAATACAAACAAGGTTTAGGTGATGAGTTTGGTGAATACCCGCTCGATATGTACCGCTACATGAAAGACTACTATCAATTGCTGAAGGATGGAGGATATCTCGATGAGCAGTGAGTTGGCGCTCGACAAAAAGAAACAGCTTGTTCGAAGCTTTTTTGTCAAGGGAATTACTGTTGCGACCCTGTCGGGCATGGCATATGGCCTTTATTCGGCTTTTATTACCTATGCCATGGGTGAAGGAGTTTGGGCAGGTTGGTATGCGGAGGATACCCTGCTTTCTGTGTTTGTTGTTGTGTACGTGCTCGGAGTTCTTGGCTCTGGAATCAACGATATAATAAGCGCTGTCTGGGCTCTGGGTATTGCAGCCATAAAGGGTAAGCTGGCCGATTTCTTTCGTTGTATAAAAACCAAACCCGGTGTTGTAATGATTATCTGCGCCATATGTGGTGGCCCCATTGCAAGCGCAGCCTACATCATTGCCCTGCAAATGGCTGGCTCAATCATCATTCCTATCACCGCGCTCTGCCCGGCGCTCGGAGCCCTTCTCAGTCGACTATTATTCAAGCAGAAGCTTAATCCCCGCATGATAATAGGTATTCTCATCTGTCTTACGGCAACGATGATGATAGGCTGGTCGAGCCTGCAGGAAGGCGCTCGTGACGGAGCCATTCTAGGCTGTGCCATTGCTTTTATTGCAGCTTTTGGTTGGGCTGTTGAGGGCTGTGTTGCAGGTTTTGGCACAACTGTCATTGATTACGAAATCGGCATCACTATCCGTCAGTGGACAAGCGGTCTTATCAATCTGGCAATTCTGCTTCCGATCGTTTGCATCATAGGAGGAAACATGGCTCTGGCTCCAGAGCTCACGTTCAAAGCCTTTGCAAGTGCGCCATCCATGATCTTCTTTGTTGTCAGTGGCTTTTTTGCACTGTTTGCCTACAGCCTCTGGTACAAGGGCAACAGCATGTGCGGCACCGCACTGGGAATGGCCTGCAACGGCGCATATTCTTTCTGGGGTCCCTTCTTCTGCTGGTTAGTGCTGGGGGTTTTCTTCGGACAAACAGGTTGGGCTCTTGAGCCGATTGCATGGGTTGCAGCCATCGTCATGTTTCTTGGCATACTGCTGATAGCTGTTAATCCTTTGGATTGGCTTAAAAAGAAAAATGACAGATCAGCAGGAGAGGTGGGATAGACATGCTGCCATTCAACTATGCAATACTCAAGCTGTTTCTTCGTTTGGACGAAGCAGATCCCGACACAGTTATGAATGAGCTTTCTGGAGAATATGGCAAGTCCCGGCAGTTTAAGAAGTCCACGGTTATGGAAGCACTGATGACTGCCGAAGCTAATGGGCTTTTAGAGGAAGTGCGCTTTGATTTGGATTATGAGCAGCAACTGAGAGTTTATTATCGTGCAACAGAAGAGGGCCGCACAATGATAGAGCGCTACATAGGCGCGTGACCTCACCGAGGCTCGGAGTGCCAGCCTGTCATCCAGGATCATTCGCAAAGCTCAGGATAAACTCCGTGAAGGATCTTGCAGATAGCGCAGGTAAAAATTCTTCGTTACGCTCAGAATGACAAAAAGTCAGGCAGACAGGGGGACAGGGCACAGCACAGGCCATGGATCAGGCCAGGCCCCAGAGGTATTTGAGCTCTATGGGGATCAGCTCGACAAGCTTCCAGTTGTTCCAATCGCGGGCATCTCCGGAGATCTGGTAGACGGCGATAAAGCGCTGCCTGCCGCCGTCGATCTGGTAGCGGTGGTAGTAGTATCTGTAGGCTGTGTCGTCTTCGGCGACCTCAAAATAACCTTTGCCCCAGGGAGTGGCATCGCCTCCCGCAGCCTGAACACAGGTTGATCGAAAATTCTCCAGAGAAACGGGTGCGCTGTTGTATTGTAAAGGCATGCCCTCTGAGCCTGCAGGTTTAACGAATAAGCCAGTGAGCATGGGGCGTTCTGGCTGCTGGCGAGACAGCTGCGTGGCATGGTCTCCCGTAATGATGATAGTTGCATCTTTGTAGATACCGAGCTGCTTCATCTGTTCGATATACTCGTAGATTATGTAGAAAGAACCCATCGTTTGCTCAACAGCGCTTGTGCCGGTCTCTACATATTGTGCCTGCGCGTTCATGGTATAGGGAAAATGAGAGCCGTCGAGGTGGTAGAAGATGAAATACGGAGTGGTGTCTGCTGCCTCAATGCCCTGGTCTGCCAGGTCTCGGTAAAACTTTGGATCATCGGGCCAATAGGGCTTTGGTCCCTTGCTTACAACATCGACCCACATATGGCTCAAAAACGACGGATGTACCCAGACAGCCCACTTCATTGCAAGTGGCGCACACTTCAACCAGCTGAAACGAAAGAGCTTGGCGACGAGCTTGAGTGAGTCAGCTGAGTGAGTGGTGTAATCCAGGTTGTCGGCAATGCCCTCAAAGTATTTTCCGTCTGAGTAAACATAGGATCTGACGGTATAGAGATTGATGATGAATCCCTGATCCTTGATATCAGATAGAAAAACTCCCTGGCTATATGCCTTATTCAGCCAGGCATCGCTGGGCAAAGTGTGGTCGTAGGGTACATCAGTAAAAAGGTTGGCCACAGAGGGGAAGGTAGTATTGTAGAGGGCAATGTTATTGGTAAAGCGCGTGAATCCATCGAGCTCGTCAAAAAAGTCGGGGTCTTCGGCAACTATAGCATCGATAAACTCTTCATCCAGGGCGTCGACGATGAAGACAATGATGTTCTCTCCCTGAGAAACCTGATACAGGTTTTCGTCTGTAAGAGAGAGCTTGGTTCCGCTGTTTTGATTGGCATACCAGTCTTCCACCAGGGGGAGGATGGCAAAGAGAGCTACGACCTGAACTGCGAAGATGAGCGAAGGCACAAAGAAGGCGAGGCGCTTGAAAGCTCGCTTCAGCGCTGATCTTCGAGAGAGTCCCAGGACGAAGATGGCAGCATAGACCGCTATCCAGACTATCGTGTTGATGATAACCGAGGTGATGCCCAGCTCTTCCCAACCCAGAGGCTCACCTATGAGCTGTCCGATACCACGATTGAAAAAGGTGCATTGAAGGTAGCTGCAGACAAGCAGAGAGAATGAGAAGCAAACCATGAAATTGAAGGTGCGTCCTCGGAAAGCCGCAATGAAGACTGTCAGGATGACAAAGGCAACAAGCCCAAAGACCAGAATCGGCACAATAGCTTCTCCGACAGAAAAATCTGTATGTGTTTCGTTCATGATGGCAGTGTCGAGCATGCTGAAGACGCCGCCGGTCATGGAAAGGCTGGCAGCAAGCACAGCAGACAGAGGCAGGCGCTGTTTAAAGGTGCGCTTATCCTCCCAGAGCCATCTGCCAATGCGACGGAGAGGGGATAGGGGTGCCTTTTTTGTAGCAGAGTCTTTTGTTGTGGGGACAACTGCAGTTGCTTTCTTTGTGGGGTCTGCTGCTTCTGTTGTGCGTGGAGAGTCATCGCCCAGCGCAGGAAAGGTTTTGCAGACAGGGACAGGATAGTCGATTATTCCTGCGGCAAGCGCCTCTTCCTCAGAGAGGGGCGCAGGGGAGTCTTTTTGTGAAGCCGCACCTGAATCAAGGGAAGACGCGGCCTTGTCTTTTCTTCTGCCCAAGCGTTGCCTCAAAGCATAGAGTGAGATTCTGAGGTTGGTGACAATCATCTGAAATCTATAGAAAAAGATACTGAGTGATACTCCCAGCGTGATGATAATCGCTGTGACAATCTGGATGATATAGGTTGTCGTGGCAGGGTCGATATAAGCCAGCGCCTGAGTTGCCGGCACAAAGACCAGCAGTACAAACCAAAACGAGAACAGCAGCAGGCGGCGTCTCATGGTTTTTCTCCGAGCAGCGCGTTGGCAGAGCGCCTCTTGTTTGCCCCGAGGCGCTTGTCGCTTTCAGCCTCACTCCTGCTTGCCCTCAGCTGGGCAGGCGGGGCATATACCGCCGGGTCTTTCCCCACTGAGCGCAGGTACTCTATCTCCCTGATGCGGGCGATAAGGTAGTTGCCGCCGCTACGCGCACCGTCTCCGATATCATAGATGTTCTGCTCAAGAATAGCAGCGATGCGCTCATGGTATTCCTCGCTCTTTGAGAGCAGTGCCGCAACAGCATCAGCCAGTGTATCCAGCTTATCGATGTCTATCGAAACACCCAGCTCGTCTCGCAGAGAAATATCAAGGGGCACCAGTGGCAAAAGATCCCACTCAGGGTTCATGATCTTCATGGGGGTGTTGATAAACAAAGAGGGCTTCTTGGTGGCGTAAGAAAACTCCTGGGCGATACTCGACCAATCAGTAATCACAAGATCGGAATGATAAACCGTCTCGTTGGAGGAAAAGTCCGTCTCGAAGACCAGGGTACCACCCAATTCATCAGCTGCGGCGCACTGCTCGGCATAGCGATCGATCAGCGCCTTCATCTTAGCTGGGAAGCGTTTTACGTACTCGGGGTGAGGGCGCACAACAATGTGGTATCCATGTCCGAGCAGGGCACTCAGCATCTCATTGATACAGAGGTCAAGAATGTTTTTCACCTGCCACGAGGGGGCGATGAGTATCTGCTTGTTTTGCAAGCCTGCAATCTGCTCGAGATCCATTGCTCCAACTCGCTCCAGCAGCTCATCAAGCAACCCATAACCGGTCTTTACCAAGGTCTTGGGGGGCAGACCGTAGAGCTTTTCTGTCTCGCGAACCTCTTCGATATGGTTTGGGCCGTATGCAAATATGGTGTCAAAATGATCCAGAGCACCCTTCCTGAGCATAAGCTGATACGAGGTCATGCCATGGTCGAGATAGATGTACTCCACATCCTTGCGCACGAGGGAACGCTTTATGTGGTATTGCTGAAGATCAGGGGTGGTCATGAGCACGATATCGGCATCCATCTTCATCATGAAGGCGATAAGCGTCTTAGGGCCGATGTAATAGGGGATGATCTGCGGATTGGTTGTTTCGAAGATGCGGTCGTTAGGGTCGCTGGTCACGTAGTGCACGATGATATCCGAGTGCTCGGTAACATGGTTAACGATGGCGAAGAAGTACTTCCAAAAGCCACTTCCCTCAGAGTAGACAACAAGGTTCTTCTTGAGGTCTCTTGCATAAAAGCGCCTGCTGTCGGCCTTTTCCCGCTTTGCCAGCCCTTGCTTCTCTGTGCGTTGGCGCGCGCGCTCTTCACGGGTAAGCTTGACGGGCATAACACGATTTGCGTAGTCGATATGCTTTTTGGGGCTGTAGATGAGGTTGCATAGAGCCAAAACGGGGATGGCAAGCAGGTTTCCGGTTGTCCAGTACAGCCCCAGGCCACAGGGAAGCACTGCTGCGAAGTAAGCCGAGAAGGCGATGAGAAAGATTGCCATTCCCCATTTGCCGATAAAACCCTGCTCGATCTGCAAGACGTTGTATCTGTTTTGGAACAGGCTCAGCGCCAGGGCGCTCAATCCCGAGGCGATGGGAATGATGAGGGTGAGGCTGGCAAGGCGAGGAACCTCTGATAGGTCGATACCGAGAAAGCTGCTGTTGAATGCAACCATGCTCCAGATCTGCTCCGAGAGGTTTGGCAGCGAAGCAAATGCCGCAGGATCGTACTTAACGGCCTCCAGCGCAAACAACTGTGCACTGAAACCCATATCGGATTGGGACATTTGCAAGACTATGGTGGCCTGGTCTATGAGCATCCTGATTGTGGAGGCATCAAAGTGGAAGAGGTGCTGCAGAGGATTGTAGATGACATTGATGAGCCCGAGTATGATGGGGATTTGCAGCAGCAGGGGCAGGATACCCTTCCAGGTACTGTAGCGTTCTTTTTTATAGAGTGCTCTTGTTTCCTGGGCTATAAGCTCGCCATTGCCGCTGTTTCGCTGTCTGATGTCCGAAAGCTCCGGCTGCATCTTGACCATCTTGACGGAGTTTTTCTGGGCGACGACAGACAGAGGAAACAGGATAACCCGGGTGAGTAACGTGAACAGAAGAATCGCCGCCCCATAGTTTTGGAGCAGCTCAAAACACCAGTACATGAGATAACCCAGAGGCGTGCCTATCAGGGTATTGAGGACTTCCATAGCTCCTTCATGCTCGCTTTACCGCTAACACTGACAATATGCTTCCTCTGTATGAGCCGTAACCGCTATAATGCTCCAAAGTCAGATAAGCCATTTTACCCGAAATTATGCAGTTGATGCTTTCATTCGAACAGGTTTCATATTGTTATCCCGGTGCTTCTGAGCTTGCGCTTGACAGCGTGTCGTTTGAGGTATTGCCGGGGGAGTACGCTGTGCTGCTGGGGAGCAACGGATCGGGAAAGTCAACGCTTGCTCAGTTGTCCAACGGATTGCTTTTGCCGACACAGGGGAAGGTGTTGGTACATGGGTTATCTACCGGCGATAGAGCGACAATCAGAAAGCTCAGGTCGCAACTGGGAGTCGTTGCCCAAAACCCGGACAATCAGATCGTCAGCACAACAGTTCTCGACGAGGTTGCCTTTGGGTTGGAGAACCTCGGCACTGAACGTACGGTCATGGCTGCGAAAGTTGCCAGGGCCCTGGAAGCCCTGGGTCTTGACGGCTTTGAGGAGCGAGATCCCAACAGCTTGAGTGGTGGAGAAAAGCAGCGACTCATCGTCGCGGGGCTTATAGCGATGGAGCCTGGCTTTCTTGTGTTGGATGAGCCGATGTCGATGCTTGATGGCGATGGGCAGGCTGAAGTGCGTGCGGTTATCAGCAGGCTTCACGCTGATGGGCATGGAATATTGCACATCACACACGACTTGCGCTTTGCGCGCGACGCAGAGAGAGCGCTGGTGCTTGCGGATGGCAGGCTTGTGTTTGACGGGAAACCCGGAGTGCTTTTGGATGACGAAGACAGACTGGTAGAGCTTGAGCTCATGGTACGTGAAAGCGACATGTCAAATCCGAAAACAGCCTCGTCATTGCGAGCGCAGCGAAGCAATCCAGAGGCAAAAGCTGCGACTCTCCCACTAGATTGCCACGTCGCGCTACGCGCCTGCCCTGGGGCATTCGCAAGCTCACGCCCATTCTCGCTAGCGGCGCGCCACTGGCGCCCCGCCCGGGCGCTCGAATCCCGCAATGACGGAGAGACTGTCAAATGTAACAGTAAGCTGGCTTTTATCAGATCCTCAAACACAGAGATGCCCTCTCTGAGTCTTGAGAACATTCACTACTCATATCTGACTGGAACTGAGAATGAGCGCATAGTTCTATGCGGGCTTGATCTCGCCATCACGCCTGGCAGCTATACCCTGATATCCGGCAAGACCGGCTCTGGCAAATCAACCCTGCTCCGCATTCTGGCAGGCTTGCTTGAGCCAACAGCCGGAAGGGCTGGTTTTTCAAACGGAGCAAAGGTGCTTCCCGGTGATGTTGGAATAGTCTTTCAGCACCCTGAGTCACAGCTCTTTGCAAAGACTATCGAAGAAGAGATTCTATTTGGCCCAGTTAACCTCAGGCTTCTCCATACGAGGGAAGAGCGCATCTGTGCAGTTGAGGACGCGCTGCGTGCCGTTGGTCTCGACCCAGCGAGCTTCGCTTCGCGTTCTCCCTATACTCTTTCTGGTGGAGAGATGCGACGGGTTGCCATTGCGAGCATACTTTCGATGCGGCAGGGTTACCTGCTGCTCGACGAGCCAACCGCTTCACTCGATGCCCGGGGACGAGCTTTTGTCCACCGTCTGATACGCCGCCTGGCAGAGGCGGGCGTGGGCGTGGTGGTGGTCTCTCATGACCTGGATGAATTTAAGCCCCGTGCACAAAGGCATCTGGTGCTGAAGGACGGCAGACTATGGCACTCGTAGTACCGTTCGGACAATATGTTCAAGGCAATACAATGGTGCATCGGCTCGATGCCCGCATGAAATTTCTCATAGTCGTTGCCTATGTCGCGGCGCTGTTTCTCGTTGATAGCTGGCTGGGTCTGTTGCCTTGTGCAGGTTTGTTGCTGAGCCTGTACATCATCGCGAAGATCCCTCTCAGACGTGCCTTCAGGGGGCTCAAGCCCATCCTCATTCTGCTGGTATTCACCTTTCTTGCAAATGCGCTCACTTTGAGTGCCCTTCCCTGGGGAGAGGCGCCGCTTGTGGAGGGGGCCGGCATACTTTCCATCCCAGAGAGCATAGCCCTCATCGGTAGCTTTGGAGTAAAGACGATGGGCACCCTGAGGGGCTTGTACTTCGCACTCAGGATCATCCTGCTCGTATGCTCAACCTCGCTGCTCACTTACACCACACCCATCGTCTCGCTTACCGACGCGCTTGTTTCGCTCATGCGACCACTTGCCAGATTAAGGGTTCCCACAGAAGACATAGCCATGATGCTTTCGATCGCTCTGCGTTTTATCCCGATAACCGCAGAAGAAGCCGAGAAAATCATGGTTGCCCAAAGTGCCAGAGGGGCGGTTTTCAATAGGGGAGGCCTGATAAGGCGGGCAAAAGCCTGGATACCGGTGATGATCCCGCTGTTCGTGAGCCTGTTCAGGCGCGCTGACGAGCTTGCCAAGGCCATGGATGGCCGCTGCTACACCGGGCAGGGGCGCACACATCTCAGGGTTGTGGAGCTTAAGGCGCACGACCTTGTCATTGGCGTAATTGGGGCGCTCGCACTCATTTTGCTTGGTCTCCTGTTGTAGTATGTGTAGAAACAGAGACGGCTGACTAAACGGACGATAAAGCTGGCGCGAAAGCCCAGGTGGCAGTGAGCTTTCGTACAGAGGCTGAATGAGGAAAACAGTTGATGTGATTAGACCAGCATATGAACAAAGCACAGTTGCTTTGAAAGGAGCATCGTAATGGAAGACCCCATTATCAGGCGAGTTTTGATCTCGGTCACGGATAAAAGCGGTGTAGTGGAGTTTGCGCGCGTTCTGTCGGAGGAGTTTGGTGCAGAGATTGTCTCTACGGGTGGTACTGCTCGGGTTCTTGAGGCGGCCGGCATCTCGGTGAGGCCGATAGATGACCTCACGGGCTTTCCCGAGATGATGGACGGGCGCGTCAAAACGCTTCACCCGCGTGTTCATGGTGGGCTGTTGGCCCGACGTGATCTTGTTGCGCATATGGAGGCTGCCGCCGAGCATGGTATCGGCATGATAGACATGGTGGTCGTGAACCTGTATGCCTTTTCTGCCACCGTGGCTCGCGAAGGTGTGACTTATGAGGATGCTATCGAGAACATCGACATCGGTGGCCCTGCGATGCTGAGAAGCGCTGCGAAGAACCATGCATTTGTAGCAGTGGTTACAGATCCGGCGAGCTACGACGGCATTCTTGCAGAGATGCGCGAGATTGGCGGTGCGACAACGCTTTCCACGCGTAAGCGGTTGGCGCTAGAGGTGTTTCGGCTGACGAGCGCCTACGACAACGCAATCTACAGCTGGTTGGCGCAGCAGGGGATTGGCGAAGGTGATGCGAGAGTGAGGGAGATGACAGCAGGCGCAAGGGTGGCGGCTGGCACAGAACCTTTCCCCGAGGAAAGACGACTCTTTCTCACAAAATCCAGCGACCTACGCTACGGTGAAAACCCACACCAGCAGGCAGCCTTTTACCGCTACTCCAACGAAGGCCTGCAGAAAGCCGAACGAAATCCAGATTATCAACTGGCCAACGCACGACAGCTCCAGGGCAAGGAACTCTCCTACAACAATTACCTCGATCTTGACGCGGCATGGAGCGCAGTGCGCGAGTTCGAAGCGCCAACCTGCGTGATCGTAAAGCATCTCAACCCCTGTGGCATAGCGAGCTGCGAGGATATAGTGGCTGCCTACCAACAGGCACATGATGTTGACCCGGTGAGCGCCTTTGGTGGAGTGATGGCATTCAACAGACCAGTTACAGGTGCAGTTGTAGAGGCGATATTTGCCAACGGACAGTTTATCGAGGCGATCGTTGCTCCCTCATACGATGAAGCTGCACTTGAGCTATTCACGCAGAAGAAAAACGCTCGTGTGCTTGAAACTGGCGGCTTGAACCCGCCGGGCGGACACCTCGATTATCGTAGTATCGAGGGCGGAATGCTTGCAATGACCGCAGACAGCGTCAGCGAAGACCCGCAACAGTTCACCGTGCCCACCAAGCGCAAGCCCACCGACGATGAGCTTGCCGCGCTTTTGTTTGCCTGGAAGGTCTGTAAATCTGTGAAGTCGAACGCCATCGTCATAGTCAAAGACAACATGACCGTCGGTCTGGGCGCCGGACAGCCGAATAGGGTGAACTCCGCACGCATCGCCGCTGCACAGGCGGGCGACAAGGCCCAGGGAGCCGTTGCGGCATCCGATGCCTTCATGCCCTTCGCGGACTCGCTCGAGGTACTGGTTGCAGCTGGTGTCACCGCTGTTATCCAGCCGGGCGGCTCGATACGCGACGAAGAGGTCATTGCTGCGGCCGATGCTGCCAGAGTTGCGCTCGTCTTTACCGGACACAGACACTTCAGGCACTAAGCCGTCATTGCGAGAAGCGCATGGCGCGACGCGGCAATCCAGTCAGCGTGTCTCGGCTAATAACGGCAAATCACTACAGAAAGAGAAAATAGACTGGCATGACAGACATCGAACCAACAGCAACACCTGAGCCTATCGTCTTTAGATGGCGCATCCATGAGGGTCGAATAACTCTAAGAAGACGCCATCTGCGCTCTTTGGAGCCGCTTGGCTTACCCGAGCCCTTGATAGGTTGGATACACGAGCGCCTTGAATGGGCGGTAGTTAACATGCTGACCAGCGACTCCGAAGGTGTGCTGGTGCTGAGTGTAGACCCCACACGCGAGGTCAAAGTATCGCTGGAAGAACTCAGAGAGACGCCTATGCTCAGCAGAAAAAACTTGCTGACTGAAAACGGCTTGATTGTCGGGGTGGAATCAGGGGGCGAAAAACTGGCAGGCACCGTCTGGCTGGAACACGACGGCGTACTTTATGCGAGCTGCGAAAAGCTCGTCTCCGCGACGGAAACACTCGCCAAAGATCTGGCTGAAACACTGAAACTCCCGCTGAACATTCAGCCACAACCGATTGAAGCCGCAGAATACAACTCAGCATTTTTAATCTCCGACGAGTTCGGACTCATTATGATTGAAGACAACCTAAAGAACACAGCACCTGCAGCCTCAAAACTACAAGAATGCTTCTCAAAGCTCTGGTAAGGGGTGCAGTATAAGAGATGTCAATTCTTCAGTAAATGTAAACAGCCGTTCCATAGGGAATGTTGTCGTAAACCCACTTGGCGTTGTTTATCTCCAGGCGAACACAGCCTTGAGAGGCCTGCCGTCCCAGCGTGTCTTCCATAAGAGTGAAGGTTCCAGGATAATGGAGAAGCGAATGCATGAGATAATCACCGTAGAATTGGGTGTACCAGTAGCACGCATAGCCAGACCCAAAGACGTATCCCTTGCTTCCAACCGAGAACAGGCCCTTAGGGGTTGGTGACACGGGCGCTCCAGGCGAACATATCCAGAAGTAAACAGACTCCCAGTTGCCCTGAGAGCCATAATACACACCAAACACACAATTATCCGGATCTATAGCTATCAGCCAATCTGTTCTGCTTAATACGCCGGCAACTATTGCATTCATATACTTCTGGGTTTCGGGGAGAGGATAGCTCTCCATATATGCTTCTTCTGTTAATCCAGGGGCAGGAGCACCTTTTGGAACAAGCACAACTTGGAACGCCTCAAGTTGCAAATCGACTTCTCCAGTGCCCGCCGGGTCGCCATTTTTCGCCCAATCCATCCAGCCCCATTCTTCACAATGGGTGCGGTAATAAACATCGAAAAACTCAGCAAGACCACCAGTAAGCCGTATCTTGATTGCCTCAAGACGCTTGCCAAGACCCTCGAAACCAATAGCTGTGTTGTCTGTTGCCCAATCAAGCCAGCCGCTCCCCTGTGCGAGAGCTTGGTATTCAATGCTTCCTTCGATGTTTCCTTCAACCGAGATTTTGAAAGCCTCCACTTTACGATTTTGCTCGGCAGCTCCAACATATGCATGCCCATTAACAGGAGAGAGCCATCCTGATCCGGTAACACAAGCTTGAGATGTAAGAGCAACTTCAAGAGAGCTGTTTTTTATAGAACCAGGAGGCATAGCATTTTTCGACACCAACTTGATTTGCATAGCCTCGATAAAGCTGGAAACACCTGTGGTGCCAGCAGTCTCTCCGCCTTTTGCCCAGCCCAGCCAACCCAAACCAGCAACATGAACACGATAGTAAACCTCATACACAGCAGCCAACTCGTCGGTAAGCTGCATCTGTATGGCTTCAATCTGCTGCGGTTGGCTTGCGCTATCTGCTGCGCCCGCAACAGAACCATTGCTCTCCCACGACTGCCAGCCTGAGTTTTTATTATGAGAGCGATATGTAATCGACCCGGATAGTCCCAAGCCGCTCAGCGTTGCAGAAAAAGCTTCGATAGCCTGCGGTTCTACAACTGTGTCTACAAGCTCCCCAGTATCAATCCAGCTCTGCCAACCACTGTGCTTTCCATATGTCTTGTACTCCACTGAGTAGGGATGAAGATGTGCAGTTGCAAATGTGTAAGTTTCTACTTCTGGCAAAGCGGCAGAAAAGATAAACGCCTTCTGTGATGAGGCAGCAGCCTCCCCGATGATGGCTTTACTTGGAGTAGTGCCGCTCACACAAGCTGAACTTATCATCGACAAAGGAAGAAGAGCAACACAAAGTAAAATGCTTAAACATGTCTTTATATATCTGGAAAACACAAACCCCTCCTGATTGTTTCTTTCGGATTCTACGAGCATGATGTGCCAGAATTATTCTATCAGGTCATAATCTTTTTGTTATGATAAAAGCAGCATGACACATCCGGCTAGTTTAGTAGACAAAACCTACACGTACTGCGCTTTTAGAGACTATATGACTAAGAACGCAAAAGCATAAGGAAAGAATGAAATAAGATACACTTGACTATAAAACAATCAATCGCCTTGTCTAATATAGCTCATTAAGCTTCGGCAACAAACTGTCTTTTTCACTCAGAACATACTGACAATCGAGTTCAGGCCACACTATTCCAATATCAGGGTCGCTCCATAGAAGCCCCAATTCGTCTTCAGGATGGTATACCTCGTCGCACTTATAGCAGACTTCAGCGGTATCAGAGAGCACTAAAAAACCGTGTGCAATACCGTGAGGCAAAAAGAATTGCCGACGATTTTCTGCACTTAATGTTACGCCCTCCCACTTTCCATAGGTTTTACTACCCTTTCTCAGATCGACTGCGACATCAAAAATTTCGCCAGATATTACACGAACGAGCTTTGCCTGTGGGAAGTCGACCTGAAAGTGAAGACCGCGCAAGACGCCTTTTTTTGAAGAAGATTGGTTGTCTTGAACAAATATGGCATCTATTCCTGCAGTAAAAAAATCCGATTGTTTATAGGTCTCCATGAAATACCCTCGCTCATCGCCGAAGCTCTTTACATCGATGATCCTAGCGCCCTCAATCGAGGTGTCGGTAAAAACAAAGTTACCAGATGCGATCTGAATCATCGAGAACCTCCGTACATGTTTTTATAATGCTCTTGATAAATACCGCTCGTTACATTAGACACCCAGTCACTATTATCAAGATACCATCGTATGGTTTTGACGATGCCAACATCAAAAGAGGTTTCTGGATACCACCCCAAATCAGTCTTTATTTTGTTGGGGTCGATGCCATAACGGCGATCGTGTCCCTTGCGGTCTTTAATGTACATAATGAGGGCGTCGTTAATCTCGGGATCGTTAATAGTTTCGGAGAGAAGCCGAATGATGGTCTTAACAATATGGATATTGGGATGTTCGTTGTGACCGCCGATGTTGTACACTTCGCCAAGCACTCCACCTTCAACAACCATATCAATAGCCTTGCAATGATCATCAACATATAACCAGTCGCGCACATTCAAACCATCGCCATAGACGGGCAGCGACTTGTGGCGCAATGCATTGTTAACCATGAGAGGAATGAGCTTTTCTGGAAACTGGAACGGGCCATAGTTATTGGAACAGCGAGTGATGTTAACTGGGAGCCCGTAGGTTTCAAAGTAAGCAAGAACAAAAAGATCTGCAGCTGCTTTGCTTGCAGAATAAGGACTGTGTGGGGAAAGGGGAGTATCTTCTCTGAAAAGAGCTTCAGGATCATCAAGGGGAAGAGAACCATATACCTCATCAGTTGAGACCTGTACGAATTTATGATTTCCAAAATCTCCTTCGTTTTTCTGCCATGCCGACATCGCATTATTGAGCAAGGTAACTGTTCCCAGGACATTGGTTTTAGTGAACAAGCCTGGGTCGAGGATTGAACGGTCGACATGTGATTCTGCTGCAAAGTTCACAACATAGTTGGGCTCATATTCTTCGAAGGCTTTCTGCATCGCCAAACTGTCACAGATATCTGCCTGTATAAAAATATGGCGTAAGTCATCCTCGATGCTTTTCAGGTTTTCCAGATTGCCCGCATAGGTGAGCTTGTCAACATTCACGATACGAATGTCTGAGTACTTACCAAGCATGTAGAGGATAAAGTTGGAACCGATAAAGCCGGCCCCTCCGGTTACCAGATAGGTTTTCATACGGGCACATCTCCTAATTTGGGTAGGTTCTCAAGATAGTTCGCCAGTGCTGTCTGCCAATCTCGCATTTCGTCACCGATGGTGTCTTCCAGACGCTTATTTTGTAAAGATGAATAGGTAGGGCGTTTTGCCGGGCGAGGAAACTCAGCGGTTGCGCAAGGTATTTTCTCACAGGGAATGCCAGCCATATCAACAATTGTAGAGGCAAACTCAAACCAACTGCAGGTGCCATTGTTTGTGCAATGGTAAATACCGAAATTATCAGTCTCTGCAATTTTCAATATCTCATAAGCTAGGTCGTTTGCAGATGTTGGATTTCCTCTTTGATCGTCAACTACTCTTATGGTGCCATTGTTGCGAGCTAACTCAATAATGGTCTTAACGAAATTCTTTCCAACATACCCATAAAGCCATGCGGTGCGAACGATAAAATGCCTGGGGTTTGTTTTTTGTACCAAGAGCTCTCCAGCACGCTTGGTGCGCCCGTAGACACTTTGAGGATCGGGAATATCTTCCTCAATGCGATCAGCCGGATCATCACCAGAAAACACGTAATCAGTGGATATATGAATGATTTTGGTTCCTGATCTTGCGGTGGCTAAAGCTAGGTTTTCAGGTGCCCAGGCGTTAATGCGATAAGCAGCCTCCTCATGTTCCTCGCAGCCATCAACATTTGTCATTGCAGCACAGTTGATAACAAGATCGAATTTACCTTTGGCGACAAAGGACTCCACGGCTCGCGCATCAGTGATGTCCAGCTCAGCTATGTCGGTTCTGATCAGTTCTGCGTCCCTATACAAATCAGGTATTCGACCAATCTCAGCTTTGCCTTCTTTTATTAATCTCGAAAGCTCGCTTCCCAGCTGTCCGTTTCCTCCGCAAATCAATACTCTCATCAAGTAAAGCCTTCCTGTGAAATAATAATTTTATTCTCGGCTACTTTTTTAAGATGTTCTCCGTAGGGCGACTTTCCATAGCGCTCAGCACACAATAGCAGCCGCTCTTTGTCTATCCAACCGTTTAGAAAGGCGATTTCCTCGATTACCGAAATAGACAAACCCTGACTCTTTTCGATAACACGAACAAACTCACTTGCTGCGAAAAGAGAATCTACTGTACCTGTATCGAGCCAAGCAAACCCACGCCCCAGAGTTACAACATTCAGAGAACCATCTTTCAGGTACAAACGATTCAGATCAGTGATCTCCAGTTCGCCTCGTGCTGAAGGCTTTACCTGTTTGGCAAAGCTGCAAACGCGACTGTCATAGAAGTATAGTCCGGTCACAGCATAGTTGCTCTTTGGTTGCAGAGGCTTTTCCTCAATAGAAATTGCGTTGAAGCTCTCATCAAACTCAACTACGCCATAACGTTCAGGGTCGTCGACATAGTAGCCAAAGACAGTGGCTCCGCCTTGTCGCTCTGCTGCTTCAACTGCTTGTTTCAAGTGTCGATCGAGTCCATTTCCGAAAAAGAGATTGTCTCCAAGCACCAATGCGCAGGAGTCTTTTGCTATGAAGTCTTCGCCAATGAGAAAAGCTTGCGCAAGACCATCAGGTGAAGGTTGCTCAGCATATGCAAGACGGGCTCCAAAATCACTTCCATCTTTTAGCAGGCATTCAAAATTAGGAAGATCCGTGGGTGTTGAGATGACCAGAATATCTCTGATGCCAGCCATCAGAAGAATCGAAAGCGGATAGTAGATCATGGGCTTGTCATAAACCGGCAAAAGCTGTTTTGATGTTACCATGGTTAAGGGATAAAGACGTGAGCCAGAACCCCCTGCTAGAATTATTCCTTTCATATTACTCCCTTACCAGAGCAAGCCAATGTACACCTGCCAAAGGCCAGCCATAAGCACGAAGCTCATCAGTCCTAGTATCGCTGTATTATACATAGTTTTTTTCCTATTGTTTTCTCGAGGCCATGCAAGACGATGACTGCTAAGAAAAATCAGAGTACAAAACAATACTGGAATAATATACCTTGGTTGACAGCCAGCAATTGTTTCGCTTCCGACAGGAGTAAAAGCAACATAAAGAGAGGTTGCGACAAGCGCGATGGTCACTACGCTCAGCGTCAGAGACAAAACTCTTGATTTCCAGGTGCACAAAGCTTTGTCAACTTCAGATTTATCGGTAATGGCAGTAAAAAGCATCATGAAAAGCACTAATACCCAATACTGCCAAGCCGAGAAACCCAAATAAGCGTAGAAGTTTATATACGAAGCAGATGTGTTCAAAGAGCAATATGTTTGAAGAAAACTAGACAAAATCCGAGCATATTCAAAAGGATTAGATAAGATAAACTTAACTTGCTCTGTAGGACTAACAGCTTCACCACCACGTGGGTCTCCACTGCTTAAACCCTGATGGAGAAAGGGGATTAGAAAGCTTGCCACGACAAACAAGCATGCAAAGAGAACTGCACCGCGAAACAACCTTGATGCTTGTGGTGAGGAAAATTTACTTCGTGGGACAAGCAAACACAACAGAACAAGAGGAAAGTATATCGCCTTTGGTCCCATGGCTGCGACGAATAATCCGATAATCAAAAACACTCTCTTTAGAGAAATGGGCTCCTGAGGTGTCTGTAGTTCACGGACAAGAAGGGCTGTAGAACAAAGTATAAATGCATTAACCCAATAGTCGTAACCGTAGTTTGAAGCTAAAAAAACTGCTGTGGGCAATAACGCAATAACTGCATAGAGCATTTTTCCAGACCTAAGTTGCTTCATGCCCGTAAAGGTTACCAGTGAGTAGATAATTGCATATATTAAACGCGTCAAAATGTACTTTGAAGAAAAAGAGATTGGCAGAAGACTCAGAAGAACATACACCAAAGTTGCTGGGTGTGAGGCGATGCTTTTGTAGCCGAAAACTATGTTGGTGCGCGCAAAGCTTCCGTCCAAAAATGCACTTTCGGCATTTAAAGTATCTGCATAATTATCAAGATCGCTTAAATTGAAGTACAAATCGACCGACGATAACTCCATCATCTTTATATCAGTAACGCTTAGAGCTACCGGCGAACCGAGCCTTGACCACTCAACGACAAATCGATAATGAGAGCCTGAATCCCATGAAGGAGCATTGACGTTAAAAGAAAGTGATGAAAAACAAGTTATCGACAGGACAATAGCAAGGAACAGATTCTCAGGTTTAGTTTTTATGTCATGACGAAACACAAAAAACGAAGAAGCAAGAAAACCACAAAGAAAGAAAAAGCAAATCCAGTAGGAGTTATACCATATTCCCAGAGAAGTTGGTCCGACAAACAGGTAACACAGGTAGCCTATTGCAATAGAAAAAACAAAAGAGATCAATGAGAGCAGAGCCATCAAGACAGCTTTATTACGAATCGTAGAACACGATAAGAGATGACGCAGAATCACACTTGCACTTGCTTTCGTATTGTTCACTCAAAACCCCTGTATCGATTGTGCTTTTGATTAGTCTGCAAATTGTCGCTCTGACACACCACAGTTTAACTCACTTTCCTTGCCACTTCCATATCGATCTTGTATATGTCCTGCTGACCCCTTATCTCATAAAGAGAATTAACTTGCAGGGCATCAATAAAACAGAAAACGCCAAGGGCACCTGCGGTTTCACCACCTTTGGTTCAGCTCAGCCACCCAAAACCGCTGATATGAACACGATAGTGAGCCTCATATACGGCTGCCAATTCGTCGGTAAACTGCATCTGTATGGCCTCTATTTGTAGTGACCAGTATGCATCATTTGCTGCGCCCGCCACAGAGCCATTTCTTTCCAGAACTGCCAGCCTGAGTTTTGATATGAACGGAGGGCCACTCAGTGTTTTAGTAAGACAAGACAGTTGTTCGTGTAGGAATATTATCATATACCCACTTCGCATTATTGATATCTAGGCGGACACAGCCATCAGAAGCCTGTGTGCCTAAAGTGTTTTCCATAAGGACATAGGTTCCCGGGTAGTGGAGAAGCGAATGTATGAGATAGTCACCATAAAACTGAGTCCACCAATAACAAGAATAGCCTGAGCCAAAAACATATCCTTTGGCTCCAACAGAAAAAACACCTTTTACTGTTGGTGTGGAAGGCTTTCCGGGAGAGCATGACCACATATAAACATTTGTCCAGTTGCCTTGTGAGCCGGAATACACTCCAAACAAACAATTTGCAGAGTCGATGGCAATCAGCCAACCTGTTGGACTCGAAAGATTGGCAACTCTCTGATTCATGACTAAGTAGGCAGCCGGCATGGAAAGGCTTTCCCAGTATGATCCAGAAGTCGACCCTGGTGCGGGGGTTCCCTTAATTACGATTGCAACCTGGAATGCCTCCATACGTAGATTAACTTTGCCAGTACCAGCACTTTCACCATTTTTCGCCCAGCCAAGCCAGCCCCAGTCCTGACAATGAGCACGATAATAAACATCAAAACTACTGGCAAGATTTCCTGTTAGCCTTATCTGGATTGCCTCAATGCGCTTGTTCTGACCCTCTGTGCCTGAAACGCCTCCACTTGCAACCCAGTTCTGCCAACCATCATTTTGTACAAATGCCCGATACTCAATATCTCCTGTCACAACAGAAGAAACCGTGATCTTGAAAGCCTCCATCTGGCGAGCTTGACCGGTGGTGCCAATAGTTGTCTGTCCGCTCACTGCAGAAAGCCAGCCAGAACCGGCTACGTTTGCCTGAGCAGTATAGCTGAGCTCATAGGAACGATTGGCTGTAGGGCCGGGAGCAGAACCGCCTTTAGCAACGAGCCTGATCTGGATTGCTTCCATACGATAAGACAAGCCAACAGTACCTGCTGTCTCTCCGTTCTTAGCCCATCCGAGCCAACCAAGATAAGCAACATGTACGCGGTAGAACACATCAAATCCGGCTTCCATCTCGTCTGTAAGCCTGATCTGAATAGCTTCCATTTGTCGAGCTTGACCTGTTGTTCCAGCTACAGCGCCATTGCTTCTCCAAGTTTGCCAGCCGACACCAGAGACGTTTGCTCGATATTCAACAGAGCCTGAGTAGTCGGGATAAGAAACTACGAGACAGAGGGCTTCCAGTCTCAAGGCCCGTCCAGTTGTACCAGCAACACTTCCTTCGGCAGTCCAGCTCATCCAACCATAATCTTGGGTATGTGCTTGCGCAATAAGCGATACGGATGGTTTATTGAAAGAATTATTGACTGACCCCGGAGCAGT
>Ga0209737_10000818_pt1 | contig 23969 bp, 16 predicted proteins | sample TergutCu122P3_FD_187284 | JGI IMG/M metagenome (GOLD analysis project Ga0209737, IMG submission 187284) | Cubitermes ugandensis P3 segment gut microbial communities from Kakamega Forest, Kenya - Cu122 P3 (SPAdes) (version 2) | ecosystem: Host-associated > Arthropoda: Insects > Digestive system... | reverse complement strand
ATGACATCCATCGAACGCCCATCGGTAATGTCGCGGCAGCTCGCACACACATTGCACGGCTCCTCGCACGGCGCCTGCACACAGTTCAGCGCCTTGGCAAAAATGCGCGCAGCCGACGTCTTGCCCACCCCCCTCGAACCGGTAAACAAAAAGGCATGCGCCACCCGACCCTGCATCATCGCATTCCGAAGCGTCGAAGCAATATACTGCTGCCCCACCAAATCCGAAAACGTCTGCGGCCGATGCTTGCGAGCCAGTACAATGTAGGAATCCATGATGACCTCTCGAATCTCTTTGAGTGGGCGGGGGAAGTCTCCCCCTGCGCGGCTATCGTCGGCGACGATACGCCGCTACCCCCTCTGCGGGGCCCGCAGCCCCGCAACGCCCCGGGAAGGATCGCCTTATAACCAAAATCGTCCCCAGAAGGCCATGGGGTTGTGGTTTTTTTCGCGGGGGAAAGCTGTCCCCCTCTTTGAGGGGGATGTCGGCATCTTCCTCAAAGAGGAAGTGTTTGCCGACAGGGGGAGTCCTCCGCACCCCCTGCGATGCTTGCGCATCGCCTGTGGGTTGAGTATTGGGCATCTTCTACAGACTTTCAATGCCATTAGATGCTGATATTTACTGGGAGTGCGGGCATCCTGCCCGCTGTTCTGTGTTTACTCAATCTATTTTGCTCTCCCAGCAGACCACTCCCCGTCTACTGTGGATGCCATGCGAATGATGCTTAGAGCGTTTCATGTTATGTGGCGACACTCAAATTCCCCTCCTTTGGAGGGGTGCCCGAAGGGCGGGGTGGTTTGTTTCTAGGCGGGCAAGATGCCCGCACTCCCAGTGGCGACACCTTTTGAAATGGCTAGCGATGCGCATTTTATCGTTGCCAATACCGCTGTCTCAGGTATATATGATTGGGGATTTTTTAGTTGAAACCTACACAGGATGGGAGGTTTTATGCACAAATTGCGACTATTATTGGCGCTCGTGTTTGTGAGCAGTTTCTTCCTGTCATGCGCCGGCGAATCTGTTCAGGCTTTTCCGCAAGACATAAACGAGGTGTCATCGGCTTTAAGCACATTTGTGCCCCTCGAAGACATTGTCGTGACCTTCGATGAGGATATGATCTACCACCCATCAGAAGAAGACCTTGTGCTCATGGCAAAAGCCGAGAGTTTGGCCGGAACAAGAATGCCCGACAACGTTGTGTCATTCATAGAACTTGAGAATGGTGAGATCGTCAATTGGGGGCAATACAGCATTGAGGGCAGTGGCGTAGAAATCTATGATGGCGTCCGCAAGATCGATTTCGAAGACGAACTTGCTTATGTCATGACAAAGCCAATCCGCGAGCGTATTTCGAGTGAGGTCTATGAGGATTACTTGAAACTTCTCGAAACAGGCGATGATGTTAATGAACGATTCATCGTGTCATTCGTCAATATTCACAATACACCCAAACGCCCCGACTTTTTTAACGAAGACAGGTACTCTGAGAATAACCTTCGTGCGAGAGAAAAAACGTATGAACAGGGTGAAGCACTCTTTGAGATTCGATACAAAGAGTTGAGCCGAAAAGTTGAACAGATATCAGCCATTAGTGGGAGAAATGTGATATTCATTGAACTTGAAGAATATGCACGACTGGGAAGTTTGGCTGTCGTAGAAATGCCCATTTCGGAAGTGGCATACTTCCTGTCAAGAGCGGATGTCGATTACGTTGGATACGCTGACAAGACCGTTCCTCCTCCCACCAATAACATGTCTCATGCCATTCAGCTTATGGGCCTTCCATTAATCACACTTCCCAGCTATTCTGGCGTCAAAAATTGGATCGGAATGCTGGACTCTGGGGTAACCACAACGCATGTGCTGGCTAATGTGTGGTACTGGAGAGACTGCATCAATGGGGTGCTGGCCAACTGCACAAGAGATGCCAACAACTCGACAGCGACTTTGAATCCAAGTGATACATGGCCTGGCTCTCATGGAACATCGACAAACTCGATTCTCAATGGAACCCATGCACTTGGCAATGCCTCCAAAGGGGCTACGAATTTTATTGTAGATAGTTTCAAGATGACAGATCATCTTGGAAGCGACCCTAAAGCAGCTGTACGCGCTTTTAATGCTGCAGTGAATGCAGGTAACGACATCATTTTAGCAGAAATGCAGCTGGCAGGTAACTCAAGCTCTGAGATATCGCGAAGAGCAGATACAGCCTATGATGAAGGAATTGTGGTTATCGCGGCTGCTGGCAATTTTGGCCCTACAGCGGGTTCCATCAGTGCACCAGGCAATGCGCATAAGGCATTTGCTGTGGGTGCCTATGATGTGGAATTACCCTACACGATGTTTTTGTACACAGGAAGGGGCCCTACTGAAGATGGTAGAGTAAAACCTGAATTTACTGCACCAACAAATACGCTTGCCGCGAAACCCAACATAAGCACAACAGCAATAGGGGAGTTTTGGGGAACAAGTGGTGCTGCTCCTTATGGTGCAGCAGCGGCGGCACTTGCACGTGGACTCATGTGTACATATTTTCCCACTGCATGCGATCCAGGTGCTGTTTATGCTTTTATGCTTGCACATAAACGCAGTATCACCAATGCGCCAAGGTCTGAACCGTTGGTATATAATTTTGGGAGAACGACAATTTTTTGGACATCGTTTACAATTCCTGCGAATGGCACTGAAAGCGTAACCTTCAATATTTCTAACCCTATATTAGAAGCCGAAGCGGTGATTTGGTGGCCAGAATCTCATAACCAAGTCCATAACAACTTTGCATTATGGCTTTATGCGCCTGGTGGAGCCATTGCCCATACCGGTTCACTCTACGCAGGTTCGGTCTATCAAAACGTCAGATTAAGACCAGGAACGTCACTGTATCCAGCGGGTCAGTATCAAGTGGTAATTAGACCCAATGGCTCCACCAGTACACAAAAAGTTTTTGTTGCTGTTCGGGCGACGCGTTACTAACTTTACGTATCCCATAGAGGTATAACAATGAAAAAAGTCATCACCCTAATAGCTTACCTGCATTGCATTGTTTTATTTGCTTTTGCCTGCACCAGTGAACAATGCCACAAACCAAAGATAGGCGCTGACAAAATCGATATAGATATAGGTAGATTGGTAAATGTAGAAGATATCCAGTGCTGCGAAGTAAAGCGTGAATCGGGGAAAGTCGATGCTTACGCACAAGCTTTGATTGACGAGTTCTATCCATTGAATGTTGAACAAAATCAGGCTGATTTAGCTGACTTTTTTTTCACGATGAAAGAGCGTGTGCAAATAAATATGACAGAATATCGTGATTGTGTCATTGGGTGTGAAGGTTGTATAGCCACTAATGATGGAAGTACACCGCCTTGTCCGCCGTGTGGCAGAATCTGTACTGTAGAAGACAGACGTGCTACTTTTAGGGCTGAAATGCGTCTGGCGTTGGAAATTCAGGCGTGCGCCATACAGGAATGCGAAAGACTGGGAAAATATATATGGTCGCACCAAAACGGTTTCGGCTGTCTGATGAACCTTGATGCCGCCCTAACCCTCGTAGAGCGTGAGGATATTGCGTCGCTTGAAATTCGCTATTGGGTGCCGCCTCCCATCTGAGTAGCGTCTACTGTGGATGCCATGCGAATGATGCTTAGAGCGTTTCATGTTATGTGGCGACACAGTCAAATATTTACTGGGAGTGCGGGCATCCTGCCCGCTGTTCTGTGTTTATTCAATCTATTTTGCTCTCCCAGCAGACCACTCCCCGTCTACTGTGGATGCCATGCGAATGATGCTTAGAGCGTTTCATGTTATGTGGCGACACAGTCAAATATTTACTGGGAGTGCGGGCATCCTGCCCGCTGCTCTGTGTTTACCCAATCTATTTTGCTCTCCCAGCAGACCACTCCCCGTCTACTGTGGATGCCATGCGAATGATGCTTAGAGCGTTTCATGTTATGTGGCGACACAGTCAAATATTTACTGGGAGTGCGGGCATCCTGCCCGCTGCTCTGTGTTTACCCAATCTATTTTGCTCTCCCAGCAGACCACTCCCCGTCTACTGTGGATGCTATGCGAATGATGCTTAGAGCGTTTCATGTTATGTGGCGACACTCAAATTCCCCTCCTTTGGAGAGGTGCCCGAAGGGCGGGGTGGTTTGTTTCTAGGCGGGCAAGATGCCCGCACTCCCAGTGGCGACACCTTTTGAAATGGTTAGCGATGCGCATTTTATCGTTGCCAATACCTCTGTCTCAGGTATATTTAAATGGGAATTTTTTCGTTGGCACCTACACAGGATGGGAGGTTTTATGCAAAAATTGCGAGTTTTACTGGCACTCGTGTTTGTGAGCAGTTTCTTCCTGTCATGCACCGACGAATCCGTTCAAGTCTTTCAGCAAGACATAAACGAGGTGTCGTCGGCTTTAAGCACATTTGTGCCCCTCGAAGACATTGTCGTGACCTTCGATGAGGATATGATCTACCACCCATCAGAAGAAGACCTTGCGCTCATGGCAAAAGCCGAGAGTTTGGCAGGGGCAAGAATGCCCGACAACGTTGTGTCGTTCATAGAAATGGAGAATGGCGAGGTCATCAATTGGGGTCAATACAGCATTGAGGGCAGCGGCATAGAAACCTATGACGGCGTCCGCAAGATCGATTTCGAAGAAGAACTCGCTTATGTCATGACGAAGCCAATTCGCGAACGTGTTTCTAATGATGTTTATGATGATTACTTGAAACTTCTCGAAACAGGTGATGATATTAACGAACGATTCATCGTGTCATTCGTAAATATTCACAATACGCCAAAGCGCCCTGACTTTTATAACGAAGACAGGTACTCTGAGAATAACCTTCGTGCGAGACAAAAAACGCATGACCAGGGTGAAGCACTCTTTGAGATTCGATACAAAGAGCTGAGCCGAAAAGTTGAACAGATATCAGCCATTAACAGGAGCAACGTGATATTCATTGATCTCGAAGAATATGCACGACTGGGAAGTTTGGCTGTCGTAGAAATGCCCATTTCGGAAGTGGCATACTTCCTGTCAAGAGCGGACGTCGATTACGTTGGATACGCTGACAAGACCGTTCCTCCTCCCACCAATAACATGTCTGATGCAATTCAGCTTGTTGGCCTTCCATCCATCACACTTCCCAGTTATTCTGGCGTCAAGAATTGGATCGGAATGTTGGACTCTGGGGTAACCACAACGCATGTGCTGGCTAATGTGTGGTACTGGAGAGATTGCATCAACGGAACAGTAAACTCCCTATGCACAAGAGATGCCCAAAATACAACTGCAACACTAGATCCAAGTGATACATGGCCTGGCTCTCATGGAACACCAACTAACTCGATTCTCAATGGCACGAATGCGCTTGGCAATGCCTCCAAAGGGGCTACGAATTTTATTGTAGATAGTTACAAAATGACAGACCATCGTGGCAGCCACACTCCAGCAGCTCTGCGCGCCTTTGATGCAGTAATAAATCTAGGTAATGACATCATCCTGGCAGAAATGCAGCTAGATGGTAACTCAAGCTCTGAGATATCGAGAAGAGCAGATACGGCTTATGATGGTGGCGTTGTTGTCATCGCGGCTGCAGGCAATCAGGGACCTGCGGCGGGTTCCATCAGTGCACCAGGTAATGCGCATAAGGCACTTGCTGTGGGTGCCTATGATGTGGAATTACCCTACACGATGTTTTTGTACACAGGAAGGGGCCCTACTGAAGATGGTAGAGTAAAACCTGAATTTACTGCACCGACAAATACGCTTGCCGCGAAACCCAACATAAGCACAACAGCAATAGGGGAGTATTGGGGAACAAGTGGTGCTGCGCCTTATGGTGCAGCAGCGGCAGCCCTTGCGCGTGGACTCATGTGTAAATATTTTATTAATGCTTGTGATCCTGGTGCTGTTTATGCTTTTATGCTTGCGCATAAACGAAGCATCACCAATGCGCCAAGGTCTGAGCCGTTGAAATTTAATTTTGGGAGAGCGACAGTTTTTTGGATCTCGGTAACGATTCCTGCGAATGGCACTCAAATCATTCCCTTCAGCACTCCTCATTCTGCGTTAGAAGTCGATGCGGCGATTTGGTGGCCAGAATCTCATAATCAAGTCCATAACAATTTTGCATTGTGGCTTTATGCACCTGGCGGAGCTATTGCCCATACCGGATCACTTTACGCAGGTTCGGTCTATCAAAATGTCAGATTAAGAGCAGGAACGTCACTGTATCCAGCGGGCCAGTATCAAGTGGTAATTAGGCCCAATGGAACCACCAGCGTACAAAAAGTTTTTGTTGTTGTTCGGGCGACTCATTATTAACTTTACGCATACCATAGGAGATATAACGATGAAAAATGTCATCACCCTAATGACTTACCTGCTCTGCGTTGTTTTATTTGCTTTTGCCTGCTCCAGTGAACAATGTCAAAAACCAAAGATAGACATTGGTGAAAACTTTAATTTGATAAACTTAGAGAGTATTCAGTGCTGCGAAGTAAAGCGAGAGTCGGGCAAAGTCGACGTCTACACACAACGGATGATTGAAGATTACCCATGGAATGTTGAACAAGATCAGGCGGATTTAGCTGACTTTTCTTTTTCGATGAAGGATCAAAGTGATAGAGAGGAGTATACATTGCGTTGCCCTATAAGAACTGCTTGCAGCCTTGAGGAGCATCAGGCTGCTTTGGATGCACAGATGCGTCGGGCGTTGAAAATACAGGCTTGTGCAGTAAAGGAATGCCAAAGTTTGGGTGAATATGACGGTTCTGTTACGGGCGTTTTTTTTTGTAGGATGAGTCTTGAGGCAGCATTAACGCTCGTGGAGCGTGAGGATATTGAGAGGCTTGAAATTAACTATATCGTGCCGCCTCCCATTTGAGTAGGTGGCAAAGCCCATGCGATGAGCAAGCATGGTGGCAGGGCGGGTTTTGAACCCGCCCTGTCAGAATCTGGCATTGCACGATGGTGCGGGGCGACGATTGAGGGAGGTATGGAAATGATAAACAAAGTAACGTTTATGGTCGTTTGCATGTCGTGCCTGGCACTCTTTGCTTTTGCATGTTCTAATGAAAGTTGCGAAGTAAAACGCGAATCGGGAAAAGTCGATGCTTACGCACAAGCTTTGATTGACGAGTTCTATCCATTGAATGTTGAACAAAATCAGGCTGATTTAGCTGACTTTTTTTCACGATGAAAGAGCGTGTGCAAATAAATATGACAGAATATCGTGATTGTGTCATTGGGTGTGAAGGTTGTATAGGTAGCAGTGATGGAAGCATACCACCTTGTCCACCGTGTGGTAGAATTTGTACTGTAGAAGACAGACGTGCTACTTTTAGGGCTGAAATGCGTCTGGCGTTGGAAATTCAGGCTTGCGCCATACAGGAATGCGAAAGATTGGGAAAATATATTTGGTCGCACTCAAACGGTTTCGGCTGTCTGATGAATCTTGATGCCGCCCTAACCTCTCGTAGAGCGTGAGGATATTGAGAGGCTTGAAATTAACTATATCGTGCCGCCTCCCATCTGAGTAGCTGGCAAGTTGTCCATGCGAAGGGCAGGCGTGGTGGCAGGGCGAAGCATTGCAGGGCCTTCGGGCACCCCTCAAAGGAGGGGAACTTGAGAGCTTACTTGCTCAACATCATAGCCAGAGTGATAGTGATGATAAGAATCTTTGCCCTTCACCCACAAGCGATGCGTTAGCATCGCAGGGGGTGTGGGGGAGCTGGCTCCACCACATAAAGAACTGTGTGAGAGAAATTTTTACGTTGACATCTGCTGTCATCGGGTACAATGGCTGCCCAGAGACATGCTCAGGCATGTTTTTGACCAAAAACTGAGCAAACCACTTGTTGGGGTGTTTTTCAGCATCCTGTTGGAAAGGATTCTATTGATGTCATCCATCATGAACTTCTCTTTGCCGGTCACGGATCCGGTAACACAATTCTTACTGATCCTCATCATTATTTTAATCATCCCCATTATCTTTAACAAAATAAAGATTCCATCGCTGTTGGGGCTGATTATTGCCGGAATCGCTATCGGGCCTCTGGGCTTAAACATCATGGCCAAAGACGCCAGCTTTGATTTGTTCGGTACTGCCGGATTGCTGTTTATCATGTTCCTGGCCGGATTGGATACGGACATGACGGAGTTTAAGAAAAACAGCGCCAAAAGCGCTGTATTTGGCGTATCTACCTTTCTTTTCCCTTTTTTGTTAAGTGCGGCAGTCAGTTACTTTCTTTTGGACTTATCCCTCATCTCGTCGGTTCTGGTCGGTGCCATGATTGCACCGCATACGCCGATCATGTATCCGATTGTGACCAAATTCGATGTGCAAAAAAACATTGCGGTCAGTGTTACCCTTGGGGGGACCCTGATCACAAATATTGTTTCTTTTGTGATCATTATTGTCGTGGTCGGCATGTCAACCGGCGACGTCAATCAGTCATTCTGGGTGCAGCTTTCCATTTCTGTGGTGATTTTCGCAGCGATTATGGCTTTTCTTTTTCCGCTTGCCGCGCGTTTCTTTTTCAAAAAATTTCAGGACAATATATTACAGTTTATCTTTGTGCTGGTCATGCTTTTCCTGGGTGCTTTTGTTGCCGAGGTGGCAGGCATTGAAAAAATCATCGGTGCCTTATTTGCCGGGATGGCTTTAAGCAGGCTGATCCCCCGGACATCGCCGCTCATGAATCGAATCCAGTTCGTCGGCAATTCGATTTTCATCCCCTTCTTTTTGATTAGCGTGGGCATGCTGGTCGATCTTCGTGCTTTCGTCAAGGACTTCCAGACGATCAAAGTCGCCATTTTCCTGACCGCTATCGCCCTCATCTCCAAATACCTGGCAGCATGGATTACTCAAAAGTGGCTGGGCTTTTCGGTCGACCAGCGCAGGATTATCAACGGACTAAGCACTGCCCAGGCCGCAGCAACCCTTGCCGTGGTCATGGTCGGGTACAAGCTGGAGATGCTAAATGATGCCTTTCTGAGCGGAACGCTGATCATGATCCTGGTCACCTGTACGGTCGCTGCTTTGCAAACTCAGACGGGCTCCAAGAATATCGCACAGCAGAAAGTATCTGTCCCGGATGCGGAAAGCGACAACAAGAGCAGTGAAGAAGAGCGAATTCTCATCTCAGTCAGCAATTTTGAAACTGTCGAAGACCTGGTCAACCTGAGTACGATGATCAAATCGCAGAGCAGTAAACAGGAACTGTACGCACTCAATATCATTAACAGTAACCGATCGACAGCTTCGGATGATCAAAATGCAACCAAGATTCTCGACATCGCCTCGGAAGTTGCATCCGCCACGGATAACTCCATTCATCGGTTAATGCGCTACGATGTCAATATTATCAACGGCATCACGAATGTCATCAAAGAGAATCATATTACGGATCTGGTTCTTGGCGTCTATAAGAAAAAAGGCATCTCCAGTGCATTCATCGGTTCTTTGAATGAAGGCATCCTGGCCAAAAGTAATTCGACAACATTTATTTATAAAGCAGCTCAGCCGATTGCAACCATTAAAAGCCACCGCATTTTTGTCCCTGAGGGAGGGGAAAAAGAATTGGGATTCTCTTCCTGGCTATTGAAACTCACGAATATCGCACTTAACAGTGGTACAAAACTTATTTTCTATAGTTCGGAGAAAACACTTTCGTACATTCGCGAATTCCAGAAAAAGCATACGATAGACTGTGAGTTTGTAGAATTCACAGACTGGGACGACTTTTTGATCCTTTCACGCGATTTTGGAAAAGACGATAACCTCATCTTTGTATTAAGCCGTAAGGTCGGGTTAAGCTACCATCGCTACATGTGTAAGGTGCCGGATTACCTGAATAAATATTTCCAGCAGAATAGTTTTATCCTCATTTTCCCCATGCAATTGGGCATCAGCATTTCCCACATTACGGAAGAGGTCGAAGCCATATCTCGCCACTAGCCTTGGGTCTTTTCCACAAGCGATGCATGTCCCCTCCGTCGAAGCCTCCCTCTCTGAGGGAGGCGGCGCAAAGCGCCCCTTGGGGGCCCGCCGACACCTTCCCTTTCAGGGGAGGTTTGCGAGGCGCACGGGGCAGGGCCGTCGAGTTCTAAAAATCTTTCGATATCGCAGGTGGAAAGTCATCATAAAAAGCGACAATTTTGGCCAAAAACGAATCATTTCGTCCAGCTCCCCACAAGCGATACGTGCATCCCCCCGGCTTTCAGCCACCCCCCTTGAAAGGGGGGCAATCGCAGGGGGTGCGGGGGAACCTGTTCCCCCGCACATAAGAAAGAGAGAACTTGAACATGACGAATTTTGAATTTCACATTCGCGATATTTCCATCCGGCCGGCCACGGCCATTGCCCCTATGGATGGTTTGACAGACGCTTTGCTTCGTGGGCTTATTCGCCGTTGCGGCGGGTGTGGCCTGTCCGTGACGGAGTTTGTCAATTGCGAGGCATTGACCCGCGATGTCGAGCGGACATGGGCCAAGACCCGCATGCCCGAGGATGAGCGCCCGGCGAGTGTTCAGATTTATGGCAGGATTCCTGAGAACTTGGGGCGGGCGGCGGCGATGTGTGAGGCGCGCGGTGCCCAGATCATTGACCTGAACCTTGGTTGTCCTGCCAAGCAGGTGGTTTCTGGCAATGCAGGGAGTGCGCTGATGCGCGAGCCCGAGCTTTGTGCGCAGATTTTTCGATCCGTCAAATCTGCCATTTCCATTCCGATGACCGTTAAGATGCGCCTGGGGTGGAATGATCACCGTATGAACGTTGCGGAAATAGCGCACATCGCTCAGGAGGAAGGCGCTTCGATGATTGCCGTGCATGCTCGGACGCGTGAGGAGGGGTATCGCGGCAAGAGCCGGTGGCATCTCGTTCGTCCCGTTGCCGAGTCGCTTTCGGTGCCGCTTCTCATTAACGGCGACATCCTGACGCGCCAGGATGCGCGCCAGGCGCTCGCGGCTTCGGGAGCCACAGGCGTCATGGTTGGGCGTGGCCTTTTGCGAAACCCCTGGCTCCTTTCCCAAATTGCGCAGGACCTGGCTGGCGAGGAGGTGGTCGAACCCACGCTTGCCCAAAGATGTGACTTTCTTTGCAGCTATATCGACGGCCTTGAGTCGAACGACATGTCGGTGAAAGGCATTTTGGGCAAAATTAAGTGCTTCATTGGTTACTTCACGCGCGCTCTGGCCTACTCGTCCCAAATGCGCGAACGCGTCTTTCGCACGCAAACCATCGACGAGATCCGCCAGGCACTCGTCGAGTATTTCGACATCCTGCAACAAGACAGCCTCAAGGATATCTTCGATGGCGTGGTCCCCGACAGCGAAGGGAATGCCCGGTTTAAGGAAGGCGACCCCAGGCGCTGCGATTATTAGAGCATTTTCATTTTTCTTTTCGTGGGGGAACCAGTTCCCCCACACCCCCTGCGATGCTTTTGCATCGCTTGTGGGTGAAGGGCGAAATATTATTATTTGTGGCGACATACCTCGCTTTGCAAGCAGAAGAAATGCTGTTTGTCTGTGCAGTCACTTGACATCGGAGTGCCTCCCTGCGGTCACGCTTGTGCATTTTTGTGTTTGACCGCAGCGTTATCCTAAGTATATCGAGCTGGGGGTTCTAACTGCTGTTGATCTCTACTGTGGCTGTTAAATGTGATGAAAAAGAATCAATATTTGACCTATGCTGTCGTCATTTTGACATTATTCTGGGCGGGATGTTCAGGACAATCGAGCATCATTGTCAACGAAACGCCTGAGCAAACGTTGCACGAAAATCCTTCGGCAAATGACGAAAACTCTGAACACAACATACCATGCGCTGTCAGTGTCGAAAATGAGACCACTGACAGCGATACTGCCAAAGCAGCTGTTCAAGAAGTTCAGGTTGACAGTGTGATCACCGATGAAATGATACACTTTTATGCACAGTGGCCAGCCCGCGTCGATGCGCTTTCACGACGATTTGACGAAAATGGACACGTCACGGTTCCGAAAGGGCACGACGATGATCCATGTTTCGATGAAGAAGACGAGTGTTTGCCAGTGCATGGCTGTCCGCAAAACACATATTGGGGGAAACCAGATTGCAATAATTTCCGCACGCTCTCTACTTGTGTCAACAATATCCCGCATGATATCCGATGCGCTGACGATGAATTTTGTTACAATGGCATGTGTCAGCCGAAGCAATTTTCCTGTGATGAAAATGCCAAACCGCAGTGCATTGATTTCGAAAGATCGCTCAGCTGCGAGGATGGCTATTGGATGCTGAAATACTGCCACAGGAAATGGGGGGAGATCTGTCATGAGGGAGAATGCGTTGATGAAAAGACAGTGTATGAAATGTGTATTGAATTTGAAGCCTACTGCGATGGTGCTGCCGTTGTAAGTTGTGAAAACCGCCATGTGACGCGAACGCCGTGTTCTGAAGGACAGCATTGTCTGGATGGCAAATGTTTAGAGAAGGTGGCTGTCGGGGGCGAGTGTTCTTCAGATGCATATATTCCCCGGTGTTTGCAGGAGCGTTCGACGCTATTGTGTGTTGATGGCGTTGTGACGGAGATTCCCTGCGGTGATCGCGTTTGTTCTCGCGGCCGGTGCGAAGAACCGTGTCATAAAGACACCTATTCGCCGCGATGCCGTGGGGATTTATCGATCAGTCAGTGTGTCAACGGTGTTGTTAAAGTCGTTCATTGTGGTCATCGACGGCATTGCGCAGATAATACTTACTGTCGAGAAAATCATCCCAAATACCAATGCGCAGACGAATGTATTGTCGATTCCTATACATTAGGCGATGCATGCGATATCGATGAATTTGAGCCGTTTTGCGGTTATATGAACGATGTATTGGCGTGTACGGGTGAGGGCGAAGTATTTCAATCCATCTGCAAGCCATCCGAGTTTTGTTTGAAAGGGAAATGTGTCCAATGCGATCCAGGCAAGTATGCACCGAATTGCATAGACAGCGAATTTGTCACATGTTCAGATGCCGGAATGATTGTGACGATAAAATGCGCCGATAATGAAACATGTCAGGATGGCAAATGTACTTTGTCGGTAGTTGCTGCTGTGGATGTGAATAGTGCGGCTGACGTGAAATCTTCATGTGAAGCCGTGATGTGCGCGAAATCTGAAAAATGCCAAAATGGAAAATGTATCGGCAAAGAGTGTGACCCCGCAAAGTATGGAACGCAATGCAAAAGAGATGCTGTGACGCCGATGGTTTGCATTGACGGTTATATTCGGGAATTACCGGCATGCGGAGGCGACAAACCGGCTTGTGTCAATGGAATATGCGTTGCGTGCAATATGCAGACGTATGACCTCGCTTGTGCGGATAATCAAACGGTGCAATCATGTGTCAACGATCAAATCGTGACGACGGCGTGCAGCAGATCAGAAAAATGTATCCCAAAGAAGGGATGCATCAGTAAGTGTGGCGAATCCTATGAGGACAGGTGTTTTGGTGATGATACCATCACGTTTTGTGACGAGATGGGCGTCATCAGAGAAACACGCTGTAGAACTGATGCGTGCAGAAATGCAGAATGCGTTAATCTTGGGCACGGTACATGCTGGACTTATGGCGGAGGGTGTCATGTGCATGGCTCTAAACACTATGTATTGACCTGTAAAGATGATGGGGAAATCCTTGATCCAGATGATCCAGACTGGTACATGCCTGAACCGATATATGGTGAAATGTTATGTACAGGTGGCGAGTTTTGCTCAGAAGAGGCTTATTACCCCGGCTGTCGTTCGCCATGCAGTGTTCCCGGCGAGATCACTTGTGAGGGGAAATGCGTGAGCATAAAAGCGGTGGATGGTTCCATGAGGCTTGGCTATGATTATGAATGGTGCGACGAGAACGGATGTCTGGAGTGCTATCAAAATGCTTTTGGACACAGCGTCATGCGCTATATTCCTGAATTTATTGGCAGTCAAAGAGCCGAATCATTCAATAAGTCGAAAGCTACGTGCAGTTCTTCGAATGTCGCTACATCCTATTCACGTATTGCTCGTTCAGGATACCTGCAAACAGAGATGGATTGTTCAAAGCTCGCGATTTCATCCCCATGTGTTACCTATACGGATGCTTCCGAAAAGCTAAAGGTCGCCAAATGCAAAACAGCGCTCGACGTTGTCATTGACGGCAAAACTACCCCTGTTTCCACGCTTGGCACTTGCAGCAAAGATAACAAACAGCTTCATGTACTCTATTGGGAAACCGCCGATAAGACAAACCATCGTTCGACGACGTGCGACAACGCATGCGTGACGGCAAAAAGCAATGGTATTCAATATGCTTATTGCAAATAATACCATTTCGCCTTTCCTCCACAAGCGATACGTAAACCCCTCCGTCGGCTTTGCCGCCACCTCCCCTGAAGGGGAGGCTGTCGCAGGGGGTGAGTGGGGGATAGCGGGGCGTTGCGGGGCCGGCGACTGAGGCCCCGCTCTTGGGGGTAGACGCGTATCGCGCTCGCCTCGCAGTCGCCCAAATGGGCATCTTCGTCGTCAGCGGCGTCGTTGTGGTCGGTCACGTACGGAGAGTACGCTTCCTTCCACGCCTCCTTGCTTCCTAAAATCTGCGCCATTTGGGCGCTGCGCTCTTGGCTAGTGCAATAATGTGCATTGTCGTCGTCAGCGGCGTCGTTGTGGTCGGTCACGTACGAAGTATGCTCCCTTCCACGCCTCCCTGCTTCTGGAATCAGCACCATTTCGACGCCGCGACCCTGCTGTCAGTGATAAGGCGAGTGCGATAGCGGCGCAGGGGGCGTTGCCCCCTCCACTTATTCGGCCTGCGCTTCGTTTTCTGCAGCGGGTTGTGCCAGCGTTTCGTTCTGTGCATCGACTGGTGTTTCGTCTTCTGCAGCAGGCTGTTCCTGGGTTTCATCCTCGCCGGGTTCCTGGGCGTCATTTTCATCCTGGAGGATGGGTTGTGCCGGGATGCCGGTGACTTCTGGTGAGCCGTCGTCGATGGCGGGCAGGAGGCCGAGTGAAGGCAGTGCGTCGAGGCGGATGCGTTCTGTTTTCAGGACGATGGTGCTATCGGCTTCGCGATGGCTTGAGGTGACGAAGATGTAGTCTGGTGCTTCGGGATCGCGTCTGATGACGTTTATGCCGCCTGCCCAGTGTTCGTCGAAGATTTGGCGTTCGAGGAGGGACGACCACTGGCCGTCGAGATATTGATACAGGATGTAGGTGGCCCAGGGCGCTTTGGCGGTGTAGTAGATGCCGAGGGTGTCGAAATCGCTGAGCAGCGGGCCTTCATTGAGCAGATGAACCTGGGTGCAGGGTTCGAGGCGAATGCCTCCGAGGGGGCTGGTGTTGATGTGGCAGACATTGGCCAGGATATCCGAGGTTCCTTTGGTTTCGGCTGTTTCGACCCAGGCCCGGTCATAGCGATCTTTTGTGGCGAAGTGACCGTAAATCATTTGTCCATTTTTGCCGCTTCGTCCGATATTGACGACTTTGCCGTTGTCGTTGAGCTGGAAAAGTTCGACAGAGGTGGTGGATTGACAGGCGCTGAGTCCGATCGACAGAGACAGGGCGAGGAGGATGTGGCGTCGCTGCATGGCTTTTGTGAACCTTGGGGGCGTTAGGCTTGGATGCCGGTAAATTGCATGGAGATATCGGCGGCGTGGCTGGAATGTGTCAGTGCGCCGCACGAGACGCAATAAACGTCGATGTGCCGGATTTGTTCAGCGCGTTGAATCGTCATGTTGCCGGAGATTTCGATGAGGGCCCGTTTTTGAATGCGCTGGCATGCTTCGGCCATGGTGTCTGGGGACATATTGTCGAGCATAAGGATGTCGGCGCCTGCCGCGAGTGCTTCGTCGACCTCGTGCAGGTTCGTGACTTCGACCTCGATGCGCAGCGTGTGCGGTGCGAAGTTTCGGGCCAGTTTGACGGCTTTTTCGATGCTGCCTGCGGCGGCAATGTGGTTGTCTTTGATCATGACACCTGCGCCGAGGTTGAAGCGGTGGCTGTGGCCGCCGCCGCATCGCACGGCGTAGTGCTGCAGTTCACGCATGCCGGGGAGGGTTTTGCGCGTGTTGGTGAGGCGGATTTTGTCGCCCAAAATGTCGACGATGGCGCGCGTGTGGGTGGCAACGCCCGACAAGTGCTGGAGGAGATTGAGCGCCGTGCGTTCGGCTTTGAGGAGCACCTGGGTGGCGCCTGAAAATTCTGCCAGGGTGGTACCTTTTGGGACGAAATTGCCGTCTTCGAAGGCAAAACAGATGCTGACTGGGGTAAACGTGCCAAAACAGCGTGCCTGAATTTTATCGACGACGCAGCGAAAGACGTGCTGTCCGCACAGAACCAGGTCGCTTTTGGCAACGAGCCTGCCCTTTGAACATGCTTTGTCGTCAAAGATGGCATCTGTGGTGAAATCGCCTGCACAGAGATCTTCGGCAATGGCCAGGTCGATGAGCTGCTCAGTCATGGGGGAAATGGTCTGCATTTTAGGTTATCCTTTTTTGTGGGGGAACTCGTTCCCCCACACCCCCTGCAATGCTGCGCATTGCCTGTGAGTAGAGGGTGACGTGCATCATTTTTGGCCAAAATTGTCGCATTTTGTGATGGTTTTTCGCCAGCGAATGCAGGTGAATCTGCCCGTTAAGCCCTGCAAGTCTCCCAATCGTATATCATCGTGAATATGTCGCCATAAACAATAAAACTAAGCCACTTCACCCACAAGCGATACGAAGTATCGCAGGGGGTGTGGGGGAGCAATGCTCCCCCGCAAAAAGAAAAAATGCTTTAGCGTCCGGCCAATTTTTGTTTGTAGATGGCCTGGGCCTGGCGAGCGAGCTGAGAAGGGATGTTTTTACTCTTTTGGACGTTTTTGAGGTCATTGGTGCGGAGTTGTCGGAGGAACGCCACGGCTTCGCCCAGCGGGCATTTGGGGTTGTTCACCAACGATACGACGATGGGGTAGTAGCGCACCCAGTCGCGTTTGGCAGCAATGTAGCCAATGACATCATCGGGCATGTTTTTGGAGGCGGCGATTGCTCCCACCTCACCCAGGGTCATTTTGGGGCTTCGGATGACGCTCATATAGACGATGCGGCGGGAGTCCCGAATGAGGATGTTGCGGTCTTCGCGCGAGCCTACGATGGCCAGGCGGACGCGCTGCGGGGCGCTCATCTGTTCGATCGACTGGGAGCGGGAAAGTCTGCGGGCTTCTTCCTCCGGGGTGGCGTCTTCTTCGTCGAGCGGTTTAATGTCGCGAAGATTATCATCGGCCTTTTGGGACTCTTCGAGTCCTTTTTTGTGGGATTCGAGGATGATTTTCTCGAACTCTTCGTCGGAAAGGCCAGGTTTGTCGTCGGCAAAATCGGGCGAATTGACGGCATCTTGCAGTGCTTTGATGGTGGGGAATTCGATATGGTTTTCTTTGGCCAGCGCGAGGAGTTTATCGATGGTGGCCATGCGGGTGTTGGGATTGAGGTAGAGTTTTTCGATGATTTCGGGGGATCTCAGGAGCCGGACGTGATTTTGTGCGATGGTTTCGGCGAGCGTGCGAGTGGCGGCTTCGGCGATATCCATGATGGTAGCATCATGGGTTTTGGGGTTGAGGACGATTTTTTCGAGGACGGTGGCGGAGATGGTGGCAGCGGCGAGCCAGTCCAGGACGGCTTCAGGGAGCGAGGAGGCGGCAAGTTCGGACAGGATGGCTTCGTCGAAGGCGCGGATGGTTTCGGTGAGGGCGGTTTGGATCTCGCCGTCTGTATCGAAGCTGAGCTGGTAGAGTACGAGGATGAGGTCGGCGGGTGGTATGGGGAGGGCAGCCCTGGCAGCCATGAGCCTGAGCTTTTGCGGGGCGTCTGGCAGGAGCGGTTTCCGGTACATCTCGGGGATGAGATCAATGGGGAGGGGAATGCGTTGCAGTGATTCGAGCATGGGGTATCCTCTTGTCTGAAATCCTGTGGACGTAAGCTGCCAAGTGGTTGTATATAGTGCGAATGCCATCGTACGGCAACGCGCAATTGGCAATATTGCGAGAACCCCTGGCTTTGGAGATTCAGCATGGTTTGGGTTCGTTGGATGAGTGTGTTGTTTTTTTTGATTCTTGTGTTGTTTTCGTTGCCCGGTTGTGTGTCGAGTGTCGTTGCGGTAAGGGAATCGGAGTCATTGTTCAGTCTTTATGTGGACGTCGAACCCAAAGAGGCGCGAGTCATCATTGACGATGTGCTGTATGGCACAGCCAGAGGCGCAGTGGAAGTACCGCTTCGTGTGCCGGCGGGAACAAAGCGTGTGACCATTGTCAGCGAGGGGTACTATCCTTTTCGAACGACGCTTGAGTATGTCCAGCCTGGTGAGGTCTATACCCTGAAAACGGTGTTGATTCGGTCGGATTTTTAGCGCATATCTGCGAAGTCGGCGTGAATTTTGCCTATAATTTTTGGTTTCTCATGGCGGGCAGAAAGTCTTTGTGCAGAGAAAGGGACAGGTGTCTGACGTTCGTTGCCCGTATTTGGATGGCGATGGGCACCAGGCGTAATGATATTCTGGAGGTCAAATGAACAGGCGTTGGATGGGGTTCGGTTTGTGCGCGCTTTTATGCGCAGCTTCGGGTTGTGCGAGTTCGACGAAGTCGGCAAATTCCGCCGGCGATTCGCTCAATGTGTCGAAGGTCGTGATGTACCAGAGCGGTGTTGGGTACGTGGAACGTGTGGGTGAGGTGAAGGGTTCGTCTCTGACGCTCAACATTCGCACGGATCAGATCAACGATATCTTAAAATCGCTGACGGTGATCGATCGCTCCAAGGGGCGCCCCGTGTCGATGACACTCCCTGTCGACAGGCAGACACTGGATGCGTTGTCACAGATTCCCGAGCAGATTACCAATGGCGGATTGCTGGCACTGCTTCGTGCGTTTCGCGGGGCAAATGTGACGATCAAGTCCAGGGGAAAAACTGTGACGGGGCGCATCGTTGGCGTCGAGCGGATGACGGTTGCACCCCAGAATCGCGACAGGAGCGCAGAGCCTCGTGAGGACTGGCGCGTGACAGTGCTCGATCGCAACGATGCACTGCATCCCATCGAACTGAGCAAGATAAAATCGGTCAATCTGCACGACAAGAATCTTTCGAGCGGTTTGGCGAAATCTCTCGATATCAGCCTCAACGAAGGCGATTGGAAGAAGGTATCGCTCACGATTCAGCTGGAAGGGGACAGGAACCGCGAAGTGGCGTTGTCTTATATTGTGGCGATGCCGACGTGGAAGCCCGCTTATCGCCTTATTTTATCGGACGACGGGAGGAGCGTCCTGCAGGGGTGGGCAGTGATCACCAATGTGACGGGAAGCGATTGGGACAATATCAGTTTTTCGCTGGTCAGCGGTCAGCCGATGAGTTTTACCTATGATCTGTATACACCGCACTTCCTGATCCGCCCCGATCTGAGCGGTCAGGCCCAGCAGGTGGCTGTGGCGCCGAGAATTCAGACATCTGGGTTTGGCAGTGCAGCGGGAGGGAGCGCGAGGGAAGTTCAGGCTAGGGCGGCGTCGAGACCAGCTGCCCCTGCGGCAATGGCAAAACAGAGCGCCGACATGAGAATGATGGAATCCGCGGTGTACGCCGACGAATACTATGACGCCGACAATTGGGCCTATGCGGAGTCGGAAATGGCGGCGCCGATGATGGACTCCAGGAGAGCATCTATCAGCGATGCCGAATTGCTTGGGAGCTTCGAATCGATGGCAACGGCGAACCAGGTCGGGTCTTTCGACGAGTATCGCCTTGCATCTGGCCTCACGGTGCCCGATGGGTCGACGTCTCTGGTCAACCTCATTCATTATGAATTGCCTGCGGTGGAAGCACGGCTCTTTGACCGAACAGGGTCACTGGAGACGCAGTCCTATCAGACGGTTCAGCTTCAGAACAGCTCAGGTGTTTCTCTTGAGCCGGGGCCGATTACCATTTATCGCGGCAGTACCTTTGTGGGTGAGGGCTATTTGTCCCGAACGGCGGCAGGGGCAACCGCTTATGTGACTTTTGCCAACGAGTCGCGCGTCAGCGTGCGCCGGGATGCCAGTTCGTTTGATGAGAATTACAGAGTTGTCCGCGTCAACGGCGGTCGGATGACGTATGCCTTTGAGCAGGTTTCGCGCCACAATTTCGATGTTACCAACAACACCAACACCCCGGCGACGGTCCTGGTCAGAGTGCCGCGAAGCGGCAGCATGCCTGTGGAATTGCCCGAATCGGTTGTGATTGGTGAATCCGAATATACCCTCCCCATTGCTGTTGATGCGAATGCGACAACCTCGAAAAGCTTCGATTTCAGGGTGCGGCGTGAGTCGACGGTGTCGATGCGAAGTGACGGCGCTGTTGAAGCGCTGGAGCGAGGCCTGAAGGAGAACACGATTCCTGCCGGTAACGTCGAACACGTGCGCCGTTTCGTTGAGCTGTATCGGGCGAACGCCACTGTGACCGAGGAGCTTAAGCTCAACAATGCCCTTAAGAAGGATCTTGATGCGGATCAGCGCAACATTTCCCAGTCTCTGGCCGACATCAAGTCGATCAACACCAGCAGTGCAGCGAAGCTTCGCGAGCAGCTCATTGACCGTCAGCGTGCCAACGAAAGGAAACTTGTCGATTTGACGGGCAAGCTCGCCGAACTTCAGGTGCGGCAATCCGAGATTACCGTAGAGCTCCGAACGCTTGAGCGCGAGATTAGGTTCGATATCCAATAGGTCATTCCATTTTTGGGAGGTCAGGCATGAACAGAACTTGGACAAAGTTGGGGTTATGTGTGCTTTTATGCGCAGCGCCGGGTTGCACGTCTTCGCCGAAGAAGTCGACAGATTCGGGCGACTCGCTTGATGTTTCGAAGGTCGTGATGTACCAGAGCGGCGTGGGGTACGTTGAGCGCGTGGGGAAGATAAAAGGATCTACCCTGACGCTCAACATTCGCACAGATCAGATCAACGATATCTTAAAATCGCTGACAGTGATCGATCGCTCCAAGGGGCGCCCCGTATCCATGACGCTCCCCGTCGACAGGGATACCCTTTATGCCCTGTCCCAGATCCCCGAGCAGATCACCAATGGCGGGTTGCTCGCCCTGCTCCGCGCATTCCGCGGAGCGCATGTCACGATTAGGACCAGCAAAAAGACCGTGGCAGGGCGTGTGGTCGGCGTCGAGCGGATCACAGCTGCACCACAGCCCCGCGACATGGGCGGTGAGGTCAAAATTGACTGGCGCGTGACGGTGATCGATCGCGACGACACGCTGCATGCCCTCGACCTGAGCGAGATAAAGTCGGTCGAGCTGCATGACAAAAATCTTTCGAACGGTTTGGCGAAATCTCTCGATATCAGTCTCAACGAGGGCGATTGGAAACAAGTCGCACTCACGATTCAGCTGGAGGGGGATCGAAACCGAGAAGTGGCATTGTCCTATATCGTGGCGATGCCGACGTGGAAACCCGCCTATCGCCTCATTTTGTCGGACGATGGCAAGAGCGTCCTGCAGGGGTGGGCAGTGATTACCAATGTCACAGGGAGCGATTGGGACAATATCGATTTTTCGTTGGTCAGCGGCCAGCCGATGAGCTTTACCTACGACCTGTATACGCCACACTTTTTGACTCGCCCCGACCTGAGCTACCAGGCGCAGCAGGTGGCCCTGGCGCCAAGGATTCAGTCTTCCGGGTTCCAGGCTGCACCGCCTCCGTCTCCAGCCCCAGAGCCTGAATTTGCGCGTTCCAGAATGGAAGAGAGGCAGGCAGCGCCTATGGCGGCTGGTAGAGCTTCGGCGAAAATGAAGATGGATTTTGCCTATGATGTCGATGAAGAATGGCTAGCTGAGGACTCCGAAGAATTAGATTGGGTTAGCTTTGGTTCGGTTGCGGACTATGGGGGGAACGCCTCTGCCAAAGAAAAAAGAGCGGCAAACATCAGCGATACCGAGCTGCTTGAGAGCTTCGAGTCGATGGCGATGACGAATCAAGTCGGGTCTTTTCACGAATATCGTCTTGCGGCTGGCCTGACGGTGCCCGATGGCGCAACGTCTCTGGTCAACCTCATTCATTATGAGCTGCCCGCGGTCGAAGCGCGGCTCTTTGATCGAATGGGCACACTTGAGACGCAATCCTACCAGACGGTGCAGCTTCAGAACAACTCGGGCGTCAGCCTCGAACCGGGTCCAATCACCATCTACCGCGGCAGTACCTTTGTGGGCGAGGGGTATCTGTCCCAAACGGCGGCGGGGGCAACGGCCTATGTGACCTTTGCCAATGAGACGCGCGTCAGCGTGAAGCGCGATGCCAGCACGTTTAACGAAAACTCGCGGCTCGTCCGCGTCAGCAGCGGTTCGGTCACCTATGCCTATGATCAGATCTGGCGCTACAGCTTTGATGTCACCAACAATATCAATACGCCGGCGACGGCTCTGGTCAAGGTACTTCGAAGCGTCGGCGAGCCCGCAAAACTGCCCGACCTGGCAGTGACCACCGACACCTACTACACGATTCCCATTGCAGTCGATGCCAATGGCACAGCCGCAGCGAGTTTCGATTTTAAAACGCGGCGCGAGTCGACAGTGTCGATGCGCAGCGACAGCGCCGTGGAGGCGCTCGAACGAGGCCTGAAGGAGAACAAGATTCCTGCCGATAGTATCGAAAACGTGCGCCGCTTCGCCGAGCTGTACCGGACGAACGTCACTGTGTCCGAGGCGCTCAGGCTCAACACGACCCAAAAACGCGAACTTGATGCGGATCAGCGCAACATCGCGCAGTCCCTGAACGACATCAAGTCGATCAAAAGCAGCAGCGCCGACAAGCTTCGCGAACAGCTTATCGCGCGTCAGCGCGCCAATGAGAAAAAACTCGTCGATCTGACAGGCAAAATCGCCGAACTTCAAGTTCAGCAATCCGAAGTTGGCATAGAACTCCGAACGCTCGAACGCGAGATTCGGTTCGATATCCAATAACTGGAACTTTCTTCCACTTTTTTTGGACGCCCGCTATTGCTCGCCCGGGCGAGCAATACGCGGTGCGGGCGCGGCTATCTGCCAGGCAGATACGCCGCGCCTTTTATTTTGGGGTAAGCATCATACACCTCCATTCTCAATGTTCCTCACCTTGGATATAACTTCAGACACACTCGCCATTTTTACAAACATCGCACTCCGTCACATAATCCCAATCTCCGCCATTGCATTTCATCAAACTTCTGCCAAAGCATTGCCAAACGTCATGGGTGCATCTCTCTACACATGCTCCTTTTTCACAGACCCAGTCATCTTTGCAAGTTTCATCTATCAGAATCTCAATGCCCTCGGGAGAACAAACAGTAACAAGACTGTACGAACGACACCCCTTTTCGCCAGGTGTACATGCCCCTAGGCACGTTGTGTTTTCACATCTACCGGCACATGTCTGCAATGTCGACCACCAGCCGTCTTTTCCACAGCTGAGCCAGCTGAAATCAGGACCATTGTTACATAACTTCTCCTCACCAGGGGCACACTCTCTAATGCACCCACCTTTTTCGCACCCATGAGAGCAGGTAGTAAACAACTCCCAAGTTCCAGCGGCGTTGCATCGTTGCAATCTCTCTCCTGAGCACTGTGTCGTGTCGGGAGCACAGTCTGTACACGCGTTATTTTGGCAAATGTCCTTACACACTTCAAGCGTATCCCACTTACCGCTGGCGCTGCATTGCTGCAAAGTATTTCCCGAGCACTGCTTTGTGCCTGGGGTGCACCCTGTCGAAACACAAACGTCATCCTGACACAGGTACAGGTCAGGGCATGACTCAGCAAACACCCATTCACCGCTGGCATTGCACTGTTGCACTGTATTCCCAGAGCACTGCTTTGCGCCTGGGGTACACGCCCCTGTCGAGACACAGGCGTTGTTCTGACACAGATCAGGGCATGACTCGGCAAACACCCACTCGCCGCTGGCATTGCATTGCTGCAAAGTA
>Ga0209737_10000817_pt1 | contig 23985 bp, 18 predicted proteins | sample TergutCu122P3_FD_187284 | JGI IMG/M metagenome (GOLD analysis project Ga0209737, IMG submission 187284) | Cubitermes ugandensis P3 segment gut microbial communities from Kakamega Forest, Kenya - Cu122 P3 (SPAdes) (version 2) | ecosystem: Host-associated > Arthropoda: Insects > Digestive system... | reverse complement strand
TCGTCAGCGGCGTCGTTGTGGTCGGTCACGTACGAAGTACGCTCCCTTCCACGCCTCCTTGCTTCCTGGAATCTGCACCATTTCGACGCCGCGACCCTGCCGTCAGTGATAAGGCGAGTGCGATAGCGGCGCAGGGGGCGCTGCCCCCTCACAGGGCTTAAGGATTTATTTGGATTTATCTCCTTTATTTCGGGGTTTCGATCATATAGAAATAGACGGGGTGATGGTGCCCATGCTGGCGCCCATCTCCCTCCTCACTTCATCTATCAAGCGGAGGCGGCGATGAAACACATCACACTTCTCACTTTGGCGCTTTTGGCGTCGCTCCTTTTGGGTTGCGCTACCGACGATGGTGCGAAGAGGACGTCCACGTCCATTGATTATTGGGAAAAAAATAAGGGCGATTGTGCTGAAGTCCTGAAATCGCCGCACGCCTATGGCCTGACGAGGCTTTCGCACTGCACCAAGATGTGGGAGATGTATCGGCATGTCGACCAGATTCCCCTCAAGGAACGCTCCATGTATGCCGTCGCCTTCAGTGAGGTGAGCCATAAGTCGCCCGATCCTTATGATCGTGCGGTTGCCGATGCGGCGCTTTCGCGAATTTGCATCCCCCGCCATCCCCTTGGCAACAATGGTCAGGTTCGCGAGGAGATCCCCGATAACATGGTCTGCACATCGGTAAGCGACACAACCATTGGCGGGCAGGCCGTTGCGTCTTCGAATCCGTTTGAGCGCATCAAAAATACCGTTCAGGTTCAATCGGTTCCTGACAGGAAGATGGCCGAGGCTTCCAATCTCCATAAGCGTGCCACGGCGGAGCGCAAGAAAAAAGCGTTTGGCGCCGCTATCCGACTCTACAACGAAGCCCTGGATGCCAATCCCTTTTATGTGGCAGCAAAGTATGACCTGGCCGGTGCTCAGGCAATTTCGGGTGACGAGCGAGGTGCGCTCAGAAGCCTTGAGGAGCTCTACACCTGGAATGATCCTGTGGCCGATCAGCAGCTGATCAGAGCCCGAAGCGACAACGATTTTGAATCCCTGCGGGACAACCCCAACTTCAAGCTCCTGACCGGCTATGTCCGAATTGCGCTTGTCAATGGCGCCGGAACCATTGGCGAATCCACCGTTGCTGCGATGAGAAACAGGCTCGAATCCAGGAACTTTGCTGTTGCCGAAATTGGCAAGAGCAATCGCCCCGAGCTGGTGCCGCAAATCTGGTACCGGGAAGGCTTCGAAGACTATGCCTACAGAATCCGGGATGCGCTGGGCCAGTCGAGAATGAACGTTGCGCTCATGCGAAATGCCGACACGCTTAATGATATTCTCGTGGTCTGGGGTCAGCCCGAGGCTGCGCAGCTGGGTGCGGGCCAAAGTGCACCTGTTGTCCAGGGCAAGCGAGCCCAGGGCAGTGACAACAAGCTCGACGATCTTGTCAAACAAGTCGATGACACCAAAGGTTCCGTCGACAGCGCACGCGATACCGGCAAAAAACTTACCCCATAGTGCACGCCTTCCCCTGGTGCCTGAGCACCAGGGGAAAGTCACCCGCACGCCATGCGATCAAGCCCGGGCTTTTGCCGAACGGGCTATTTCTGTGTGTGCGGTTTTCCACCCGTTACCCTAAACAAGAGGTCTCTTTCATGCGATACTTTTTCCTCCCTTCCCTGGTGCTGACATTTTTCCTCCTTGCCTGTTCGCCCACCGAAAAACCGGCGCCAACCGTCACGGATGCTGCACAGCAAAAAGACAGTGCGGCTGCGCAAAACGCCAGCGCACCAAAGGCCGACGCAGACACCACGGCCAAGCTCCTTAAACCTTCAGATCTTAACGAAACGGCGCCGGATAGCTTCGTTGTCAAAATGGCAACCACCAAAGGCGACATACGCATCGAAATCACACGTGACTGGTCTCCGTTTGGCGCTGACAGGTTTTATAACCTCGTCAGGAACGGTTTCTTCTCTGACATCGCCCTCTTCCGTATGGTCAAGGGATTTGTCGTGCAATTCGGCATTCATGGCAAACCCATCCTCAGCGAAGTCTGGCGAGAGGCCACCATCCAGGACGACCCCGTCAAGATGTCCAACAAGCGAGGCACGCTTACATTTGCCACGGGAGGCCCCAATACCAGAACCACGCAGCTCTTCATCAACCTTGCCGACAATGAAAGGCTTGATGGAATGGGGTTTTCCCCCATCGGGAAGATTATAGAGGGCATGGAAATCTTAGATGCACTCAATTTCGAGTATGCCGAATCTCCCCATCAGGGCAGAATTCAAAGCCAGGGCAATGCCTATCTGAAACAGTCTTTCCCACGGCTGGACTATATCGAGTCCATCACCATCGAATGAGGCAGATGGCAAAAAAGCGCTGTGAATATCCGTGCAGCGGCAATGGATGACGTGTTCTGACCATTGCCATGCCGGCATGCGGCGATCAGGATGATTCGGTTGCAGGACATCTGGGCTGCTTCGGGGCATCGCCATGTTTTGATGAAAACAAACGCCAGGCACAACCGCTGAACAAGGAATTCTCTTGCCAAAACGCTGAAATGCATTAAACCCGCGCCCGACTGCTGCGGCACAGGGAGGGATATGCCACAAGCAGCCGGAAACTCTGAACCCCAGGAATTGTCATGATTTTAAACACAAAGGCAGATGACTGCCCGGTGCTTGATATCTTTGCACAAGCGGATCTTCCGACGCAATTCGGGACATTCCGCATCGTTGCTTTTGCGGCGGGCGACAAACGTATTGATGATATCGCTCTGGTTCGCGGTGATGTCGTCGGCAAGGAGATGGTTCCCATGCGCCTGCATTCAGAATGCCTGACAGGCGACGTCTTTCACTCGCTTCGGTGTGACTGCAGGCAGCAGCTCGAACTGGCGCAATGCCATTTCGCCACCCTGCCCCACGCCATCCTTTTATATATGCGCCAAGAGGGGCGCGGCATTGGCCTGGCCAATAAAATCGCCGCTTACCATCTTCAGGATGAGGGTTGCGACACGGTCGAGGCCAACATCCAGCTGGGTTTCGCCGATGACATGCGCGCCTACGGCCTTGCAGCTGCCATGCTCAAGGCACTTGGCGTAGCTTCCGTCGACCTGTACACGAACAACCTGCGAAAGCTCGAAGGGCTTACGCAATGCGGCATCCGCATCGTTGCCCGCGAACCCATCATCATCACGCCCAATGCCCACAATGCTCGCTATCTCCAAACCAAGCAGCAGCGGTCAGGTCACCTGCTCAATCTGGAGGGCAACATTTAACATGGCCATGACTATCGCAGATTTGAAGCGCATGAAGACACAGGGTGAGAGGATCTCAATGCTCACTGCTTATGATGCCACATTTGCACGCCTGGTGGAGGCAGCCGGGATAGAGGTTATCCTGATTGGCGACAGCCTCGGAAACGTCATGCAGGGCCGAAGCACCACTGTTCCCGTGACCGTCGAGGATATCATTTATCACAGCCGGTGCGTCATGCGTGCCTGCCAGCGCCCCTTTGTCGTGGCCGACCTTCCCTTTGGAAGCTACCAGGCCAGCCTCGAAGACGGACTTCGGGCGGCGTTTCGGCTCATGAAAGAGGGTGGCGTACACGGGGTCAAGCTCGAAGGCGGTGAGCGCTGTGTGCCGCTCACACAGGCCCTGACGCAGGCTGGCGTGCCCGTCATGGGGCATCTTGGCCTGACACCACAATCCGTTCACCAGCTCTCAGGCTACCGCGTCCAGGGCAAGGAGGCACAAGCCGCCGAAGCCCTGCTGCAAGATGCTCAGTCCCTCCAGGAAGCGGGCGCCTTCAGCATCGTTCTGGAATGCGTTCCGAGACAACTGGCTGCGCGTGTCACCCAGGCCCTGCACATCCCCACCATCGGCATCGGCGCCGGCCCCGATTGCGATGGCCAGGTTCTGGTTCTGCAGGATTGCCTCGGAATGGGTCTCGAAAAACCCGCCAAATTCGTACGCCCCTTCGCCATGCTCGGAGAAACCGCCATCGAAGCATTCAAAGCCTATGCGCACGAGGTCAGGTCAGGCACTTACCCAAACGACGGCGAAAGCTATCATTAGAACGTCAGAACGTTTTTAATTTAAGTCACTTGTGCCCCCCGCCACGAAGCAACAAACATAAGCAGATTGCTTCTTCCCTGCTCACAATGCAAGGGATGTGGCCACAAACAATGCACTTTGTCACTTCACCCACAAGCGATACGAAGTATCGCAGGGGGTGTGGGGGAACAAGTTCCCCCACGTAAAAATCTGGGAGAAACAACTTTGGAAACCATTACGATTATTCGCGAAGCCGAAACACTGTCGCGCTGGTCACAAATACATCAGCGCGCTGCAAAATCTGTCGCCGTTGTCCCCACCATGGGCTACCTGCACGAAGGGCACCTCTCTCTGATCCGTGCCGCCCGCGCCCAATGCGACGCCGTCATCGTCACCGACTTCGTCAATCCCACCCAGTTCGGCCCAAACGAAGACTATGCCGCCTACCCGCGGGATGAGGCCATGGACATTGCCCTGTGTCAGGCAGCCGGCGCAGATGTCGTCTTCATTCCCGATGTCCACACCCTCTATCCCAACGGTCAGGATGCTGCCTGGGTCGATGTCAAAGACCTGGGTGACCACCTCTGCGGCGCCTCTCGCCCGGGGCACTTCCGAGGCGTCGCCACCGTCGTCATGAAACTCCTGTGCATCAGCCGCGCCGACTTCGCCTTCTTCGGACAAAAAGACTACCAGCAGCTCCGGGTCGTACAGCACATGGTCCACGATTTCGGACTCCCTTGCCAAATCATCGGCTGCCCCATCGTCCGCGAACCCGACGGACTCGCCATGAGCTCCAGAAACGTCCGCCTCAGCCAGGAAGAACGCCCCAGTGCCATTGCCCTCTCCCAAGGACTCGCGGCAGCACACCAGGCCTTCCTCAACGGAGAGCGCGACGCCCGCCAGCTCACCGACACCGCCGCCTCACTCATCCTGCCAAAACCACACGCGCAAATTGAATATATCGCTGTGGCCGATCCAGAAACCCTCGAAATTTTCCACCACCAGATACCAAATCGTGCCATCATGCTCCTTGCCGTCCGCGTCGGAAACGTCCGGCTGATCGATAACATGCTCCTGGAATGATCAACTGCATGAAAAAAAATGCCAAAAAATCGCGCCAGCGCCCCGCGAAACATCCTCCCAGAACCCCTGCCGAGGCTGCGGCACACCCGCCTCTCGAAAACTCGCCCCCTTCCACACCCACTGGCATAGTGGCCATGGTGGGGCGCATCGACGGCGTGCGCTTTCAGAAATACATCCTCCCGGCCATGCAGCACTTCGATCAGCATCGCAAAGACGATCTCCTGCGACAACTCGTCGAGAACGTCGCCATGGCAATTGCCATGCACGATGCCTACGCCGACTTCCGAAAAATCGACGACATTTCCCAACGCTATCTCTACTATCTGGAAAGTTTCCAAAGCGCACCACCCAACACCACCGAAGCACTCGAATTGGGCGTCCTGCGCGATTACTGGCGAAGTCAGGTCTTTATGACCTTTATCCGCGATGCCGGCGCCATCTTCGCCCTGCTTGATGACCTTCCCACAAACCCTGCATCCGCATGCCTCATCGACCACGATGCCCTGTTAACCGGCCTCTGCGATGTCGTCACATGCCGGGTTGGCGGCCATACCGGCCAGACATCCCTCCAAAACCCACCCACACACCCAATACTCGATTTCGTCCTTGGCACCAGCACGCCCTGGATCGGCTTCCTCCCGGAACACCTCTTCGGCCTGCTTCACGCCACCCCCGAAACCACCCCGCCCATCGCCCACGAATTCGCCCTTGCCATGCCCGAACACGTCGCCGCCATGCGCGACGGCCTGCGCCTTTGTATCGAAGAATCCCTCCTCATCGATCTCATCCTGGCCCAGCATCCCAAACTCCACGCCGAAATCCGCCAGGCCTTCGACGACGACGAACGCCTCCCAACACCACTCCTCACACAACTCAAACATCGCGTGCGCTTCGACCGCGTCTACCAAACCGCCTTCGACGCCATCCTCACCGCCCAGCCTGTCCAAAAACCTCTCCACCGCGCCTCGCGCCTGTCAATCCCTGCGCTGAACGCCGTCGGGGCACTCTACGCCCAGCTCAACGACGCCGCCAGCCAACATCATGCCGTTTATATCTTTCACTATTGGGAAACTGCCCAGACCCAGGCGTCCCTGGCCCCTGTCGAAATGCACACACTTTAGGCTTCCATGCGGCACGGCTATCGGCGTATCCGCCGATACGCCGCTGCCCGCCGGCTATTGCGCCACGGCGCAATACGCCGGCGTTTTTATATGGGCGAAAAGCAGCGCTTGGCTTACGTCTGGTCATTTTTATGAGATTCCCGGGCAGCTGACTGGCTATCATCAGGAGGTGGCAATGCACTGGCAAAGCGAGCAACCTCTATCACAATGATTGAGAAGATTATTGGCAAAAACAGGGTGAAAAAACCCAAATAGGGGGCAACATATTTAATGGCAATGCTGGCAATAAAGACTGCACCAATTAATCCGAAAAACAAAACACCGAATCCAGCCCTTAACCCAAGCACTTTTCCTGCAACGAAGACTCCGCAGTGTGCAGCAGCAGCAAAAATCAGTACGAAAACGTCTAACGAACGATGGAAAACGTAGTAAATAAAGACAACCACTATACCCCCTGCCATGAAACCAAAGACCACTGCCCAAAATACCGCAAAGAACAGACGGAATCCCCAATCTGCAGACTCTTGTTCTTTGGATTCTTGCGTGTTCACACGCTTTTGCTCAGCTGATTCATTCATATTCAGCACCACCCACAAACACTAGGACAACGATCTAATGTATATAATAGAGGAAACAGCAACAACTTATTACAACAAAAAACAGGGACGGCTCTCTGAGCCGTCCCTAAAACATATGGCGGTTTCGAAAAAACCGCCAGAGCCGTTCATCAGCCGCCAATTGCACGGCAGCTACAGCATATTAGAAATGAATTCGAACGTGGGCAGATGGTGCCACCGTGTGAATGACTTCATCTCTGACGAATATGGGTGCATACATGATATCAGCTCCGAGGCTGAGCACATCATTAAGGCGACAGGAAAAACCCGCCTGAACCTTCATGCTAAACACAGAACTCATCTGATTGCTGAAAAGACCGAGTCCAAATTTGCCCCAAACTGACACACCACCAAGGTCATAATCAAACAGGGCACTGACATGATACCCGATGATACCCGCCGAGACTTCTATTTTGTCATCATCATTCTTTTCCATCGAAAAGGCAGGGGATACATCAAGTGCGATGCCGATCCAATCCCAGCGATAGCCAAGGCTGAGATGAAACGCCATGCCATGCAGCTTGGTTGTTTCGTCTGCCCCTTCATATTTGTGAAACATTCCAACATATCCCACGCCAGCCGATATCTCGAAGCCTCCATCGGAGGAGCCTGACTCCTGGCTCATGGCACTCTTCAATGGGACACAAAGAAACAGCAGCGCAGTTAAAACAACTCCAAAAACTTTCACACCCATACCATGCTTCAATGACATTTTTTGCCTCCTCCGGGAAACGTATTGATGAACACCTGCACCTCGACGCTAACGCTTAAGCGTTAAAGCTTAAACACTCATGCCGAAGTATGCATGCACGTAACGGGAAACATTTTAGTTTATTCGCAAGGAACAAACAAAATTTCGAGGCACTTCACAATGGCAGGACGCAACATCAAAAGTCAGGCTTTTGCCAGGAGATTTTCAAAACCAACGACCTCATTCCTGAATGGACGATGCGAATCTCCTCCCGGCAAACGACTCGGGGACATTTTAAACTACTTGCAGCTCCCTTCCGGCCAAACAATCACTCCACCTGTATTGGCGCAAGGATCGTTCCATCCTGGCGGCCAGATGATTTTGCCCGCAGTGTTGATCCAGCCATCACGGTATTCCGCGGAGCATGTATCGGACTCTTCGCAGTCTGGAATGCCAAAGGTAAACATATCGTGAGAGGACAACCGCGGCTGCCGGCTTGCGAGTGCAAGATCGTCGTTAAAGGCTATCGCATAGGGGAGCACGACCCGGCCCTGATTGTCGACAAGAAACACACGCATTTGGTCGTTCTTCCAGGTGCCGGCAGGCCCTGTGAGGATACCTTTGGGGGTACCCAAAACCCAACCCCGGCCACTCTCAAAGGGTTCGCATTCGCGCGCATAACTGACATCGCCATCCCTGTCGACGAAGAGGAAGAGTTTATCGTCATTGAAAGATTCCATCCAGCAATCGCTCAGGACCAGGCCTTTCTTGTCGATGAGTTTCCATCCGCTGCTATCCGGCAAAACGACACCAGCCAGACCGCCATAGAATTTGCTGGCATCCTCAAAACCCGGCGCAATCACTTCGCGCCCGGCAGCATCAATATAGCCAAACAGCTCATTGCGCGCGATACGACCGCGTCCCTCAGTATGCCTGCCAGCAACATCGTAGTCGAAGCGGCTGACAATTTGTCCCTGCATGTTGATATAAGCCATTGCCCCAAGATCGGCTTCGATGAGTGCGTCAATGCAGGCATCTTCGTCTCTTTCTTCCTGCGAGTTCTCCGGTTTGCAGGCTTCTAAAACATTCTTGTGTTGTGCAAAGAGTGTCTTGCATGTTGCCAGAATATTTTCGTTTTGTGTTTTGGGTTGCCCGCCGGCATTGCAAAGTGCGACGGTTTCCTGGAATCTTTCCGCGAGCATCCTGACGGGCGCGATACCATCTGTGAAGCTGAAGATGGCATCGAAGAATGGCGAGACTTCGTTTCCGTTCTCATCAAGCAGGGTAGACATATCGTTTCGTTTTACGATGGCGCGGCCAGTACCGAAATCTGTGCCATCCTCATAATCAATGCGGCTGATGACCTGCCCCGTCCTGTTGATATAGACTGCACCATCAGATGCCACAGCATCCTCATAATCGTCGTCGAAGTCAAAGTGGCTGTCTGCCATAAGATCCCTGCACGATGCCCAGACATTTTCATTTTGAAGCACGGGCGGTGCACCACCCGGTCCACAAAGCGCTTTTGCATGCTGCGGCGTGAGCTTTACGCGAGCAACGCCGTTAAAAAAGCTATAGGCCTGATCGAATTGCGCCGAAATGATCATTTCTCCGCCAAGGCTCATGTAGCCCATGAGGCCTTCGCGATTGAGAGTCATGTTGCCGCTTTCGTCAGATATCCTTTCGGGCATAACGCGAAAGATATCTGATTCAAGGCCGATCTGCGCTGCTATCAACTCGATCTGATTCACTTTCTTTCCCGTTGGGAGTGAAAAAATTTCTGTAAAGGGTCTCTCTGTTTTAGCACTTCGGCCCTGCGCTATCACAAAGGGGCCGCCGTTTGCATCAATGCTCTGTGATGTATGAATCTCAATATCGTCATAGAGGGGCTTAATGAGCTGTTTGCCATCTATCGTCGAAACGCCTTTTTGTTTGCCCACCACCTCAATCAGATAAACTGCCCCGGCGCCTGAGACAAAAACCTCTTCGATATCGCGATCGCTCAGCTCAAGCACCATTCTGCCATCGCTGTCGATGATACCAGACAGTTTGTGTTTGCCCCCGTCGACCCATTGATGAACGGGAATGTAGGATTTATTGCCTGATGTCACTGCGACGGGTGCAGACACCGTGCTCTTTTTTGAGCAGGAAACACACGTTACGCCCAACGCAGCAATGGCAAGTACCGCCACAGCCAAACACCTGTGTTTATGCATACAAAACAACTCCATGCCATGAAAGACAGCCAAAATGAGCATTCAAAGAGATCAGGATAAGCAGAAGCACCATTGTTCGGATCAAAGGGCAGCTTTTGCGTCCAGTCTTCGCCATTGAACATAATTTACCATAAAAAGCAGGCACAAAGCACAATTTTATCGCGATGGCTTCAAAACTTAAGGCGGCATCGACAGTATGCTCAGGGCTATGGAAACTGAGCTTCTGCCTGTGTGCGTCAGGTTGAAAACCAAAGACAGGCAGCGCTATGCCTGCTCATTTTCCGACCCCCCTGTTAGAGCCAGACGGCGACGATGTGACATCTCCGTTACCAGGAGCGTTGAAACAGCAGGCAGCACCAGGGACACCCAGATGGCTGCGGTTTCATTTGATCCGAGAAAACATAAGTATGCCGCCAGGCACCCGAGCAGGACACCAACGGTGATACCAATAAAAGCCGACTTTCGGCTGGCTTTCGAATCTGTCATCGCTCCGCCTGCAACAGCCCCAAACCCCGCACCCGCTATCTGGGCAACGGTCGCAATCACCACTGAAAACTGAGATGGAATCGCAGCGCCATGAAAAATTATCTCCCCAAACGCAGTGCCAAGGACCAGTCCAAGCACACCCGCCATGGTGCCAAACAAAGCAGAAAGGAAGAATACTGTTAAGGGGCGAACCATAACATCTCCTGTTCGCGCCTCGCTCACCCGCATGATTGAGAAAAACGCCGTTCAACACTTCTCCCGCATGGCGAGCCTCAGAACCGCAGAAAGGACGACTTGAGATAATACACCCGAACCATGTACCAGCACCGGCGAATTGAAGCCAGCCGAAAATAACAATGCGGTGGCGTATTTGGCCCCCTGGCCAAATAGCCGCCGCCGCAGCCCGTATTCGGCCGACCGGCCGAATAGGGCGCGCCAACAAAAGCGAAAAAATGAGCGATTTGGCGGAACCATCATCATGGCATCGTTTTTGCCGCGTTCCCTCAAGTATACCGGGCATCGGAGCGCATAACCGTGCAAAAAGCGCAGGGCCCCCTGCCTTTCATGGCATTTGATTCTATGAAAAAGGCATCAAATGGCATAAAGGAGGCGGTGCTTTGGTTCATTGGCGCCTGGTTTGCCTGTGAACCCAGACAGACATAAAGGAACAGAAGTTATGCTTAGTTCTTACTATGATGCGCTCTTGGCGCGTTTTCTCCGATACGTCCAGATTGATACGCAGTCCAATCCAGCAGGCACGACCTATCCGTCGACAGAGAATCAGTGGAATTTGCTGCGTCTGCTGAAGACAGAGGCAGAGGAGATGGGGCTGTCAGACGTGCAGCTGGACACGTACGGGTATATGACAGCGCGTTTGCCTTCGAATGTATCGCACCCTGTCAAGACGGTTGGTTTTATCGCGCATGTGGATACATCACCCGAAATTACGGGCGCAGGGGTCAAGCCCATTATCCATCGCAACTATCAGGGGCAGGATATTGTTTTGCCGGATCGGCCTGACACTGTCATCAAATATGCCGAGAACGAGGCGCTGCATGAGCAGATTGGCAACGATATCGTCACGGCCTCCGGAACGACACTGCTTGGGGCAGACAATAAGGCCGGCGTGGCGGCGATTATGACGGCCATGTCCTATCTTTTGCAGCATCCCGAAATCAAGCATGGCGATATTCGGGTTGCGTTTACGCCCGACGAAGAAATCGGAGGCGGCACCAAATATTTTGATATCAAGAAATTTGGTGCGTATTGTGCTTATACCGTCGATTCATCGACACGCGGCATGCTTGACATAGAGACCTTCAGTGCCGATGCAATGAGTTTGACCTTTGAGGGATTCAATACGCACCCCGGGTATGCCTACGACCGTATGATCAACGCCATTAAGCTGGTATCTGATTTTATATCCCGGCTTCCGAAGGATGGCCTTTCGCCCGAGACAACGCAGGAGCGCGAAGGGTTTGTGCATCCCATCGACGTGAAGGCTGGGGTAGACTCTGCGACGGTGCAGTTTATTTTGCGGGATTTTGACGAAACCAAGTTGTTGGAGAAGAGGGATTACCTGATTCAGCTTGCGCAGGCGACCTGCGATGCAGCCCCCGGTGCGCGGCTTAGCTACACACACAGGGTTCAGTATCGCAATATGCGCTCGGTTTTGGATAAATTCCCGGATGTCGTTGAGAATGCGCAGCGCGCCATACTTGAGGCGGGTTTGCCGCTTCGCGAGAAATGCGTGCGCGGCGGAACGGACGGCTCACAGCTTTCGCTCAATGGCCTGCCTACACCGAACATCTTTGCAGGCGAGCACAATTATCACTCTCGCTATGAATGGGTGAGCGTGCAGGATATGCTGAAGTCGGCGGAAGTGATTGTCCGCCTGGCTGAGATATGGGGCAAGTAAGCCATGTCAGCCATCGAACGATTCTGCGCATTCTGCGGGCGCCCTTTCGACGCGCCCGAATCGGGCTGGCCGAAGGATTGTGCCTGCGGGGAGATCACGTTTCGCAATCCCATTCCCGTTGTCAACGTGATGATGCCTTTGCGCGAAGACGGGCGAACGGGGTTGTTGGTCATCCAGCGAGGGATTGAGCCATGCCTGGGGGGCTGGGCGTTCCCCGGTGGCTATATGGAGCTTGGCGAAACGTGGCAGGAAGCGGCCGCCCGCGAACTTTTTGAGGAAACCTCGCTGGTGGTATTGCCGGAGAGCTTGTCGGTATTCCACGTGGACGTCAATGCCAGACGCAATCGCATCCTTATCATGGTACTTGCGCCGCTTCGCCAGGGCATGCCATTTGTACCAACAAATCCCGAGGTATCTGGCGCCAGGTGCATTTTTGAACCCGAGCCGCTGTGCTTCCCGCCGCACACAGAAGCTGCAGAGATGTTTTTTGCTCGTGGGAGCTAGCTCCCGCGAATCCCCTGCGATGCTTTCGTAAGTGAAGAGAGCATTTCCACTCGCCCTTCACCCACAAGCGGTACGAGACCCCCTCCGTCGGCTTCGCCACCACCTCCCCTGAAAGGGGAGGCACGCAGGGGGGAACGGGTTCCCCCACGAAAAGAAAAATGGAAATGTTCTATTTGCAATAGTTTTTACTTTGAATCTGACTGTTTGGGGGCAGAAAATCGTCTGGATTGGGAAACGCGATGAGCCTTTTTGTTTCTTCGACAGACGTGTAGACTCTTATGCCCCTTGTGACGATTTCTTCGCTGTCTCTGATTGCTTCGTGATCGGGGCAGGCGTCAAAATGGGCTTTGCAGAAAGGGCAAGTGCAGTTTTTGCCAAACGTTTTTTTATCTCTGACCTGCTCGTTGGTATAGAAATCGGTGATCCACCTTTCGTTGTCGGTCTTATCTCTGAACGTATGAAATGAGAAATACTGCCATTGGTCGGTGACATATTTTGAACGTCCGATACCAACCCCCATGTTATTGACTTCATAGCCATCCCAGCCAGAGCCATCACCTCGCCAAAAGTCTGCCCCCACCGACAGAAGATATTTGGGGTTCTCACCTGCGTTCGCGCCGATCAGGCGCGCTTTGCAGAGAATGAGTAAACCCTTGATGTCATCGGGAGCGATACTCGCGCCCTTTCCCCAGTAATGATAGTTGAATCCGGTTCCTGCTGTCACGGATATACCGCCGTCTGCCTCGACGCAATCATCTGCCTTTTTGTTGATGTCGTCTTTAAAGTTTTCGACATAAGCTTTGCCATCGACCTCTGTCTGTCTGTCCAAAAGTTTCCACTCGCCATTTTTATGCAAAATATAAATTTCTAAATCTTTGATATGAACGCGAATGTTTGGAAAGTCTGTATTAGGGTTAGGAAGGTGTCTGTCGGCGTAAAGCTGCCCCCAGGCGAGTACGTTTGTCCAGGTCGACGGCATATGGATACCGTGTTCAACTCTGCCGCGAAGGGCCCAGCCGAAGAATAGTTCCTCGTCTCCTCTCATCCAGTAGGTTCCATGCGGCGTTCCCTCGTTATCGACAAACATATCACGGATGACGTCATCGTAGTTTAGCAGGGTCGAGAAATAGGCACACTTGCCATCGTTGTGGCAAAACTGACCTTCCTTGCAATCGAGATGTTCGGTCTTGGGCGTACATTCTGCCGGCGGCTCCGGGTCTGGGAGGCAAGCCTTATCCTCCACCGAACAAATGGGGGTTGCGCCGGTGCAATACCTATATTGATGCTGTCCATCGACACACAGCGTCAGCATTCCCCTGTCATCACAAACAGCCGTTCCGGCTTCACAGGCATCGCATCGGTAGAATACTGACGAACACGTCTGTTCTTTTGATGCACAGTCATCTATTTCATGCCATTGCTGCTGAACGCACTCGAACAGCTTCCCATCATCGCCGCATTTCTTTTGATTGCCGCTGCATTCCGCGCCGGTGATGGCGATACATTGATGGCTTTCTGCGGAACACATCTCTCCCAACGGGCAATTCGTGATGATTAAAGTGGCATCCGTACAGGTGGAAAGCCTGCCGTCTGCAGTACATTTCACCTCACCCTCCTGGCAAGTTTCGCAACCCTGATTCGAGCAGGCCATGCCTTTGCTGAGGCAATCGTCGAGAATAATCCATGCGTTGTCTTCACATTTGGCATAGTTTCCTGACGGGGTGCACGTGGGTGTCTCGTTATCCACGCATGCCACGCAGCCCTTTGCATCAAGACAGACGCGTCCTGAGGTTGAACAAACGGTGGTTTTCCAGGCATCGCCAATACACTCACGATAAGTGCCACCATCGCAATGCGCCACGTCGGCAGCCGCATCACACGGCGGTTTTGCCGGGGATGCTTTATCGTCGCAACCCGCTGTTCCCAGGGCCAGAAGAACCGTCATGATGATGGAAATATGCAGTGACTTCATACGAATCCTTTGCTTTGAGATAAAGAAAACAGAAAACGGTCTATATTTCGATTGGGACAAAGGCCTGAACGAGGGTCAGGCCGCAGGCGGGCGCTGTTTCACCTGCCTGTGTGCGGGATTTGCTTTCGAGAATCGATGCCATGTGTGCAGGAGGACGGCCCAGGCCGAAGGTGAGCAGTGTCCCGGCGATGATGCGCACCATTTGCTTTAGAAAGGCGGTGCCAAAGACGTCGATTTGGATAAGAGCATCGTCTTTGGGCGAACACGGTGCGGCATAAACGAGGGGAGCGAGTGTAACGTCGATGCGCGTCAGCGTTCGGGTTGAGGATTTGGCCTGACAGTCGATGGCCCGGAAAGCAGAGAAATCATGTGTGCCCAGCAAATACTGTGCGGCGGCGTGCATGTTGTCGACATCAAGTGGCCTTGAGGCCATGGCGCGGTTAAGCAGCATGGGAGGCAGGCTGTGGCCCTGCCAGATGAGATACCGATAGTGCTTGCCCTGACTTTGGAATCGCGGGTGAAAACCGGGTGGGGCAATGAAGGCATGCCGGATGATGATTTGGGGCGGCATCTGTGCATTGAGTGCAGCAGACCAGCGTTCTGGCGGATAGTCACGGCAGGTATCGAACGCCGCAACCTGCCACTCGGCGTGTACGCCGGCATCGGTTCGGCTTGCTGCACGAACGGGCACGGGCTGACCCCCGTGCATGCGCGCCAGGATGTCTTCGAGGCATCCCTGAATGCTGATATTTCCGGCTTGTTTTTGCCAGCCCACGAAGGGGGTTCCGTCGTAGGCCAGGATAAGACCGATGGTCTGCATGGGGTTTTCCGTGTACAAAAAGGCAGACACATGGGTCTGCCACTACTAGCGAGGATCAAAGCGTCTGCGCATGGCTCACGTCGATTGCCAGGACATCTTTGAGGCTTTCGTAGGAGAATTCAAACTGGGGCATGCCAGTGGCGCCATCGGCGATCGCATACTTCTGAAAAAACAACAGCAACGCATTTGTTGTGAGCGCAAAATCATTTAAATCGTACGCAGTTTTGATGATGCCCAGGCCTTCGTCAGCTATCAGCATATATTCCTGCGCGTTTGGCGCTATGGCTTTCGTGAGGATTTCGAATATATCATTCGGATAGTCGATGGTTTTGACAAGCACATCCGAAAGTTCGAGCTTCTTTCCTGTATTTAAGTCGAAAGTACCGCCTTTAGTTTCCCCCCAGCCGGTGCCGCCGGCGTGACCATCAAAGAAAACAAGAACAGAAATGATATCGCTGAGAACTGTCACTGTATAATTGGAGTTCCTGTAGTAAATACATACAGGATTCTCTGAATCAACATCCTCCGGAATTTTGTCAGAAGTCTTGCGCTCGACTTCTTTCATCGTCAGATTGCAGGGATTTGCATCAAAAAACGTTTCGGCCATCTGGGTGTAGTATGCATTGATACCTGGAATGCCCGCATAATCGCCCTCGAATTTTGGCAATTCAAAATTGACATTGATGTAAACAGGCCCTTCTTTATCGTAATACTCTTTGCTGACGACCATGGCTGAATGACTGAGTGACTTCTTAGCCAGAGCAGGTTCCTGTGCCGCATTCGGGGCATCGTTTCGTTTTGATTCGGGAAACAAATCCTCATATGAATCGCTATACCCCAAAATTTTGTTGCACGACGTGAACAGGCACAGCGACGCGATGATGAGGAGGGCGAGGAAGGTAATGCGGTGAATCTGCCTTGGCATGTCTGCTCCGAATGAAGGCGCTCTTGGAAACGGCACACACAAACAGCACCCGTATCCACGAAATGGCTTCACGAACATTATACCATTTTGAATTTGAACGTAAGATTAAAGCTCAGTTAAAGTTGTTGTCAGCACGATTTATCGCGCCTTTTGATTTATAACAAAACCGTTGCACCCTATGCACCCTATGACGATTTTTAAAGAGGTAAGTTTCCCCCTCAAATCGCGTATGGCATTGCCATATGCTCTGTGTGTCATGCCCATTCAGGGCGGCAGTAACGGAGTGTTTTTTTCGACGCAGGTTACCTCTCGCAATGCAAAACATCTAACCACCAAACGACGCACTTTGCCCCTTCACCCACGAGCGATGCGTAGCATTGCAGGGGGTGTGGGGGAACGTGTTCCCTCGCAAAAATAGAACTCGACAAAGGTTGTGAAAATGACGACAAGGGTTGGGCTTTGCGCCAATGGTGGTGCGGTTATGATTGCGTAAGAGAGGGTCTCATGACGAAGACGATTTTGGTTGCTTTAGGGGGCAATGCCATCAAAAGTGCCGACGACGAAGGCACAGCGGCGGAGCAGTTTGCGAACGTGTACAAGGCGAGTGCGGAGTTGGTCAAACTCATCAAGGCGGGATATAAGCTGGTGGTGACGCATGGCAATGGTCCGCAGGCTGGCAATTTGCTGATCCAACAGGAAGAGGGCAAGAAGTTCGTGCCCGACATGCCGCTCGACGTGGTGGGCGCCATGACCCAGGGGCAGCTCGGCTACATGTTTGCACAGGCGCTGGGCAATCTTTTGCGTAAAGAAGGCATCGAAACGCCGGTGGCGGCGCTGGTAAACCAGGTTCTCGTAAGCGCCGACGACCCCGATTACCTCGATCCTTCCAAACCGGTGGGGCCATTTTTCACAGAGGCAGAGGCTGCACAGCTGAAAATCGACAAACCCGACTGGCTCATCAAAGAGGTCAAGCCCAAGACGGTCGAGAAGCGATTCCGCCGCGTGGTGGCAAGCCCAAAACCAAAAGCCAACGTCGAATCTGATGTCATTCGCCGCATGATCGATGCGGGCATCATCGTCATCGCAAGCGGCGGCGGCGGCGTTCCCGTCATAGAAGGCGCAAATGGCCTCGAAGGCACTGCCGCTGTCATCGACAAAGATATTGCCGGCGCAAAACTTGCCGAAATCATTGGCGCCGACGTGCTCCTGATCCTCACCGACGTCGCTCACGCCAAACTCAACTACGGCAAACCCAACGAAACCAACGTCGGCACCGTTTCCCTGTCCGAAATGCACACACTCGCCGAAGGCGGCGACTTCCTCGCAGGAAGCATGGGACCAAAGGTTCGCGCCTGCATGAAATTCGTCGAAAAAGGCGGCGCACGCGCCATCATTACGTCACTCGATCACGCCTACGATGCCATTACCGGCAACTTTGGCACGCAAATCGTGCAGTAGTTTTTTCTTTGTGGGGGAACGAGTTCCCCCACACCCCCTGCGATACTGCGTATCGCTTGTGGATGAGAGGCAAAAAGCATCATTTCTGGCTTGCTTCCAAATAATGCAGACAGGGGATAACACAGAGCATGCTTTTGTCGTGATGGCAAAGTTTTCAGATTCAGGTAATGCCATTTGCAAGTCAAAAATAAACCCATCATGAGTAAAAGAGCTTCAAATTCCCCTCCTTTGGAGGGGTGCCCGAAGGGCGGGGTGGTTCAGTAAGCGTCAACGTTTGATTTGAAATATGGTATAACAACACAAACAAATAGCGTCTCTCCTGTTTGCAAGGCATCGGAATGTTGCCAAAAACAATAACATTCCGCCCTTACCCACAAGCAATGCTGCGCATTGCAGGGGGTGTGGGGGAACTGGTTCCCCCACGAAAAAAGAAAAAGAAAAAGGACTTAAGATATGGATAAAATATTTATGGATACGGGGTGCAAGCTTTTTGAGCGTCTTCCCCACAAGGTGCGAGATCTTTCCCCCGAGACGATCATCTTTGGCCGGCGCGAGATGGCCCTTGCGCTGGACGAGATGCCAGGACTGCTTGCTTTGCGCCAGACACACGGCGGCAAAAAACCGCTTGCCGGTGCCCGCGTTATGGGATCGCTGCACATGACCATCCAAACCGCCGTCCTCATTGAGACGCTGGTGGAACTCGGTGCAGAAGTGCGATGGGCTTCGTGCAACATCTTCTCGACGCAGGATCACGCTGCTGCAGGCGTCGCTGCTGGTTCAAATTATGATCCCTCGGCAAACATCCTGGGTGGTGTGCCCGTCTTTGCCTGGAAAGGCGAAACGCTGGCCGAATACTGGTGGTGCACCCTGCAGGCCCTTCTCTTTGACGGCAAAGACGGGCTTGTGGGGCCAACCCTTATCGTCGATGACGGCGGAGACGCCACGCTGCTTTTGCACCTGGGCTATGAGTACGAACTGGCAGGCGAGATCCCGGCCGCCGAAACCGCCGACAGCGAAGAATTTCGCATCATTTTGCAGATACTTCACGATGTTCGCGAGGTTCGCGGCGCCAACTTCTGGGAAGGCATCGTCAAATCCGTGCGCGGCGTCTCCGAAGAAACCACCACGGGCGTTCATCGACTCTATCAGCGCGCCGAAGAAGGCCGCCTCCTCTTCCCTGCCATCAATGTCAATGACTCGGTCACCAAGAGCAAATTCGACAACCTTTACGGCTGCCGCCATTCGCTCGTCGACGCCATCATGCGGGCCACCGATGTGATGCTCAGCGGCAAGCGATGCCTCGTGTGCGGATTTGGCGACGTAGGCAAAGGCTCTGTTCAGTCCCTGCGCGCTCAGGAAGCCAAAGTCGCCATTGCCGAAATCGACCCCATTTGCGCCCTTCAGGCCTGCATGCAGGGGCTTGATGTCCTGACGGTCGAAATGGCCATCGAACAAGGCTACCAAGTCTATGTCACCGCCACAGGCAATCGCGACATCATCACGGCCGGACACATGTCCAAAATGCCCAACAACGCCATCGTCTGCAACATCGGCCACTTCGACAACGAAATCGACATGGCCGGCCTGGAGCGCATGCTCAAGGAAGGCCTCGTCACGAAAACTGAGATCAAACCCCAGGTACATCTGTGGCATTTTCTCGAAACGGACGGCGTCCAGGCGCATTCGATCATCATCCTGGCCGAGGGACGACTCGTCAACCTGGGATGCGCCACGGGACACCCCAGTTTCGTCATGTCGAACTCCTTCACCAACCAGGTGCTCGCACAGCTCGACCTGCACGAAAACGCCGAAAAATACGGCCAAACTGTGCGCGTCCTGTCCAAACACCTCGACGAAGAAGTGGCGCGCCTGCACCTCGGCGCCTTTGGCGCTCGCCTGACAACCCTCAGCAACTCACAGGCAGCCTACATCGGCGTTCCTGTTCAAGGACCGTATAAACCCAACGGCTATCGTTACTAATCTCGGGAAGCGATGTGGGGGGCAAGCCCCCCTGCGCCGCTATCGGCCTGGGCGACTGCGTCGCACGGGCGACCGGGACGGTCGCCCCTACAGGCCGATACGCGTCTACCCCCCATGCGGGGCCTCAATCGCCGGCCCCGCAACGCCCCGCTTTTTTGGTTTTTTGTGGGGGAACGCGTTCCCCCACACCCCCTGCGATGCTTCGCATCGCTTAACGCTCCCCCTCCCCACCATCCATGCCAGGCTCACACCTTCCTCCCCATTGCCCTATCCTCAACAACGTGCTCATCGAAATCGAAGCCGTATTTGCCAAAAATTTGAACGCTGCCGCGCTTCAGCACGCATTGCTGGCCCTGCATGGCCAATACCTGACCGATGGTCTGGGGAACATCGAAAAGGTGGCCTCGCTGAACCGCGTCTTTGAACGCTGCGTCGACTGGCCGGGCAAGCGCCAGGGGGATGCCCGGCACCAGAGTGCACACGCTGCCCGCAAACAAAGCGGCTCATTCTATACGCCAGATGGCATGGCCGCCTTTTTGGCCAAGACCTGCGTCATAGACACCACTTTGGCGCGTTCGCCCAATGAACCTGATCTCGATCGCTGGCTCAAGCTTCGGATCATCGACCCTGCCATGGGCTGCGGCGGCATTCTCCTCCAAGTTCTGAGCACGATGTCTGAACAGCTCATCAGGGAAGCAGAAACCCTTGCACAAGCCACCGGGCAATCGCCAATCGACGTCCTCCGAAAAGCCTGGCTTCGCCACGATCCCAAAGCACCCACCATCATCCCCTCTTCTCCCAAAACATGCGCCATGGCCGCCATTGCTCGCTGTTGCCTTTATGGCATCGATACAAACACGCTCGCCCTTGCGCTTTCGCGGCAAAGTTTTGCCGCCATCACGGGCCTGCAGTCAGATGACTTTTTGCAGAATTTCGTCTGTGGCGACGCCATTGCCAGCCCCATGATGTGCCACCTCCAAAGGGTCCGTGTGCACAAGGGAATGTCTTGCAAACAAGATGTCCCCACCATCAAGGACTGGCAAGCGTTGGGCTGGGATCCGCTGGATGAAGACAACGACGCCGAGGGCAGGTTTGCGCCGTTCTTTATAGAATCAGCTTTTCGCAGCATCTTCGATCGCCCCAACCCGGGCTTTGACGTTGTCCTCATGAATCCCCCATGGAACAAAATGGTCGTTTCCGAGCGCGACTTCTTTGCGGGATACCTGGGCAAAGCTTCCGGAGGGCGCGAACAGCGCCGGCAAGTCATCACAATGATGCGGCAGCAGCCGGAGATCGAGTCTGCCTGGCAGGCATACTGTACACGCGAACAACAGTGGCGGCGCCGCGTTCTGGATACGGGCGTGAGAGCACTGTGCGGGCTCGATACCCGACAACGCGGCCACCTTGATACCTATGCCATGTTTTTAGAGCGAGCCTACCTCCTGTTGCGTCAGACAGGCGTCATGGGCGCTGTGCTTCCGAATGCGTTTTATGCCAACCATGGTGCAGGTGAGGTGCGAAAACTCATCCTGAATCAATGCCGGGCAAGCTATCTGCTGGGGTTTAGCAATCGCGAAGGGCTCTTTGCCGATGTTTCCAGGGGGCTGCGTTTCTGTCTCATTAAGTCGGAAAAGTCGCCGCCCACCGAGGATGTGCCATTCAGAATGGCCTTTGGGTTGACCAATTCCGAAACACTGACGCATATTCTGACCTCGGGCAAAATCGCCATCGGAAGCATCGCCGATCTGGCAGGCAGCAGTGGCGACATCATTGCCGAGCTTTCTTCTTCGGAAGAAGTAGCCCGTATGTCCGCGTTGCGCAGGTGTCAAACCTTTGGTGAAATCATGGACAGAGCAGGCATTCACCTGGGGCAGGAAATCAACGTCACGAATTTGGGGCCATATTTTATCGGCAGCGCTGAACACTGCAACGACCGCGATGCCAGACGCGAACCACTGCAGAGCGAGCTCCTGGCAAAGGGAATGGCCGTTGTTCACGAAAAGGGCACATTCTGCGCATACGATACAACACTCAGAGACAATGTGCGTTACCTGTTCGACATTCGCCGCTATCTTGACGACGGCGGACGAAAGCAACGCCTCGAAGCAAGCCAGCACTTTCGCATCGCATGCCGCAGCACCATCCATGCCGCCGAATGGAAAAAGAGTGCTTTTGCGCTTCTTCCGCCGCACTGTGTTGTGGCCAACAGCGCACTCGTCGAGACATTGCCACACCAGCGTTGTCTCGACGACGCGCTCGTTCTCATGGCAGTGGCCAACACCGAAGCCATCAACGAAGTGGCCCGTCGATTGGTCGGAACCAATATGAAGCTTTTCCTGATCCGGCAACTGCCTTTCCCGCAGCTCACGGACGACGGGCGACAAATGCTGGCAAATTCAGCATTGCAGCTCTGTGTGCCCGCTTCGGATTATGCCCCTTTGCTCGAAGCGCGCCAGCTGTCGCCATGCATTGAGCCTGCCGCACGAAACCGTCTCCTGGACGACATCGAATCTGTCGTGAGGCGCGGGCTTGAAGCATACAACTCATGATACAAGACAGGCAACAAGACAACGCTGCATGAAAAACGTCTTATTCCTCCGACGCTTCCACAGCACTTTCCACTTCATGACTCTTTCTGGCTTCGAGTTCTAATCTTTGCTGAAATTGCTCATCATAACAAATTCGCGTCTCCTCCCTCTCTCTGGCTTCGAGTTCCAACCTTTCCAGCGCCTGACGCTTCAAAATCTGCTTCTCATAATACATTTTCGCCTCTTCCCTGGCTTCAATATCCCTTTCCTGGTGTTTCTTAATAAGCTTTAAGCCTTTGCGCCACATAACCACCATGACCACAATAAACACCACAAACAATAACATTACAAGCGCGGTATCCTCACTGCTCCCTGATATGAGAAAGAGCACAACATTATAGAATCCATGGAAAGCGATTGGAACCACTAAACTCAGCCACAAATGCTTCTTTGTTTTATCAGGCGGGCAAAATTTTGCACGTGCAAAGAAATAGCCCATCATCACGCCGAAGAGTCCGTGAGCCGGGACTGCAGTCACCGCACGCACGAATGATGTCATCAATCCGCTCCCGAAAACATATAAAATGTTTTCGATCGCTGCAAAACCCAGAGAAACAAATACTGCATATATAATACCATCAAAATACTGCCCAAACTCCTTGTGTTTCCAGATGATCCAATAGAGAACCAAAAACTTAAATCCCTCTTCGACCAGGGCTGCCACAATAAATGCAGAATAAAATGAATTCAGCACAAGGGAATCAAATGAAAAAATTGCAGTAAATGCCAGCTCGACAAAGAGAATGGGAATTGTCGCCAAACACCCACCGATAAAGCATTTGGTGAGCAATCCAGCAGGTTTTTTTTCCGTGTCCTTTCGGTAAATGAATTTCAAAAATATGACCACAGGAATAATCGCAGCGGTGAACAGAAGATTTCCCATAAGGTATCCTCAAAATTGTGTCGACAGATAATCAGGTTTGACTCCAGCACATGCCGATCGCATGTCCTGTTTCTTCATTCGAAATGGCCTCCGCAACGACGCACGAAGCCCCAACGGAACATAATATATTATTACAAAATTTGCAGAAATTTTATGCAAAATGGCAGACATGCTGCGCACCCGATGCAGGATCCGTCTGAAAAGGATAGTTTTCTGCCTGCCCGCCAAATGCTTTTGCATCAAACTCCCCTGCTCCACGCCGCCCTCAGTCTAAGGGCGAGGAATGTGATGCGTTCACCATGGACGACAGGCATAGGCCCCATAGCTCTCCCCGCACAAACGATGTGCACATCGCAGGGGGTTCCACCCCATAGGCGTTAATCTGAATATTAACTTTCTTGTTATTTTGCCTTTTGGCCCTTAGTCGCGATCTATTAGCTACTAGCTATGAGCTCAAGCTCAAGCTCAAGCTCAAGCTCAAGCTCAAGCTCAAGCTCAAGCTGTGGAACTGCCATCAATTAACGAATTAGCAAAGGAATTATTGGTGTTCTGAAAAATCAAACTTAAATATTCACCATTAAGTTAACGCTTATGGGGTTCCATCCCCTGTCGGCTTTGCCGACATTCCCCTCGGAGAGGGGAACAGCGGGGCGTTGCGGCATAAGCGCTAACTTAAT
>Ga0209737_10000816_pt1 | contig 24004 bp, 7 predicted proteins | sample TergutCu122P3_FD_187284 | JGI IMG/M metagenome (GOLD analysis project Ga0209737, IMG submission 187284) | Cubitermes ugandensis P3 segment gut microbial communities from Kakamega Forest, Kenya - Cu122 P3 (SPAdes) (version 2) | ecosystem: Host-associated > Arthropoda: Insects > Digestive system >... | reverse complement strand
CAATCACCATTTGTTGTTCGGTAAAAGGTTTGTTTTTAGCGGGAATATCAAGGTCAAGTAAATTATACACTTGCCCCTCTGTGAGTGTGCTGCCCTCTATGGCTGTTGAATGGTAAGTAACAGCATAATAGGTCAATTTTTCTAAATTTACCTGTCCCTGCATCATACGCTTGTATTCTGATACAAGGTTTTCAAGTTTATCTATTTGTGTTTTATTCATATTGTTGATATTTAATAGGTTATGTTATTCTTACCATTAACAAAAAAACAATATCCTATACAACGCGAAAATATATCTTTTCATTAATCATTACAAGTTATTGTTGTTATTGTTAAAAAAATATCTTTGCGCGTTTAAATATTTCATATTAATTAACGAAAAAACAATATTTTATGAAAAAAATCACTTTAATTTTAGCAACAATTTGCCTCTTTTTTAGCTGCACAAATGAAAAAACATTCAAAATTTCAGGTACGTTAAAAGATTTCGGAAACCCAAATGAACCCACTATGCTCTACCTGAAAACGAGAACCGTAGATGATAATGTACTTCTCGTTGACTCTGCCCTCGTGGCGCAAGATGGGAAATTTTCCGTTAAGGGAAAATCTTCCGAAGCCGATTTGTATGTATTGGCTGATAGAGACAATGCCATCGTAATCCGTATTTTCGTTGACAAAGGTTCCAAGATTTCTGTTAACGGAAGCCTTACCGACTTTTCAAATATTAAAGTAGAAGGCTCAAAGTCTCACTCGCTTTATAACAAGTACCTGCAATCGTTAACCACCATCATTGAACAACAAGAACAGATTCGGGAATATTATTTCAATCTCTCATATAACACTTTCCTCTCTGATAGTGAACTCGAAGAGATTCAAGAGGAACTTGTTGCCAAATTTGAAAAATTGGGCGAAGAGGGAAATAAAATCACTCTTGATTTTATTGCTGCCAACCCCAAGAGTATAGTAGCCGCCTTTTTGGTGTATGCCAATATGTACAAACTTGAAAATCCTGCAGAGATAGAAGCCCAACTTCAACTTCTTGATTCTAACGCTGATAACAAATATATTACTTTAGTGAAACAATATATTGAAATGTTGAAAGAAACCGAAACGGCGGAATAAGTTAAAGTATGAAAAAACATATCCCCAATTTTCTCACTTGCTGCAATGTGCTTTTAGGGTCGCTATCCGTTGTATTTGCCTTAAAGGGCTTTTTGGAAAATGCCGCGATTCTCATTTTTTGCGCCGCAATATGTGATTTTCTTGACGGATTTACAGCACGTTTGTTAAAAGTAAAATCTGCCATAGGTAAAGATTTAGATTCTCTTGCCGATGTAATTTCATTTGGACTTGCTCCGGCAGCCATCCTTTATATGTGGATGACGTTCTGCTTTACAACACTTCCCCCTCATTTGCACTATTTTCCACTCACTTTATTGCCCTATATGGCATTTATTATTGTTCCCTTTTCTGCCTATCGTTTGGCAAAATATAACAATGATGAGAGACAACAGGAGGATTTTTACGGATTGGCTACCCCTGCTAATGCTTTCTTTATAGCATTTTTACCGTTTGCCGCCGAATATTTATCATTTTTAGACAACTTTTGGGTACTGCTCACTTTAACCCTCATCTTCTCTTTACTGCTTATCACAGAAATCCCAATGTTTTCTTTCAAATTTTCAAACTATCGTTTTAAGGAAAATTGGGTGCGCTATCTATTTCTGTTTCTATCGCTTATCCTGTTGATAGCATTTCAGTTGGCGGCGTTTCCATTGATTATTTTACTCTATATTTTTGTTTCATTAATCCAATTGGGACTCACTAAATTACTGCAGGAATGAAACAGGGTTCGATAGCGTTATTTTGTGGCTCAGCAGAGGGATTTCATCCCAAATACAAAGAACTTGCCGCCGATTTTGGAAAAAGGTGTGCGCAAAAAAATATTACCCTCTATTATGGCGGGGCAGCATTGGGATTGATGAAAGCCGCTGCCGATGCCTGCCGTGCGCTGAATGGAAATGTTGTGGGTATCGCCCCCTCTTTTTTCTCCAATTCTACCGTGATAGATACCACTCTTGACGAATTGCACTTGGTAGATTCAATGAGCGAGCGCAAACAAATGCTGGAACGCTGTGCCGATGCTTTTGTGTCTTTACCGGGTTCTTACGGTACGATGGACGAGTTTTTTGAAGTGCTTACCGATGCACAACTCGGATTGCACCACAAACCGGTGGCTATACTAAATGCTTTTGATTATTATTCTCCCCTTATTGAACAACTTAAAATATTCAAAGAGGAAGGATTTCTGAAAGATTTTCACTTTGATTTATTGATTGTTGCAACCACTCTGGATGAACTGTTTGAAAAATTAGAAAACTATAAAAATTCAAACGACAGGCATTGGCTGGATAAAATTAAGCGATGATTTTGTGATTTTTAATACTGAAAAGGTTTTTTTTCTTGCAGACATTGCGGAAAAAAAAGCAATTTTTTGTTGAATATACACTGAAAAAGAGGATTTTTACACTGAATACTCTTTTATTAGCCATTTTTTTTTCAAAAAAAATATTTTTTACGATAAAAGTATATTTTCGCCGCTTTATTTTTCAAAGAACAACATAAATTTGTATATAACTAATTTAATATAAGTAACTTATGAAAAAAATCTACATTTTTTTGCTTTTACATTCTGCTTTCTGCTTTATGCTTTCGTCTTCGAGTTATGCGCAGTGTACCGACATTAGCGTTTCTTACACAACAACGCCGGCAACTTGTCATGCCTTGGGCATAATCACGGCGCACATTACCGGTGCTGATGCCGGCGATTTAATTGCAACGCAATTCAGGCTTACGCGGGATGGTATCCCCGGAATCTGGCTCTCATGGGGTACCGGCAATACCCAAAGTAATGCCAATGCGCCCACAGGCTCCTACACCATAGACTTCAGGGGGCTATGCGGAAATGGCGATATTATTGAAAGACAAGGCACAGCAACAGTTACAGGCGATTATATCCCTTTTTCATTCTCGGCAATGGCAACCCGTAAAACAATGTCCTGTAAACCTACCGGTGTCATAGGACTTTACTTTTACTATGGTTATCAACCTTATCAGGTAGTTCTAACAAATGCACCTGCTGCCTACACAGGACCAACGAGTTTTACAGTATCCGGTTATGGTTACAATTTAAATAACGTGCCCGCAGGTATTTACGACTTTACGGCAACGGATGGTTGTTTTTCAATTAATCAGAGAGTTACTGTGCAGGCACTCTCATCGGATGTTCCGAGCCTTGCTTCTTTCAGTTTAGAGAGAGCAAGTGTGAGCAATTGCAATACATTACGAATTGTAAGCCCAGCTCCTTCTGCCTCGGGTGATTGGACATATTATTGGCAAAACTCCGGCGATTTTTACGAAATTGCCCATTCAAAAACTTCATCTCCTGTGGCAAGCAATTGGCAACCGCTTACCTCCTTGAGTAATTTAATAGTTACCCTCCCCGATAACTTTCAAAATTCCTGTCCTTTAAATCAATATTACTTTTGGATAAGAGTGAAAGGTTGTACAGAAACCCGATTGTTTACAAGCAGTGTTTCAACGAAAGTTTGTAATATTCCGGCAACTGTGGGCACTTCCAATGCTGCACCATGGAATATTACTTTTGTAGGAATCAACACCTGCGATAATTTAGTGGATATCGCTTTCGACAGCTACTACGGGCTCTGTTATCCTGCCACATGGATTATTACAGAAAAAGACAGTACAACAGTAGTAAAATCCGGAACATTCAACCCCTCCACACTGGCTACAAACAGTGTTCTACTATCGCCATTAAATAACCCAACCCCACGTTTTATTAATGAACATACTTATACGATAACACTTACTGATGCTACCGGCCGGGTTATTACCAAAGATTTCTTTGTTCCCCTTGTTGGCACAGGACCAAATTATGATTATGGACTTATTACGCAGAGTTATACGTTCACTGATAACACCCAGTCCTGCAAGCCTTGTGGTTTGTTATCCGGTATAATAGCCAGACAGCCTACTGTAGGGGCATTTGCAAAGGGAACAACGTTTACTTACGTATCCGGACCGAGTAGTACTGTATTGCCCTGGGGACCGGTGGGAACTACCATTACCAGCAATAACAACGAATCATACTTCAGATTTAACCACCCCACGCCCTTGAGTTCAAGTTCCGGTGCATCTTGCCCCACTCCATGGGTAAATATTCCGGCGGGAAACTATACATTTCGTATAATAGAACCCTGTAATGGGGGTGATAAATTGCTAACCGTAGAATATCGAAGAGCCAATCATGGCCATACAGTAACTCAAACGCGCGACTGTACACCCGGTGTTAGAGTTGCGGTAAATTTAGTTTCACCGGCAAACAATCCCGGAAACCTTCAGGCTTATTTCAGGGTTGTATCCGGTCCTGACCCCAATGCTGTTGGTTGGGTAACTAATACCACCAATCATAGCAGTGGTCAGGTACTTACATTCCCAATGCGTTTTACCGTACCCGGCACCTATAGATATGTAGAAGTCTTGCGACACCTCAGCGCCGGCAGTATATGTACCAGAGATACTTTCTCTTTTAATGTCGCTTCATCTGTTTTTGATTTTGACAAGGATAATTTTTATGCTTTCCGCTGTTCGGGAACGGGAGTTGGATTTGTTGGCATTAGGGGAAAATTTGGTATGCCGCATTCGAAAGGCTATACCTACACGCTCTTTGAAAATGCTGCCTGCACTGTGCCATATACCCCCACTGTGGAACCTAATCCAAATAATACAGGAGATTTTACGCTACCCGGAATTGCTTTAGGTGCAGTTGTTTATCTGCAAATTAAAGATTCGTGCAGTGTGCCCATATCATTCCCCGTTACTATGTATGGTCCGGGAGACAAGAAATTGATTAAATATAATGGTAAGGTTATTTCAAACATCAGTATTAATGACACCCTCACATTTTGTGCCAAAGAGCCTATTCAAATCAGCACCATCTCTTTGGGTGAAGCCAATCTTTATAAGTGGATATTTCCGGACAACACAGAAATTAACACCCAAACTTTCAATTTTATTGCAACGCCCGATAAAAGTGGGTGGTACAAGTTGGAACTTACGTTAAATTATTGCAATGACGAAATATTATATGATTCGGTTTATATTAAAATTCACGACATTATTTCTGACCCGCAGCCGTTAACCTCAACCCATAACTTCTGTGCAAAATATGAACATGTTGATATTGTAGCACTCTCGGGGTTAACCCCCGACCCTGGTAACTATTTTGTCTGGTACACTTCCCCCACCTCTTCGGTCCCCATTTCTCCGCCTACAAATATTCTGATAACTCCGGCACGAACACTTACGTATTATGTGGCGCAATATAACCCAAAGACCGATTGTTATTCAGGACGTATATTAATTACGGTTAATATCATTGACGGCGCTTCCCCTGCGCTTTCCGTCTTACCTGAGGAAATTTGTGTTGGAGGTAGTGCTATGTTGTCCGTTGAAGACAACGAACCGGGCACGTGGAAAAACCTGACGCCAACTATTGCAAGTTTGGCGGGAAATACCGTTACAGGGTTAGTCAACGGCATTGCCACTTTTACCTTCACACCGGCAGACGGCTGTGTTGGAAAAGAAATCAATTTAGTAGTTACCTCCCTTGCCGGCTCCATCTTTTATGATGATGGTCCCTATTGCACTGATGACACTGAACTTAAAGAGGTAAAACTTGTTGGAGAATCCGGCGGAACTTTTACCGCAACTCCCGCAGGACTGAGTATGGATGCCTACGGTACCATTGACCCAAGTAAAAGTATCTCGGGTATTTATGAGATTACTTACACACAGCCATCTATTGGCGACTGTATTGGTGCATCTACATCCACAACAGTTGAAATACTGCTTAATCAAACCGGTACTTTCAGTTATCCCGATACAATTTTCTGCGTATCAGACAATTCCCTCTATTTTCCGGTAATTAACTTTACTCCTCCGGCTACTTTGGGAGCGTTTGCCGTGGAGCCGCCCACAGGTTTGCCTCTTTTACCCGGAGGCATTATAAACCCAAGCCTCTGCCAGCACGGCAGCTATACCATTACATATACCCCATCAAACCATTGTGGAATTGTGAAAAGTTTTAAACTGTATATTTTAGACGATACGGGTATTAATATTAATCTTAATGATTGTTTAGACCACACTATTATTCTTGAAGACCTGGTAAAACCCTATTTTCCTGATAATATTGAACTGGAATTTTTTGATAGTGACGGCATAACACCATTATCTTACCCCACTGAAATAACAAGTGCGGGTACCCACAACTTTTTTGTTAAACCTGTTACGCCGCAGTGTATAAGTGCGCTATCCAATATTAAAATTGTGGTAGCCCCAAAACCGGTAATTACCTTGAGTGAAACTGCCAAAACGGTGTGTGAAAAAGAATTAGTAACCGTAACAGGTACCTTTGCCAACGCAGGCGGGGTAAAAATTACCACACTAAATGGCAATGGAAACAATGCCACCATCACTACAGGACCCGGTAATACATTTACCGTAAAATTTACTCCCGGATTTCCCAATGCAGGAACTACGGTAGAAATTGTTCTTTCATCAACCAATGCTGACCCTTGTGAAACGGTTTCAGAATCTTTGTTTGTTACAGTTACCCCAAAACCCGTTGTTCGACCAAAAGTAAAATGCAACACCAATTGACAATTGACAGTTAATAATTAACAATTTAGAAGTTTTAATACAAAAAATAAAAAAAATGAAAAAGTTTTACACCATAATTATAGCGTTTGTTTTTACTTTAGCTGCCAATGCGCAAATTTCAGTAAGTAGTGAGCCACAATTAGTAAATGCGATTAATAGCGCGCCTGTCTCTACTCCCACAACAATAATACTTCAGAATGATATTACCATTACGGCGAGAATAGAGATTGCTGCGTGGAAAGAAATTACAATTACCTCTATAGGAGAGGCGAAAGCCATCAAAATGGGCTTTACTGGCACCGGCACAGCCGGCTACCACTTTAGGGTAGTTGATAATGTTAACCTGACATTTGAAAATGTAGTCATCGATTGTGCCTCAAAAGCCGGCGGAATCCGTCCGGAGGGGGCAAATACCACCATTACATTAAGCAATACCATCGTAAAAAACTGTCTGCGTAACGATAGCTGGGGACTCATTGAAAATAACAGCAACATCTCTTTGATTATTGACCATTCAACTTTCATAAATAATTCGAGTGGTTATGGCATAGTTTATTCTACAGCCGGTACTGTTACTATTAATTATTCCACTTTCTCGAACAGTAGTGGTGGTAGTAACATTGTTACCAGTTCAGGTAATTTAACGGTAAGTAACTCCTCTTTCTTTAACAATATCAATGTTAATAGAGTAATAAACTCTTCCGGAATGGCGACTACTATCAGTAATTCTACTTTTGCGGACAATACCACCAATTATGGCGTGTTCAACAGCGGCAACAACATACTAATTGAAAATTCCTCTTTCTCAAATAACATAACTCGATATGGTGGTAGCACATTTTCTTTTTATGGCAACGCTACAGTAACTCATTCTTCGTTCATAAATAATAGAAACACTTCTACTTCTACTTACGATTTGTGTAGCGGTGCCATTTATGTTCTGTCCGGTGGTAGCTTAACTATAAATAATTCAATTATTTCAGGAAACTCTACGCAGAGTTTTGGTGGTGGCGGTATTTTGGCAATAGGTTCTGTTACTATAGGCGATAATGTATCTATTATTGGCAACAGTGCCCCCAACGGTAATGGAGGCGGTATTTTTATGTACAATTTGAATAATCTGACAGTGCTCCCGTCTGCGCAGGTAACCTTCTTTGGAAACTTTGCCAAAACGGCAGGCTATCTCTCTGAATGCCAAGATGCAGCAATCTATGATCCTGAGACTGTAATATCTCCTTTCTACTCTGTGCCCATCTCGGTAAGTGCGTTAAAAAACTTTACAAGCACAGAGAAAATTCCTTACACAACCCTTTCACACCCCTCTTTTACCAGCCCATACAACAACTACGATGTCAATTTTGTGTGTAGCACCCCCTGCAATGAACTCATAGAAGTATGTGCCGGAATAATAGAACTCGAAGATTTTATTAATTACGCCGATACAGGCTCAGAACTGAAGTTTTATGATAAAGACAAACTATTGTTAACAACGCCCCCCGTAATCTTAACTCCCGGAGCCTATACATTTTATGCACAAGCCATACTTAACGATTGCGTGGGCGATATGGAACCTTTCTCAATTGAGGTAAAAATGTGTTCCTCCAACATCGATGTGCTTGCTTGCCTTGAATCCACCGACATAGATCTGCTTCAGTTTCATCCCGAAATACCCGATTGCACTTCACTCACTTTTACTGCAATCGCTAAAAAGGGAACTGTTGCAGGTGCAACAAACAACGGAATTATATACGAATATTACGATGTGGGAATGGATACCCTCATATACGAAATAAAATGTGACGGTGCATCAACGAAAGGTGTACTTTTTATCTTCGTAAAAGAGTGTCCCGACAATATTGTAGTAGTAGATTGTTACGAAAATCCTCCCGCAATTGTGTTCGGAATTAAGGAGATTCATAGAAGCCCTGCCGGAGATATGGTAAGCGGAGTTACAACGCCCGTGGTAGGAGATATTGACGACGACGGCGAAGTGGAAATTTTGGTAATGAATAACACCGACCATGGCAGTTCCAGTCACAATGCAATTTATATTTATGGAATTGATAAGTTAACAAATAATTTGTACAGAAAATATACAATCCCTGTAAACCAACCCGGAGGCAGTTTTCCGTATGACCCCATAGCCATTGCCAAAGTAGATGGAAATCAGTATGCTTCCATATTTTATGCATCCGTACACGAAAAAGCGCTTTATAAATACGATTTTGACGGCACCACATGGACACTAACGGGGGGTAACTACTATACCACAAATGATAACTATTCTCCTGTTTCACCCGCAATTACGGATATTATGGGCAATGGACGTACACAAGTAGTGGTTTTGGATAAGATTTATGACACAAAAACCTTTAATCTAATTGCTGATGGAGGTTTTATTACAGGTAGTTCCGGAACATCTGCATACTCTTTCGGACGGTTTGGACACGCCAGCTATTCAACTCATGATTTCCAGTCTTCTGTCGTTCCTATGGATATTGATGGAGACGGAATTATGGAGATTATTGGCGGAGATTGTGTGTATGGAGTGCACCTTGAGGATTTTGATAATCTTCATCCGAATAACACATTTACCTTAAAAATGCGAGCCGACAACACCAGCCACCCCGAAATTGGAGATGGCGGAACGGCATTAGCAGATATTGACAATTGCGGACAGGTGGAAGTAGTGGTGGTAGGTCCGGTGGCAAACGGGTTCAGAACCTCAAAATTCGGTACGATTTATATTTACAATCCTCGTACCGGAGCGGTATTGCATAGCAATTCAATTACGGATATCCCCAGAGCAACCACTTATCCTCCTTCAGAGTTCTTTGTTTACGGCCCATCGCGCCCCCTGATAGGAGACTTTGACAGAGACGGATATCCGGAAATAGCATTAACAGGATGCAGAGTAATGAATTGTTACAAGTTTAACATGGCTACCAAAGAGCTGGATTTAAAATGGTCGGAAGTTACAACAGACGAGTCAGCCTCAACCGGAATGACTGTGTTTGACTTTGCACACGACGGCAAAGACCGCATTATTTACCGTGACGAGCAGCAATTGCGCATTATTGATGCTTCCGGCGACTATCCCGTAATTGAAGCCACTTTCCACAATGTAGAAAGCGCCACCGTGAACGAATATGTTATCGTTGCGGATATCAATGGAGATGATGCTGCGGAAATTATATTGGTAGGTGACCGTGAATATGCGGCGAACTGTAACAACGGTGGTGGGTGTCACCACGATGGTCAGCTTATTATTTACGCATCCAGCACCAAACCCTGGGCACCGGCGCGCAAAGTGTGGAACCAGAGCGCTTATTACGCACTCAATGTGAACGAAGACCTTACCATTCCTCAGCACCCTATGAGCATGGCAAGACTGTTCCCTGGTTTCGACGGCGTGTTAGGTACCGCAGATGATGTGCGTCCTTTCAACGGATTCTTGATGCAGCAAACCCTCTTGAACCAAAACGGAACACCCCTTTGGAAAGCAGCAGACATTAAATGGTGTCAGGAACCGGCAATGACAGTTGCCGGCGACTCTATTGTCTTCACAGGATGTATTAAAAACGTGGGAGATGCAGCATTAATAACCCCTATTTTTATCACTTTCTACAAAAACGACACCATACCTGCAAACATCCCAAACAACATTATGAAGTATGATTCTATTAATTATACTTTGATGAAAGACAGCAGTTATACTTTTCGCATTGTTATCCACAATATTAGTCAATACGCACCGGTGGACACGATTTGGTTCAGTGTAAACGACAAAAACGGAGACTATCCGTATCAGGTACAGTGTGCCGTGGACGGAAGACGCGGATTTGTTGCTTTTATTAAACAAAAAAATATTAACAAACAAGTACTTACTTGCTGGCCCACCGAGACTATTGATGTCATATCCGAAGTTTTAGCCGGCAAGGCTATCGATTGCGATTTGAGCAATATTTTCATAAAAATTTCCGAGCCGCTGGTTCCCGGTGCAACGGCGGTTTTAGACGCCAACAAGAACATTGTTTACACCCGCTTGCCCGGACCCGATGTTACCTACCGAGACACTATTTGCTACACTTTCTCCTGCGTTGGAAAAGATACCATTTACGCCGGAAAAATATTTATTCAGGTATTCCCTTGCCCCGACAATATTGACGAAGTGGACTGCTACGGCGACCCCTCACCCTTTGAATGGGCAATTAAGGAAGAATTCCGCAGCACCACTACCGGCGACCATAATTATGCCATTCCTTTGGTTGCCGATATTGATGGCGATGGAATTCCGGAGATTATTACCGTGAGAAGTTATACCAGTCCTGCGACTTACTCTCAGGGTTTCAATATTTATCTCGGCAAGGACCGTCAAGACGGAAAAACTACCCCAAAAATCGTTACAGTACCCAATGGGGTAAGAGTGTTAGATATTGGTACAAATGTGATGCCTGCTATTTGTAAGGCAGTGGTTGGTGCAGTGCAAAAAAATATCATAGTTTTGGTTAGTGGTAACGGTACCTTACTGGAAGCTTATGACTTGAATGATGCTATTATAAATAATAACCAGACAGGCAGGCATTTATGGAGAACAACAATACCTGTTTTCAATAATACATCTATTGGTATTGCTGACTTTGATAATTGCGGCAATCCTGAAATCTATATTGCAGGCAATATTTATGATGCTGCCACCGGATTTTTATTAGTGAATGGTGGTAATTTAGATATTTTGTATCTCGGAAGTAGTATTGCCGCAGACATCAATAATGATGGTAAATTAGAATTAATTGCGGGTACAAGCGTTTATGCGGTAGATATTCCCAACCGAGCGGGTTCTTCTGGCAATACGTCAACCTTACCGGGAAACAGTTTAACTTTAATCAAAAAATTATCAGAAAATATTAATTTTTCCGATGGAGCAACTGTTGGCGCTTTTTCTTATACATGTGTTGCAGACATTAATCAAGACGGAAAATTAGATATTATTATTTCTTTCACTCAAACAGCTTCTGCGAATACAAATCAATATGTTAAAATAGTAGCTTGGGATTTTGAAAGTAACAGTATTTTATGTTCTTATGAATTTACTCATGGTTTGGGCGGCGGTTATGGCACGACCATAGGTCCAATGATGATAGGAAACATTGATGATGATCCGGAGTTGGAAGTTGTTTTCATATCCGGATGGCTCAGAAACAATGTTTTCTTAAACGCATTAAAGCCTGATTTTGCCACCAAAACATTTAGAAAAGCGTATGAGTTTTCGGAAGCCGACGGCATTATTGACAGATCCTCTGCTTGCACAGGCATGACGTTGTTTGATTTCAATTACGATGGTCAAAGTGAGATTGTGTACCGCGATGAACAACATTTGTGGGTATTAACCGCCATGCCTCCGGCAATTCCGGGCGGAGTAGGTTCTTTTGACGTACGGTTTAAAAAGCCTTGTACATCAGGAACTGTCGCAGAATATCCGGTAATAGCCGATGTGGACAATGATGGCGCTGCTGAAATTGTAGTAGTAGGAAATACTGTTGTCGATGTCTCAGGAGCCGGTTACCTTTGGATTTTCAAATCCGGCAACCAGTTCCCCTGGGCACCCGCCCGCAAGGTATGGAACCAGCATAACTACAATGTACTAAACGTAAACGAAGACTTAACCATTCCGCGCTACCAGATGAACCCCGCGCGGTTCTTTGCCGGCAAAAGCGGTCTTTACGACATCCAACCTTTCAACAACTTCCTGCAACAGCAAACGCTTCTCAATCAGGATGGTGTACCTTTTGTGCCTATGGCAAACATTAAATGGGTATCCGGTCCTGTTTTTGGTGGTACGCCGTTCTCCAGCACTGTTTCGGGCTGTATAGAAAACGTGGGCTCGGTGGCGGTGCAAACCCCCATCTATGTTACTTTCTACAAAAACGATACTATAATTCCTCCGGGCTCCATTATTAAAGTGGATTCCATTGTGGGTGCGCTGATGCCGGGCGCTTCGCGCTGCTTCACGCTTACCATAGACCGCTTGGATACTATTACCAACCTTGAGACCCTGTGGGTAAGTATAAACGACAAAGGTACGGGCAAATATCCCTATCAAGACCAGTGCGAATTGAACGGCCGTCGTCCTATCGATATGTACTGCCCTCCGGTAAGCATTCGCTCTACTTACGTTAAGACGCACCCCAGCTGCAGCAACTCAGACGGATGCATTGTGTTCTTCCCCTTCGGTGGCAGCGACCCCGGCGCCTACGAGTACCGTATCCTCTCCGCTTACTCCTCTCTGCTTACTCCCTACACTCCCTATACCGACAGCATTGTTTGCGGGTTATCTTCCGGCGTTTACATTATACAGTTGTTAGATACTAACCACCGCATTTGTCCCCCTGCGCAGGAGGAAATTCGCCTGATAGACACCACAGATTTGAAGATTTTTGCCGACCCCTTCAATACCACTACTTGTGCCACCAGCAACGGCGGCATCTTCGTGGCAACCTCCGGTGGTAAGAGACCTTACACCTATACGCTGGAGAAATTAGATGGCGAACTCTTTACCGAAGTAACCCCCTTTACCATCGAGAACGACACTATAAAGAATCTGGGCGCCGGCTCTTACATCGTAACGGTAACCGACGGCAGCGACTGTAAGGTGTACTCCTATCCGCCCATCCGAATCGGTGCGGCAGATGGAGAACTCCAACTCGCAAAGCTGCTGACCGTCCCCACCGCTTGCGACCGAGATACAGGCAGTGTTACCTTTAGTATCACTACCGACTCGCATTACTGGTACCAGCTAAACGGTTCGGCAATGACGGGTCCCCTTCCTGCCTCAGTTACCACCATAACCTTAGAGAATCTGAACGCGGGCAGCCACTTTATCCTCGCCTACAACGAATGTGGGGGCAAAGATACCCTGCGCTTTACCATCGACCTTGATGAACCCGGTCCTCTTTCCGCCGTTGCCGTTCCCACCAATATGAAAAAATACTGCGAAGGCAACTTTGCCCTCGGCAGCATCTATTTAGAAATAAACGGCGGCATTCCGCCCTACCGCTACACTTACGCGGCAGGCGATACGGTGGACGTAACCACAAACCCACTTACCATTCCTAATTTAATCAACGGCAAATACGACATTACGGTATTAGATGCTACCGTCTGCCGCTACGATGTTTCCAACGTCATCATTGCCATAGAGGAGATAGAACCCGTTAAGGTTAGCAGTATATATGCGGGCAACCACCCAAGCGGCTGCGGCGCCTGCGACGGCAGTATCATCTTCTTCCCCGAAGGGGGCAGCGGTAATTATTTGTACACTCTTGTCCCTGCAGTTGTTCCGCCGTTCTACGTACAAGTTCAATATCAAGACAGCCTTATAAGGAATCTTTGCGCGGGCAGTTACACTGTTGAGGTAATGGATGCGGCGTACCCCGCCTGTCCCGTAGCCGTTAGTTCCAATATTATTCTGCGCGACATCAGCAATCTGTTTGCCGCACTTACCCCCATATCCGCTCCCTCTTGCGATGGCACGGGCGAGTTGCTGGTAACAGTAACCGGCGGTGTTCCCCCATTCACTTACAAGGTATATGAATCGCCGCGTGTAACAGGCGCATCAGCGGTTGTTACTACCACCTCATTGGCAAACGGCAACAAAATTACTGCACTTCCGGTGGGCACCTACGAAGTGGATGTAATTGACAACAACGGCACAGGTTGTACGTTTACCGCAGGTCCGGCAACGATTACTGCTGATGCTTCGGATTTGGAAATCGCGCTCCTAAGCGTACGCCCTACTCCGTGTAACGAGGAGAAAGGTGTGGTAACCTTTACCATTACCTCCTCACTTACCTACACTTTCAAGTTGAACGACGGCGAGGAGAAAATAGTAACCCGTCCCCCTCTTTCAGGAATCATTACCGATACCCACAGTTTTATCAACCTTAAAGCGGGAAGCCACGTTGTAACCGTTGTTACCGCCTGCGCCTCCAAAACATTACGCTTTCCCATTGCAAACAGCAACAGCAACCTCTCTGCCACCGCAGTCCCCACTAATGTAAAACAGCTCTGCGACGGGGAAACCCAGTTGGGCTCTATTTTACTTATGGTAAATGAAGGATTGCCAGGGTACCGCTACACCTATCGCGAAGGAGATACGGTTTCGTTTAGTTCTTCCCACGTCATCATCCCCAATTTAACGGAAGGTACCTACTACATCACGCAAATCGACGCTACCGGCTGTACTTACATCCTTAACAAAATCGACATCCGAACCGAGTGCGCTACCCCTGTTTCGATAGGTACGGTAAAGGCAGGCACTTACCCCACCTGTAACAGCGCCAACGGAACTATCATAATCTATTTGGAGGGCGGCAGCGGCGACTACCTGTATAATGTATATAGAGACTCGCATCTTCTTGCTTCCCACACACTTCTTTCCTACAACAATGCCACGCACACTATTTCGGATTTACCCGCCGGTACCTATCGCATAGAAGTATATGATGCGGAACGCCCCGACTGTGTTCCCGCAGTGAGCGACCATATTGCGCTCTATAACAACGTGTCTCCGTTAAGTATTTATGTTGTTCCTACTCCCGCCAACGACTGCGACTCCAATGGCAGTCTCTTTGTGGAGGTTAGAGGCGGCAGCGGCAAATACACTTACACGTTGAACGGCAGTCCTGTGGTTGTTACCGGCGGCAAAATTGAGAACTTGCCGGTGGGTCCCTACATCGTTGAAGTTATAGATGCAGGCTCTGCGGTTGCACCGGTCTTCCCCGCTTGTAGTGCCACCAGCGACGAGGTTTGGATTAATCCCAAAATTGAAGATATTTCAATCACGCAACTTGATATAGAACACACCACCTGTGGTAAGCGCAACGGCTGGATATCCTTTGAGTTTACCGGCAGTAAAGAGTTCTACTATCAGTTGCACGGCTCTTCCATAGAGGGTCCCATTACGGGCACCGCGCCCATTACCAACTCCGCAGTATTTACCGACTTACCCGCCGGCGACTACACCCTGCGTGCCTTTGGATGTGGAGAGGTAATACGCCATTTTACCATTAAAAATACCGACAATGCCCTCAACTTCGCAGCAGCACCGCACAATGTTACGGTTTATTGTACCGGAGACACAAAAGCGGGCTATATTGCGTTGGATATCCTTGCCGGAACCGCTACCCATTACCGCATAGACGGCGGCACGTGGATTCCTCTTGCCGGAGCAAAAGATACGATAAAAAATCTGAAAGAAGGAACTTATACGATTGAAATTAAGAACCATACAAATTGTATCGTAAAAAATGATGCGGTACGTATAGAGCGTGCTCCGAGTATTCTCAGTTTGGGAACCATTGCCGTTGTATCGCAACCCACCTGTATGCTTAACGATGGTGTAATTATGTTCTACCCCACCGGAGGCAGCGGGCTCTATGACTACAGAATAATGAATCAGGTTGACGGTAACTATATCAACGCTTGGACAGCCTATACGGGCGTTCCTCATACCAATATCGTGATTGGTGCCTATCGCGTGGAAATCAGAGACCGCATTTACAACTGCGGCACGGTGTTAAGCCCCGAGGTTAATTTGCGTGACAGCCTCAACCGTTTGAAAGTAGAGTTAATTCCGACCGATGCCGGCGATTGCACTGTGAAAGACGGTACGCTCACGGCAGTGATAAGCAACTATGACGCCACTCCGCCAAACAACTATACTTATGTGCTCTACAAAGACGGAGTAGCCCAAAATCCCTCCGGCAGTTCATTCCCGGCAGACGGCAAAATTCCTGTACCCGCATCACCGCCGCTAAGTCAGGGATATGGATTCCCCGCAGGAGAATACCAAATTATGGTATGGCACAACATCCCCAATTGTTTTGCCCTAAGCGACAGGGTACGCATAAACAGCTTAAGTAGCGATGATATCTTCTCTATTCAGATATTGGACTCCCTGTGTGCTACCTGTCCCCAAAATAACAACGGGTTAGTGCAGTATAAAATAAAGGGTACACCACCCTATAAATTACAGTTTGATATTGAACAGGTTATAACCATCAACACGAGCAACGATACCATTATTGTACGCACGGGATTAGATGCGGGCGACCACTTCTTGCACATTTGGGGCAAGTGCGGGGAAGCATCGAAAAGATTTACCATCCCCGTTTGCGGCGGAGTGGGCAGTAGCCTGTATGCCTTACTCGATACGATACACCCTGTGCGCGAACTGATTACCGGTGTAATCGTTCGCGGGCAGATAGACTTTAAGATTTTTGGAGGTTCCCCCACCTATAAATATACCATTACCGGAGGTGTTAACGAGGTAGTGCTTACCGGAACAACAAACGGAGATATGGTGCATATTCCCGGATTGTTAGAGGGGATTTACAAGGTGGAAGCCGAAGATGCAACGGGATGTAAATACACAATGTATGTGTTGATTACAAGATTTATAGAAGTAGATGATTTGTTAGACTGTGCGGCAATGATTGACCGACGGGTAACGGAAAAAGACTGCAATGCCGGTTATACGCTTACTGCAACAGACAACTGGGATGTAGCCTACAATATTGCTATTTCCCTCGACAGTATTCGCTATATTGTTGATGATGTGATTTACAGCAGCGGAAAAACCTCATCGTTAGTTGGTTATAAATTTGATGCAGGAGTTTCCAACGTTGTTGTAGTGGGTTATTTAGGAACACTAACCGACACTTGCAGGTTTGAGGTTGAGGTAGTTCCTGTTACGCCCATTGGCATTGGTTCCATCTATGTAGGCAACCATCCCACTTGTGGAATAGACGATGGCTGCATCATCCTCTCTGTATCCGGCGGGAAGCCCGGCTCGTACAGCTACAGTTTCAACGGGTTAGATTATTATCCGTATCAAGACACCATTTGCGGACTGTACGCCGGAAATTACACTGTAAAAGTTACAGGTTCAACGAATTACAATTGTCCTATAGCGGTAAGCGAAACGATAACGCTGACCGACAGCACCGGACTTTTGATGAAAGTAGTACCTGTGGATGCTACCCAGTGCGGAGTTGCTAATGGTGAAATCAATGTAACCGTAACCGGCGGTACCCCCACCGATTTTAGATATTTCAAACTTCCCGATGTGGTTACGCCATTGCCAATACTTCCCGCAAACAAAGCAAACGGCTTGTCGGTTGGGGAGTATGTAGTTGAAGTAACTTACGGAGGTTGCAAAATGTTAAGCAATCCGCTTCGTATTTGCGCCCCCGATTCCGATTTGGAAATTGAGGAACTGAATATCATCCACACGGATTGTGGCATTGATGCCGGGGAATATTGGTTTACCGTTGTTACCGCATCCGAATACAGATATCGCTTTGGCTCAACTGAATATGGTCCATTCAACGTAACTTTCGATAAAGATACGGTTTACCTGAAAGATTTGAATGCAGGTACTTATATGGTTACGGTTTGGACAGATTGCGGAATCGATACGCTTCGTTTTACCATCAATAACAGTATAGGATTTTCTGCTACGGCGGTGCCTACCAATGTAAAAATTCACTGTGCCGGCAATATTACCCTTGGAAATATTGAGTTGACGGTTACCAACGGAGCCTCCTCCTACCGCTACTCTTACGACGAGGGTAAAACGTGGACGAATTTTAGTGGACCAACGGTTACTATACCAAATTTAACGGAGGGCTTTTATTACATTAGGATTATGGATGATGATGATTGCAGTTTTTACATTAACTATATTGAAATTAGAGTAGAACGTTCTCTTCCGCTTCATCTCACATCTGTTTTTGCAGCCACCCACCCCACCTGCACAAGCAAAGGCAGTATCAAGGTAAATGTTACCGGTGGCAGCGGCGAGTATGAATACAATTACGGCAAAGGCTGGAATACACTTTCTGTCAGCGGTATTATTACCGGTTTTGATGCAGGAAGTTACAACATCAGCATACGTGATAAAAATACCACGGATTGTCCGGCGGTTACCAGCGGAGATATTATTCTGCACAATGCGCCCGGTCAGTTGGCAGTACTGTTGACGGCAACCCAATCAGCCACTTGTGATATTCATACCGGAACGGGAGTTCTTACCGTAACCGTTCTTAACGGTAGCGGCAGCGGCAGTTACAAATTGAGTGACGGCAATACGGGTACTTATAGCACCCCAATATTCTTTATTACAAACAAACCCGTTGGCGAATATACGATTGAAATTACTGATGACGGTTGTGTTGCCGGCAGCGCCAAAGTACGAATCAGTTCCGATGATTTTACACTGGCAATCTCGCCGATTACCATAGCCAGAAATCCGGATTGTGGGGTAACCGAAGGTACGGCATCCTTTACAATAAGCGGTGTAACAGGTACGGCATATTATCAATTAAACAACGAAGCACCGGTAGAATTTGTTTCTAATCCTGTTATTTTGAGCGGTTTGGCTTCAGGCGTTCACACCTTGTTGGTGTATGACGACTGTGGTAAAATTGATTCAACGTTTACCATTACAACAATGGGCAGCACGCTTGCGTTTACCCCAACGGTAACAGATGAATTGGCAGATTGTGATGACATTGTGAATATTGGAAACATTGAGTTTGTTATTGAACCCGGAATCCCCGATTATCAATATCGAATTGACGGTGGTATTTGGATAGATATTACCGGAAATACAGCCTCTTTCCCTGCATCCTCAGGGCTTTACACCATTGAAGTTAAAGATGATGAGGGATGTACTTTCGAAATTCCACGCATTAGAGTGGATAGAGAAGAGGAGGTTTGCAACCTCTTTGACTGTACGCTTATTACCGATAAAACGGTTACCGAAAATGATTGCAATGCAGGTTATTTGGTTAACACCGAATGGGATGCAGATTTTGCCACCATCGCTACGGTTGACAGTATTCGCTATATTGTTAATGATGTGATATATAGCAGCGGAAAAACCGCCTCATTGAGTGGATACATATTTGAGGTAGGCGTTTCAAAGGTAATTGTGGTAGGATATAAAAAATCTGTTACGGATACCTGCGAGTTTGAAGTAACTGTGCTTCCCGTTACGCCGATTACTATTGGAACAATACACGTACAAAACTATCCCACCTGCGGTAATGCAGATGGCTGTGTGGTATTGTATGCAAAAGGAGGAATCAGTAGTTCTTACCGCTACACCCTTGACGGCGTGAACTATTATCCTCTGCAAGATACCATTTGCGGATTAAAAGCAGGAACGTACCGCATTGAAATTGTTGGTTCTACGCTCTATAATTGTCCTGTGTCGGTCAGCGAAACGATTACGCTGAGCGACATTATTAGCGACTTTACCATAAAGGTTGAAACCAAGGATGCCACTTCCTGTGGTGCAAACGACGGAGAGTTAACCGTAACTGTAACAGGCGGATTGCCTACGGATTACAAGTATTACAAACTCCCCGACCTTACTACACCACTACCCATACCGTCATCCTATCATCCAACCGGCTTGTCTGTAGGCGAATATGTTGTTTCAGCGACTATCGGAACGTGTAAAGTGTTTAGCAATCCGGTAAAAATATCCGCCCCTGATTCAGATTTAGAGATTCGCAGACTCAAAACCATTCATACCGATTGTGGTGTAGATAAAGGTGAATTTTGGTTTACCGTTGCCACTGCTTCCGCTTATAAATACCGCTTCGGCTCTAACGAATATGGACCATCTAATGTAACTTTCGGCAAAGATACGGTTTGCTTAACCGATTTATCCGCAGGAAATTACTTGGTTACGGTAGTTACAGATTGTGGTATCGATTCGCTTCACTTTACAATAAATAACAGCAAAGGTTTCTCGGCTAAAGAAACGCATACCCACGTGAAAGTATATTGCGATGAATTTGTAGTTTTGGGAACCATCAATTTGACCATAACCGGAGGCGCTTCTCCCTATTGGTATTCCTACGACAACGGAAAAACCTGGACACAATTTAGTGGTTCCACGGTTACCATTCCAAATCTGAAAGAGGGTTATTATTACCTCCTGATTAAAGATAATGAAGATTGTATCATCAAAATGGACTACATAAATATCCGGGTTGAACGTATTACTCCTCCAACCCTCACTTCTGTTTTTGCAGCCACACATCCGTCCTGTACCGACAAGGGTAGCATTCAGGTGTATATTTCCGGCGGAACAGGCGATTATGAATACAGCATCAATGGAGGTGTTACTTACAAAACACTTGCAGCCAATGGCATTATACCCAACTTGAATTCCGGAGGTTATTATATTTACCTGCGGGACGCAAATGCCCCTGCTTGTCTTCCTTTGGTGAGCGGAGAAATCAGACTTTTCAATCCTCCGGGACAATTAGCGGTTTCGGCAACAACCGCTCCTTCATATAGTTGTAATCCCTCTTCAGGGAATGGTACCATTACCGTAACTGTGCAGAACGGCAGCGGCAGTGGCTTCTACCGAGTGAATGGAGGCGCTGAAATTCCTTATACATCATCAACTTTCACAATTACAAATAAACCTGTTGGCGAATATGTAATTGAAGTAAGGGAGGGTGCGTGTATTGCCGGAAGTGAAAAAATAAGAATTACTTCAACATCTTCATCGTTGGCAATATCTGCAATAACTGTTACCAATGCTACCGAATGCGGATATGTAAACGGTACGGCAACATTTTCTATAAGCGGCATTACCGGAACTGCCTGGTATCAGGTGGATAATAACAGAGCGGTGAAAATTACAAAATCGCCGATTACTATATCCGACCTGGGTGCAGGCGTTCACTCTTTGAGAGTTTTTGATGGTTGTGGTGAAAAAACTGCCAACTTTACGATTTCTACGCAAGGCAGCACGCTCTCGTTTAGACCCACTGTTACCGATGAAAACGGAGATTGTGAGGGGTTGTTTACCACCGGAAATATCAACATAAATATTACCGCCGGAATACCACCTTATCAATATCGTATTGATGGAGGTAACTGGTTGGATATAAGTGGAAACGAAGTCGGATTTGCTGCATCTGCCGGTCTTTATACGGTTGAAGTAATTGATGATGGCGGATGTACATTTGTGATAACACGCATCAGAGTGGACAGGAAAAATGATATTTGTGATTTGTTGGATTGTACACTTTTACCAAACAGATACGCAGCGGAAGATAGCCCGGCTTCTTGCCGATATACGCATAGCGGCACAGATTGGGATGTTGTTCCTGTTACGCCGCTCGACAGTATTCATTACTACATTAATGGAACTTTGGCTTCCACAGGGGCAACCTTGGATGGTGCTATATTCCCTGTTGGTGTTTCTCAGGTTACGGTAACTGCCTACTATCGCAAAGCGGTTAGTACTTGCAGTTTTACGGTATTTGTTGAGAGAGTTTGCCCAAATAGTGTTGACGATACAGACCCTGTGCCACACACTTATACGGTAACCAAAGTTGCCGGTTTGTGCTGGACTTCCAACCTCAGAGCGAAAGAATACAGCGACGGCAGCGCGATTGCATTTGCGAAGCCCTATTACCATCCGCTCTATCCTGATGTGGCGCACCACGATTCCATATTTGGCTTACTATACACTTGGTATTCTGCGGTAGGGGTAACGCCGGAGGGTGCTAATACGCTGCCTGTTCCTAATGTTAACGGTTTTGTGCAAGGTATTTGCCCCGATGGTTATCATATTCCAACGCAGGCAGAATTTAAGCAGTTAGAAATGTGGTCGGCTAAAGATTTGAAGAGTACAGACTACTGGATAGTTCCGGGGACCAACCTTTCTGATTTCGATTCTCGCGGCGCAGGCAAGTATAGTGCAGTTGTAGGAAGATTTGTCGATTTGTATGGCTTCACAGGGTACTGGGCAAGTGATGCGGGAAGCGGACACAACGCGCCTTACATATCGCTTACCTACTACTACGATATTTGCGGGTTTGCTGAAGAACAAACCTCCAAGTTAGACGGATTGAGTGTAAGATGTGTCTGGGATGGAACTGAATGTGAATAAAATTTTGTCGCACACCAACTGTTTTTTTCTCTGAAAGAAACACGTTGAAGCCCCAACTCATTACATTTATGGGTAATCATATCTAAGTCTTCTCCCAAATAGAAACCACTTAGAAAGATTACCCCATTCTTGTTCAATACTTTAACGTACGCCGGCAAATCTTGAAGCAAAATATTCCGGTTGATGTTGGCGATTATGATGTCATATTTCTCATTTTCAGACAGTAAAGAAGCATCCCCCAACTTCACTTGAATCTCTTGGGTATTGTTTCTGCTATTGTTCTCAATATTGTTTTCGTATGCCCATTCGTCGTTGTCGATAGCGGTAACAGGTTTTGCGCCTTTGAGACAGGAAAGAATTGCCAGAATACCGGTACCCGCGCCCATATCCAGCACACTTTTTTGGTAAAGGTCTTCCTCTAACAAATACTCAATCATCAGAGAGGTGGTTTCGTGGTGGGCAGTTCCGAACGACATTTTGGGTTCAATCACAATTTCATACTCCGCATCAGGATTTGGCTGGTGAAAAGGGGCGCGGATAAAACATCTGCCCGCTATCATTACCGGCTCGTAGTTCGATTCCCAAACGGCATTCCAATTCTGTTGCTCCATTTCGGTAGTTGTATATTGAAAATCAATGAGAGGACGATATTCCGCAAAAAAATCATCCAAAACATCTTTATCATAGTTATTTTCAGCAATATAGGCTAACAAAATATCTTCGGTTTCGCCGTCTGCAAAACTTTCGCAGCCCAAATCGGCTAACAGTGAAACAAAAATCTCTTTCCAAGGGTCTATTTCGGGAAAAGTTACCGCAATTTCGTAGTATTTCATAAACCGAAAAATTTGCTACTACAACGGAAAAATACTTGACATTATTATTATTGCCATTAACGGTCAAACTTTTCTTTAATCTAAAAACGAAACCAATTAGCGCAAAACGAAAATAATATTATTTTCGCCGCGGATTAAAAATTGTATGTATTCAAACAAAAATTTACCGAGTCTTTACAAATTTTACTTCGTGATGCGCGACTTAACTTGCGAACTTCCAATGGCATACTGTCGATAAGGTAATATGTATTTGCTCCGGTAATCTTTTCCGACAAGAGTTGTTGTAAGCGATGTTTTTCATAAAACAAAGCGCGACGTCTTTTGTTATAGACACTACGTTCAATGCGTGATGAAATTTCTTGTGGCAATATTCTAAATAATTGACGTTCAGAATCAATACTCATATACTCAGCCGTTAAATCTACAGCAATAAGTTCTA
>Ga0209737_10000815_pt1 | contig 24005 bp, 16 predicted proteins | sample TergutCu122P3_FD_187284 | JGI IMG/M metagenome (GOLD analysis project Ga0209737, IMG submission 187284) | Cubitermes ugandensis P3 segment gut microbial communities from Kakamega Forest, Kenya - Cu122 P3 (SPAdes) (version 2) | ecosystem: Host-associated > Arthropoda: Insects > Digestive system... | reverse complement strand
ACTTGCGCGCTCCTCGCAATGACGGAGGTAGGTGTGAATACTTCGGGACTTCCTTAATCAGCGTTTGCCTCGCCCGGGTTTTGGGGCGCTTTTCCGAGAGGATTTTCTCAGCCTCTCAAGTACCACTCCTTCATCAAGCCCCTCAATATGCGCTCTAAGTTTTACCGCTTGATCCCTCAGGCGCGCTGCCTGTTCGTAGTCCATGTTACGCGCTGCCTCAGCCATATCATCTTCAAGCGAACCAATGATACGCAACACTTCCTCGCGAGCCATCTCTGCTAACAGCGAGTCCACGGCTTCAGAGGCAACGCTGCCTTCGCTTGCATCTTCAATGAACTGCATGATGCCGCTTACGGCCTTACGGATGGTCTGCGGCTCTATTCCGTGTTCTGTGTTGAAGGCAATCTGTATGTCCCTGCGCCGGCGTGTTTCCTCAATCGCCGATTTCATGGAGTCAGTGACATCGTCTGCGTACATGATGACCTGCCCGGACACATTTCGTGCAGCCCTGCCTATGGTCTGGATAAGTGATCGGTGATTCCGCAGGAAGCCTTCTTTGTCCGCATCTAATATGGCAACGAGCGAAACCTCCGGCAGATCAAGACCCTCACGCAACAGATTTATGCCAACCAAAACATCAAACTCTCCCAGGCGCAGATCGCGCAGTATCTCTACCCTCTCAAAGGTACCGATATCAGAGTGCATGTAGCGTGCCCTGATCCCCTGATCCAGGAGATGATCTGTGAGATCCTCAGCCATTTTCTTAGTTAACGTAGTAACCAAGACGCGCTCTTGTTTGAGGGCGCGCTCGCGAACCTCATCAATGATGCTATCAATCTGCCCCTTGATCGGTTTGACAACAATCTCAGGATCAAGCAAACCAGTCGGTCGAATGATCTGCTCAACCTTTGCCTGACTGACCCTGCCTTCGTAGTCTCCAGGAGTTGCTGAGACATACACAAACCGTGGAATTCTGTGTTCAAACTCATCGAAACGCAGAGGGCGGTTATCCAGAGCGCTGGGAAGTCGAAATCCGTGCTCAGTCAGAGTTATCTTGCGTGAACGGTCGCCTTCGTGCATTCCTCGTATCTGCGGAACCGTAACATGACTTTCGTCTATGATGCACAGAAAGTCATCAGGAAAGTAATCGATCAGCGTATAGGGAGGCTCACCTGGTAAACGCCCATCGATGTGGCGAGAGTAGTTTTCGATGCCACTGCAAAAGCCCATGGTCTGAAGCATCTCCAGGTCGTAGTTTGTGCGCATCTCAAGACGCTGCGCTTCCAGCAGTTTTCCTGCACTGCGAAACTCCTGTAGTCTTTGTTGTAGTTCCACCTGTATGGTCTCAAGTGCGTGATCTATCTTTGGGCGGGCTGTAACATAATGAGAGGCAGGCCATATCGGAATACTATCGTATGTTTTCAAAGCCTCACCAGTTACAGCACTGACTTCAGTGATTTCGTCGATTTCCTCTCCATAGAATTCAATTCGATATGGGTTATCGGAGTATGGCGGAAACAGATCGACCACATCTCCCCTCACGCGAAAAGTTCCGCGTAAAAGCTCATAATCATTACGGTCGTATTGGATGTCAAGCAGCTCATGTATGAGAACGTCACGATCCTTGTGTATACCCTTTTCCAGAAAGACTGCCAAACCAGCATAGTCGGCTGGAGAACCTATCCCATAGATGCAGGACACACTGGCGACTACGATTACATCCCTGCGTGAGAGCAGGGCGGCAGTAGCTGCATGTCGGAGCTTCTCGACCTCTTCATTGATCGAAGCATCCTTTTCGATAAAAGTATCCGTTGTTGGAACATAGGCTTCAGGCTGGTAATAATCGTAATAGGACACGAAGTAAACAACCGCATTATCTGGGAAAAACTCTTTGAGTTCCACTGCCAGCTGTGCTGCCAGGGTCTTGTTCGGCGCCATTACCAGAGTTGGCTTCTGGACACATTCAATGGTTTTAGCCATCGTAAAGGTCTTCCCGGAGCCTGTAACTCCCAGAAGTGTCTGATAGCGCAGCCCCGCAGAAATACCCTCAGTGAGCGCTCGGATGGCCTGAGGCTGGTCGCCGGCAGGTTCATAGGGAGATACCGCCTTGAACACCCCTGTTGCGAGCTGGTCTTCTCTGAGTTTTCCGGCCATTTGAGCCATTAGAATAAACCGGCCCCTACCCTATCCTCATACCAGGCAACAACCTGGTCTCTCAATTCTTCTATTGATGCGTTATTGATGAAAACTGTGTCACTGATAGCTATCCGCTCAGCGTCACATGCCTGAAGTGTGATGCGGTTTTCTGCGTCCCGTGCGCTCATTCCACGTTTGATGGCTCTTGTCAGGCGCACCTCTTCATCTGAGACTATCGATATCACTTCATCAGCAAAACCAAGCAAATCGTAGCCCTCGGCAAGCATTTCAACTAGAATCGGAAGCTGTATGACCAGAAGCCTGGTTTCTGTGGCTGGTTCCTGCGTTAACTCCTGAATATGCATTTCAAGCCGCTTAAACAGAAGTGGCCAGCATATTGCATTCAGTCTGCTCAAAGTCTGCTTATCAACAAACGCTCTTTCAGCAAGCAGCCTCCTGTTAAGAGTGCCCGAGTCATCTAATATGTCATTTCCGAACTCAGAACAAAGCTCCGAGAGAATCTTTTCATTCTGCTGTATTTCCCTGGCGATAATATCGAGATCCAGTATAGTTGCGCCATATTCAGCGAGTTTGGCGCTTACCATATCTTTTCCCGAAGCCAGGCCACCTGTTAACACAACAGTATACACTCGCTTCTCTCCTGCTTCTTCTTGCGACTCCTCATCATCGTTCAGTGCTTCAACAGTTTTATTGGTAACCCATCTCAATACCAGAAAACCTGCCAGACCCGTCAGTATTGAAGCAAAAATAATTGCAGTTTTTGCATATGAGATAATTGCTGGATCTGTAAATGCCAGATTTGCAATGAATATCACCATCGTAAAGCCAACACCACCAAGAACTGAAACGCCAAGCATATGTCCCCAGGTTACCCCTTGAGGCAGGTCGCTGAGTTTCGATTTTATCGTTAAAAACGACGCCAGAAAAATTCCAACGGGCTTTCCAATGAGCAGCCCAAAAAAGACACCAAGCGCAACGGAGTTAGTTGCAATCGAAAGTGGATCAACACCAATGATTGGTATGGCTGCATTTGCAAAGGCAAACAGAGGCATGATGATGAAAAATACTGGCACATGCAGACGTGCCTCAAGTCGAGTAAGCGGTGGAATGGCCATGCGGGAAACTCTGTTAATGTGACGCACTTCCTGCAGGTACTCTTTTTGTGCAACATCAGGTTGCCCCGGGTCATAAAAGTCCTCAGCGGTTTTTGCCTTGCCAACAAACCAAGAGCTCGCCTTTTTGAGCTGAATCTCAGATTTGGCGGGAACAGCGAATGCAAGAAGAACACCGGCCAATGTTGCATGAACACCTGAAAAGAGAAAGCAGCACCACATGATGAGACCAATGAAGATATAGGGCGCAAGATCGTAGACATGTCTTCGGTTGAGCACGATGAGCAGCCCGAAAAGTGCAATGCCGGCAATCAGCCACATTACATCAAGCTCCTTGGAATAAAAGATTGCTATCACCGCGATTGCAAAGATGTCATCGGCAATAGTTGCAGTAGCCAGAAACGCACGTAATCCTATTGGTATACGACTGCCCAGAAGCGCAAGTATTCCCAGGGTAAACGCGATATCATTGGCTGTAGGAACTCCCCATCCCCCTTCGAATCCAGTACCAGCATTGAAGACAAGATATACCAGAGCCGGCAAAACAGCACCGCCAATCGCTGCAATAATCGGAAGCGCGACTTTTCGTGGGTTACGAAGCTCCCCGGCAGTCATCTCATACTTGATTTCCAGACCAACAATCAGAAAGAAGAAAGCCATGAGAAAATCGTTGATAAGATGCCCGACAGACATGTTGAGACTGAAAATCCCCGCTTCAACTCCTACATACACCCCATGCCAGAAGGTGTAGAGACTGGGAAGTCCTGGAATGTTTTCGAGAATGATGGCAAGGAATGCCGCTGAAACCATGATTATGGTAGATCGAGTTGAAGAATGCGTGAACTCAAGAAGCCGTCTCTTACGTCGATGACGCTTGACAACTTCGGGTTCGAGAATAGGCTCGGCAGGATGGCTGTGCTTGTTTTCTTTCATCAGTAGATTATAGACTACTGAGCAAGCTGTTAGCTTCATATCTCACTATCTTGTTGCCTTTTGCTCTAAGAAGCTTACTCGTCACATAATTGCCATAAGTGGCACTAATACACGCTATTGTCTATTATTTCGAGGCTTTTTGCCCAATATTATAGACAAAAGCGTGTATTAGTGACATTTACGGCAACTGTGTGACGAGTACCCAAAGAAGGTGCCGTAGTTTTATTCATACAAGCTATACTTCGGCACCTCCCAATACTCTGTGCTACAATAGCCAACGCACTTCATCATGTACCTTGAAATGCAAGCCCGGGTGGCGGAATGGCAGACGCGGAGGTCTCAAAAACCTTTATCCTCAGGGTGTGTGGGTTCGACTCCCACCCCGGGTACCACATCTACCTGTAAAACACTGATGTGTATGGGAGATTGTGAAAACCTGTAATCTGGTTCTCCATACCCTGAGAACCTCTGTATATAAGGAAGCGCACATGCTGAAGATTCCAACAAAGGCTTTGATACTGGTTGCTGCGATCGTGTGGCTGGCTGCCGGAGCAGGTGTAGTCAGCGTAGGTGTCACTGCAGCCTCTGAGCCATGGACACCTGTTATGGGACTTGTGTGCCTGGCAGTTTTCATGGCATTTCTGATCCTCTTTCTGATTATTGCACGCAAGCAAATTAAGAGGATACTTGGTTACACGGAAAGCCTGACTGAACTCTTCAAATTCTTCGATGCGCAGTCATATATCATCATTGCAGTCATGGTGTTTCTGGGAGCATCAGTACGAATCTCTCAACTGATACCAGATTCTGCAATAGCCTCATTTTATAGTGGACTTGGCATGGCGCTTGTAATCTCGTCGATCTATTACCTGGTTACCTTTGTAGCAATCTGCAACGAACTGGTCGTCAAGCCAAAGCAAAGCTCTGAATAAGAAATCCTTTATAACCAACGGCATTCTACTAAGGAAGCACCGAAGTATTCACGCCCACCCCGTCATTGCGAGGAGCGCGTAAGCGCGACGCGGCAATCCAGTCGATGAGACGCAAGACGTTAACTGGATTGCCGCGTCGCGCTTGCGCGCTCCTCGCAATGACGGGGTAAGTGCGTTACGCGCTCCTCGTAATGACGGGGGTTGGTCTTAACTATAACGTCAGGGAAACGCCTGACAGGCTTTATGGAATCATCCCTCGAAAATCAGAGGGATGATTTCTTTGAAGATGAAGAAAGAGCCCAGCATGAATAGGCCGAGAATTGCAACCATTACGGCGTTTCGTCGGTACATGGTTAAACGCCTGGACTTTTCCGACATGATCATAAAGTAACCAGCCAGAAGGAGAAGTGAGGCTGATATCCCGGTAAAGGCCGGGATAAGTGGATGGTAGAAGTTCAGGGGGTTTTCTGCGTAACCCAAAAAACGCGCAACAAACTCAAGTGCCAGACCAAGAGAAATAATCAGCGTCCATCTGGTTATATATCGGGTACTTCCATAATTCTGGTCTTTTTCAGTTACTTCAACAGTCATTATCTTTCACATTCCTCTTTCAAGCTAAAAACTAATCTGCCTATGATAGCAAATTTAAACGATCATCATGGCATCACCATAGCTGAAAAAGCGATATCGCTGCTTTATGGCATGCTGATAAGCCTCAAGTATTCCCTCTCGGTCGTAAAACGCAGACACAAGCATCAACAAGCTTGATTTTGGCAGATGAAAATTGGTGATCAGCGCATCGGTAATCTTGAAGGTCTGGCTGCCTGGGTAGATAAAAAGCCTGGTACTCCCCCACCCTGCCTGGATGCTATTGCATCCATCACAGACAGCGCTCTCCAGTGTTCTCACGGATGTTGTACCCACACAGACTACGCGTCTCCCTTCAGCCTTGGCCTGGTTAATTGACTGCGCCACAGCAGGGCTGATGTGGTAGAACTCCTCGTGCATCTGATGATCCTCGATATTCTCGGCCTGAACAGGTCGAAAGGTGCCCAGACCAACATGAAGGGTCACAAACTCCATGATGACACCCTGCTTCTCAAGCTTCGCAAGCAGATCGTCAGTGAAATGAAGACCGGCAGTAGGAGCAGCTGCAGAACCGGGCTCTTTTGCGTAGACTGTCTGGTAACGTTCGGTGTCAAGAGCTTCTGGCTCTCGCTTGATATAGGGAGGAAGTGGGATTCTGCCTGCCTGGTTCAGTGCCTCAAGTAGATCTCCACTGTATTGAAGCAGAACAACAGCTGAACCATCACTGCCTTTTTCGAGAATCCTTGCGATAAGGTTTTCGTCAAAACGCACCAGGTCACCGGGTTTCAGACGGCGTGCTGGACGAAGAAGTGCTTCCCAGGTATCTGCCTGCCCATGCAGTGCTGACATATCCTTGAGCAGGAACAACTCCACCCGTGCACCGGTTCCCAGTTTTTCTCCAAACAGACGCGCGTGGATAACTCGTGAGTCGTTCATGACTAGAACATCTCCTGAGTGCAGATACTCACAAAGGTCAGTAAACTGACGATCAGCCAGCGTTTTATCGGTACGGTTTACAACCAACAGCCGAGATGCGTCTCTCACTTGTGAGGGATACTGTGCAATGAGCTCATCTGGCAAAAAATAGTCAAAAAGCTCCAGGCTTGTCATCAGGAATGTTTTCCTGACGCCTCAAGCATACACAAGAGCTGTGATGAGTACTCAAGACACGAAATCATTCGAAGTGCATGTTCCAGTTTATCCGCGATAACAAATGGCCCATGCCCTCGAATAACCGCGATAGCATAACCCGATTTGACCAGATCAGCCATCAGAGTGGCTACCTCTTCGCTTGCTATGGTGTTGGCAGGGCTGAAAACCGGTACCGAGTTACCGAGCACCAGTTTTCCTTCTGAGTCAACCGGTTTTATCGCGTCTTCGATCAGAGAACGAAACACGGTATGTCTCGTATGCGCATGTGCAATCGCACGGGCAACAAAGGCCTGTTTTGCCTCAATCATACGATCTGCCCATGCACGATACATGGCACGATGTACCACCAACTCCATTGACGCATACTGGTCAAGATCTGTTGGAGAGAGGTAAGCTCTCACTATATCTCCAGATTGGAGATGGCTCAGCATGGCGCCATTGCGCGTAATCCATATGGAATTGCCGTCACTTTCACTGAGGTTGCCCCCGTGACTGGTTATTGCTCCACTGATAAATAGATCCTTACCACAATCTCGAAAGCGTTTTAACCGGGTAAGATCGCTGCTTGTCTCTTTCGCAGCAGTTTCCAGGGCAGAAGCCGCCTGCTTCATACCGTCTATGAATTCATTTTTGATCTGACCGAAATCAAACTCAGACATAGCACTTCCAATCCCCTGATTTATGCGATAATCATTCGGGAAGCTCCGAAGTATTCATTGTACGCCATATTGCGGCAAATTTGTTCCAGCTCTGCCCGTGCAAACGGCGCCATTACTGCAAGTAGTGCCGCCGTTCACCCGAACAGACCTGGAGCAAATTGATCCACAATCTGACATACAAGCAATACTTCGGAACTTCCCAGGATAAATGAGTAAAGACTGCACGACAAGTTAGGAGTACCCGTGAGTTTAATAAATGATACCTGCAATCGTCCAACCTTTCCTGCCCGTGCTGTTATCACTGCGGGCATGCCCTATGGCAATAAGGGTCTTCACTTTGGGCACATTGGAGGAGTTTTTGTTCCGGCTGATGTCTTTGCCCGGTTTTTGAGAGACAGGATCGGCGAGGAGAATGTGTTATTCATCTGCGGAACCGACTGTTATGGCTCCCCTATCGAAGAGGGCTACAGGCAGGCAATCAGAGACAAAGGCTTTATGGGCTCAATAGCTGATTTTGTAATGGAAAACCATAACGTGCAATCTGATGCCCTGAGAAGCTTCAATATCTCATTGGATATCTATGAAGGTTCTGCACTTGGCAAGTGCAAGGAAAACCACGACTACATCACCGAGCTCGTTGTACAGAGACTGTACGACAACGGATATCTGCACAAGGTTACGACTGCCCAGTTCTTTGATGAGGAAACTCAGAGCTATCTTAATGGCAGACAGGTATTGGGGCGTTGCCCTGTTCCAGACTGCAAGTCCGAGCAGGCTTATGCTGATGAGTGTGATCTGGGGCATCAGTACATGCCAGCAGACCTGATAGACCCCATAAGCGCCCTCTCAAACAAACCGCCTCTGACTAAAGATGTCACAAACTGGTACTTCGACCTGCCAAGCTTCAGAGATTTCCTTAAAAACCAGGTTCACTACATGCAAAACGACACCGACACCCGTTCTGTTGTCAGTACCACTATCGATGAGTTTCTCACGTTGCCGGGCATCTATGTGAAAGATGAATTCAACGATGAGTATCTTGCTGTGAAAGACGCGCTGCCGGAGCACAGGTACACACCCGCAGATGCAGGCAAGACGTCTTTCGAACTATGCTTTGCAAATCTGGATGACCGCGACAGCGCACGTGTGGTGCTGGATGCAGCCAGGATACGATACCGTACGGGAAAAACCCTGGTTCCCTTCAGGATTACCGGCAACGTCAAATGGGGCGTTGCAGCTCCTGTGATTGAAGACTTCAGCGGTTTGACGGTCTGGGTCTGGCCGGAATCACTGTGGGCTCCCATCACCTTTTCCAAAACCTGCCTTGAGAACAGGGGCAAGGATATCGAAACACTCAATCCATCTCGTTTATGGACAACTGAGTATACCTGGAGAGACTTCTGGTGCTCTGAAGAGGCAATCGCCTACCAGTTCATTGGCCAGGATAACATCTATTTCTACGGAGTCGCACAGACGGCCATGTGGGAGGCGCTGGCTGAGAAAACACCGGGAGTAGCGGTTGACGAACCGCTTGAAATGCGCCAGTCTCAACTGGTAGCCAACTATCATCTTCTCTTTCTGGATAAGAAAGCCTCTTCGTCAGGAAAGGTTAAGCCTCCATCAGCGATTGAGCTCTTGAGCCATTACACGGCTGAGCAGCTCCGCGCTCACTTCCTTGCGCTTGGCCTGAGCCTCAAACCGGTGAGTTTTCAGCCAAAGGCCTTCAACCCCCTGGCAAAGGAAAACGATGCAGACCCGGTGCTTAAAGAAGGCCTGCTGCTCACCAATGTCTTCAACCGTCTGGCACGCTCATGCTTCTATTCGGCGCAGAAGGACAACGGCGGGCTGTTGCCCATCGACGAGCCTTCTGCAGAAATCGTCGATGCCGCCCATGCAACTATTCTTGAGTATGAACGCCTGATGCACAGGCAGGAGTTCCATTCGGTCATGCAGTTGGTTTCAGAGTACATCCGACTGGCAAACAAGTATTGGTCGGACGCGATCAAGGAAGCCGGTGAAGACAAAGCAGCAAAAATCGCTGTGCTGACCAATGCTTTTTATCTCCTGAAGGTCTGCGCTCAGCTCATGCACCCGGTCGTCCCCCTGGGAACAGAGATGATTCTTGAATACCTGAACCTGGGAGTTGAGGCGCGGGAGTTCTTTTCCTGGAAGCATGCATTTGAAGGATATGGAAGCTTCTTCACACCGGAAGACAGAGAGCGTGGCGGCCATCCCGTAAAGGAATTACCGCCACGTACAGATTTCTTTGCGCGTCACCCGAGCCAGTACTGAAAGCTACCGGCTGACTGATAACTACAGGCTGAAGTCTTCTTTGCCCTCGAAGACATCAAGCGCTTCTTCAATATCGTAATCGGCAAGTGTTACGGCACTGATTGCCTTGGTCAGGCGCACGGCTTCATCCAGTGAGCGCTGGTGGATGTTTCTACCAGTTGCGTTTCCTACGGCACCACCGATATGTATCTGCTCATGAAGCTGGGTAAGAAATGCCCTGGCATCAACCGTTGAACCTCCCGCACAGACCAGGCCGGTTCTGCCCGATGCCTCTGATGCAATGGCGAGAAGTTCTGCAGAGCTTTTTCCGTCAACAGCCTTTGGCGGGTTGACCTTTACAAAGTCTGCTCCCAGGCACAGTGCAACTCCTGCTGCTCCCGCAATGAGGTCTGCTGCCTTCTCGTTTTTGACCGCCTTGCCACGGGGATAGATCCACAAAACTACGATCAGACCGTTTGCATGAGCCTCTGAGATCAGCTCGCCTGCCTCCGCAAGCATGGTTGACTCATATTCTGAGCCAAGATATATCGTGTAACCAAGACCCACGATATTCACTCCTGCATCACGCATGGCAATCACAGAATCAAGCGAATACAGCTGGGGAGAATACGGGTCATCCTGCGCAGTGGGAATAAGATTGGTTTTGGAATTCATCTTAACAAGATAGTTGATCTCCGGATAATCGGGTGCATAGTGTGCGATCAGGCCTTTTTGGCCTGCCAGTACACCGACAACACCCTTGGAGGCTATTTCGAAGAAATGCCTGGGGTCATTATCGGCGGGGTCGATTCCCTCTCCATAAAAGTCATCATTGAGGTGTTCGATCTTCTGATCACAGGCAAACAACATGAGTCGCCCGGTACCCTGTGTGGCGGCAAGGTAGTTTTCCTGATAGAGATCTCGTGCTTCGGGTAGCACATCGGCAGGTATCGGTACTTTCTTGAGTTTGAGTTTTTCCATTTCTATCCTTTCCCTCGCAGTTTTGAAATAGGGTTTGGCTTTATCTTCAGGCAATAGATTAACATAAAACAGAAACAGGGGAAGCACCGAAGTGCTCTTCGAGACTTTTCTAATCCGGTCGCTTCTTTCGCTCGGCGGTTAACTGAGATAGGATCAGAGCAATAAACATCAGTATGCACCCTATGATCTCGCGCCCGTTTAATATTTCGTTAAGTATGATTACCCCACCAATCACGCTGAAAACTGCCTCAAGACTCATGATGATGGAAGCTGCAGACGGGTTTATTCCCTGTTGCCCTATCGCCTGTAAGGTGAAGGCTACACCGGTAGAAAGTATGCCAACGTACAGTATCGCCGGAAGCGCAGAGATAAAGTCTTCAAGAAGAAACACCCCATGCTCAAAAAACCGATCAAAAATCAGGGAGCATATACAGCTCAGCAGGGCTGCTATAAGAAACTGGAGGATGCAGAGCTTCATCACATCACGACGACTGAGCCCCACCACAAAATGGTCTGTTGCCAGGATATGGCATGCCCAGAAAAGTGCAGCGATCAGTATGATCACATCTCCTATCCTGATGGAAAAGCTCTCCGTAATACACAGAAAATAAAGACCCCCCACGGCTATCAGCACACTTGCCCAGGTATTCCAGTAGGTTTTATGTCTGAGCGTAATTCCCATAACCGGAACAAGCACTATGTAAAGCGCAGTAAGAAACCCTGCCTTGGAAGCCGTGGTGTATACCATGCCAACCTGTTGGAGAGATCCTGCAACAAACACTATCAAGCCAATGAAGAAACCTGCTTTGATAAGTGCTTTGAATCCAACTCCACTTTCTGAGAAAATGTTTCTGCAATTACTGTCGGATTCAGTTGTTACAACAGCGTTTTCTGGTTTTACTTTCCCCTTCTTTCTAGAGAAACCCTGTAACAACACGACAATACTGAGCGTAGCCGCACCGAGAAACATTCGCAAGCTCATAAAGAGAAAGGGCCCGATGAAATCCATGCCCACACGCTGAGCGACAAAGGCCATGCCCCATATCAGCGCTGTAATGGTGAGCAGGAAAGAGGATCTCAGATGGGTCTTTGAGGGCTTTCTGAAGTCAATTTGCAAGAAAATCCCAGCCTCCCGGCTGTTTCCAGCTTTTTACCATTCCCAGATAGTCCACCATAGAAGCATCCATCTTGATACCACGCAGATAATCAGTGAAGCCGTTGGTCACGGGCCAATCACGTTCGGTATTCATATCAACATAACCAAGCGTTGGGGATGGTGGTTTTTGCCTGCGTTTGAACTCAGCGTTCCTTACCGTTTTAAGAACTTTTTCGACCATTGTGCTGGTCACTTTAATTGGCTCAGAGCTACGATTTGTATACTGAAGAATCTGGTCGACACCAAGACCTTCTTCGATATGGAGTCGCAATACAACATCAAGCAGTGAATAGGGAGGAAGGCAGTCTTCGTCGGTCTGGCCTTCATAAAGTTCCGCTGAAGGGGGTTTGGTCATTGTGCTTTGGGGAATAAGCTGCGATTTATCATTTCGCCAATTCGCCAGACCATAAACATCGGTTTTGTACAGATTCCCCAGAGGAGCCAGTGCGCCTGCTGTATCTCCATACAGGGTTGAATACCCCATCGCTAACTCGGATTTATTGCTGGTGTTGAGCAACAGCCAATTAAAACAGTTTGAAAGATACATGAGGCAGGTCATCCGAATCCGGTTCTGGATGTTCATACGTGCAAGTGAGGAGTCCGTCGTATTAAATGAAGCTTCAATGTGAGTTATCAGCGTTTTCATGGCTTCATCAATGGGGATAGTGATGGTTTCGATTCCCAGGTTTTCAGCGAGTAAAAGCGAGTCGTCGATGCTTCCCTGAGAAGAGAATGGGCTTGGCATCAGAACCCCATGTACATGTCCTGCCCCCAATGCATCACAGGCAAGCACCGCACATATCGCAGAGTCCAACCCGCCCGAAAGCCCTAAAACAACATCAGTAAAACCGTTTTTTCTGACATAATCCCTGGTAAACAGCTCCAAAGCCTTCCAGTCTGCCTCATAGGGCAAGAGCGGTCTGATGAGGTGTTCGTCATCATAGATGGGCTTATGGTCAGTGCTGCGCTGGTAATACCTGGTGTTAAGATTGATGTTGTAGCACAAAACCCCTTCCTGGAAAGGAGCCAGAGCTGAAGCCACAGACCCATCGGGCTTCATAATGAGGCTTGCTCCATCAAAGACGCTTTCATCCTGGGCACCAACCAGGTTGGCAACTATGACCCAGACCTTGTTTTTCTTTGCAAAACCGCGCAGATATCCCAACTGATCCGATGCGGTAAACATCATCTTGGTTCCCTGATACTCTTTTGCCAGCATCAGGATCACAATCTCTACCTCAGAAAAGTCTTCTTCCATCTCAGGATACTCATCAAGCACAACAGAAACCTGATGTCCATCTAAAGCAAAGGTGATATTGGATGCGTAACTGTCTTCATCCCAGCTGTCTTCAACATCAACAAAGCCCAGGGCCGTGCCAGCACCGTCTTTGCAGTACAGCACCTCTGGCTCACAGCAAAAAGTCATTTCTTCCGGAATCGGACGAGGAATCATAGTGCCAACAAGGGTTGTCAGTTTAGTCTGTTCAATAAGCTTACGGGCAACATCAAGAGTTTCTGCTGCGAACGCATCAAATAATTGCATACCTGCTATTGGAGTGCCTGTCATGGCAAATGCTGGAAAAATAACCAGGTCAGGTGGGTAGGCGCTACTGGCCAGAGTATCAATTGACGCAATGATTCTGTCGGTGTTTTCCTGTAAGGCCCCAACAGTTGGATTGTTCTGGATAACGGCTACATACATGATGGCATCCTGTCAGATACGCTCAAACACGATAGGCCATAGGGCCCCATGATTTTTCGTGTCCGATAGTGGTTTCTGCATCATGACCGGGATACACCCTGGTTTTATCAGGAAGCAGAAAGAGTCTTTTAATACTCGCTTTTTGTTGCATGGCATTGCCGCCCGGCAGATCGGTTCTTCCAACAGCTTCAAAAAACATGGTGTCACCAGCAAACAGTATGTGTTCATCTTTGTTATAAAGACATATGCTGCCTGCAGTGTGTCCCGGAGTATTGAGTACTTCAAGTTGACTGTTTCCAACGACAATTACATCTCCATCCTCAAGCATATCATCAACGTTCAATGGTTTTACCATCCGTGAAACTACGGCAGGGCCGATACCGATTTGATTTCGCAGCGCTTCGGCATCGATTGTATGTGCAAGTACCCGGGCACCTGTTTTCTCAACCAGCTCATCAACGGCTCCGATATGGTCATAATGGCGATGTGTCAGAACGATTCTGTCAAGTGCTCGACCGTTAAGTCTTTCTATGATGAGATTCGCCTGAGCTCCCGGATCTATGACTATGACTTCCTTTGGGATGTCCTTTGAACGAACAATATAACAGTTTTCTGTAAACCCCGGCCGAATCAGGACTTCAACCTTTTCCACTAACATGAACATCCCCTGTTTTCATACTCCGCGTCGTTTGCGGATAACTTCTCCCGACATTGTTCTCCTCGCATCTATTACACCTTCTATTTCCTTGAGTACTCTCAGTATTTTTTCTATATGAGCAATTTCGCTTACTTCGAAAAGATATCGCATCTCAACGATTCCGTCTTTGTGAGCGGTCATCGTCGCGTTCAGAATATTGACGCCGCTGCTCCCCAATGCCACAGTCACATCCTGGTAGAGTCTGAGACGATCGATGGCTTCGATAAAAATCTCAACATTGTATACTTCCCTGCTACGGGTGCTCTCTGCCCACTCTACATCTATGATGCGCTCGGGACTGCTCATCAACGACTTGGCGTTTGGGCAGTTGGCCCTGTGCACGGTAACACCACGCCCCCTGGTCACAAAACCAATAATCTCGTCACCCGGAACCGGATTACAGCAATGCGAAAGCCTCACCAACACATCTTCCAAGCCTCTGACTATCACATCGGATGATTTTCGAACAACTTTTGAAGGCTTTGACTTTATCGGCTCAAGAACCGTACTGTCGGCAGACGGACTGAATCCCATGATTTTTTCTGGTGTTGTCTGCTCAATGCTTCCCTGCTGTTGCGCGGCAAGTTCCTTAAGGAGTTTATTTGCGATCTGCCTCGGGCTTTGCCTTCCCATGCCTATGAGAGCCAGAAGGTCATCGGGTGTTTTATGGCCGAGTTCCTCGGAGACTTTTTTTACTGCCTTGATGGATTGTGCAGATGATATTCCCATCCCATGCTTGCGCATTTCACGCCCGAGCAATTCTCTTCCGCGCACTATGTCGTCGTCCTTGGTTATCTTGGAAAAATATCCGCGGATCTTAGAGCGTGCAGTAGGAGTCTGAACAATATTCAACCAATCCCGCGATGGCCCTGAGTTCTTCAGGGTCAATATCTCAACACGATCTCCCATCTGCAATTCGTAAGTCAGTGGAACTATTACTCCATTAACCTTGGCTCCAACACAGTGATTCCCCACTTCAGTATGTATTGCATAGGCAAAGTCAATCGGCGTTGATTTTATACGGAGCCTGACAACCTCTCCTTTTGGGGTAAATACAAACACTTCGGAGTAGTTCAAGCCGATTCGCAGTGACTCCATGAACTCGCGAGGATCGGTGTTCTCATCAGACCAATCCAGCATTTGCCTGAGCCATGAGAGCTGCTCGTCTATCTTTGCATTGGTAATACTTGCCCTGTTTTCCTTATACTGCCAGTGAGCAGCTACACCATATTCACTGATTTGATGCATCTCTTTGGTTCTGATCTGAATTTCAAGCGGTCTGCCTGCCGGGCCTATGACCGTTGTATGAAGACTCTGATACCTGTTGATCTTTGGCATTGCGATATAGTCTTTGAATCGACCAGGCATGGGTGGCCATATGGTGTGAACAGCACCCAGACACGAATAGCACTCGGAAATCTTATTGACAATCACGCGAAGCGCAATCAGATCATAAATCTCCGAAAAATCCTTCCCCTTCTGTGCCATTTTCTGATAAATGGAATACAGGTGCTTGGGACGCCCGGTTACCTTTGCATCGATATTGGCGCGGGCTAATTCTTCTGAAAGCAATTCTATGGAACGTTCAAGGTACTCTTCACGAGCGCTCCTTGATTCATTTACCATGCGATTTACCTGTTGATAGCGTGCTGGTTCAAGATAAAAAAAGCTCAGATCTTCAAGCTCCCACTTAATCGAGTTTATCCCGAGTCGATTTGCAATGGGAGCAAATATCTCCATGGTCTCACGGGCTTTGAAAATGCGCCTGTCTTCACGCAGGGCCTGCAGCGTGCGCATGTTATGTAGCCGGTCTGCCAGTTTTATTATGACAACCCGGATGTCTTTTGACATTGCCATTAACATCTTGCGGATGTTTTGAACCTGCTGTTCAGACAGCGATTCTATTTCGATTCTGGTTATCTTGGTCACACCATCAACCAGATCGCTTATTTCCTTTGAGAATTCCTTCTCCAGGACTTTTAAGGTTATCTGGGTATCTTCAACAGTATCATGTAGCAAGGCTGCGGTCATGGTATCGACATCCATCCGCAATTCAGCAAGTATCAAGGCAACCTGAATGGGATGGTTGATAAATGACTCACCTGTCTTACGCTTCTGGCCTTCATGAGCGTTGCAGGCAAAAGCATACGCACGTCTGAGCTGCCTGACATCCTCATAACTCAGATACGCACTTGTCAGCTCGATGAGTTGCGCAAATGCCTCATCGGTATACCCCATTGCGTGTTCTTCTATATGTTCTGATCCTTTTTCCATTTCCTCATTCGTATCCATAACTATCAGGCAACAGGGGGCCAATTATCCTCAGGCGCAGATCCTCAGGTGACGCTTCAAATACCCATTGTCTGAACTGCTCAAAAAGCGCCAGTTCTTCCATGCCTTCAAGATATCTGCTGCTGGCAGAAAGTTCAACCTTGTTAATAGTATCAAATATGCTGATCAACAGGCTCTCGTCATCAATTTCATATGTCAAAAGACCAAGCTCTTCAAATACTGCAAGTGAGTTTTCAATCCCTTTTTTCTCAAAAGACATCTCTGGATTACATCGGTAACATGTCTTTGATAGTTGATCAATACTGGTCGAAATAACCGTTGCACGCCCAGATTGCCTGGCCAGAGTTTTCAAAGCACGATATAAAGTCACAAGGCTCTCCCGAGTAGGTGCTATCGATGCCAGTATCTGTCTGTTGATAACCGCGTCTTTTTCATTGAAAAGCAAATGAATGGTAGCCTTCTTACCACTTCTCCCTGCCCGACCAGACATCTGATTGAAGGCTATGGTACTGAAGGGTAGATGGTATAAAACCACATCCGATATATCTGCGATATTGATACCCTCACCAAAGGCGCTGGTTGAGACGATGGTTTTTAATCTCCCGGCTCTGAAGCCATCCTCAATTTCTGCTCTCTCATCTCGTTTGAGACCTGCATGATAAAAAGCGATTGACTGAGGCAGAAACGAAGTCTGCTTCCTGAGATAACGAACCAGAGAGACAGCCTGATCCCTGGAATTTGTGTAAACAATCGTCTTTGTTGCCTGCGCAGTAATCGAAGCCAGATACACCTCGCGATCTACAAGGTTTCGAGCATCATCCAGGATAAGATTTTTTCTTTTCGTATTGTCAATAATTACCTGTTCAATTGCCAGCGCCGTGCAAATACCTGTGGTAATTCGATCATCAGAAGTTGCTGTTACAGCAAGAAACTGCGCACCAGGAAAGGTAGATCTGCAGGTCTGCAGATGATAGTAGGCATTTCTCCCTGCCTGAAGCTCGGTCTCGATGTGATGTGCTTCGTCAAATACTATAAACCTGATCCTTAAGGACTGGTAAAACCGCCAATCATGAAGTTGAAAAAACTCCGGAGTAGTTAATATCACATCAAGATCGCCCTCATAAAGCCTCTGGAAGATTCTGTCTTTTTCTGCAGTGGAATTCTCTCCAGTGAGGGAGCACGCCTTCAACCCAAGATATCTGAAGCGCTCTGTTATAAAAGCGCTCTGATCAGCAATCAGTGCCCGAAGAGGATAAATAAAGACGCTGACCGCTTTTTTTCTCAGAGCCACTTCGGCAGCATGCACTTGGAAAATCAGAGATTTTCCTCTCCCAGTTGCCATTATCGCAAGCACTGAAGAACCTTTCGAGAGTACTTCCAGCGCTTTTTTCTGCGAAGCATGCAGTTGCACATCAGCCCCCAGTATTCCCTGCGTCAGATTATCCATCCATCGATCAGGCTCCTGTTGAAGCTTGGCCTCCCAGTGACAACGTAGATGCGCAGTCTTGCCAGAGGTCTCATCGGGGCACTTTTCAGAGTTGCAGGTACAGGGAGCGCAAGGTATGCCTTTGACCTCCACACGCCTGCTTTTATCAAAATTGCCAGCCGATTTATCAAATCGTCGTATCATGCTTTTCATATAGAGCTTGATTCTGGTCTTCCCATTCCATTCTTCGAGCCGAACATGATACAAAATGTCTGTTGGCCCAGCATAGGCAATGAAGTGCTCTATATTGGGACACTTGAAACATATGGCCTGCACAGTGGTGCGCCCATCTGTTACGGTACAGGAGAGATGGCTTTTGCTGGCGCCTACTGCCCTGGTGTTCTGCAGGTATACGGCGCGGGTACAGTACAGTGGCTCATCATTTTCTTTTCCAAATGGCTCAAGCAGTCTGAGTTGAGATACGCTGGCCACATCCAATTGAGAAAGCTCGATCTCATCGTCAATACTCAAAAAAGAGATCATGCTATCCGGTGGTTCTGATTCAAAGATCTTTTCCAGGCGTTTTCGGAATTCCTCCAGATTGTCCTTTACAATAGTTAAGCCAACCGCTGCTTCGTGTCCGCCAAAACGAATCAGCAAATCTGAGCACTCTTCAACACGTTTAAACAGATTGACGGTTCCTACTCCTCTTCCAGAACCCCTGAGTTCCCCATTCATTGCGGTAAAAACTATTGTCGGCACACCAAAATGAGCAACAAGTCGTGCCGCCACGATTCCTTTAACCCCTTCGTGCCAACCATCTCCTGAAAGCACTAAGACCTTCTGACCTCGTAGCATTGTGTCCGCGTGAGCTTCTGCTTCTTCGTATGTTTTTGCCTCGATCTGTCGTCGATTCTCATTAACAGCTTCTAACTCGGCCGCAAGAGTGCGGGCTTGCGCATGGTCATCTGTTAGAAGCAAGTGTAGAGCAAGCAGTGAATCGCCCATTCTTCCTGCCGCATTTAACCGTGGAATCAGGGTAAATGACAGTGCGGTGGATGTCAGAGCTTCAGTCTCCATCTTTGAGAAAGCAAGTGCAGCAGCTAAACCGGGACGTGGATTCCTTTCAATCGAAACGAGACCGGCAGCCACCAGAGATCTGTTTTCATCAACCAGGGGCATGAAGTCTGCAAGTGTGCCGAGGGTAACCAGATCCAGATACTCATACCAGAGCTCCGGTTTTCCCAGCCTTTGTCCAAGAAGTGCAATTAGTTTGAGCGCCACTCCCGCCCCGGAAAGAATCGAAGACGCACTGTGTTCTTCAAGCTTTGGATCTGCCACAGGAATGTTTGTTGGAATGCCCTCTGATGGCTCATGATGATCGGTAATGAGCACCTCTATACCAAAAGACTGCAGCTCCTCAACCTCTCTTTTAGCAGAGATCCCGCAATCGACAGTTATAAGTACTTCGGGGCTTTTCTCATAGATTCTTTTGAGCACATTAACGGTCAGGCCATATCCCTCTTCGATTCGATTTGGAATCAGAAAGTCGGCTTGCACTCCGAGCTCTTTGAGTCCCCGAATCATAATGGCGGTAGCACATATTCCATCAACATCATAGTCGCCAAAAACCAGTATTCTTTTTTTTGCGAGAATAGCCCTCTCCAGAGCTTCCGCCACATCATGCATCCCTGTTATTGACTCCGGATCGCTCCAATCTCGTTTGATATCAGGAGACAGAAACCTCTTTGCCTCCTCTACAGTATGCAGACCTCGGGCGGAAAGCGTGTTAGCCGCAAGATCACCTATCCCGCAGGCGCTTTTAAGCAAACGGGACAGATTCCGGTCTACGATTCTTTTTATCCAACGTTGAGACAACTTTTCCTGTTTCAATATTCCCGATAATGTTCCTTCCCTATTCTGACAGATTTATATCCAATCAATTCAAGAATTTCGAATTATCTGACCAGCAACAGTTAACGTGCTGTGAATAGATGAGAATCATAAGATATGAAGTGTAGTTGGCGTATTTGATATAGAATGTGAGGAGACAAGATGTTATCGCCTTGAGGAGGTTGAGTGGCGCGCGGGGATCGAAAGCGATCGAAGCATTTGCGTTTTTCTGATCCAGGCAGTCGCTTCAAGGAAAAGGGGCGCTACAAGCCTCAGGCTGATCGTTCTCCCATATCCAAAACATTTACCCGAAAGATAATGTTTTGTAGACGCTGCCGTAGCAGGGTGGTCAGCAATGTGAGTCACTGCCCCTATTGTGGAAGAAACCTCCTGCCATTTTATCGGCGCTTTTGGTTCTGGCTGGCTACAGTGTTTCTTGTTGGAGTAGCTGTGGCGGCATTGTTGTTCCTGACTCCGGGCCTGCAACCAACCATCGACCCTCCAAAGACACCAAAGCCAATCGTTGTTGGTGCTCCAGAAGGCACTCCTTTCAAAGATCTTGCGCCTAATACAACTATTTCCTACAATACCCTGTCAGTCACCGTTACAAACAGCTATCTGTATGACACCTCCTCCAGCGGTATTCCCATCATCGCTGTTGAAGCTCGTTTTCATAATGACGGCACCACGTCTGTTACGCTGTTTTCAACCCAATGGCAGCTGGAATCAGAGAGCGGAGCACGCGTAGATTGTTTTGTCGGAAAAAACACAGGAGGCGAAAATATCAAGAGTGAACTTGAAACCAAATCTCTGGAGCCTGGTTCAACCTATATTACTGTACTGTATTTTGCGATCGATGATCCCTCATTGGTGATTTTTGCCCCCAATGCAGTCTCTTTTTCCGAGGAAGATCTGGTCACCTGGAATTTGTCATCGTTATTGAAAAGCAACTGATGAAGTGCCGGAGTTTTCTCTGCCCGAGATCTTGCGGCTAATCTGCCGCACAGGCAGTACTTCGACACATTTTTAGCTACTCCGTTAACAACTCAGCTACGGTAAATTCGTCAAGGCCTTCCCCGTATTTCTTTGCCAGTTTTTTGAACTTGGGCTCACGCTGTTTCCATAGAGCATACAGTGGAGAGGCAAGTGTGATCGAGGAGCTTGAGCCTAACACCAATCCTATCATCATGGCAAAGGCGAAGTCCTTAAGTGTTTCTCCGCCGAAGAACAGCATGGCAGCAACAGGAATCAGCGTTGACAGTGTTGTATTGATGGTACGCATCAATACCTGGTTGATCGAATAGTTGGCAACCGTCATGAATGAATGACGGGCAGTAGCAGACATATTGTCGTTGATGCGATGGAACACAACGACCGTGTCGTACAACGAATAACCCATGATTGTCAGAAGAGCTGCAATCACATTTGGTGTGACTTCACGGCCAACGATAGCATATATACCTATGACGATTATCAGGTCATGCACAACCTTCAAAACAGCTACCAGGCCCATTTTGTACTCAAAGCGGATAGCAAGATAGATGATGATCAGCGCCAATGCCACAACAAATGCAATTAACGACGTTCTGGTAACTTCTGCTCCCCAGCCAGGGCCTACTGTTGTGACCTCAACGTCCATGCTACTGAATCCCAGATCGGCGGCGATCCTGTCAGCATGGGCAGAAGCAACATAGGCTTCCGTTTCAGCAATTCGGACTATGAAACCCGGGGTTCCGGTTCGTGTATCCACGGTTGTCTGGATTATTGCTCCGGTCAGTCCTTCTCTTTCACAGGCGCTCCGCATCTGATCGATGGTGAGATCCCCGGTATTCTTGAAATCAATTGATGTTCCACCGACGAATTCTATTCCGTAATTCAGCCCTCTGGTAAAGAAGGTTACTACCGAAACAATGATCAGTATGGTTGAGATAACAAAGAAGATTCTGCGGTGTTTGAGGAAGTTAATATCCCTTTTAAAAGGCCTAGCCATTCTCAACACCTCTTTTCATTTCACCGTGAGAGAGTGCTGCCTTTATATCCTCCTTGATGCCCCAGAAACCCGGATTTCGTGCGATCACCTTCGGAGCAAGTAACCTGATAAGCGGAGCTTTGAAAATAAGCATTGCCAATATGTCACAGAGCAAACCCAGCGCAAGAGTCAGGCCAAATCCTCTTACTGAGCCAACTCCAATGAAAAACAGTGATAATGCACTTACCAGTGCAACCGAGTCTGCATCTATCGAGGTAATAATTGCGTGCTTGACTCCTGTTATTGAGGCAGCCCGCACGGATCGACCCATGCGGATTTCTTCTTTGAACCGTTCAAGAACCAAGATCGAAGAGTCGGCAGTAACACCAATCGAAAGAACGATTCCGGCAATACCTGCAAGTGACAGAGCAAAGAAGCCGAGGCTTGAGAGCAGGGCAAGCACTCCGAGATACAACATGGAGAATACTCCGATGGCTCCTGCAGTTAACAGACCGATACCCCTGTAGAAGACCAATAGATACAGGGCAACAGCAATCAGACCAAAGATGGCCACGATAATACCTGAACGCAAGGAGTCCTGCCCCAGCGTAGGCCCAACAACCTGAGCGGTAGCCACCTCAAGTGTTACTGGCAGAGATCCGGATTGCAGAATAGTTTTGAGCTGATTGGCCTGGTTGATTGAATAGTTGCCGGTTATGGCAACCTTTCCACCTGTGATGGCATTTTGAACCGCTGGCGCAGACTGCACATAACCATCAAGCAGAATGGCAACCTGGCCTCTTGTTGCATAAAGCCGCCTGGTAGCCTCAGCAAACGCCAGTGTCCCTTCAGGGTCAAGTGTAATATTGACAGAAAAGTATGCTCCCCTATCGTCACGATCAACGCTCACCATGGTGATGTTGGCTCCTGAAAAAATCGGGGTATAGCTTCCCGGCTCCAGTTTTAAAGGTACCCAGTTCGTAGAGGTAACCTGGAACATGGGCAGTGTGTACCCCATGAGAGGATTAGTTGTCATCTCCTTGGGAAACTGGATGGAAGGAGTGCCCTCTTCATTATCAGCACCTTCTCCAGAGTCAGAATCGCCGAGAACAAACAGTTTTGCATTCAGTGGAATATCGGTCTTCCCGACAAAGGCACCAAAGCGTACCAGAAAATCCCGATCATACGCAGATCCGTTTTTGATTGCGCTTTTAACTTTTTCGTCGGTGATGTCTTCCACAACAACAAATTCGAGAACACCGGTAGAGCCGATGGTATTTAACGCCTGAGTCTGATTGAGCATTCCGGGTATCTGCACCAGAAGCTGACTATTGCCCTGAACCTGAACACTGGCCTCGGAAGCACCAAGGAGGTTGACGCGACGACCAACAATCTCTGCCGCAGAATTCAGCTCAGCAAATGTTACTGCAGTGCCGTCTGTCTTACTTGCCTGTAAAACCACAGAAAGACCACCCTGGACATCAAGTCCCTGCTTTATCTTGTCTTGTGGAGGCCAAAACAACGCAACTGATAAAACCAGTAGTAACAGCAAAAGCACAAGCAAGGTCACGTGTGGACGCTTGGGTGATGCCTTCTTCTTTACTCGAAACCTTCTGTCTGCCATCGATCCCCTTATTTCTGAACAAATAACTGAATGAATGCTAAGAAACACAATCTTTCATTATAGTGGTTATTTGTCATTTTGTAACAGATACTCCACTAAAAAAAGTCCTTGACTTTTGATATCGGTGATTTCGGTGTCTGCTGTTCACCGGAAACTCCATCTTTATCATTCTGATGGCTCCAGCCTGAAGAATCCTACCGTGAAGCGGTACTTTTCTTAGTATATTCTTCACTTGAGGTTCAGGATGACATTAGGTCTGATTTGCAATACTAAAGCTTATGTGCTGTATCATTGCAGGTGTGATGTTTTTAATCTCAATAATTAGCGGAGATAATAGTGGCTCGGATTTGTGTCCATTTTCCAGAGTTGAATCGCACGGTAGAGGCTGACCCTGGCGATAATCTACTTGTAGTCATGCGTGAAAACGGGATCTCGATGCATGCGGATTGCGGCGGTGTTGA
>Ga0209737_10000814_pt1 | contig 24037 bp, 35 predicted proteins | sample TergutCu122P3_FD_187284 | JGI IMG/M metagenome (GOLD analysis project Ga0209737, IMG submission 187284) | Cubitermes ugandensis P3 segment gut microbial communities from Kakamega Forest, Kenya - Cu122 P3 (SPAdes) (version 2) | ecosystem: Host-associated > Arthropoda: Insects > Digestive system... | reverse complement strand
ATGGAGGCCTTGTCTGGGTTCCTGTTGAAAGCTTCCCACTTGTCGCGAAGGTCATCAAGCGAGGGCTGATCCAGCTTCTTCTCAGATTTAAGAAAGCCCCTCCTGTTCCCACCCGTTTTTATCATCGTGTTTTCATATCGCAGGATATTGTAAGCGACAGCGAGCGCGAGCTGATGATCCTGTAAAACACCGGTACCCTTGACGCCGTCTTCTGTCCTTCTCGTGACCTTGATAAACTCATGGTCAAAATAGGGCGATCCGTTGACTGTTATTCCACAGTTTTTATAAATTGGGTCAGTACCGGGCAAAAACCCTATATGTTTCCTCGCGACATAGTGCAAGCTCAGGACTGTGTTTCTCCATCGCCTTATGTAGGCGTACCCACCCCCGTCAATCAGGAGATCCTCCGACAGTGACTGCTTGAGCTGCCAGCCGTTTAGTTTATCACCGGTATCATCGTTGAGAAGGGGCACCCGGGGGTCATCGCGCACCTCATGGGTTTTCCCATCCACCCAGCTATATAGCTTTATCGGCAAGCCCGCTACTGTTTCCGTGATAAACCGAAGGCATCCAGCGAACCCTGGTATGTCCATCGCCTGAGCCCTCGTGATGGTCTCTTGCCTCATGAAAAAGGCGAGGAAAGAGTTCATAGTGTCCAGCGAGGCATTATCATCTTCTATAGAGCGGTTTTCCAGTATCCAATCCGCTATCTTGCTTTTCAGTCCCAAAAATACCACCTCTTATGTTTGAACAGCCCAATCATCCGCCTCGGCGAAAATGACATCCTGCTGTAGTAGGTACAGAGCGTTGATTAACGCCACAACAAGATCCACTTTGCCCCGGGACCTTTTTTTTGACACATATTGATTCATGTTGGTGTCGTATACGCACCTGGCGTTTTGAAAATTGATCTCCAGAAGCGCGTTTTCGTCATAGCGGAATCTGTCGCCAAGGATCAACTCCCGCAATAGCTTCGTTGGCGGGTGCAGGGTGTCCGAGTGCTGTCTGATGACAACAGCGTCATACCCTTCCCGCTCCAGACGCTGCGCTGTAGATATCGCGTTGTATCTGTCATAACCTATGGATACGATCTCCACGCTGTATTGGTTTTCCAACCCGAGGATATACGCCTCAATGACGCCGTAATCAACAGTCTGGTCTCCGCAGGCTATACAGTACAGCGCCGCGCAAAACTCCCAGTAGTTTACCTTTTCCTCCTCAGCCTTTTCCTCAAGGCGGCCTTCAGGCAGAAAGCCTATAACTCTGGCGTAGACAACGCCTTCATCTTCCGCGACCATAGCGAGCGCGCAGTTGTCCGTAGTCATCGATAAGTCCACCGCGAGCCAGACCCGCCGGCCGCGCCAGTCAATCGGCTTCGGCGCCCGACATCTCCGGACATCGCTCGCCGGGATAAAGGTCTCCGTCCCCACCCCCTGGTAGATGATGTTGCAATGCTTGGTCATGAAGTACTCGCGTTTGTTTGGCTGAAAAATCGCCGCGACACGCTTTTTCCTCAAATCCTCCATTACTTCCGGGATATCAAGAGCAAGCGGGTTGGCGTGCTCTAAAACCTTTTCATTTTTCATCCATCCTTTCGTGTCATCCGGCTCATAAAGCAGGGCGAATACCGTTTCATCATCCTGCACTCCATCAAGAATCTTTTTGGCGTGGTCCACCTCATCCTCAAATGGGTTGTCGATTGTCGGGTATTTGGTAGAGATAATACATCCGAGCTTGTTCAGTATTGTCAGCTGCCCGCCTCGCATAGCCTCCACAGCGTAGTTGTTTGGCAGCGCCCCGACCTCATCCGCCAGGAAGGCGTTGGGCATCCTTCCATCAAGGGTACTGTTTGAGTAATTCAGCGGAAAAAACTGATTTGACGTAAAATGGCACAGTATGTCATCCCGGCGGAGCTTGAAGTGCTTTGACAGATCCGGGGACGCGGCGATCAGCAGCCTCATGGCTGTCTGTACCTCTCTGGACAGCGCGCCGTCCGGGGCGACTGAGTAGAACAGCGAGAACTTCGGCTCAAGGAGCATAAGCAGTAGAAATATGACAGCTATGAGCATTGTCTTGCCGTTTTTGCGGGCGATCTCGAGTATCGCTGTCTCATACCTGCGTCTGTCGCGATCATCCCTATACACGACACAGAGAATGGCGATGATGAAAAGCCACTGGAAGCCGCTCAGGCACTCATACAGGCTCTTCCCGCGCTTTAGCCCCTTTGGCATGATGATCAGCTTCAGTATCTCGTCTATGAGCCTGACTCTGTCGCCGTCGACCATGTAGCGCTTGTCCTTGTCATCCGCGATAGCTTTAAACGCGCGACTCTGGAGTCTCACGTATTTCGGCGCTGATACCCGCCGCGCTGAAGCGTCCGCCGCGTAAATATACGCTGGATGGGTCTTGTCCATGCCTTATCCTTTACCTGATATAAGCCTGGTCATGGGATCCCTTTCGTCTTCCATTTTCGACAGATTCAACGCCCCTATCTTTGCCCTTGACTGAGGGCTGAGCGATAACTCATTGGCGCCCCGCCAGAAGTCCTTAACATATGAGTTTCGGGCGAATATTCTATCCTTGTCCGTGGCCAGCCTCGGATGCTCATTGATTTCCCGCTCAAGATGGAACATGCGCTCAGTGGCGACAGCGAACTGCGTCAGCACATACACATCAAGATTTCCGAGAACATCGCTCGCCGCCATCTCATCAACAACGAACTTGAATACCATTCGCTGCCCTTTGTTCAGCCATCTTGGCGGTTTGAGTTTCTCCGCGCATCCTCGTAGAGCGCCTTCCGCCTCCTTGCGTTTGGCTAACTCATCCTTAGTCTGGTGCCCGACTAATGTCACAGTCGCCTTAGCAGGTCTCGCCATACCAAACAAAATCCTTTCTAATGCTTTATTTCACGCGCGAGCGAGCGCGGGAGCGCGCATGGGCGCGCACGCAGGCGCGAACGCGTTTCTGGAATATTTTTCGCGTGTAGGTGAGGCTGTGTGGTGTTGGTCATTTCCGTTTCAGTGAGCCGAGTAGTAGGGGGGGTACCTTTGATTCCGCCAGCCCCGAGAGGGTCCCCCGTGGTATTAATCCTCGTTCCGCTTTTTCGTGACACGCTTGGCAAAGGCAGATTAAGTTACTGTCTTCAAGCCGTAAATCATACCGCTCTGACAGTGGTTCTATGTGGTGAACCTCTATTTTTTCGTATGATATTACCCCTGTACTGGCGCAAACTTTACAAAGGTAATTGTCCCGTTCCCTGATCTCCTGACGCTTCTTTCCCCAGGAAGCGAGGTTGCGGAACCGGCTCTCTCGGGTGCCCTTCTTGTATCTCCCGTCCCATTTGCGCGCTGGTGGCTGACATTTGCTCTTGTTGTCATGGATCCGCCCACAGTACCTGCAACTACTCTTCATGACCATACTCCACGCGAAAGCCGCGACTGGTTGGTCGCGGCTCTCTTTTTCATACACGGGCAGTCTGCAGCCTGCCCTTCAAAGTATTCTCAGCTTGCATATTATCACAGACTTTACTCTTAAAACCTCTTATCTTTTAAAATCTCTCATCTTTTTCAAAGCGTCACCATGAATTTTCCACACGTGTTGCACGCTATATGGTATTTTGAGAGCGATTTCCTCCCATCTTAGGCCGTGTATGTAGTATAACCGTATAACTCGCCTCTCGATTGTGTCGAGGCAATCTATAGCCCTCTCAATCTCAACAAGGCGATGAAGCAAATCCGTTTGCTTGACCTCAAGAAGCGAGCATATATCCGCGACCTCAGCGCCGATGTCTCCAGTCCTATCGCCGACAAAGCTGCCTTGTAGTTGACCGCCTACCCACTGGCAAGATAAGGCTTTATCCCGTAACAAAGCGATCTGCCTATCAAGCTCCTCCGCTTCAGCCGCGATGTTCCTGTACTCCCGCAGGGTAGCCTTGTCCATTGACATTCACTTCCATTTCCAGATATAATCAGGTTGCGGGGCTGTCATCCGGAAACGGTGGCGGCTTTTTTTATCGCGATCGATTAAGCGCCGGTCATGTCAAATAAGGTCGGCATGTCTCGCTGGCCTTCCGCTGCCCGTAGGTACCCGACCCCATCACGGAAGTAGTCCGCGTTGATCTCGATCCCAAATCCCACGCGTCCCATCTTTACGGCGGTGACCGGCACAGTCATAAGCCCGGCGAAGGGATCCATAACCACTTCACCGGGTTTTGAGTACCTGTTAATAATCCGCTCCACGATATCGATTTGTAATGGGCATACGTGCATTTGTCGGTTCTTGCGGCTTTGATTTGTGTTAAGAGTCTTCATCCTGTTGATGTCGTCCCATATCTCATCTGACCATGATCCCGGCGCGACCACCATAAAAGACGCTGGCAGCTTTCCCTCCTGGTCAAGCTTTTTCGCTAACTCTATATGCTCCTCGTAGCTGTATACAGTATTCCTTGAGTATTGAGTATAAGCCGTTTGCAACATTTCCACTGGCATGGACAACAATTCGTCTTTACCCAGAAGCCGGTTGCCCGATGACCTCCAATACCCATGCGCGTCAATCTGCCATTGCGCCCGCGTGTACTCCTGCTTCGTTTTAGTTACAGGCGAATCGGCGAAGGCGTTTGAGGTGTCGCTTGGCAGTTTGCGAAAAAGGAGGATATACTCCGGACAGCCGACACCCATCTTTGTGCCGTCCCGGCATTGCTCAGTCCATCCCAGCCTGTATGTCTGATTATTCTCCCTCACAACATCGGTCAGCACCGTGATCATGCCAAAATACTGAAATCCATGCCTCGTGTAATGCTCTATACATAGCGCGTGAAAAGGCTCGATCGTTGGCATGCCCGTACCTGTGGCGTTCCCGAATAATACCCGATCCTTCACATGGCAAGCGAATACCCTGCCCGGGCGCAGGATCCGGAGAAGGTTCGGCGTCAAATGATCCATCTGCTCAAAGAAACGTCCTGTGTCCTCATTGTGCCCAAAGTCGTTATATAACGGCGTATACTCATAATGATTGCTGAAGGGGATTGAGGTGTGTATCAGATCAACACTGTCGCTCTCCATCCTCTCCGCCTCTATTACGCAGTCGTTGAGTATAGCGGTATAATATTGCCCCTTGAGTTCCATCCTCTCAACGCCAATGCTTCTTTCCATCTGGCTGATAATCGCGGTCATTGATATTCCGTACCTCCTGACGATCTCGCTCATTTTCTCCGCTTGGTGGTCATGCCGGCGCCATTTTTCCATCAGCTCGGCGAGGATCTTCCGCTCGTTTTCCGTGTGGATTATGTCGATAATCACCTGCTCTGTCTGCATAAAACGATATATCCGATGTATGGCCTGTATGAAGTCGTTGAATTTATAATCTATGCCGAGGAAGATCGCCCTGTGGCAATACCGCTGAAAGTTGCAACCGCTGCCGGATATCTCTTTTTTTGTCGCGAGTATTCGCGTTTTCCCTTCGGAAAATGATATGATCCGCTCCTCCCGAATATCGATGTCCAGAGTCCCATATACTTCGACCGCTTCGGGGATGGCTTCCTTGATCGCGCGGCGCTCATCCTCCAGGTCATGCCAAAGTATGAAGTGTTCGGCCGGCGATTCGTCGACTATCTCTGTCATTCGTTTTACTCTCGCGGCGAGGCTTGACCTTTTCTCCGCGGCCGCTTGTGTCAATCCGGCGGAAGCGTCACGGACGAGGAGCATCTGTCCGTCTTTAGCGAATACGCCGCTATTTTCCGACTCTATGCAATGACAGCGCACATCGATCGGCGGCAGGCTATACCCCTCATCGCTATAGCCAAGGTCAGACGGTTTTAACAGGAACAGCGCCCATGTCGAGCACCATAGCCAGAACTCCTCTTCCTTGTGAGGGTACAGCGTAAGGTTGTTCGCTTTTGTGCTGTCTCGCTGAAAGAAGCGCGTCAACGCCTGTCCTGTGTCCATGATCTCAAGAAAGCCGGCGTAATGGATCAACTCTTTGTACCTGTTGGGATCAGGCGTGGCTGTCGCTACCAGCTTGTACTTTACCCCTTTGAACTTAGGCAGGAACTCCTGGTATGTCTTGCTGCCGAAACTCCGAAGAACCGAGGCCTCATCCAGACAACAGGCGGTGAAATACGCCGGGTCGATGTTCCCATCCCGTACGCGCTCATAATTGGTCATAAAGATATTTGCGTCCGCGGCTATCGCTTCGTCCATGTTCCGGATGTATCGCGGCGGTTGCATGCCAAGGATATTTACAGCGTCACGGGTGAACTCCTGCTTTACGCCCAGGGGCAGAACGATCAACGCTTTCCCGCCTTCACGCTTAATCACCTGCCGACAATACTCCAGTTCCTGAACGGTCTTCCCAAGCCCGAAGGCGTGGAATAAGGCGCGGCGACCACCCTTGAGCGCCCACATGACTGAATCACGCTGGTGCGGCTTGAGGGCTGGATGTATATCCTCCGGCCGGACGGTAAACCCACTCTCAGGCGCTGAAGCTACCTTGCTCTCCAGAAACGATATATAGTCTTTTATCGTCATTTCGTCACCAGCCTATTGCCACTCGGTGTGATGACCTCACATTCGGCGTTCGCTTTCTTCTCACATTGCCAGCACCAGCATTTGAGCTTACGCCCGGGCGCGAGTCTGTCTCGGACAGTGTTTCCCATGCGTCGAAAATCAGCTATACATTTATCACAGAGGATCATGCTTCCCTCATTGTCCAGGCGCTGCGCTGAACGCTTCCCCGAACTCCGCGTCACGCTTGGCTTCCTCACGGTAGCGCCTTTCGGATTCCAGATCGAACATAGTGACCTGTTTAGAGTCCTCAAAAGCTTTCAAAGCGCGCTTTATCCCCTCATGCCAATCACCATGCCGGCGGATGATAGAGAAGAACTCCTCAATATCGTGGGAGACAAGCTTGTATACCGGATTGCCGTCCTTATCCTCGTCTACAAGGCAATGCGCGAGCTCATGGTCAATAATCGCTTGTTTTTGAGCCTCAGCGATCAGCCCCCATACTTCCGCGTTGACAGTGATTAAGTAATCATAATCTACGCCGATCAATGTCTTGGTTTCGGCGCTTACCTTTTTCGTGTAAGCCCAAACTTCAATCCCTTTAGATTTCCACTCGCCGCTTCGAAGCATCGTCACAATACGAACTTGCGCCAAATCAGACCGATGGTCATTTATCAGCGGTACAACATACCGCTCATAGATATCCGGAGCCATGACATATTTTGACTCAGCGTCAGCAATCTCAGTTTCCGCGATCTCGTTCTCCACCATACCCCGCTCCTTCTCTGTCGCTTATACCTCAGTGATCCGTATCCCGTATCGCTCCATCAGGAGCTTTTTCTTGATCGCGTAATCCTTGGTCTTTGTCGGCTGGGACTTCACGTCCTCGACTATCAAGGACCCTTCCTCGACATATGAGAAATCGGCGACATACTTGATCGCCCGGATCCGCTCGCCAGCCGGCGTGATATAAGATTCCTGCAACGTGAATGATGGCTGAAGCTTCAGATCCGATATAATCCCGGCTCGCAGGTGGAGAATCAGCTCATCATATCTGCGAGCTTCTTTCTTACTAGCGAAATTGATGGATCCCGCCATTACTTTCTCGTTACCGTACTTACTTCCGCTTCCGCCACCCCTGGCTACCCTTCTAGCATGGTCATATGAAAGCTGGCTGTAGTATTTCGCGAGTACCTGCCCCCGCGCTTTGGGCGATATATCGCTTAATCGCACTCCCAACGAGTCTCATCCTTTCGCCGCCTCCGGGCTCAATCTTTATAAGCCTGTAGAACTGATACCCATATCCTGTGATCTCGTGGTAGCCGCTTTCGATACTCGCTTTTTCGATGTAATAGTCCGGTGGCGCCTTAGGTTCCTGACGCCAGCTATCAGCGCGCACAATAGACTTCCTGATGATAGGCTTCGCGAGATTCTTGCTACATGACCACCGCTTCTGGCAAGCCCCTTCCCGCTCCCGATATGTCTCCCGTGTCTCCTTGACTAAATACTCAGCTAAGCCGGCGTAGTTACCTGTGTTATCCAGATATACAGGCCGCGGCTGTCCATGCTCCCAAAGCTCCGTCAGGATCCGGGTGTCCATGCTGTTGATTATCAAGTGATGGTGGATAGCGGCCTTCTTGTACTCAGTCACGGCTATGTACTTCAGGACAGTCCCCGCTTTTTGGTGATACATCCGGAGACGGCGCAGGAACTTCTCAAGGTCTTTTTTCGCCGCCGCTGGCGAGGCTGGCCTGTTGTCTCTCCGGTATGTTAGTACAAGATGAATATCCTGAAACCCATAATTCGCGTTTATCAGCCTTCTCAGCTTCGCGATGGCGCCTCTCTCGTTTACGCGCCTGACGGCTTCCGGCGTCGGGTTCGCGTTCGGGCTTCTCGATATACTCTTTTTACCAAATCTCGCCGAATACCGCTTGCTGATCTCTTTCGTCCGGCCGGCGACACAGGTCTCCATGATGTAGGGCACTTTACTCTCCTGATGTCGGTAAGTTAATATCTTGAGCGAGGGTAAAAAGCCTGACCTTACGCCGTTTTTCCTTGATTCTCGCGGCTTTTTATGGTATCCTGAAATCGTCATAGTCGGTATGACGAAAAGTGGAACGTCGGCGGTCAGGCCAGAGCGCGTTCCACTTCTTTTTGTGTTTTTTCCCTTTTCAAGCGAGGCTTACCGCTAATCCGGCGCGGCTTTCTTCTATTAAATACGCCAACCTGATATTTCACAGGATTCGCGTAATCCGGCCTCTGGCAATCGCATTTTTCACCGGGATCGTTATTCGCCCCGCATAAAGGGCAAGTCCTATAATATGGCATCGTTCGCGCCCTCCTTTCGTAGTAGTCCGATATAGTGGTCTATGTACCAGACCGCTTTTAGCAGATCCTCTATTGTCTTTGACGGGTCTTTTTTCCCTGCCCTGCAGATGTACTTCACGGCGTTGCCGAGGCAAAAGCCGAGCTTTTTGTCATCAATGAAGTCTATGACCTCGATATTGCCGTCTGTGTAATGCGCCGGACGGTTAATCGGATCGTTCATTTCTCTCGTTTTTGTATCCTCCAGCAGTTTTTCCATATCCTCAACACCGTATCTGACGCAGTATGGACTGTCTGACCAGCAGACGTTGAGCGGCGCGTCTTTGTCTTTAGCTTGCGTAAACTCGGCTACTTTGGCTTTTTCTGCTTCAAGCTCGATTTGTAAGGCGCGCCTTTTTTCATAAAAACTATTCGTATCAACACAGCGAAGACGCTCTAACTCAGCGCAATGCTCTGCCGCGCCAATGTACAGCCTTCTAAACGCGTTGCGATCAGTTTGCGTTATCTCACGCTCTTTCTCAGCGTTTTCGAGCTTTTCCATTAGCTCATATATCTCTGTATCTTGTTCTTCAATACACGCCTGCGCGGACGCCAACGCGCTCCGCAACTCATCACTTTCTTCGCGGTATTCAGCCACTTTAGTAGCTAAATATCCGTGTGTGTCAATGATCTCAAGAGGGCACCAATCGGCTCGCTTCTCCTTGTATTCCTCAGTCATATTATCGGTCTGAAAACCCTCCAGCATTCCCGCGCAGTACCTCGCTCCCTGGCCATAGTTAGGACACTCTAACGGGCAGTCAGAACAGGAAGTTGGTAAGTTAAGTGTCAACATCGCTTTCATTTCGCTTCGCCTTTCATTTCGACTCGCTCTTATTTATCCTCGATGATCGCCTTGTCGCGTCTCAGAAACGCCTTACATTGTAAGTAGCGGCAGCAGCGCCGGCATATTGCCTGTGGCATAAGCCTCATTGATCTGTGGAATCATGTAGTCGCCTGCGGTCTGCCCTTTCGGGAGCACGATATGCGCCAGAAACTCATCCTCAAATACCGAGATCCCGGCTTCCACCGCCTCCAGCTTCGCTTTTACTACAAGCGCGAGCGCCCGCCAGCGTTGCCGGACCGCCTGCTCATACGCCTCGGCTTGCTGATCTGCCGATCGGCGAGTGTCTCTCACAGGCGTATGCGTAAACTCTCGGCTATCTTTATCCGGAAGCGACAATCGAAAGCGGATCTGCTTATCACCCATGGTAAAACCGATCATAGCCCGGTTGTCTTGCCACCCATAAGCGAAGCCGCTGGCTCCATATTTCTCAAGGGTTCGTTCTATTTCCGCCCGGGACTGCGCCGATGATACCGCGGTTGATGTCGCGTACTTACCCATACTCGCTCCTATTTCTCCTCCATGATCGCTTGATAGCTTCTCAGCACAGCCCTGGTACGTTCTACCCGCTCTTTGTGCGGAATGTTTGTCCGCATGATATCGTCGATCATGTTTAAGGCGATCGGCGCCAGCAAACTCTTGGCGTACGGGCTGACCTGATCCCGGAGGCTCTTGTTATAATCGGGCCGCGTTTTTTCTCCAGCTTTCTCTAAAGGTGTTATGTCGGCCATCTCCCTCGTAAAAGTAATATGGCGCTGATGGAGCGTAGACTTCATGTATCGGTGGCTCCACGCCGGCTTCCCACTTCATCAGCTCAGTCGCGCATATATCATGGATCTCCGGCAGTATGGGATTGCTTTCCTTATAGCCGTTAAACTGCCTTGGCTGGGTGACAACCCCTCTGATGGAGTCCGGCCAGCGCGAGTCATTCACTCGCTGCAGTACGGTCCATACGACTAAGGCTTGCTCATCCGGAGCGCAGCCTCTCGCCTCACCCCACACAGTACGCGCCAGCATGTTGATCTCAGCGTCCCGCTCCTTCAGGCGCGCGTGTTCTTCCGGATCACCCGCCTCCGGAATCCAGAGCGGGTCAAGGAGGCGAATACCCGGCTCTGGATTCGGAGTTATCGTTGGTGATACTTCGGGCGACCGTTTAATCTCAGCCGCGGCGACCAAACCGCCGAGGCAGAAAGAGATAACGCAAGCGGAGGCGAAAGCGATCAACGCGCGTTTCATAGGTTACCCCCGCTTTTGATGAACGCCTGTATCGCGTCTTTGTCGAACCGCCACTCAGCGCCGATTTTGAACGCGGGTATCTCCCTGGCTTGAGCTTTCAGCTTCAGGCTGTCCACTGACCGGCCAAACAGCCTAGCCGCCATTGGCATGTCGAATATTACCGGAACTTCGTCCCAAGACGTGACCACTTTTGTTCGTATCATGGCATTTCTCCTGTTATGTTTGATTAACCACGGATTTTGACGATTCCAGCGCGCGTCATTGTCTCCCGCTCTGCCCTGGTGATATTATTGATGCAAGGAGTGTGATTTTATGGCTGGTTTTGCTTGTCCACATTGCGGTAATATAATGACCCTTACTCGCGCTAATAGCGTTAGTATTCCTATTTTCATGCACAATAACCTTCTTTCTGCAGGTCGAGCTTCTGTTAACGATGAAGCCATACTAGCCATTTCTTATATTCGTTGCCCTAGTGACGCTTGCCAGAAAACTGTATGCAAAATAATAGGTCTTTGTGAAGAATTCCGCGGTATTGAGAAGCAAATTTATCCGAAATATAAAGGAACGCCGGTGCCGGAAAATGTCCCTGACCATATTGCTAATGATTACATCGAAGCATGCATGGTTCTTGAAGATAGCCCAAAGGCTTCAGCTACCATGTCCCGGCGCTGCCTACAGGGAATGATTCGTGATTTCTGGGAGATTTCAAAAAACAATTTACATTCAGAGTTAGAGGCATTACGTGGGAGGATTGATGGTGAAATCATTGATACGCTTCAGGCTTTTAAATCTATCGCCAACATTGGCGCGCATCCGGAGCGAAACTCAGAAATTGACATTCTTCTTAGTGTCGGCGACACAGAAGCCCAAGACTTAATTCAGATGATCGAGTTTCTTTTCGATGACTGGTATGTGCGCGCGTCGAAAACTAAATCCTTATTTAACCGAATTAGGAGCACACACGATAACAAAAAGCTTCAAAGAGAGAGCTCTTCTGATACTCCCACGGCTAAAAGCTGACCATCCTTGCTCCAATACTGCGTTTCAATCCTTACAGGGTCTTCATGCGTACCGGTTCCGGTTGTATAAACGACCTTTGTTATTTCAACTGTTTCAACTTTTTTAATCATCCTCATCACCCTGGCCTTTCCTATTTGTCCCGTCCCGATCCCCTTTCCGTGTGTTTGTCACCTTTTGCATTGTAGTGATATGATCGTTCCGGAAGGAGGTGATTACATGATTCTGGTCAAATGTTGCTGCGACTGCCACTTTACTCTCAAAAACGAAACCGTATTCACTGACAGGAGCCTTTATGTTTTCAAATGCCAGAACTGCGGCAACGATATTTCAATAAGCTCAGATACCGATTTGAGATACCTAAATCGCAGATCGAACGAATCAAGCTTCAAAGTGTACATTCTTCCAGACGATATCGAAATTAAGTACAAGTTCTCTTTTTAACTTACTGAAGCTACCGACTGCCATCGGTGGCTTCTCCTAATTCAATATTGATTTTTGCTGACATTTCTTCCATCTCTCTTAGGTTAGCGCGCACCTTCCGCATCAACTCATGGTGCGTATCAATTAAGCCGGCCAACTCATCAATCCATTTGACATCAACTGTCACTTTGAGTCTATAGTCTTCACCGTCCATAATCCTCACCCTGCCCTTTCCTATTTGTCCCGTCTCGCTCCATTATCATGGCGCCACCGCTTCCGCCTCAGCAGTCGTCTCATCCTCTTCGGGGTGAGTGTCAGTGGAAATAGATTTCAACCACATAAGAGAAACTATCGTCTCTGATTTAACTAAAATTTGGATTAATCCAACTCGTATCATCAATTCGTCCAGATAATAGCCGATATCGCCTCAAAAGCCGCGATTAAATGCCTTGAGGAATATCATTCATTAACGCAGAAGCAGATTGTAGCCCTGAAACAATCTGACTAGCAACTCCTCTGATGTCTACTTCTTCTCGAATGACATTCGCTCCATCCAGCCGCTCCTGTACCGCTAATACAAGGGCGTCTATTTCTTTCGGTTCGCCTTTGATTGTTATTTCCATGTCTTTCTCCTATCCGTCCCGCTCCGCCTTCATCCCGTCACGCTCGCTGCCGTGTTTTGTTGATTAACAGTAACATTTTTAGCGAAAAAAATTTCGTCCCTTTCACTTGAAGATAACTTTAACACACATGAAAGCTTATCAATTTCACTGGCTTTAAACTCGTTCTTTCCATCGATTTTTAGTTGCAAGCCATACGTAGATAGTCCAACTTCACTTGCAAGATACTGGTATTTCAAACCCTTCTTACTAACAGTATCACGAAATAGTGGTCCATTAACCATATATTATCCTCCTTGATATTGTTGACTGTATGTAACTTATCATACCGTTTACTGCCTGTCAACATTTATTACAAAGAAAATCAATTTATGTTGACAAACAGTATCCATTATAGTAGCATCACACATGCAAGGAGAGACGCAATGCTAAAACTATATGAGAATATAAAAACACGCAGAAAAGCGATTAATATGACACAAGACGAGCTGGCCAAAAGGGTCGGCTATAAATCTCGTTCTGCAATCGCACATATCGAAAAAGGCAAACGAGACATTCCGCAATCTAAAATTGTTGCTATTGCTCATGCGCTTGATATCGAACCTGGACTATTAATGGGACACGATGATACCCATGATTACATCTCTTCCATAGATCACACCCATGAAGATGATGAACTACATGAAAAGCTCGCCGCCATGACAAGCGACGAGCGAGAAGGTTTGTTTATGCGTCTTTTTGATGAGCTATCTCACGAGGAACAGAAGGAAGTGCTTGTCCGTTTAGTTCAGCGGCAGTTTTAGTCTTCGGCGGCCTTAATAACAATCGACACGCCAATACTTGCGCCTCCACCGGTAAAGAAAGAAACGCGTGACGAGTCCTTGCTTTTATACAGGATATTATTCCCACAGCCATCAACCCCTTTTTCTTAGAGTCACAGCCGGCTGTTCAACAACCATACCACATCAATTACCACGTTTCATTACACATTTTTTCGAAATTCGGAATTATATTCCGTATTCAAGCGTAATATAACTCGCATCGTTAATATCTTCCTAAAGGATGGTGTTGATGATGATAAGGATTCTACTTTCAACCAGGCTTGGCGAGAGGCGATGGACTCAGAAGTATCTCGCGGAAAAGACAGGGATAAGAATCGCGACAATCAATGAGCTGTATCATGAGATGGCTACCCGGATAAGCTTTGAAAACCTCGATAAGATATGCGCCGCTCTGGATTGCGACATTACTGATATTTTGGTTAGAACTCCAGACGTTTGACAACCAAACAATGACCATTACGCTAACCAGTTTGACAATTTCATGGATATAGGCTATTCTGGAGACACAAAGAGGCGTTGCCGGTAAACGGTGACGACCCCTTAACTCAGACTAAGAAATAGCCGAAAGTTGGGAGCTGGCGGCTATTTCTTCTTTTTGACCAGAATCACGAGAGTGATAACGCCAATGATCACCAGGCAGAACTGAAACAGCTCATTCCAATAAACCATAAGGCATCACCTCCCTTCATCTGGGGAAGATCACCGCCTACCGAACTGGCAACGCCACAAGCAGTATATCACGAAAGGGTCAAGATATGGCCAAAAAGAAAAACGCCGTCCGCAAGGACGGGCTGATCCCGAAGCAAATATTTTTAGGGCGTGACGCGGAGGGGAAGCGAAAATATAAGTCTGTATACGCTCGTACTCAAAAAGACGCTGACGCGCAGGCTGAGGAAGTGAGGGCTTCACTACGTAAAGGCTTAGATGTGTCAGCGGGCAATGACACTTTCGAAAAATGGGCTGGCATGTGGCTCAAAACAGAGAAGGTCCGAGTGTCGCGCAACTGGTACGTGGCTCGCGAGTCAGCGGTGGATCATCTTAATAGATACCTCAGGCATATGCCTATATCAAAAATACTCATGGCTGATATTCAAAACATATTGATTGACCTCGCGGCGAACAACCCAAACACAGGCAAGCCGACAGCGAAGCGCACACTGGCCAACATAGAGAGCGTCGCTCGTGGTATCTTTGATTACGCTATATCAAATCGTCTGTTTGAGTATAACCCGGTCACTTCCGTGAAGCCGCCAATGACCGCTAAACCACAGAAACGGAGAGCGTTGACCGACGCTGAGCAGCAATGGATACTGAACACTGAGCATCGGGCTAAAACCGCAGCCATGATTATGATGTATTCCGGCCTCAGGCGCGGTGAGCTAATACCCCTCATGTGGAATGATATCGACCTCAAAGCCAGAACGATCAGCGTCACAAAATCGGTAGAGCTCGTCAATAACGTGTTTGTGGCAAAGGACGGCACAAAGACCGAAGACCCCCGAGTCGTGGATATACCCCTCAGATTAGTCGGCTATCTATCAAGGCAAAAACGAGAGGGGCTGTATGTATGCGTCAACGCTAAGGGAACCATGCACACAGAATCATCATGGAGCGCTATGTGGGAAAGTTACCTTGGCGCCATTAATCGGCTGTATGGAGACTTCAGCCCATTCCAAAATAAGCCCACGAGCAAGTTTGACCCCAAGGGCACGCCATTTGTGATACCCCGGTTTACGCCTCACTGGCTACGACACACCTTCTGCACAATAATGTATCACGCCGGCGTGGACATACTCACGGCAATGCGGCAAATGGGTCACAAAGACGTGAAAACCACCCTCGGCATTTATAGTCATTTAGACTCAGTTTTTAAGCGAAATTCCATGTTAAAAGTGGACGGTTTTTTAAACAATGCAAGTAAAATGCAAGTAGTAGATTATTAGGAATGGCTCTACATCACCGTTTTTAGGCACTTTCACACTTGCTTGACATGCAAGGGGTCGATGGTTCGAGTCCATTACCGCCCATCATCGAAATAGCCTCGTAACGCTTTATTTATCAAGTGTCGCGGGGTTTTTGCATTTATTTCCATCGCCTCTTTTTTGCTTGCATTTTATCGCATTTACTTGCATCCATGCAAGTAAAATGCAAGTAGTATTATATCAGTAATTATTCTTACTAATTATATTCATGATTTTCCGGGGTTTTATTTTCATTTATCCTGAATATTTTTCACGGCATTGATCGTAAAGTCCGCTCCGGTCGTTAATCACGAGCAGCCTCAGCATATCCTCGGACAAATCCAAAACATTGTTCCCAACGCCTGCGAGTCGCACGTTCCCGTCACGATCCGGCTCAGTGAGTTTCTTGACTGTAGGCTTAGCCCAATCCGGCAGATCATCAAATTTCGCGTATCTTCTCATGTCGTCCCCCCATCGGTAGTCTTTATCCAACGCCGCCACTACCCCCCTGGCTATCGCTTGGGCGTGCTGGTTGAAATATTTGTCAAACAACTCATTGTCATTATCGTTCGAGATAAAACCTACCTCGACTAAGCAAGCCGGTATTTTTAACGAAGTCAACACCGGCAAGTCCATCTGTTTCACGCCTCGGTCACGGAATATCCCCAGCCCAACAAGCTCTCTATGGACACAGTTCGCGAAACCGATTGACGAAAGGTCTTTATATATTGTCTCTAAGCCATTAGCCTGCTTATCAAAATGGGCGTTACGGTGGACACTGAGAAAAAGCACGGCGCCGGAATTGTTCGCGATGTTCTTCCTGTCCGCTATGCTGACGGCCTCATCCGCTTTGCGCGTGAACCGCACGGTAACGCCACAGCCGGACAATATCGCTCCTACCGCCACGGCGAGCCTCAGGTTATCGTCTTTCTCACAGCGCCATTCGTTTACGGCGCCGCTCGCTGTTCCACCATGCCCCGGATCGATACATACAATAAGCTCCATCAATCGCCCTTTCCGCCGCAGTCAGCGATGCCCTCAGCGAGCATGTAAACAGCCAGCGCGCCAACAGCGGATATAATCAGCCTGATCTGCTCAACATTAGTCTCAGCGACGCCATAAGCCGCCGCTATAAGGGTTATGTAAGACACAACCCCCGCCCAAAACTTGCGGGATGAAAGCTTACGTATCAACAGTTTTTTATCCATATCGCGCTCCTTTATTTTATTGGTAATTTTTTATATGTGTCCAGCAAGGCGGTAAGGTTGCCATTGCCGCCAAGCTCATCATGGTATATTTTGTACATCTCGATCACATCCCGGCGGTCATCAAACGAAACCTCGCCTTTATTCATGTGCTGCCGGACTAGATACTTGATCCTGTCATGCAAAATGACCCTAATCGCGGCGTTCAGCACGTCAATGTCAGATCGCCGCTTGTTTTTCGATATTATGTTTAACGCTTGGCGGTTTTCCATAAGCTTGAATACGCCAGCGACTAAGGCGACGCCAGCGCCGCTGGCTAATACTTTTAACAGCCAATCCATCAATCGACACGCTTTCTGTATATAACTTTCCTGTCGGAATCAATCCATTCCACGTCAGCGCCTATCGCCTCGCCTACAGCCCTGAACGGAACCATGGTACGGTTATTTATAATCGTTGGCGCTACATCTAGCGTAATGGGCTTATCGTTGACTATCATAACCCGGTTATCAATCAACATCTTAACCACTGCGCCATCCCTGATATAGGTTACGCCATACGCTGACTCATCCCATTCCACTTTAGCCCGGATAGCCTCGCCTACGGCGCGCAACGGAACCATCGTTCTGCTGTTTATAATACGTGGCGAGACGTCTAAAGCGTGTGGCTCGCCATTCACGTACATGATATAACTGTCAAGCCGCAGCTCAATCTCATCCCACTCATGCTTTTTATCTGTCATGCCCCAGCGCTCAACTATGGCGTTGTGGTTTTTTTTGACAAGGCAGTAGCCGCGCCTTCCCCAGCCGGTTCCCTGAGAGTTTTGGCATATGATACCGCCATCAGATGTGTAGCCAATCGCCGCCATAGCGTGCAAGCCTGTGTATGGATGGCCTAAAGGCACGTCCGGCAGGGCATAATCATAGATTGAGTCGAAACCCGCCCATGTCTTTATAACCAGTATGCCAGCGCCATTCTGATAGATCGCGTCAGCCAGCAGGTCGTCATTGGCGCATGTGAAGTAAGTCGATATAACATTGTCTTTCGCCCTGCGCGTGGACTCAGCGTTAAACAGGACGTTTATGTGAGGGCTAGGGTATTCCAGCCTGCGCCCCGGCGCCCCCGGCTGCCCCTCAAAGAACTTCCATTCCGGGACGCCGTATGTCCGCAAATCATCCAACGCGTATCTCATGTACATTCCCGCGCCATGAGTCTGTAACGGGTGCTTCCTGAGATGATACGTGAACATCGGGCTCATTCTGCGTAACAAGCCGCCATGCTTTGAGCGTTCTGTCTCTCTATATAACGCGTACCCCACGAATGTGGCGATTGACTCAGCGACGCAAGAGCTAACCATTCCTTGATGCTCTACCGGCAAACGCTCAGGCGGCTCGTAAGAAGACGGCCTTACGCCCATAGCCACCCAGTCTTTAGCTTGATAATCCCTGTTATCAATCGGCGACAGTAAAGCGCCTATGTATAAGCTTTTTTCATCCATCATTTCGCCTCAAAATTTCTTTTATCTGATCACACATGGCCAGCAACGCCCCACCGGCTATCTCGGCGTATCCCGCTATCATACGCAAAGTAGCTGAATTGTCAGACAACTCAGGCGGCGCTGTAGGATTTATGTTATCCGGCTCGTCAGGCTCTACATGGTTGACGCGCTCCATTAAGGCGCGGGCGGCCTGTTCCGTAATATGGCCAAAGTACGCGAACCTGTCCTCTATCATGCCCTCGACGGCAAGCTCGCCTATCCTGTTAGCGCCAAGCGTGGCTTCCCAAGCGCCTTTATTGGCGAAGCGTATACAACGCTCAGGCTTGTCTCCCAGCGAGTCAAACGGGCTGTGAACGCGCAGATAGACAACCCATCTGCCTTCCGGCAAATCCTCGGGGACGCTGAAATAGTATTCCCTTGATGTCACGCCTTTACGCCACAGCCGGACATCATCGTAAATTTGAGCCCGCCTGACTACTCCGTTACGGCGCAATATAAGCTCCATTTCCTTTTCTTTAAGAAGGTTGCCAAACCCGTCATTGCGGATATCAAGCGCCACCCGGAAGAAAGCGCCGCGCTTCGCCTCTTGGCTCAAGCCCGCCCGCTCCATGACAAAGCGGTATCCCAGCCTGTTCGTGATATAGTCATGCGTGGACATTCCGCCGTATGTTGTGTTCTTCCATTTGCTGATGACGTCGGCGTGATAGCTCCCGTTTATATACTGCGCGTGCAGGAAACCCAGCTCTCGAATAGCGTTGTCCGGGTCAGAGTAAGCGCTTAACTGGTTAGTCTCACCGCCGAACGGGGTAAATCTGTTGTGGTTGTCAGACCAAGCCAGCTCATCGCCGCGGGAATAGCTTTTCTCGACATATGTGCCAGACTCATTGATCGTGCTGAGCAGGGCGTCGTTATGCCAGCCGACCCGTGACAAAGCGCTTCCGGTGAACGCCTCGCTTTCGGTCAATAACCGTTTGTTGTATATGTCTCGGATGAACATAGGCCTGCGGACTTGGACGAATACGCTCTTTGGCGAGTTTTCCAGTATAGCCTCTAAAACCTGTACCCGCTCGGCGAGCCTTGGCGGGTCGCCATAGTATGAGCCATGCCACTCGCCCCACGGCCCCAAGAAGCCCGCCTGTATCGCGTACAGCGTGTCCTCGTACTCCCTGAATATCGCGCCAAGCTGGGCGATGTGGTTGAGGATTACGCTCATGCTACGGGGCTCAGGCTGCCTTGTCCCGTCGTAAGAGTACGCGGCTCTGAAGATTATCGCGATGTCGTTCTGCCTCGCCGTGGAAAAGGCGTTTCGGATCTCGTTGAGCTTCGCCGCGCTGATAGGGGCGTTCTGGAAGCCGTTAAGATCGACGTTAAGCTGAGCCATAGTAATACCGCTCGCCCTCAGCGTCTTATATATCGACACGCTGCTATTTGACATCGTGTATTTATACCAGCCTCTTTCCGGGTTGAGTATTGGCGTAGTGTCTTCCTCAAATACGGTATATGTTAAAATGTCCTGAATCATGTGTCACCCCTCTATTCTTTGTCACCCTTATCATGGCAGCCGGATTGGGTTGCCCTCACTTATCGCGGATTCCAATACGCGCGCTTCCTCCAGCTTCGTTTCGAGCCTGTCCCTGACAAGCTCCGGCATCGCGTCAAGATTTACGCCAGTCTCGTTCGCTATGGCCGCTATGGCGATCATAATCACGTCAATATCAGACAGCCGAGGTTCGGCCAACACATGCTCAACCTCGTTACCCTCGCTGTCGTACAGCACAGCGTTGACATGCGCCTCCATCTCGTCCCATCCGCCCATGCTCACGATAAGCTGTCCGTCTCTGTAACCATCCACGAACCACTTGCCATGTCGCTGTACGATGTGCGCCGTGTCGCATGTCAGGTCATGCGGCTCGATAGGTTCTGGTTCGGGGATAGTCTGTTGCTCGATTATATCGTTGAAATATTCTGTCATGCTGGCCTCCCCCTGTTAGCGTCAAAACAGCAAATGTTATTACACATCGGGCATTGCGCGTATCCCTTGCCAGTCTCGCGCAAATCGTCTTTCGCTGATTCAGTATCAAACTTATACCCGCAGCCACACTTTATCATTTGTATGTTCTCAATGGCTTCAGCTACTGTCATTGTCATGATTGCCTCCTATACCGCTACGCCATTGTCAAATATTACGCCGCCGTTATATTTTTGTATTGGCGCAACTATCGCTCCGGGCTTCGCGCCTGTATTAATTAGTATCGCGCCACTGGAAACTAACGCGACTTGATTACCCGCGCCTTGAACAGCGTTTGCATGAATCTCTGACGCGGTATCAGCGTAAATCGCGCTGTATGTTTTCGAAATACTTACGTTAGAAAATATCCTACCGTTACTCGCTATCGCTCTTACGCCAATGCTTAGATCGCTTGCTTGAACAACGTCAGAGTCAATTATGGTGTTTTGGAAATCAAAGGGTGTGTTCATTATAATAACCACAGACCCATTACCTTGCCCAACTCGATATAGCTCAACCCCAGAGAAAAACACTTCAGCGCAACCTTGGAATTGGATGCTATTCCCTGAAGCGTTTGTTAGCCTTATCCGCGCGGATAAGGGGTTAGACGCATTACCTTGAAAAAAAACGCGTCTGCTAATACCATGAAACAGTATTGTCGCGTTTACATCATCCATACCATTCGGGCAGCTAATTATAATGCTGCCAGTCCCCTCGCACCGCTGCGCTATACTCCTCGCTCTCGCAAGCGTTTGCACTGGATACGTGGCCGACTGCCCCCAGTTGCGGTCATCGCCTGTAGGACTGACGTGGATCGTCACAGTGTTATTGAAGCCTTGGAGATGGGAGAAACGGACTTGGCCGCCACGCGACTCGGTTATTGCGCCAAAAATCGGGGGTATCGCGGTATCAACAAAAATAAAGCCGCCATAAGCTTCGTAAGCCATTGTTGGCGCGTCACCCGAAATAGAACAATATGCCACACTTGAACGCTGACAAGATATACCCCTATGGAAACCTGTTATGCTTTCATTACCAGTAGCGTAAACCGCCAAGAACACTTTGCCCGCGCAGTGTATGGCTCTGAAATTTGTATTAGTTTGTGCCACGGAACTCGATATGGAGCAGTTTAATATAGTTGTATTTGTCCCATCAAGGTAAATAAAGTTGCTAGCAAGGTTATAATCACAAATGATATCCATGTCTTGCAGTAAGAAATTTTGCAACGCAAATGCAATTATCCCATTTGAGCCGCCGCCTATCCCTGTTATATGCAGTCTTGTCGTAGCGCTTCCAGCACCGCTAATGACTATATGACCGCCAGCGAGTATATGCAGTCCATCCTCGTAGTAGTCACCCGCCGCAAGTTCAATGCGCTTATACGAATCGGGCGTATATATCGACACCAAATCAATCGCCTTGCTCAGACTCGCGAACGGATTCGCTTGCGTGCCGTCGCCTGTAGTGTCGCTGCCTGTCGTGGCGACGTAGATGTAGTAGTCGGGATTGAGCGGGTACGATGTGTTGACGCGGCGCATGACGGACTTGCGCCAGACGTCGTTCATTAAAGCAGCTTCGATGATATCAGCGTTTTCATTTAACGCTGTAGGCCCCTGCCCTGGCGTTGATACCAAGTCATGCCCCTCCGGTTTGTTAAGTTTGTAAAACGGTGTTTTTATCATATAGCGCCCTCCGTAAGCTGATCCCATGTATAAGAGCTGGCATCACTCCACATCATGTGGGATATCATGTCCCAAATGCGATAAATATAAGAATACGCATAATCCAGATGCGCTGGCTTGATCTCATCAATCGCAGCTGTAAGGTCATCCATGTTCGGTGGGATCCCGATAGTCCCAACAAATCGCACCTCAAATCTATACTCCGCATTATGCTCGATGACCTCAACTTCCCCATTTGAAAAACTCGCGGCGAGGTTTTCTATCATCGCTTTCGTTGTCGTTCCCAAGCCTCTCAGCTTGCTCTCGACCCGGGATCTCCTAAAAGCGTATGGCCTTGATATATCTGTCTCAATACCCAGCGTCTGCTCCCATAATCGCAAGCCCCAGGTAGCGTCCCTGATAAAGAACTGGTTCATCAAGTCATCACGATCAGCGCTGAGCCTGTCAGTCCAAGATTGCAGCGCCTCCTGCAACTCCACTATCTCGGGGCTATTCTGATAGTGTACAGGCAGATACTCTATGAGATTCATTCCGTCACCTCAATCGCCCCGGGTGTAGGAACCTCATCGTCAGCGATCGCAATATCTGATGTTCCCCCGTTTACGGTCAAAGCGATATAGTCAACAACCCCTGGAATATCAAGCAGAATATACCCTATACGGTTGTACACGACCAGATAATCAACAAACGCTATGCCTATAAGATACTCTGATAATAATTTCTCAAAAGCGAGTTTCACGGCGGTCTCGTTTGTGGTAGTTGACAAAATAACCTGAGCGGATACATTTATCTCTTTCGCTTTAGCGCTGCTTACTGTCACAGTCGCTCCGATAGGCCGAACATCCTCAATATAACTCGCGCAATCGGAGACTATCACTGAGTCCACTGGTTGATTGTTAGAGCCAACAATAAGCACCGTCACAGTACCGGGTCCATCTTTCAGCGGAAAGACTTTCGCCGCTCCCACTCCGTCAACCTCAAGCGCCCATTGCTTGTAATGCGCCATATTCCCCGATGTCGCCGGCCGGCGGCGATACTCGTTATAACGCGCGACCAGAGCGCCATCAGTTTCCCTATCCGCCCCGCCCACCGCGGCTTCACTTACCACTGACTCTACCCCGGATTGATTCACAAGCTGCCTGAATATTGCGCCCGCCGGAGCGTTATACCTCTCCCCGACTTCCAGGGCTGTGACTGAGCCTGCCCCGCTCCCCCCGGCTATTGTCACGTCATCATCAAGAGTGTATTGCCTGGAATCCTCAGTTAGAAACACCTTGCCTTTTACTATTGTTGTACCGTTAGTCCCATGAAACGCCATGGTAGCCTCAGCCTGTTTACCCGGTTTTCTGGCAATGCCATAAACCGCGGCGTTTTTATCAATAAATTTCCCGCTGGTCTCGTCAACAAAAACCATAGGAATGACAGAATCTAAAGACTGATATACTTTCCACATTTCATACGCCGCGGGAGATATCAGAGTATTCGCGTAACTTCCTTCTCGCGTATCAGATTTATTTACTTTTTCTAAAATATCTGACTTTATAAATTCTGGCGTTAAATCCTCATACATTAAGGGATACCTCCCCGTATACGGTATTTATTGTGCAGGTTATCTCAAGCAAATCAGCGGAGGCGCTTACAACGATATCCCTCACATCGGTTATGTATGGGTTTATCATCAGGCATTCCCTGACATACCTTATTGACTCAGATCGCTTTAAATCATCAGAAAACGGTTTCCCAATCAGGCTTTTAATATCATTGCCGTAGTCCCATGTGAATATCTCATGTTTGTGCCTTGGAGTTTTCAGAGCGTGCCATGCCCAAACTAGAACGGCTT
>Ga0209737_10000813_pt1 | contig 24102 bp, 17 predicted proteins | sample TergutCu122P3_FD_187284 | JGI IMG/M metagenome (GOLD analysis project Ga0209737, IMG submission 187284) | Cubitermes ugandensis P3 segment gut microbial communities from Kakamega Forest, Kenya - Cu122 P3 (SPAdes) (version 2) | ecosystem: Host-associated > Arthropoda: Insects > Digestive system... | reverse complement strand
GGGGGGCAGTGTTCAAGACGCAACGCAACACTGCGTGGCGCTCAACCCAAGCGTTAGCATAGGCTCAAACTCCCCCAATGTTGGGCGGGTGGCAGGGCTCAACACGGGTGTCCATAATAACTATGCCAACGCAAGCATGCAGCTGTACGCGGATGGAGCTCTCGTCCCTCTGGAAGCTTCGGACACCGGCCTCTACACCATCCATGGCGAAAACGTCACTTTGGACTCCGTCAGCACCCAGAGTTGGTGGACAACTTCCAGCCACTGGCCAACGGACTCTGGCGAGAAGGCATGGGACTTTGAGGAAGTCTGGGAATGGGGGAGCGGACACTTGCCCATTCTGAGAAATGCCGGTGGTGTTCAATAGGTCGGTTGAAGGCAGAACGCACACGCCACAAATGACGCTTCTCGTTGACACAAGTGTTTGGTCTTTGGCTCTTCGCCGCTTCGCATTTGTATAAAAAAAGCCCGTCAAGGTTTTGTGGACTTTGACGGGCTTTGCCAAACTGCTTTTGCCCAGGAGAGGACTCGAACCTCCACGGTGTTGCCACCTCTAGATCCTGAGTCTAGCGTGTCTACCAATTCCACCACCTGGGCTTTGGACGCCACCGTCTATAGGTGCATTGCTTGCTAAAGTCAAACCCGGTTTTCAGAACCGCTCTATTTCAAACTGATCACCAGCGGGGCCGCCATGCGCATGTCGTCTACAAATTTGTCGGCCAGAATTTCTGCTTCCTGCTTGCTCGCAAATTGCCCCACGCGCACTCGGTGCCAGGTGCCCTTCTCCCCCAACTCCACCGCTACCACATAGGCCGCATAGCCTTTGCCACTCAACCTTGCCGCCACACGCTCTGCTTCCTCCTGCCCCCTGTGCGAAGAAACCTGCAAAGTCCACTCGCTCGCGCCAGCCACAGGCTTGGAAACTTCTTTCTTTGAAACTTCCTTGCCCTCTTGCTCAAGCTCCAAAAAAGCATCCCGAAGACTCTCATGACGCATGGCCGTGCGCGCAGACGCTTGCACAGAAGGCTCCGTCACCACCGGGCGCTCACTGACAGGCTTGGGCACAGGCACAGGCGCTGCAACCACCACAGGAATGGGTTTGATGAGCTCCTCCTGAAACGTCAAAGCAGGCGGCGGCTGCGCTTGCTGCCTTTGCATCTGCTGCAATTGCACTTGCGCAAGCGCTTCTGTCTTTTTGTCCGAGACAAGCAGCGGGTTGTTTTCATATGCCACAGTCGGCGTTTGCGCCATACGCTGCCCTGCGCTCAGGCCCAGGGCGAAAGTTGCCCCCGCAAGCAGCAAACCCAGCAAAGCAAAACTCAAAACATGTTTCCCTGATGTGGGGCTTTTGGGAGCCCGCTTCATGTTCTCGCGCATACACCACTTCCTTTGAACAACAACTTAGGTTGCTTCAACGGTAGCGCGGGCATGGAACAGGTCAATTTTTTGTCTCCCTGAATGGTCTTTTTGTCCTCTGGCGGCGTTGGGCGAAAATTTCGCTCAGGTCACGCACTCAAGTGCGCTCCCATCGCGAAATTCTCACCCGCCTTGCCAGAGAACAAAAATCCTCATTCAGGGTTAATATTTTAGTTTGGGAGCTTCCTGCATTTCTTCCATGGCGGCGCCAAGGGCACCCTTCATGGCTTCGCGTACAAATGTTTGTGTCCCCTGCCGGGAGGTGGGGCCAAACAATATTTCAAGCATCCCCTTCTCGGGCCTTAGCTGCACAATTCTGGGCGTGCCCACCATGCCAATGCGTTGGGCTGTGTGCGCGATGGCCTGATCAAAGCCTCCCAACTCGTCCACCAGCCCCACCTCCTTGGCCTGCTTTCCTGTCATGACGCGCCCATCCGCCCAGGGACGAATTTCTTCTGCCGGCTTCTTTCTCCCCTCCGCAACGGCTTGGATGAAACTTTCGTGAATGTCGTTCAGCAAGGCCTTCACTTCTGTACGCTCGCCCTCCTCCATCGGACGAAAGGGACTCAACATGTCCTTGCGCTCCCCCGCCGTCAGTACGTTCATGTCCAGCTTCGCCCACTGCAAGAGTTTTGAAAAGTCCGGAGACTGGATGATCACTCCAATGGAAGCCGTCAGTGTCCCGGGGTTCGCAAAAATGGTGTCGGCGGCCGAAGCAATATAATAGCCCCCGGAAGCGGCCATGTTCTCCATCGAAGCAATCACCGGCTTCTTCTTGCGCAACTGCATGAGCGCTTCATAAATTTCATGAGAAGCCCCCACGGCACCTCCGGGGGACTCAATGCGGACAATCACCGCTTTAAAGGAAGGCTCTTCGCTGGCCTTGCGGATGTCCTCCAAAACGTCCTTGGAGCTTTCTATCGCCCCTGAAACCTCCACAATGCCAATTTTGTCCTTCTTGTCTCCCCTCCCCGCTCGCAAACCGCTCGTCGATGTGCTGGAGGCGGTTTGGCCCAAAAACCAAAAACACGACGTGCCCAATGCACACAACCCGCCAACAAGAATGGCAAAGCCCAACATCCACTTCCACCCTGATGAATTCTGACTCATATCTCTCCTTCAACAAACACGCATCATAACCCGCCGCCGTTTCCAGCCCATCTTCAACAAAAAATCAACCCATCCTTGACGATGAAAAAAAACGCCCACCCGCAAGCAATGTCGTCTCAAAAAAAAACGTCGTCGCTCACAAAAAAAAACTGGACACAAAGGGCCTGTTGGAGTTCTAAGCGGGGGCTGTCTCTACGCTGACAAAAAGGATGTGACGTGCGTATTCTCGTTCAAAAATTCGGAGGCACTTCCGTCAAAGACTTGTCCTGCATGAAGCAGGTGAGTAAAAAAGTCAAAAAAGGCCTGGCCGAAGGCTATAAAATGCTCGTTATTCTCTCGGCGCGCGCGGGGGACACCAATCGCCTTTTGGCGCTGTGCAATGAATATTCCCCAAACCCCGACGCGGCAGAATGTGACTCGCTTGTCTCCACCGGAGAGCAAGTCTCCACGGCCCTCTTCGCCATGCTCCTCAAAGACGAGGGGATCAGAGCTCGCTCCGTGCTGAGCTTTCAAGTGCCCATCTGCACCAACGACGCCTATGGGAAAGCGCGCATCACCTCCGTCGACAAAACCTGCATTGAGAAAATGCTCGCCGAATATGATGTGCTCGTCATCGCCGGCTTCCAGGGCCTTTGCCCCACAGGGCGCATCAGCACGCTGGGACGCGGCGGCTCAGACACTTCCGCCGTCGCCATCGCTGCCGCTATGGGCGCAAGCAGATGTGACATATATACCGATGTGGAGGGCGTCTTTACGACAGATCCCAACATCGCTTCCAATGCGAGAAAGTTGGACCGCATCACCTATGACGAAATGCTGGAGATGGCCAGCATGGGCTCCAAGGTGCTGGAAATCCGCTCCGTCGAATTCGCAAAAAAATACAAAGTGCCTGTGCAGGTGCGTTCCACGTTCAGCGACGCGCCCGGCACCATGTTGATACAGGAGGATAAAGAAATGGAACATGTGCTCGTTTCCGGAGTTGCACTCGACAGAGACCAGGCCCGAATTACCCTGCGCAATTGCCCTGATCGCCCGGGCGTTTCCGCCCGCATTTTCGGGCCGCTCTCTCAGGCCAACGTCACCGTGGATATGATTGTGCAAAACCCCAGCCGCGATGGCGTCACCGACATGACTTTCACCGTTGCGCGCAAGGAATTAAAAAAAGCGCTCAGCATTGTGGAGGGCACCAAACTCAATGGCATGGGCGGCATGGAAGTCATGAGCGACGCCAACGTCTGCAAAGTCTCCGTCATCGGCGTGGGCATGCGCAACCACGCGGGCGTCGCGGCCAAAGCCTTTGACACACTCGCTGGCGAAAACATCAACATCCTGATGATCAGCACCTCGGAAATTAAAATCTCCTGCCTCATTGAGGAGAAATATGCCGAGTTGGCCGTGCGTACTCTGCATGACGCTTTTGGGTTGGGGGAGACGTCGAGTTAGTCCTTTCGCGCAATCCACCCGCCACCCAGCACTTCTTCCTCGTCGTAAAATACGGCGGCTTGCCCTGGGGTGATGGCCGCTACCCCCTCCTCCAGCTCTACCTTCAAGCCCTCCCCCTCCGGCTTTAATTCCCCCATCACCCCCGCGTGCTGGTGGCGAATGCATACCCGCAAACGCCGGTTGAAAGGAGGCTGGCCCGCCACCCAACTGGGCGCCTCCAAGGCAAAACACTGGGTGAATACCTCCGCCCTCTCCCCCACCACCACCTGGTTTTTCGCCGCCTCCAGACGTACAACATATTGCGGCTGGGACTTGCCTAAATTGCCCAGCCCCCGACGCTGCCCCACTGTGAAACGGTGCAAGCCCGGGTGCCTTCCAAGCACTTTGCCTTCCTTGTCGACAATGTCGCCCTCGGGCATGTGCAGCCCTTGCTCTTCGAGAAAGTCAACATAGTTTTTGGGGACAAAACACACTTCCATGCTGTCCGGTTTGGAGGCCGTCGGCAAACCATAGCCCCGCGCAAGACGCCTTATTCTGGACTTGGAAAACTCCCCCAGCGGAAAAACAATGTCCTCAAGCTGCTCCTCCTTCAGGCTGAACAGAAAATAACTCTGGTCCTTCGAAAGACTTTTGGCCTTCTGCAAACCCAAACCCGCGGGCTTTCTCACAACACGCGCATAGTGGCCGGTTGCCAAAAGGGCCTTGCGCGCACGCGCATGCTGAAGCAATATTCCAAACTTCAAAAAGCGGTTGCACAAAATGCAGGGGTTGGGCGTCCTTCCGTGCCGGTAGGCCCCCATAAACGGCTCGATGACGTGCTCGCGAAATGCGGCGCCAACTTCCAGGACTTCAAACGGAATTTCCAAAGCCTCGGCCACACGCTGCGCATCCACAACGGGGGCCCCAGGCCACATACGCAAAGTGACACCCACCACCGAATAACCCTTTTCTTTCAGCAAAGCAGCTGTTACGGAGGAGTCCACACCGCCGCTGAGCGCAACAACAACGCATGGCTTGACGGCATGTGGCCTCTCCTCGCTCTTTTTCGGGGACTCGGGAGGGCTGGAAGCAGAGTTTTCCACAGACAGGCGCTATAGCTTTTTTCTTTGTTTTTTGGGCACTTTGTGTGCACACTCTTGCAATCACTTGAATCTGCTGGTGTTTTTTGGGCGCCTCGAGAGCATTTGAATATCCGAATACGCAAAAAACATCCGTTTCGCAGGAGGCTGTGGAAAAGCCTGTGGGAAACTTATTTATTCCAGTTTTGCAAAAGTTGAGAAAGGGTTTCTTTGGAGTTAAGGCGCGGGTTTTCGAGTACCTTTTCTAAGAGAAAACGGCCGGCCTCGCCAATGGGCGGTCCTGGGGGAATGCCCAGAATAAGCCCCATCTCTTCCCCGTTCAAGGCCAACTTATCTATGCTTAAAGCGGGGTTTTGTGCAAGCAGCGCACGCATGCGCAAAGCCAGGCCCTCTTCTCTTCTTTCGAGGGCTTCGCCCAGGGCCAGGGCCTCCTCCCAGTGGGGAAGTTTCGCTTTGGAAAGCCACCTTCGCAACTGGGCGTCATCGGCATGGGGCGGAGGGAGCGGTTGTACTTGGAGGAGGTGGACAAGCGTTTCCCATTGCCTTTTGGAAAACTTCAGGCGCTGCAAAACAGCTTGAGGCTCGGGGGCGCTCGCCAGCAAGAGGGCCAGGCGCGGCAGGAGGTGCTTCGGGCGCGTCGCCATGCCAAAGTCGGCCAGGGCTGCCTCGGGCAAAAAAGTTTTCAAAAGGCCTGTTTCCAGAAGCAGGGCCAGGCCGCGCTGGGCATGCTCGGAAGCAAGCAGCTTCAAAAACTCCTCGCGGGTGCGCTCCTGGGCAACCTTGGCAAACAAGTCCAGGCACTGTGGAATGGCTTTTTGTGTGGCCATGTCCAATTCGAAATTCAGCGTGGCGGCAAAGCGTACCGCGCGAATGGCGCGAAGCCCGTCTTCTGAAAAACGCTGAAGGGGGTTTCCCACGCAGCGTACGAGGCCTTTGTGTAAGTCTTCCCTCCCCCCCCAGGTGTCTACCCAGCGCTCGCTCAGAGGGTTGTAGGCCATCGCGTTGATGGTGAAGTCCCTGCGGGACAAGTCCTCCTCAATGGAAGCATGAAAATGGACTGTGCTGGGCCTTCGCCCGTCCACATATTCCCCCTCGCTTCGGTACGTCGTCACCTCCAAAGACATTCCCCCCAGCAGCACCGTCACCGTGCCATGTTGAATGCCCGTCGGGATGACTTTTGAAAAACACGCCTGCACCTGGGCGGGCAAGGCCCGCGTCGCCACGTCATAGTCCCCGGGAGACTTGCCTCGAAGCAAGTCCCTCACGCACCCTCCCACCAGGAAGGCTTCGTGGCCCGCCTCCTCCAGGGTGCGCAGCAATTGCAACACAGCTTTGGGGATGGGAAAGTGCACCGCCCGTCTCTAGCAGTTGAAGCGAAGCCAGGCAATGTCAGGCTGAAGCTGTGGTCATTTCACCCTGCATTCTTTCCAGGCCATTGGTTTTATATCGCTTGCTTTTTGGCAAAAAAGCACGGCAAAGGAAGAAGGGCAGGAAAACCGGCGCGGCTGTTTTTAAGAAAAAAGCATCCACCGCCGCACAAAGGGGAAAGCATGAATTCAACCAACCAACCCACCTTGTTTGAGACGCTTCAAGGCCATGCACAGCTGGAGCCTCTGGCGCCTGAAACTCAAGAAAGCTTGCGGCAAGTCGAGTCACTGAATGTGTCCGCTTTCAGCGAAGTGGATGTACGCGCCAAAGTCATGGAGCCCATTGTCCGCGCGCTGGGCTATTCGGAAGAGAGCGACTTTTCGGAGGACAGGGGGCATGAAATAAAATTCCTCGAGGAAAAAGAAAAAAAGAAAAAGCACAAAAGCAAGCCTGCGGAGCACAGCCCCAAATTCTGGAAGGAAAATTTTTGGCTGATGGAGGCCAAGCGCCCGCACCTTGGCGAAGAAGTCTTCCATTATGAAGCGCTCAAACCTGCCCTGGAATATGCCTGTCACCCCAAGCTCAACGCCGCGCTCGTTGTCCTGTGTGACGGCGTCAAAATAGAAGTCTTCGATCGCGAAACAAGCGTGACGGAGCCTGTCCTTCGCATTGCATGCAAGCGTTTGCTTTCCGAATTCGACAAGCTTCGGGCTTTGCTGAGCCCCTGCCAAATGCGCTTCTTTCAAAAGCGGCGCGTCCTTCGCGTGCTGGACAAAGTTTTCAACCATGAATTCCGTGCCGAGGAATTCAGGCTCCTTTTGGAGAATGTGAAAAAGCAGCCAAGCTCTGACAGCCAGACGGAAGTGCAACTTTGGGCTGCCTCCACAGAAGCCTTGGTTGAAATCCACATGTTCCAACAGCACAACACCCGCAGCACCCATGCGCTGCTGGCGGCGCTGGCCGACAAAAACCCTTCTGCGCTTCTGCCTCATATGTTGCCCGACAAGGCGCGCGTTGTCTCCGAGCTCTACATGGGACATGCCCTTGCCTGTCTCATGGAGTTGAGTCGGCGGGGCGTTGAAAGTCTGGAATGCGTGCCGTCCTGGTTGGCACAGGACGCCCAGGCACCTGTAGACTTGAAGGCCGTCATCCGAAAACTCTTCTGCCTTTGCCTGAGCTGTTTCGAGGGCGATGAGCCCAGGCGCCTGAGTCTCCTTGCCGCCGCGGCCTGTCGGCGCCTTGCCAAAGTCCAATTCGTGCTGAGCGAAACACCGTGGGCTGTCTCGAAAGTCCTCCATTTCATGCACCGCCTGGAGGCGCCCAAGCAGAGTTTCAGCCAAACAGCCGACGCTCTGCAAACCGATGCGCTGAGCATGCTGCATGCTTTTGCAATGATGGAGATGCATCGCTTCATGGAAGGCGCGCAAACACATGACGGCGCTTTCGACTTGGAAGCCGCAAAGCTTCAGCTGCAAAAAATGTGGAGCATGGAAAAGCAACTCTTAGCCCATGTCCATGACTATCCCAAGCGCAGCGCAGAGCGGAGTGTGGGCGAAATACAACCGGCCGAGTCGTGCTGCGTCAGCTTTGACTTTCTGGGCCATATGACACTGTGCCTCCTGCAGCTTTTCCCGGAATGGCAAGACGAAGTCCTCCAAAACCACCTTCCGGAGATAAGCGACCTCGCGAAACTGGGCTCCTGGGCCGCGAAAAAACAGCTGGGCATGAATGTCGGCGACTTCGTTGAGCCACCGGAAGATCTGTTCCTTGCTGACAGGTTTTTCCTGGGCGACGTGGAGACGCTTCGCTTTCTGCGCGCGAAATATGGCGGGCAACACTGACCACTGCCGCCGTTTATCGCTCAGCTTCCAGCGGGGCCGTTGTCCACCGGATGACGGCTTGAGCGAAACCGAAGCACTCACCGGCCAGGGGACGAAAAAACCAAGGAGGGGTGCTGGAGGGCTTTGGAGAGCATCTTCCGCTCCCCCGGGTAGGACAAAGCTGCCAGCGCCTGCCGGGTGTCCATCCACAAAGCCTCCACCACCTCCTTGCGCATGGCGGGCTCCAGCTGATTAATTTCCCCACCTTCATAGACAAAAAGAAAAAAGCTGACGACTTTTGAAATGGACCGCCCGCGAAATGAGTAGCGGTAGCCAATGTCCCCGAGTTTCCCCACCAGCTTGCCGCGAATACCCGTCTCCTCCCACAACTCCCTCTCTGCCGCCCCCTCGCAGGACTCGCCGGCGTTGATGTGCCCCTTGGGCAAAGCCAATGCCTTGCTCAAAGTCGGCCGAATCACCGCGACTTGTGTTTGGTTGCCGTGCCAACGGATCACCACGCCACCGGCAGAATGTTCCTGAGGAGTATCCATGAGAAAAAACGAAGCTGCCCACACTTAGCTTCACTCACCTGGTTTAGAAAGTTCCTTCTTCAGTCCGTGTCAGGATTCTTTTTAGGACGAAAGCTTGACGCATTTCAATGCGTGGTTATATCGGGTGCACGCTTGGCCCCATCTGGACATTGAGAGCCAAGCATCTGATTTCATTTTGATCGTCGTTCTAAGGAGAGCAAAAGATGAAAATTCGTCCATTGCATGACCGGCTCATCGTCAAGCGAGTCGCAGAGGAAACCAAAACCAAGGGAGGCATCATCATTCCGGACTCAGCCAAAGAAAAGCCCCTGGAAGGCCATGTCCTCGCTGTGGGCAAGGGCAAGCTGCTGGAGGATGGCAAAGTCCGTCCTGTGGAAGTCAAAGCCGGTGACACCATTCTGTTCAGCAAGTATGCCGGTACGGAGATCAAAATTGACGGGGAAGACCACCTCATTCTTCGCGAAGAAGATGTGTTGGGCATCATCGAAAAATAACTTTCATTTCTAATTGAGGAACACAGCTATGGCGAAAGAAATTTTGTTTGAAAGCCGCGCCCGCGAGGCCATTCTCCGCGGAGTCAACACCCTGGCAGATACCGTCAAAGTCACCTTGGGGCCCAAAGGCCGCAACGTTGTCATTGACAAGTCCTTTGGCTCTCCCACCATCACCAAAGATGGTGTCACCGTGGCCAAAGAAATTGAATTGGAAAACCGTTTCGAAAACATGGGCGCTCAAATGGTGAAAGAAGTCGCCTCCAAAACCTCCGACGTCGCAGGTGACGGTACCACGACGGCAACGGTGTTGGCCCAGGCCATTTTCCGTGAAGGCAGCAAGCTGGTTGCTGCAGGCCACAACCCCATGGAGATTAAGCGCGGCATCGACAAAGCCGTCAGCATTGTTGTGGAGTCGCTCAAGAAGATGTCCAAGCCCACCAAAGGCAAAAAAGAAATTGCTCAGGTTGGCACCATTTCCGCCAACGGCGATGAGACCATCGGCAACATCATCGCGGATGCCATGGACAAAGTCGGCAAGGAAGGCGTCATTTCCGTTGAGGAAGCCAAAGGTTTGGAGACAACCTTGGATGTGGTGGAAGGCATGCAGTTTGACAGAGGCTATATCTCCGCCTACTTCGTCACCAACCCGGACAGAATGGAAGTGGAGCTTCAGGACGCCTATATCCTCGTCTATGAGAAGAAAATTTCTGCAATGAAGGACTTGCTTCCTTTGCTGGAGCAGGTTGCGCGCATCGGCAAACCCTTGCTGATTATTGCGGAGGACGTCGATGGTGAAGCGCTGGCAACCCTCGTCGTCAATAAAATCCGCGGCGGCCTGGCGGCATGCGCCGTCAAAGCGCCCGGTTTTGGAGACCGTCGCAAGGCCATGTTGGAAGACATTGCTGTCCTCACCGGCGCCAAAATGGTTGCGGAAGACTTGGGGCTCAAACTTGAGGGACTGACGCTTGCGGATTTGGGACGCGCCAAGCGCATTAAAATTGACAAAGAGAACACCACCATCATCGACGGTGCCGGCTCGCAAGCCGACATTGAAGGCCGCGTCAAAATGATTCGCGCGCAAATTGAAGAGACCACCAGCGACTATGATCGCGAGAAACTTCAAGAGCGCCTGGCCAAATTGGTGGGCGGTGTGGCGGTTATTAATGTCGGTGCTGCAACAGAAACCGAAATGAAAGAGAAGAAGGCCCGTGTTGAGGATGCCCTCAATGCAACCCGCGCCGCTGTCGAAGAGGGAATTATTCCCGGCGGTGGTGTGGCCTATCTGCGCAGCCTCCCGGACTTGCAAAAAGGCTCCTGGTCGCTCGTTGAGCAGTTTGGCGTCGACATCATCCGCCGCGCATTGGAAGAGCCCCTTCGCCAAATTGTTGCCAACGGAGGCCTTGAGGGCTCTGTCATTGTCAACAAGGTGAAAGAGCTTTCCGGCCCTGAAGGCTTCAATGCTGCCACCGACAAGTATGAAGACTTGTTGGCCGCAGGTGTGATCGATCCTTGCAAGGTGGCACGCACCGCACTTCAAAATGCGGCCTCCGTTGCTTCGATGATGTTGACGACAGAGGCGATGATTGCGGATAAGCCCAAAGACGATGACAAGTCCTGTGGTTCACCCCACATGGGTGGTGGCATGGGCGGCATGGGCGGAATGGGCATGTAGAGCAGAGCGGCTTAAGAATGGCTTCAAAACCTCCCTCGACTTCAGGTTGGGGGAGGTTTTTTTGTGGGAGGAGCCGGGGGTTTCATTCGGTGGAAAAACCATTCAGAGGCGCCACTCTGCCAATCATTTTTCTCACTTCATTGCTCGTGTTGGTGGGCTTTAAGACAATGTCCGGGTGCTTGTTTTTGAAGACGCGGAAAACCTCATCAGCGAATGCCTGGCCAATCATCTCTATTTCGCTAAAGTCAAACTCAATATGTTTGAACTTTTCAAGCCGATGGAGAAGTCTTTTGGCCTGAGAGCGCGAAATTAAATTCTCTGAGCCCACCTTGGCAAGTCTGACGGGGACAATTGTCTTGTCGAAATTCAGCTCGTCCTTGTTCAGGGTAAACCTGTCGAACACTTCTGCCATTGTCCGCTGGCTGTTCTCAGCGATGCTCATAGAAACCAAAGTGCCTCTTCCACCAAAAGCATCTTTAAACGAAATGATTTCATCTTCACTCAAAATGTCCAAGGGCACCTCATCATCGTGCTTGAAGGTCAGCCCATTGGCTCGAATTGAAAACAGATCGAAAATGCGTGATGCAAAGAAAATTCCTTCGCCGGAGTGGTTGTTTTTATCCGTTGTAAATTTCCCTTTGCCAAGCTCAAGCAGAGCCAAACGCCTGTCGGGAAGCTGCAGTGCGTGAGCGATCTTTTCGAAGATCCCTATGCCGTTGTCTTCTATGCTCAACAAAAGATCTTTTCCATCTTTATAGGCGCTGGCGATAACCTCATTCCCTTCGGAATGATCGTTGGCGTTATTGAGAATTTCCGTGAAGCCGTAGTGGAAAATGCTCTCAAGGTTTTGAGGCAGCGGCTGCAAATAGGGAATAAAATCCTTTGAGCAAATGTGGCTCTCATCAATGCCCGGTACTGAATACCTCTGGCGAAGAAACCTGCGTCGACCCAGCGCATAGGACGGACGCGTTTTGGAGCCTTCTTTGACGAGAAAACCTGCGTCAACGCATCCCCGGATGAAAGTCGTCGCCGCCACCCTGGAAACACCGAAGGTTGCGGCAAAATCTCTGGCAAGCCCCTGCGGTTGAGCAAGTACCCTCTGGGTCAACCATGTTATGCCTTCAAGAAGATGGGTTTTTAAACGAGCCATGACAACCTCAAACTTTACAATAGACGGTTTATTGTAAAGGAAAGCCCGTTCTATTGTAAAGTTTATGGCTCAGTCGGCATCATCCAAAGAAGTGCTTCTTTGAGGTCTCCCGCGGATGGCTTTGACGAGATAGAAAACTGAAATGACCAGTGCCAGCAAGGCAATCGCGAAATTGAAATCCGCGGCTCCTGCCATAATCCGGTAGACGCCGATTCCTCCCAGTGCCAGCCCGAAAACAGCGTCTCTCAACCTCAACGGCACACTGCGGACTCGGGTGAATACATAAGCCGCAACAAAAATAATGAGTGAAACATAATCTATCGACCACACGCTTGCATTGGGCTCATTCACGCGCTTGTTTCCTTGGGTTTATTGGTCGGGCCCAGTCTGGACTATTTTTCGAATGAGTGCAATTTTCATGTTCGGGGCAAAACAATGAACAAGCACGAAAGAGACTCCATCCGGAAATATGACAGCATCTCCAAAAATTATGACGAGACGCCCGAAGGACACTTCACTGCCAAATTCAAAGAGAAGGTGCTTGAGCTTTGCACGGTTTCAAATGGCGACCGCGTGCTCGATGTAGGCTGCGGCAACGGCAGTCTCATTGCAGCCCTTGCCTCCAAAGCAAATGTTCTGGCTTATGGCGTCGACATCTCGCCGAACATGGTTGAAGAATGCCGCAAAAAATATGGCAACATTCCGTTCGAAGTTTCGACCGGCGAGCGTTTGAATTTTGATGACGACAGTTTGGACATGGTCAGCATATGCTGTGTCCTTCACCACCTGAATGCGCCTCAAAATTTCTTCAAAGAGGCGCAAAGAGTTTTGAAGCAGAATGGAACATTGATTGTTGCCGAGCCCTGGTTTCCCTTCGGACTCAGGCACTTCTTTGACTATGTCATTTCTCCGTTGCTTAGAGCAGGCGACAACAAACTGTTTGGCCATGGAAGGTTGAAACAGCTTTTTGTGGACAACGGTTTTGCGCTGACGGACATTTATAAAAAAGGTTTCATGCAGGTGCTGAAAGCGAAGAAAACCTGACTGCACATGGCATGACATGAAGCTTCGTTCGCCAGAGAATAAAAAGGCCTTTAACAAACCCTGAAGGAGGATTTTCGTTTCCTGGTGGTTGAAGGCGAGGATTTTGCGACGGGAGCGCACTTCAGGTGCGTGACCTGAGCAAAACCGGAGGCTTCGGCCGCCAGGGAGCGAAAAGACCCTTCAGGGAAGAACAGAAAAATAACGTGCACGGGGGTGGTGAAAAACCATCGCCGACACGGAAGCCTCCGGCTCCATCATGCATTCTTCTGTCAAATGCACGCCAATGTCCTCGGGACGCAAGAGCTCAAACAAAATACGCTGCTCCTCCAAACTTGGACACGAAGGGTAGCCAAAGGAATAGCGCTTCCCCCTATAGCGCGCCTTGAAAAACCACTCCAAGGGGGCCCCGACTTCGTCGGAAAATCCCCACAGCCCCCGTATTTTTGCATGCAACCACTCCGCACAGGCTTCCGCCGCAGACGTGGCCAACACCCCCAAAGCATGCATTTTGAGGAATGCACCCTCTTCTTTGAGTCTATTGAGCATGGGCTTTATGTTGTCGCCAACAGTAACAACAAAGAGAGGAAGGCTGTCTCGAGGAAGGCCCGCCTCTTTGGAGGCCACATAGTCGGCAAGGCAGTCGCCCTTTCGGGGAAAGAGAAGGCTTGCCACTTGCTTCTCTCCAAAAGCCTCAAACAAGGCAATGGCGTCGCCCTCTCTGGCCGCCCGGAAAAATTGGAACACCGCCTGGGGTTGGCAGTGCTGACAAAACCAATGGCGCATTTCTTCCATGGCATGCCACGCGTTGCGAGAGCGTACGTCCAACAATTGCTCGTCAATTTTGGGGCTCAGCCACTGCTTTGCAAATTTCGCAGGCAGGCCAAAAGGCTGTACCAACAAGGGGATGGGGTTTATCCACGGCAAAAGAGACTTGGCGGGAATTTGCTTCAGCAAATGCCTTTCAAAATCCGGCGGCTGCGGAATGGAAACAGGGACTTCTTCCAAAACCCGAAGGGGCGGCGTCTGCACAGCCACAGGGGGCGCTTTGTCCGGCGCCTTGCACGGCGCTTGGTCCGGTGTTTTGTCCGGCACTGTGTCCGGCATTTTTTCCGGCACTGTGTCCGGCGTTTTGGAAGGAGCGTCCGAAGGAATTTGCGAAGGGGGTTTTTCACAAACTTCTCCACTGAGTACCTTCAACGCAATGCTTAGGCCCTGCATGGCGTCTTTGGCATAGGCCACTGTCCCTTCGCCATAGGCCGGGGCAATCTGCTCTGTCACAAACTTCTCGGACAGGGCTGCCCCCCCTACCAGGACGGGAAGGGAAATCCCCGCTTGCCTCAAGTCCTCCACCGTCGCCTTCATTTGGTGCGCACTTTTGACAAGCAAACCCGACAAGCCAATGAAGTCCGGAGAACGCAAATGCACGTTTTCAACAATGCTGGAGGGAAGCACTTTGGTGCCCAAGTCGACAACCTCAATGCCGTTGCTTGAAAAAATGACTTCCACCAGGTTTTTCCCTATGTCGTGCACGTCCCCCTTCACCGTGGCAAGCAGCATTTTTCCCCGGGAAATTTTGGGCTGGGTGCCTTCAATTTTGGGGCGCAAATAGGAAACCGCTGCCCTCATGACTTCTGCGCTTTGCAACACCTCCGCTACAATGAGACGGTTTTTGGCAAACAGACGCCCTACTTCGTCCATGGCTTCCATGAGGGGGCCATTCACTATTTCCAGGGCCTCTGTCGCCTGAAGCTTTTCTTCCAGAGCCTCCAACAGGCCCTCCTGACTTCCCTCGCGTATGCAATGCTTCAGCTGCTCATCCGCAGACAAACGCTGTGCCTGGGGCTTTGGCTCAAGCTGCTTGTCTCTGAAAAATTGCACAAAAGCATCCAGGGCTTCTTTGGAATAATGGCCCAAAAGCCCGTCGCAAAGGGACACCTCCTGCGCTGAAAGCTTTGACTGGCGAATCAGCTGCTCCGTGTTGACAATGGCGGCGTCCAGGCCTGCGTCTATGCAGCGCTGCATAAAAACGGCATTCAACACTTCGCGGCCCGCGGCAGGAAGGCCAAAGCTGACATTGGAAATGCCCAGCAAAGTTTTGCAGTGAGGGAAAGCTTCTTTGGCCAGCCGAATGCCTTCAATGGTTTCCAGGGCGCTTCCTGTGTATTTTTCATCTCCCGAAGCACAGGGAAACACCAGCAAGTCAAAGAAAATGTTTTTGTCTTCTATGCCGCCCTTCTCATTCAACAGCTTCTTCGCGCGCCTCAAAATGTCCAGCTTGCGCGCGCGCGACACCGCCATTTCTGTCTCGTCAATGCAGCCGACAACCAGCGCAGCGCCATAGGTTTTGGCCAAATTCGCCACGGCCAAAAATTTGGCTTCGCCGTCTTCGAGGTTAATGGAGTTAATGAGGCACTTGCCCTGGCACAGCTTGAGGGCCGCCTCCACCACCTCCGGCGTCTGCGAGTCAATGGTAATGCCCGCCTTTATTCTCTTGTTGGCCAGAGGCAAAAAGCGCTGCATGTCCTCCAACTCGTTTCGCTCCGGGTTGGCAAGGCATATGTCAATGAGGTGCGCGCCCTTGCGTACCTGGGACTTGGCCACTTCTGCCGCCTCCTCCCAATGCCCTTCTGCAATCAGTCGACGAAATTTTCTGGAGCCGTGCACATTGGTGCGCTCACCAATGAGAATGGGCTTGCACTCGTCCACATTCAAAAGCTCCAACCCCGAAAGCAAAGTGTGTAAAGTGGCCTTCGGCTTTCGCGGCGCCACCCCGCGTACGCTTTGGGCAATGCTTGCAATATGCGCAGGACGCGTGCCGCAACAGCCGCCCACCACATTCAGCCAGCCGCGCTCCGCAAAAGCCCCAAGGCTTGCCGCCAGCATTTCAGGCGTCTCCAAATAGCGGCCTTCAGAGTCCGGCAGGCCCGCGTTGGGGACACAGGCCGTCGGAAAAGGGGACATGGCGGCAAGGCTTCTCAAATAGTCCGCCATGGCCAAGGGGCCTGTCGCGCAGTTGAGGCCTATATAAAGCAAAGGCCAATGCTCGACGGAGGCCAACACCGCCTCCACCGTTTGGCCGGCCAGCAAAGTCCCCGAAGGCTCTACTGTCACTGAAACCGCTATGGGAAGTACCTGCCCTGCCCTCTCGAAGGCGCGCTTTATGCCCAGCATTCCCGCCTTTATGTTGCGGGTGTCCTGGCATGTCTCCAACAGCAAAAAGTCCACGCCGCCTTCCATGAGGCCTCTGGCTTGCACTTCAAAATGGCCCGCCAACTCGTCGAAACTCAGGCCTCCCAAAATGGACAGAGACTTTGTCGTCGGCCCCATGGAGCCGGCTACCCAACAGAGGCGCTCCTGGGTGGAATGGGCTTTTGCCACCCTGAGGGCCAGTTGCGCTGCCTCCCGGTTGAGGCTTTCTGCTTCTTCTGCTAAATGAAATTCTCCCAATACGAGGGGGGTTCCGCCAAAGGTGTTGGTTTGTAGAATGTCACAGCCCTGCTCCAAAAACGCCGCGTGTACACTTTCAACAGCCTGGGGAGCTGTACGTACCAAATGCTCGTTGCAGCCTGCAAATTTCTCTCCGCCAAAGGCCTCCGCCAAAAGGCATTGCGCCTCCAGGTTGGTGCCCATCGCCCCGTCCAACACCAAAATGCGGCGCTCCATCGCCTCATGGAGAGCAGCAATCCTCTGGCTTCTTTCTGACTCGGAAAATAACAGGCTCATAAATGTGGCAAAGCCTTAGCACGGCATTTCAATAAACCCAATTTCCATTTGGGGACGGGGGAATGCCGTCAGGGCTCCAGCAAAAATTTTGCTTTGCCTTCCAGGCACTCTACAAAAACATATTCCAGGGGGACGATGCGTACATTTCCCAGGGAGTGAAACTTGGACAAGAAAACCTCCGCCGTGCTTTTGGCGGGCACGCGCTCCAGTTGGGTGGCTCGGTTTGTGGGCAAAAGCAAATGGCAACGCGTCCAGTCTTCTTCGCTTTCGTTGGACAGCAGCAATTTTTGAAAGGCGCCCACGCCAAACAGCCGCGCTTTTCCGGACATGGGTTTTTCACAAAAACTTTCTTCCAGGTCTCTTGAAAAGCGAATGCGTTTGGCACCGGGTATGCTGCCGGCTTCTGAATCCAAATTCAGACGCGCCATATTCTCCCAAAGCTCCATCACCCAAGCGCTTCCCTTTCGCTTTCCTGTTTCTGCGTCGACAACCCATACCTCCTTGCCCACTTTCAAACCTCTTGTGGCGCCTGCACGCGCAAAAGCCGTGGATTGATCCACAAAAACCTCGGCTTCAACCACATGCATTTGGGACAACAACAAAGACAGCAACCCAGGCAACAGCGTTGTTGGCAACATGCAAAACAACTAACGAGCTTCCTGGCGAAAAACACCCTGTGTTCCAAGCTTGCTGGTTGACATCTGCCATCAAACGCTCGAGTATATTTGCCGCCATGCGCGATTAGCTCAGTTGGATAGAGCGTTGGCCTCCGAAGCCAAAGGTCACAGGTTCAATTCCCGTATCGCGCGCACAATGCGGTTGCTCTCCCCCTCAAAGTCCAGACGGCTTTGTGGGGGGCTGTGCTTCTCAAGCCGCCTTCAAATTTTTCAAAGCTTCCGGGTGTTGTGCCTCGACTGGCCAAGCCAGACTCAAGTCAAGGAAGCTTGCCAGTCGAGTACCCGGCGGCTCGCCATGAAGGGTTTGACTTCTTCCTCGCCAAAGGCCTTGTGCAGCGGATGTTGTTGGTAAGCAGCCAGCGCCGCCAAGTCATCGAATTCGGCGTACAGTGCAATATCACCCGAAGTCGGCTCCAGCGGCAGGCCGTCAATCACTTCAAGGTGCCTCAACCCTGGAATTTGCCCCACCAAGGCCTCGGCGCGCGGTTTCAGCGAAGCCAGCCTCGAAGCCTTGTCTTCCGGTACTTTCAGTGTCCAAACTACGAGATGTTTAATCATTTCTAGTCCCCGCTCAAGTCTGAATGGATCAAAGTTTCACCTCAACATATCCAAATAGTTGACCAATGTCACATGCGAAAGCGCCTTGGCGCGCTTCATACAAGCGCTGCTAAACCCATTTTTGGCAAATATATAAAAATGCTTCCTGGAAAACGGAAAAAGCTCGCTGCGTTGGATGAGTGTGTCCAACACGCTTGTGTCCACATCCTCATGTGTCCATTTACATTCACAGAAAATGGCCGCGTCTTTGTCGGCAACGGCCAAAATATCTACTTCTGCCTTGGTTTTGGTTTTGAGATCGCCCCCCCACCAGCGACCTAAATGTGTGAAAGTCATGGCAGCTTCTCCCTCTCGGTTGAGCTTCCAGAGATATTGTTTGCAGATTTCCTCAAACGCCATGCCCATGAAGGTGGACAATTGCTCGGATATGTTTTTATAGGCAAGCTCAACCATGCCATTTTGTATGATGGATATGTTGGGCGGAATAAACCTATACCAAAAACGAAACATATTGTCTGCAATGGCATAAATTGTTTTCTTGGAAGATTTTTCAGTGACAGGCGTTTCTTTTTTTATAATGCCGAGCGAAATCAAATTGCGAAGATAAGCAGAACAGGCACTTGTTGCTTCGCCCATTTTGTTTGCAATTTCTGAAAGTTTGCTGCTGCCGGTGGCGATGGCAGCAATGACAGCGTTATAGGCCGCACTCTCACGAACCTCCTGTTTCAAAAGGTTATTTGGCTCTTCAAACAAATAGGAGTGGGTGTTGAGAAAGGTGTTTTTGATGTTTTCTTCTAAAGACAAACGATCATCCATTTGCAAAAGATATTGTGGTGTGCCACCGACAATTCCATAAACGCATGCCATGTCATGCGCAGAAAAGTTTTTGAAACACTGACGGCTTTCAAAAAAATCAAATGGTAAAATTTTAAACTGCGCTGTCCGTCTACCATAAAGCGGGCTTTGATAGCCCAGCACTTGCTCTTCCATAAAAGACATGGATGAGCCACACAAAATGAGAAATAGTTTGGAAGTATTTTTGCTAAGAGACGATTTACTAAATTGTACATGAGCAATTTTCTTCAGTCCAGAAAAAAGGCAGCAAAAAGCAGGCACAGCGCTGGAGGGCTACATTCCGGACAACGGCCATGGGGGGGCTGTGTCTTTTTTCGGTTCAATCCCCGGAGGCCTGCAGCCTTTGGATGGCTTCTTTCGCATACACCAGCCCTTGGTCGGCGGCTTTTTGGTACCACTTGAGCGATTCGGCTTTGTCCTCGGGGACGCCCCCCTCCCCGCTGGCGTACATTCCCCCCAGGGTGTATTGCGCGCCCAACAGCCCTTGCTCCGCAGCCAGTCTTATCAGCCGGGCCGCTTCCGCTTTGTCCCCCAGGGTGTCATGCGCATCCCTGTACATGCTTCCCAGAAAGAATTGCGCATAGGCATCGCCCTGTTGCGCGGATTTGCTCAGCCACTTGGCCGCCTCCTTCCATCGCAGGGCAAGCGCATAGTCGTTCTTGGAGTCAGGCCCCAAGCCTTCACCGAAAAAGGACATAGTGCCCACATAATATTGGGCCGTTGCATTTCCCTGCTGCGCCGCCTTGACAAACCATTGCAGCGCAAGCTCCTCGTTTTGCTCGACACCATAGCCCGCATAATACATCCACCCGACATAATATTGCGCTGCCAAATCTCCCTTCTGTGCCGCCTGTTGACAATAGGCGCGCACTTGCTTGGAGTCTTCATCCAGGGCGGTTCTCCGGCACTGTCGAGAAGCGACGGCTTCCGTCGCAGGCCGGAGGGGCTCCCTGAATTGCACATTCGCCACCTGCTCTTGTATCCTCTTGTCCCCCTGCCCAGCCGCCTTTTGAAGCCACAGGAGCGCCATCTCCCCATCCCTCACCACCATCCGGCTTTGGGCATACACCATCGCCAGCAGAAATTGCGCCTCCGGCAAGCCTTGGTGTGCGGCTTTTTTCATCCATTTGAGTGCTTGTGCACGCAGAATCTCCTTCTCCTTTTCCTTGGAAGCCCCCCTTTCCCACGGCGTTTCCCTTTCCTTGTTGTTCAACGCTTCCCAACGCTGCCAATACGACAACCCCAGGTGCATGTGTAGGCTGGCCCCCGCCTGCTCGGCCACCTCCAGGCAAAGCTTCCATGTCTCACTGTCAAAGTTGTCTGCCTTTTGGAAAACTTCTTCGCAGCTGTCCAGCTCGGGGGCAAGCTTGGCCACAGGGACAGTGTGCGCACAGGCCACGAGCAGCCACCCTGCAAGGAGGGCCATGGGCCACAGGGCTCTGGAAGCGGGCGAAAAAAAGAAGGGTTTCTCAAGGCTTGTCTTCGTGCACATAGAGGCAAAAGTTTCTGTGTTCATTCCGTTTTCCATCTGACAGGCGGCATATCGCATTCGCTTTGCACAGGGCGGCCAAAAGCCCAGTCCCGCAACATTTCTTCGGACAAGGGCCATTCTCTTCCATCCCGCATGAAGCATGTCCCGCCCACGAGAGCGCCCATTTCCATGCGAAGGCTTATCCATTTTTTGCCATCCGCTCTATATCTCGTTTCTATCCACACAGGGTGTTTGTATTCCATTTCACGAATCAGCCCGCCCTCCGGGTTGTAGTTTCTTTCCATGCCGTCTTCGGTGTTGACGCGCCCTTTCTTGAAGGCGGTTTCCTGCTTGAGGGTACCCTTCTCATGATATATTTTCTCAATCCCCTCCTTCTCGTCTTCGACATAAGGCACCTGGCTGACAAGCACACAGTCCTCATAGTGCCTGAGTGTTCCTGACAGTTTTCCTTGTTTGTAGAATGCTTCATAAGACAAACAACCCCTCTCTTCATATAGCCTCACCGCCCCCTCCGTTTCTCCTTCTTTATAAGAACGCTCTTCGCGCAGTTTCCCGTTCTCATAAAAGGCTTTCACAGTCCCGTTGAGTATTTTCCCTTGGGTATAGGGCGTTTCTCTTTCCAATTGGCCATTGGGGTAGTAATGTCTTTCTGTCCCTTCCTGCTCTCCTTGTTTATAGGGAATGCTTGCTTTGAGTTTTCCATCTTCATAATAATATTTTTCTATTCCGTCTTTCTTTCCGTGCTTGTATGGAAATTCATAAGACAGTTTCCCATTCGCATGATAGTCTTTTGAAACCCCATGGACTTCGCCTTGCGAGAAGGGGACTTCGCTTTGCAATTTCCCGTCTTTGGAATAGGCTTTTCGCACGCCATGTATTTTTCCTTTTTTATAGGGAATGACTTGTTTCAGTTTGCCATCCGGGTAATATGTCTTGTGTGCTCCGTCGCGCTGGCCACGAATATAATGCTCTTCATAAAGCAAGACGCCTTTGTTGTTATAAAACTTTGAAACGCCGTGCAGCATGTCTTGTTGGTAAGACTTTTCTGCTGTCAAACGGCCATGGGTGTCATATTCTTTTCTGACACCTTCGTCTTTGCCTTGCCGCATGGGCACTTCATGGGAGAGTTTGCCTTGGGTGTCATAAAACCTGAACAAGCCATGGGCGGGTTTGTCTTTATAAAGCCCTATGTTGTTGTCACCCAGCCTGAAGTCTTCACAGCCACAATAACAACGTGGGTTTTCACAAATAACCTTTTGGGGTGCCGCCTGGGGCACAGAAGACACCCAAAAACTGAAGGCACAGGCAAAGAGGAGGCTTGGATTCATAGACGCTTCCATGTTCAGCAGGGGCGAAAATGCTGGATTCTCGCAAAGAGAAAAACGCTTAGCATGGATAGCCCGCCTGGACAATGCAAAACCACACACAGGCTTACACCTTTTCGGTCTGAACACCCGCAATGCGGGCGAGGGGACTTACAAAGCTACGTGGGAAGTCAAACGTAGAGTTCCCTTTCTTTATCCACCGGGTTTCTCAGCGCTTTTCATTTTTTTTATTTTTTTATGTAACAAATAGCTCGCACAAACGCCTTAGTAGTGTGGACGCAAGAATACAAAGTAAGGAAAAACCGCCATGCAAAAATGGATAGCGTGCTGCATATGGACACTCTGGCTTTCTGCCTGCCTGCTCCTTGGGGGCTGCGCTGAGTCCATTGAAAGGGCCACCGAAAACCTGCGCAGCTATAAGTTTGTGCACGCCCCCATGGAAGCACCGCGCCCCCCGTCTGTGGGCGTGGCTTTGAAGGCAGCGCCCATGGAGCGCTTCCCCAAAGACTTCAAAAGCACATTCCCCCATAAGGGCAGCGGCACCTGGGAGGGGAATGTCAAGCCCCTCTTTGATCCGCTGGGGGGGCAAAGCGCCTATGAGCATGTCCAGAGGAATTATAGTTGGGACAACTTTGGCTATATGGACGCCGACTACCGGCAGGTTTCCCAACTCGTGGGCGGGGACTTCTGGCGCTATCACTTTGTCGTCGACACCTTTGACACCGACTCCTTTGACTGCATGCGCCACCTGGAAAAATATGCCATGGACTTGGGCTGCCAAATCCTCTCCCCCGCTGGCACAGAGATGGCCTTCTTCTGCCCAGGGAAAGCACATGCGTGGTGGGGCAAATTCACAGCCAGCGCCACTTCGGATGGCAAGCAGAACATCCGCGTCGAGTTGTGGAGAGAGCAGCAGCTGCCTGCAGGACAGCCTTTGAAGGTTGTCGCCGGCATGGGCAATGGCAAGCTTCTTTATTTCTCCACGGAGCACACCGACGGGAAATTCCAAAGCATGAAGCTGGAGATAACGCCCGGGCGCGGCCAGTCCATCAAGGCCCACTTCAGCCGGCAGGTGGGTGCTTATAGCAAGAAAATTTCCTACAGCCGCTATCTCTACCCCGAATCAGCACCCGGCGGTGTCTTCCACATGGACGACATCCCCCAGGAGCCCGGCAAGCTGCTGTGGGAAATCAGCACGGACGCGTATTATCTACCCGAGGGACGAAGCCTCACTTTCACCCTCAGCGACGTTGCGGACATGCCCCCCGTCCACTATGGCGAGGCACTGGGCGCGCTGCTCGTGAAGGGAGCACCCTGGGGCAGCGTCAGCGTGGACTTAAACAGCCGCAGCACCCACAAAACCACCACCACCCGGCACGCAGAGCTGTCCGTCGGCCAAAGCGCCCTTGTCGGCCAGACGGGAGACGGTGACACCCTGCTCTGGTTGCCCTCGGGCTATTGGGACTTGAAAATTGCCAACCATTGGAACCGCCTGGTGCCCATCAGCGCGGGCGAGTTGACGATCGTCACGGCACCGACAACCCTGCGCAGGCAGGAGGAGAAGGGGGCGGAAGAGGAGGTGGCCCAGGAAAAGCCCCTCAAAGAGCAGGGCCTGAGCTTCCTTGCTGTACCCAGGGAAAGCGAGGACAAAGTCGAAGTCGACATCCTCCTGTTTGACAGCGACGACAAAAACCCTCAGCCCACGAAGGACAACGTGGTGCTCAACGAAAACGGCCTGGCAGCGAAGGTGCTGTCCATTGAGCCGCTGAAACTGCCGCCCAATGTGGTGCTGCTTCTGGACTCCTCCGGCTCCATGAAAGGCCAGCTGGAGGCCACCTTGGCAACGGCCAAAAAATTCGTCGAAGGCCTGCCGGAGGATGCGAGCATTCAGGTGGTGCAGTTTGCAAGCACCGTCAAAGCCTTCAGCGGAACAACCAAGGCCCAGGCCCTCACAAACATTGACACCATCAAACTGGGCGGCTCCACCGCACTCTATGGCGCCACCGTCCAGGGCCTGGAAATGCTCCAAGGCAAGGAGCGGCCCACCCTGGTGCTTTTCACCGACGGCAAGAATGAGCCGGCCAAGGGGGGGCTGCAGGACAAGTCCGTGGTGCTTGGCGCCATTGCACGGGCGAAGGTGCCCATTTATACCATCGGCTTCGGCCCGGAGCATGCACCGCCCAAGCCGCCCAAAGCCAACCCCCATGCGCCGCCTGTGGAGCTGAAGCTTCCGCCCAGTGACATCCGCGACTTCGCCCTGCTGTCCGAGGGGAAATATTATTCCGCCGCGGACCAGGACGCCCTCGCCAAAGTCTTCGACGCCAT
>Ga0209737_10000812_pt1 | contig 24113 bp, 20 predicted proteins | sample TergutCu122P3_FD_187284 | JGI IMG/M metagenome (GOLD analysis project Ga0209737, IMG submission 187284) | Cubitermes ugandensis P3 segment gut microbial communities from Kakamega Forest, Kenya - Cu122 P3 (SPAdes) (version 2) | ecosystem: Host-associated > Arthropoda: Insects > Digestive system... | reverse complement strand
CGATGTACCAGTCCGGAAACAGCATCAACTCGCGGCGCAGCAGTTCGTCGGAATACTCCGGCAGCACGCCCGGCCGACTTGCGGCCTGGATGGCGAGCAACGCGCCGATGGCGTCGGCGTACAGGTACGCACTGATGTGCGGTGTACAGTCGGGCGCATTCAGCCGGGCAAGGTAAGTGTCGTTGCCCAGATCGGACATGAGCAAAAAACCCTGCTCCGGATCTTCGGCCAGGATTTCGGGCACATGGGCGCCCGCTGCGCCGAACAGACGGGCAATGGCAAGCCACGGCCGACAGTCCTCGAGTTCGGGCGGCGCGTCCATGACAATCAGGCTGGTATGCCCTGTTGCGAGAGGAGGCGAGTTGCCGTCAGGAAAAGTGATCCGGAAATACCGGCGGAAGCTGGCGTCAGCCGAGGCGGGAGCAAGGTCGTGGCGAACGCCTGGCAGCGTTTGCTCCAGCCACTGTCTGAGTTGATCGAATCGGGGCAAAACGGGTACTCCGGGATGGTTGTTCGTGTAAAATCCGATGATTCTAGCAGGCGAGCCGGTTACGGCTCCGGTTTTTGTTTGGACAAGGATTAATTTTGCAGATTTCGGGTCTGAAAACACGTATTCGACTTATTCCACTGTTGTTGTGGTGTGTGTCGGGCGCATTGTGGGCGGACTCTGTGCAAAATGCTTTGATGTCTCCCGAGGCTGCGGAAGAACCGTCACAGGCGACAGATCGCCAGAACGGCGGCGCGACGGAAGCGGATCGTGCCGGGCCGTTATGGCAGGCGCTGTCTTCGGCGGCCGCGCCCGGATTCAAGCCCAGATCGGCGGACATGGGCGGCCCTGAATTGCAGACCGGAACCAGTATTTCGGCGTTGCGTGTCTACGGGACACACCTGATCGACGTGGTGGCTGAAGGCGAAGTCGAGTTGCGCCGTGATGCGCTCACACTGACTGCCGATCGCCTGACCTACCGTGAACCCACCGACGAAGTGCTGGCCGAGGGCAATGTCTGTCTGACGCATGGCGACGGCAGGGCCGAAATGTCGGGCTCCTCGCTATCACTGGTTGTGGGAATGCGCGCCGGCGAATTCGTCGAGCCGAAGTATGCGATGTCCCGCCTCCGTCCGCCGCGCGAAGAGGGCGCGCAACCAAGAATGGTAACGGGTAGCGGTCACGCGGATTCACTGCGGCTCGAAGGCGAAAATCAATACCGCGCCACGAACGCGACATGGTCGACCTGCAAGGGCGCCAGGCCCGACTGGTACATCAAGGCCGGAGAACTCGAACTCGATTACGATCGTGAAATCGGAACCGTCCGCAATGGCGCGGTGGTGTTCAAGGATGTGCCGATTTTCTGGCTGCCCTGGGCGGAATTCCCGCTGGTCGGCCAGCGCCATTCGGGAATCCTGCCGCCTACGATGGAGTCCTCGACCAAGACGGGTTTCGGCTTCACCGTTCCTTATTACTGGAACATTGCGCCCAATTACGATCTCACGCTGGTTCCGCGCTATATGAGCCGGCGCGGGATGCAGCTTGGCGCCGAAGTGCGCTACATGGGCGCAACCTACGACGGAATGGCCAGGGGCGAATACATGGCGCGAGACGAAATCTTCGGCAAGAGTCGCTCGCTCGGTTCGCTGCTGCATCGCCAGTGGTTGACCCCAAAACTATACGGTTCGATCGATCTCAACACGGTATCGGACGACAGTTATTTCGAGGATTTGAGCACGCGGGTTTCCATGGCCTCCAAGGTCAACCTGCTGCGTGAAGGGCGGCTGATGTATGCCGGGGACGGCTGGTGGAATCTCTCAATGCTGGCTCAGAGTTACCAGACGCTTTCTCCCGATCCCCTCAACCCGGTTGCCAAGCCGTACCGCCGCTTGCCGCAGGTCGCGCTCAACGCAAGCCGTCCCGGCGAGTTCAGCCGGTTCATGGGGACATCCGGACTCGATTTCGCCTGGAAAAGCGAAGTCGTGCGTTTCGTTCACCCGGATGATGACTATGCCAATGCATCACGCCTCACAGCCTATCCGCAGGTGTCGCTGCCTCTGCAATGGCCCGGTTTCTATGTCACGCCGAAGATTGGCCTGCATTACACCCGCTACAACATCGATCGGGATCAGCCCCTGCCGGGAATGCGCGACTCGATTACCCGCTCCGTGCCGATTTTCTCGGTAGATTCCGGGTTGAGCTTCGAGCGCGATACCCGTCTGTTCGGGCGCGATTTCATTCAAACCCTCGAACCGAGAGTCTATTACCTTAAAACCACGTATCGACGGCAGGACGACATCCCGCTGTTCGATACCAGCCGCTTCGACTTCGGTTTTGCGCAGATTTTCAGCGAAAACCTTTATACCGGCGGCGACCGCATCGCGGACGCCAACCAGTTGACCACTGCCGTGACCTCACGTCTGATCAACCCTGTCACAGGCGTCGAAAACCTGCGGGTGATACTGGGGCAGCGTTTTTACCTTCAGGATCAACAGGTCACGCTCAACTACAGGGATGAGCAGGGCAATCTGCAAACTGTCGAGACGCCTCGCACAAACAGTCGTACCGATCTGCTGACCGGGTTCAGTGCGCGCATAGATCGGTACGCCTCGCTCGAGTCCCTGTGGCAATACAATCCGCGCGACGGTCAGACCGAACGTTTTACCACGAGCCTGCGCTACAACCCCGGCCATACCCGCGCCTTCAATCTCGCCTATCGCTATGCGCGCGATATTCTCCGCGACGTGGATGTTTCCGGGCAATGGCCGTTGTGGGGCAGGTGGTATGGGGTTACCCGCGTCACCTATTCGCTCCAGGACAAAAAGATGACGGAAACCATCGGCGGGCTTGAATACAATGGGGGCTGCTGGGTTTTGCGCGTGGGCGCTCACCGCTATACGACCCGCACGCGCGCATCCAACAATGCCTATTTTCTGCAACTCGAACTCAACGACTTCACCAGCATCGGCCCCGGTGGAAACGTGGTCAACCTCATCAAGCGCAGCGTGCCCGGCTATGGCATGATCAATGAGTCAAGCGGCGGTCTGATCAATGATTGAGATTCAAGAGGCCCCAGGCAACGCGCAGTATTCAATTGTCGTAAACGCTTTCGGATGTCTATGAACCTGAACCATTTTCTCCTCAAAACATGTTTCGGCATCGTTCTGGCGTGTTCCACGTTGGCGCAGGCTGCCATCACCGAAGTCGACCGCATCGTTGCCATCGTCAACTCCGAGGCCGTCACTTCATCGCAACTGCGCGACCGCGTGATCCGTATCCGCCAGAACCTGAAGAAACAGGGGCAGGAGGCGCAACTGCCGCCCACGGAGATACTCGAACGGCAAGTCCTCGAACAGCTCATCATGGAACGCGTGCAATTGCAGCAGGCGCGCGAGGCAGCGATCAAGGTCGACGACGGCATGCTCGAACTTGCGATCAGACGCATTGCCGAAAACAACCGCCTCACCGTCGACCAGTTGCGCGCCGCCGTCACGAGCGACGGTATGACATGGAACCGATACCGCGAAGAAGTACGGTCTGAATTGATGCTCAATCGCCTGCGTGAAATCGACGTGGACAACAAGGTGACTGTCAGCGATGCAGAGGTCGACAATTTCATCAGAAACCATCCCGAAGCCCTTTCGGGCACGGAATACCGTGTGGCGCACATCCTGTTGCGCATTCCGGAAAACATGAATGAGGCGCAACTGAAAGCCCTTCAGGCGCGCGCGGACAAGGTGCTGGCGCGCCTGCGCGCCGGTGAAAACTTTGCCAAGGTCGCTGCGGACAGTTCGGATGCGCCAGACAACGTTCAGGGCGGAGAACTCGGCTGGCGCGACCTCGAGCGCCTGCCTGGCTTTTATGCCGATGTCGCGCCCAAGCTCAGGCCCGGAGAAGTCTCGCCGCCGCTGCAAAGCTCCGCAGGGCTGCACATCATCAAGCTGCTGGAAAAACGGGATCGAAACGACCTGACCGCGCGGACAGTCGAACAGAGCCATGTACGACATATTCTGATCAAGCCCTCCGAACTCCTTTCCGACACCGAAGCCCAGACAAGGCTCAAAACCTTGCGCGAGCGCATCCTCAATGGCGCTGATTTTGCCGAATTGGCCAAGGCCAGCTCGGCCGATCTTTCTGCGGCGCGGGGCGGTGACATCGGCTGGGTGAATCCGGGCGATACCGTGCCCGAATTTGAAAAAGCCATGAACGCGCTTGCACCGAACGAGGTCAGTGAGCCTGTGCGCTCCCCCTTTGGATGGCATCTCATTCAGGTGCTCGAGCGCAGAAAGCAGGACATGGGCGAGGAACTCCGCCGCAACGTCGCACGCAGCATCCTGCGGCAGCGCAAGGCTGAAGATGCCCATGAGGACTGGTTGCGTCAATTGCGCGACAGCGCCTATGTCGAATACAAGCTGGAACTCGCCGATGAGTGATGCCGACACTCTACCTGTGTTGGCGGTAACGAGCGGAGAACCTTCCGGGGTTGGGCCTGAGCTATGCGCGCGCCTGCCCGAACGCAAATGGCCGGCGCATCTGGTGGTGGTCGGCGATATCGAACTGATCGAAGAGCGCCTGGAGCGTGCGGGCAGCGCCCAGGTGGTACGTCCCTGGCAGCCGGGCATGAAACCGGAAGCCGGGGTGTTCGACGTGCTTCACTGCCCGTTGGCCTGTCCGGCGCTCACCGGCAAGCCCAGCCCTAAGAACGCGGCCTATGTGCTGTCTACGCTCGACCGCGCCCTGGAAGGCTGTATGCAGGGCGTATTCGGCGGCATGGTGACTGCGCCGGTACACAAGGGCGTGATTTGCGATGCCGGGATGCCTTTTTCCGGCCATACCGAATACCTTGCCGCCAAAACACGCACGTCGCAGGTCGTGATGATGCTCGTCGGCGGCGGCATGCGCGTGGCGCTGGCTACCACGCATCTGCCTCTGGCCGATGTTCCGAAGGCGCTGACCCAGGACCGGCTCACGCGCACGCTCGAAATTCTCCATCACGATCTCGGCGTCCACTTCGGCCTGCCCAAGCCGCGCATCCTGGTGACCGGCCTCAACCCGCATGCAGGGGAGGGCGGGCACATCGGGCGTGAAGAGATCGACATCATCATTCCGGCGCTCGGCCGCCTGCGCACAAAGGGCATGAACCTCATCGGGCCGCTGCCTGCCGATACCCTGTTCGTGCCGCACAGCCTGCGGGAAGCCGATGCAGTCCTGGCGATGTATCACGACCAGGGCTTGCCGGTACTCAAACACGCCAGCTTTGGCAACGGAGTCAACGTCACGCTGGGTCTGCCCATCATCCGGACTTCGGTCGACCACGGCACTGCCTTCGACCTTGCCGGTTCCGGGAAAGCCGATCCCGGCAGCCTGTTCGCGGCGGTCGAACTGGCCATCGGCATGGTCAAAACCAGGCAGCGGCGGATATGAACCTTGATGAGCGCGCGGGCGGTCATGTCGCTCGCCGCCGCTTCGGGCAGAACTTTCTCGTCGCCACGGGGGTCGTTGACCGCATCATTGCGGCCATCCAGCCCCGTCCGGGCGACAACATGGTCGAAATCGGCCCCGGTCTCGGCGCGCTGACCCAGCCCTTGTGCGAGCGCCTCGGGCATTTGCACGTCGTCGAAATCGACCGTGACCTCATTGCCCGTCTGCGGGAGCAATACGCCCCCGAACGCTTGACGATCCACGAAGGCGACGCGCTGGAATTCGATTTCGGCGCGTTGTGCGCATCAGAAGTTCCCTCGCTACGCGTGGTGGGCAATCTGCCTTACAACATTTCGACCCCTCTGCTTTTCCATCTCGGCCGTTATGCGTCCCAGCTTCGTGATGGCCATTTCATGCTGCAAAAAGAAGTCGTGATGCGCATGGTGGCCGCGCCGGGCACGGCAGAATATGGGCGGCTGTCGGTCATGCTGCAATACCGTTTTCACATGGAGCGGCTGTTCGACGTGCCTCCCGGCGCATTTCGCCCCGCCCCCAAAGTGACATCGAGCATCGTGCGCATGAGTCCATTGCCAGCCGGGACATTCAATGCGAATGACGAAACACGGTTTGCCCGCATCGTGACCGCAGCATTCGCGCAACGGCGCAAAACCCTGAGAAACACTCTGCGGGATTTTCTTGATGAAAACGCTCTTCGATCACTCGGTTTCGATCCGGGCTTGCGCGGCGAGCGTCTCTCGGTGGCCGATTTCGTGACCATTGCAAACGCCTGCCCATGAACGCCTCCGCTCCGCTTGACGCCACGCATTCCACGCTGGGCAAACAGGTTGCTTATCGGGATACTTACGCGCCTGAACTGCTGTTCCCCATCGCCCGCCAGGGCAAACGCAGTGAACTCGGCCTTCGCGACGATGCCCTGCCTTTCATTGGCGAAGACCTCTGGAATGCCTACGAATGTTCCTGGCTCGATCCGCGCGGCAAGCCGGTCGTGGCGCTGGCGCGTTTCCATGTACCGGCGTCCAGTCCGAATCTGATCGAATCCAAATCGCTCAAGCTCTATCTCAATGCCTTCAATCAGGAACGCATGTCCGGGTTCGACGCCGTGCGCACGACCATCGAAAGCGATCTGTCGGCCGCCGCCGGGGAGGCGGTGACGGTGGACATCCTGCCCCTGAGCGCACAGCGCCGTTTTGCCGACCCCGAAGGTTTTTGCCTCGATGATCTGGATATCGAAATCAGCACTTACCAGCTTTGCCCCGATGTTCTGTGCGCGGGCGGAGAGACAGTGACGGAAACGCTCTATTCACATCTTCTGAAATCCAATTGCCCGGTCACGGGACAACCCGACTGGGGCACGCTGGCGATACGCTATACCGGTCCGGCAATCGACCGCGCCGGATTGCTGCGCTATATCGTGTCCTTTCGTCAGCACGACGAATTTCATGAGCAATGTGTCGAGCGGGTGTTCTGTGACATCCTCAAACGTTGCGGGCCAATCGATCTGGCAGTCTGGGCGCGATACACGCGACGTGGCGGACTGGATATCAACCCGTTCCGGTCAACCCCGACGATAGGGGGGAAAATTTTTTCGCCCTTGCAACTCGACAGCGATATCCGGCAGTAGGGCTGTTTTGGCCCCCACCCTAACCCTCCCCCGCAAGCGGGGGAGGGAACCAGACTCCTTCCCCCGCCTGCGGGGGAAGGCCGGGATGGGGGCAGAACGAGTTATTCCTTCAACACCGCCAGCAACTGCGCCAGTTCCACCGCTGAACGCACCTTCATCTTGTTGAAAATGTGCGAGCGGTGCGCTTCGACGGTGCGCATCGAAATCACCAGTTGATTGGCGATGACCTTGTTATAAAGACCGCCCAGGATCAGATCCATGACTTCGCGCTCGCGCGGTGTCAGGGAGGCAAGCCGTTCCTCGACGGACTCGCGGCTGGCGCCGATACGCCGCCGCTCGTCGCTGAGTTCAAAGGCGGCCATGATGCGGTCGACGAGGTCGTTGTGGTTGAACGGTTTTTCCACGAAGTCGAACGCGCCTTTCTTGAGGGCTTCGACCGCCATCTGGATGTCCCCATGCCCGGTAATGAAAATCACCGGCAATTGGCAATGGTTTTCGAGCAAAGTATCGAAACAGGTGAGTCCCCCCATCCCGTTGAGGCGGATGTCCAGCACGATGCAGCCGTACCATTCGGGCTGCCAGGCGGCCAGGAAGTCTTCCGCCCTTGACCAGGTCGTACATTCAATCCCGCGTGTGCGCAACTGCCACGCGAGGGCGTCGCAAATGGCTTCATCGTCATCAATGACATGAACTTTATTCGTGGTTGCTGTAGTCATCTTTCACTCTGAATGTAACGGAATTGCGCGCAATGTGAGCGTGAAAATGGTTCCCCCAAGCGGATTGGGTTCAAATGCGAGCTGACCGTGGTGCAATTCAAGAATCGTGCGGCAGATATTCAACCCCATACCCATTCCTTTTGCTTTTGTCGTAAAAAATGGTTCAAACAAATGAGTTGCGATTTCCGGAGAAATACCACAACCCCGGTCAGCAATAGACAGGGAAATGCCACTGTTGACCAAGTAAGTAGATATATTGATTACCCGAGTTTCCGGGGGCGTGTCAATCATGGCATCAATGGCGTTGCGCAACAGATTGATGATGACCTGCACGATCATTTGCGTATCTGCGCTAATCAGCGGCAGATTTCTTTGGAGTTCGCAAATGATGCGCGCTTCATGCTTGGAGGCGCTGATTTCAATCAGGGCGATGGCTTCGCGCACGATGAGATTGAGATCGCTGGGGGTGAAATTGGGTTCGGCGCGACGCACGAAGGCATGAACGCGTCCGATGATGTCTGCTGCGCGCCGCGCCTGCCGGGCGATTTTGTGCTGTACATCCTTCAATTCAGGGACGTCGACCTGATTCGCGTCCAGTTGGTTCAGGCAGCCGGTGACGTAACTGGAAATTGCGGCCAAAGGCTGATTCAACTCATGCGCCATTGTCGAGGCCATTTCTCCCATCGTGATGAGCCGGGATGTGGCCTGCAAGCGCTCGTATTGGCGCTGGTTTTGTTCGCGAATGCGTTTTTGTTCGGTAATGTCGATGACTGCGCCCAGCCAGCCGACATGTTGACCGGCGGCGTCGATGAACGGACTTTCAATGACAAGGGCATCAAATGCCTCGCCGTTCTTGCGCTGCATGGAGACTTCCAGGCCATTGCTCGGGACGTCTCCGTTCATGGCCCGGTTGAATTTTTCCAGGTTGCGCTCGGAGTGCAGGGGATTCCAGTAGGGAATGGAGGGAAAGCAGGCGCCGATCAGTTCTTCGCTGCTAAAGCCGGTCATGCGGCAAAAGGCCGGGCTGACGTAGGTAATGCGCCCTTCGTTGGTACGGGCGCGCAGCCCGCCGGTCGTTGAGGCTTCGAGCGCCTGCCGGAACGTGTCGACCTGACGCAGAGCCGCTTCCGCAGTGACATGGCGTTCAAGTTGCCGATGCATTTTTCTTACGGCCAGGGCGATGGCGAACCCGATGATTGCAACTTCTCCGATCGCCAGGATGGCGACTGAAAACCATGCCATGCCGCCGGGAGAGTGGAGGGTGGCAGCGAGCAGGGTGGCGCCCAGGCAAGCCACGACCAGCAGCGCCAGCAGAATGTAGGGCCGCCATCCAGCCCGGCGGGAGAGTCCGGCGTCAGGAGAAGGGGGGGCGGGATTGACTGACATGGAGAGTGTTGTGTGTGGGTCGCAGCGCACAAGCCAGTGGGAGATGGATTATTTCTGGCAAAAGGTCACACGCGATAGAGTCGTGCATGATGCTAATCCTGTGTGTACAAATATGCCAAGGTAAAACATCACGTCTGTGATATATGCCACAGTATTTTGTTGGTCACCCCGTCATGAACGGCAGAGATTGCGTTTGACACATGTTCATATCCCTCCAGATCAGAAAAAGCTAACGTGGAAATCGCATTTTATTCGATCGTCAGTGGCAATGATACGATTTGTTTGCCGAAAAGATAAGGCAGGTACGCAAGGCGATTTTCAAGTATCATTACGGCCTATTTTTTGGAAAAACCGTGCGTTGTCCAGGAGAGAGGAGGCGAGATGGCAGTTTCGCAAATCAGTGTTTTTCTTGAAAACCGACCGGGGCATTTGAAAAACATCCTCGATGCTTTCGAGGCCACGGGAATCAATGTGCGCGGCTATTCGGCTTCTGATACCGGCGATTACGGGATTGCGCGCTTCATTCTGGACAAACCCGATATTGCGCTCGACGTGCTGCGCACACGGGGTTGCGCCGCCACCGTGGCGCAGGTGCTGTGCATCCGCCTGCCCGACAAGCCGGGGGAGTTGGCGCGCGTCATGGGCGTCATTGCTCAGGCGGGCATCAATGTGCTCTACAGTTATTCCCTGATTTCCACCATCATCGCAATTCATGTGGACGACACTGCTTCTGCGGAAGCGGTCTTGCAGCACCAGCCGATCGAACTCGTCTCACAGGACGAAATATCCGAAACCATATGACCATAACGCCCCGCAGCGAAGGCGGCAGCGTAATTGATGACATGACAAATAGTTTTAAGGAAAATTACTTCGATCCCGGAATCGAAACAGCGCCACGCGAAGAGATTCGCCGGATTCAGCTTGAAAAATTGCAGCGTCAGACCGCCTGGGCGTTTGAGCGGGTTCCCTGGTACAGGGAGCGTTTCCGGGAACTCGGGGTAAAGCCGGAGGATATTCGCAGTCTGGAGGATGTGAGGCATCTGCCTTTCACCGACAAACAGGCTCTGCGCGATACCTACCCCTTTGGCCTGTGCGCCGTTCCGGTCGATGACGTGGTGCGTCTGCATTCCTCCTCCGGGACAACCGGCAAGCCCATCGTTGTTGGTTACACCCGGCGCGACCTCGATATCTGGAGCGATTGCGTTGCGCGACTGGCGTCGATGGCCGGTGTCACGCGCGCCGATCGTGTGCAGATGGCTTTTGGTTACGGCATGTTCACCGGCGGCCTTGGGCTGCATTACGGCTGCGAAAAACTGGGCTGCATGATCGTCCCGGCCGGTTCCGGCAACACGGAACGGCATCTGATGATGATCGAGGATTACAAAACCACGGTGCTGATCGCGACGCCCTCCTACGCGCTGCATATGTGCGAGGTCGGAGAAAGCCTCGGTTTCGATTGGGCCTCATCCAGCTTGCGGGTCGGGCTTTTCGGGGGTGAGCCTTGCACGCCCGGCATGAAGCGCGAAATCGAGCGCCGGATGCACATTCTCTGCACCGACAACTACGGACTCACCGAGGTCAACGGCCCCGGCGTGGGGGCCGAATGCCTGGCTTCGCGCGACATGAACCACATCGCCGAAGATCATTATCTGTGGGAAATCATCGACCCGGTCACAGGAGAACCGTTGCCCGAGGGGCAGGAAGGCGAGATGGTGCTGACCCTGTTGAGCAAGGAAGCGTTCCCGATGCTGCGCTACCGGACGCACGATCTCACAAGCGTCACCACCGAACCGTGCGCCTGTGGGCGCACGCATGCCAGGATGGCCAAGGTGCGCGCCCGCACCGACGACATGCTGATCGTGCGGGGCACGAACATCTTTCCGAAACAGGTAGAAGACGTGCTTGCCGGTATCCAGGGGCTGGCCCCGCATTATCGGGTCGTTCTGGATAATGAGAATGGCATGGATCGCATGACGGTGATGGTGGAATTGCAGCCTGACGCATTTACCGATTCGTTCGAACGAATGGGGCATTTCAGGCAACACGTCGTCGACCGACTCAAGCAGGCGCTGCTCATCACCCCGGTCGTCAAGCTGCTCGAACCGGGCTCGATTGAACGCACGGTCGGAAAAAGCAAACGGGTCGAGGATAAACGGGAAAAAACATGATTTCACAACAAGATTTTATATGTATTTCTTGTGAATGCTCGTTGTGAAATTGTGCAATTTGTTGATTTTATTGAGCATTTGGCGGAGAGGGCGGGATTCGAACCCGCGTTAGGGGATTACCCTAAACACGCTTTCCAGGCGTGCGACTTAAACCACTCATCCACCTCTCCGTGGAAGGGAATGGATTCTAACGACTTCGGGCGAAGAGAGGAAGCGTTGTGTGCAGGCAGGAGGGCATGGGCGGCGGAGATGAGGTGAGCGCGAGGCGATGGAATCGGCTATTATTACGATTTCCAGCAACACGAATCCCATGACAAAGTACGTCTTCGTTACGGGCGGTGTCGTTTCCTCACTGGGCAAGGGCATCGCGGCGGCTTCGCTTGGAGCCATCCTGGAGTCGCGCGGTATCCGTGTGACTCATCTCAAGCTTGATCCGTATATCAATGTCGATCCGGGCACAATGTCTCCGCTCCAGCACGGAGAGGTGTTCGTGACCGAGGATGGGGCGGAGACGGATCTCGATCTGGGGCATTACGAGCGCTTTTCCAGCGCCAGAATGTCCCGCCGCAACAATTTCACCACCGGCCAGGTCTATGACGCCGTGCTCCGAAAGGAGCGCCGCGGCGAGTATCTTGGCAAGACCGTGCAGGTGATTCCGCATATCACCGATGAGATCAAGACGAAGATCAAGGCCGGGGCCGATGGGGCCGAGGTGGCCATCGTCGAGGTCGGCGGAACGGTGGGCGACATCGAATCCCTGCCTTTTCTGGAAGCCATCCGTCAGATGGGCATCCAGGAGGGGCGCAACAACACGTGCTATATCCATCTCACGTTGCTGCCGTACATTCCGACGGCCGGAGAGTTGAAGACCAAGCCGACACAGCATTCGGTGAAGGAACTGCGCGAGATCGGCATTCAGCCGGATATTCTGCTGTGCCGCGCCGACCGCGCCATCCCCGCCGAGGAACGGCGCAAGATTGCGCTGTTCTGCAACGTGATGCCGGAGGCGGTGATCGAGTGTCTGGATTCGGATTCGATCTACAAGATTCCGGGCATGCTGCACGAGCAGATGCTCGATGAGATCGTCTGTCACAAGCTTGCCATTCTGGCCCGCGCGGCGGATCTGTCGATCTGGAACAGGTTGATCGACGCGCTGGAACGCCCGAAGGCGACGGTGGACATCGCGTTTGTGGGCAAATATATCGACCTCGTCGAGTCCTACAAGTCACTGATCGAAGCGTTCGTTCATGCCGGGATGCACACCGGGGCGAAGGTGAATATCCACTATTTCGACGCCGAGGATATCGAGCGGGACGGCTGCGGGGCGCTCGAAAAAATGGATGCCCTCCTGGTTCCGGGCGGTTTCGGCAAGCGCGGCACGGAAGGAATGATTGCCGCGATTCGCCACGCGCGCACGCGCGGGCTGCCGTATCTCGGTATTTGTCTGGGGATGCAACTTGCGGTCATCGAGTTTGCGCGTAACGAGGCCGGGATGGCCGATGCGCACAGTACGGAACTCGATCCCATGACGCCTCATCCGGTGGTGGCGCTGATTACCGAATGGCTCGATCGTGAGGGCAGGGTAGAGCGCCGCGATGAACAGTCCGGGCTTGGCGGCACGATGCGCCTGGGTGCGCAATCCTGTCCGACCTTGCCGGGTTCCATGGCGCACAGCATTTATGGGCAGGAAGTCAACGAGCGGCATCGTCACCGTTACGAAGTCAATAATTTCTACGTGCCCAAGCTGGAGGCTGCCGGTCTGGTGATTTCGGCGCGCACGCCGAACGAGAATCTGCCCGAGATCATGGAATTGCCGCGAGATAAGCACCCGTGGTTTTTCGCCGTGCAGTTCCACCCCGAATTCACGTCCAACCCGCGCACCGGGCATCCGTTGTTTATCGCTTACGTGCAGGCTGCGCTGGCGCACCGGGTAGCAAAGGGAGCGTGACGGCGATGGACCTTTGCGGCTTTGAGGTCGGCGCCGACCGTCCGTTTTTTGTGATCGCAGGGCCGTGCGTGGCCGAGTCCGCCCAGTTGTGCCTGGATGTGGCCGGGCAAATGAAGGAAATCTGCGCGGCGCTCGGCATCCCGTATATCTTCAAGGCGTCCTACGACAAGGCAAACCGCAGTTCAGGCAAGAGCTTTCGCGGCCACGGCATCGAGGCCGGGTTGAAAATTCTTGCCGAAGTACGGGAGAAAATCGGCGTGCCGGTGCTCACGGATGTGCATGCCGAGGCTGAAGTGCCCGAGGTGGCGGCAGTGGTCGATGTGCTGCAAACCCCGGCGTTTCTTTGCAGGCAGACGGATTTCATCCATGCGGTTGCCGCCTGCGGCAAGCCGGTCAACATCAAGAAAGGGCAGTTCCTTGCGCCCGGCGACATGAAAAACGTCGTTGCCAAGGCGCGCGAAGCCAACGGCGGCGCGGACAACATCATGGTGTGTGAACGCGGCGCGTCGTTCGGTTACAACAATCTCGTCTCCGACATGCGTTCGCTGATGATTCTGCGTGAAACCGGCTGTCCGGTAGTGTTCGACGCCACGCATTCGGTGCAGTTGCCCGGCGGGCAGGGAACGTCTTCCGGCGGGCAGCGCGAATTCGTGCCGGTGCTGGCGCGTGCGGCGGCGGCAGTGGGCATCGCGGGAATTTTTCTGGAAACGCATCCGAACCCTGAAAAGGCGCTCTCCGATGGGCCGAACAGTTGGCCGCTCGACCAGATGGAGACGTTGCTGGCAACATTGAAAGAATTTGACCGGGTGGCAAAATCCGCTGTGCATGTTTCTCTCCTTCCCCCGCTCGCGGGGGAAGGTCGGGATGGGGGCGAGTGTCGCTGAATGCCCCCACCCCCACCCTCCCCCGCCAAGCGGGGGAGGGAGTCTGGTATGTAATGCTAAAACCAAAACTCGACAGGAACCGACATGAGTGCAATCGTTGATGTAATCGCGCGTGAAATTCTCGACTCACGCGGCAACCCCACCGTTGAGGCCGATGTGCTGCTCGAATCCGGCGTGATGGGCCGTGCCGCCGTACCCTCCGGGGCGTCGACCGGCTCGCGTGAAGCGATGGAGTTGCGCGACGGAGATGCCGGGCGCTTTCTTGGCAAGGGCGTTTTGCAGGCCGTCGAGAATGTGAACACCGAAATTTCAGAGGCGATTATCGGGCTGGATGCCGAGGAGCAGACGTTCATCGACCGCACGATGATTGAACTCGACGGCACGGAAAACAAGTCGCGCATCGGTGCGAATGCCATTCTCGCAGTGTCGATGGCGGTGGCGAAGGCTGCCGCCGAGGAAGCCGGGATGCCGCTTTACCGCTATTTTGGCGGTTCCAGTCCGATGGTCATGCCGGTTCCGATGATGAACGTCATCAACGGCGGCGAGCACGCCAACAACAGCCTCGACATCCAGGAGTGCATGATCATGCCGGTGGGGGCGAAGAGCTTCCGCGAGGCGCTGCGCTGTGGGGCGGAGATTTTTCAGCACCTGAAAAAGATCACGGACAGAAAAGGGTTTCCGACCACCGTGGGCGACGAGGGCGGCTTTGCCCCGAATGTTTCCGGCACCGAAGAGGCGCTGAAACTGATCCTCGAAGCGGTGACGGCTGCGGGCTACGAGCCGGGCCGGGATGTGCTGCTGGCGCTCGATTGCGCGGCCTCCGAGTTCTACAGGGATGGCAGGTACGAGTTGAAGGGTGAGCATCTCAGCCTCGACGCAAGGGGATTCATCGATTACCTCGCCGATCTGGTCGAAAAATTTCCGATCGTTTCAATCGAAGACGGCATGGCCGAGGGCGACTGGGAGGGCTGGAAACTGCTCACCAAGCGTCTGGGCGAACAGGTACAGCTGGTTGGCGACGATCTGTTCGTGACCAACACCCGGATTCTCGAACAGGGCATCGCCAGGGGAGTGGCCAATTCGATTCTGATCAAGATCAATCAGATCGGCACCTTGACCGAAACCTTTGCTGCGGTGGAGATGGCCAAGCTCGCTGGTTACACGGCGGTGATTTCGCACCGTTCGGGCGAGACGGCAGACAGCACCATCGCAGACATTGCCGTGGGGCTGCGTACCATGCAGATCAAGACCGGCTCGCTGTCGCGTTCCGACCGCATTGCCAAGTACAACCAGTTGCTGCGTATCGAGGAAGAACTCGGCGATTCGACGAATTATCCGGGACGGCGCGCGTTCTACAATTTGCGCTGAAAGCGGGTGGTAACGGCTGCGGCCGTTGGTTTTGATCTGTTGTCCGGATGTTTTTAGATGCGTTGGCCCGTTTTTCTTCTTTTCGTATTGGTGGTTGTACTGCAATATCCTCTGTGGCTGGGCCGTGGCGGCTGGTTGCGCGTGTGGGAAATCGACAAGAGCCTGCAATCGCAGCGCGCGCACAACCAGAGCCTCGAACAGCGCAATGCCCGGCTCGATGCCGAGGTGAGCGATCTGAAGTCCGGCACCGATGCCATCGAGGAGCGGGCGCGCTACGACTTGGGGTTGGTGCGTCCTGGAGAGATTTTCGTGCAGGTTCCGCTGAAACCGGAGACGCCGCCGGAGGCGTCAAAAGAGTCGGGCGGGCATAGCAAGTGACTGTCTTGCAGGGGGGGTAGGCGCATGCGCGCATTTCCGTGCGGGTTACAATACTGCCCCGCTTCTACAAGGCTCAATCCGTGACCCGCATTACCCTGGCCCTTTCCAAGGGACGCATTTTCGAGGAAACCCTGCCGCTGCTCGCGGCTGCGGGCATTGTTCCTGCTGATGACCCCGAGTGCTCGCGCAAGCTCATCATCGGCACCAACCGGCCCGATGTGCGGCTGGTGATCGTGCGTGCGACCGATACGCCCACTTACGTGCAGTACGGCGCAGCCGATCTCGGCATTGCCGGTAAGGATGTCTTGCTGGAGCACGGCGGCGCGGGGTTGTATCAACCGCTCGATCTCAATATTGCACGCTGCCGTTTGTGCGTGGCCACCCGGAAGGGTTTCGATTACGCGGAGGCGGTACGGCCCGGCGGGCGTATTCGTGTGGCAACCAAGTACATCAATGCGGCCAAGGCGCACTTTGCCGACAAGGGCATGCACGTCGATCTCATCAAGCTTTATGGTTCGATGGAGCTTGCGCCGCTCGTGGGGCTGGCCGACGCCATCGTCGATCTGGTGTCTTCGGGCGGCACGTTACGCGCCAACGGTCTCGAAGAGGTCGAAGAAATCATGCCGATCAGCTCAAGGCTGATCGTCAACCAGGCGGCGCTCAAACTCAAGCGCGACCTCATTCAGCCCCTGCTCGATGCTTTTCAGCATTCCGTGAACGGAGTCCGGACATGAGTCAGACACCTATCCGCCGGCTCGACGCCCGCGCCCCTGATTTTTCCGCCACGCTCGATGCATTGCTTGCTTTCGAGTCCTCCGCCGACGTGCGCATCGACCAGGCTGTGACCGAAATCCTGCGCGCGGTGCGTGAAAGGGGAGATGCGGCGGTGCTCGAATACACGCGCCGTTTCGACGGACTTGATGCGCCATCGGTTCAGGCGCTGGAAGTGCCCCAAAGCGAACTGAAAGCGGCGCTCGATTCTCTGGGCAAGCCGCAGCGCGAAGCGCTGGAACTGGCCGCCGAGCGGGTGCGTCTCTACCACGCGCATCAGAAAGAAGAATCCTGGACGTATACCGAGGTCGACGGCACGGTATTGGGGCAGAAGGTGACCCCGCTCGACCGCGTAGGGCTTTACGTGCCGGGCGGGCGGGCGGCTTATCCGAGTTCGGTGCTGATGAACGCGATTCCCGCCAGGGTGGCGGGTGTTGGCGAACTCATCATGACCGCGCCGACCCCGATGGGCGAAAAAAATCAACTCGTGCTGGCGGCGGCGGCCATCACGGGCGTGGATCGCGTCTTTACCGTCGGCGGCGCACAGGCCATTGCAGCGCTTGCCTATGGCACGCAGAGCATTCCCCATGTCGACAAGATCGTCGGCCCCGGCAATGCCTACGTGGCGGAAGCCAAGCGGCGGGTGTTCGGGACGGTGGGAATCGACATGGTGGCCGGCCCGTCCGAAGTGCTGATCATCTCCGACGGCAGCGGACATGCCGACTGGGTGGCAATGGACCTGTTTGCCCAGGCCGAGCACGACGATCTGGCGCAATCCATTCTGCTCTGCACGGATGCCGCCTTTATCGATGCCGTGCACGCGGCCATCGACCGTCTGCTGCCCGAAATGCCGCGCGTCGAGACCATTACCCGCTCGCTCACGGGCCGGGGCGCGTTGATTCACGTCGAGAGCCTCGAGCAAGCCTGCGAGATTGCCAACCACATTGCCCCCGAGCATCTCGAACTCGCACTTGATCGGGCAGAGGAGTGGATCGAGAGAATCCGTCATGCTGGAGCCATTTTCGTTGGGCATTGGGCGGTCGAAGCGCTGGGCGACTACTGCGCAGGCCCGAATCATGTCCTGCCGACGATGCGCAGCGCCCGTTTTTCATCGCCGCTGGGCGTCTATGATTTCCAGAAGCGATCCAGCATCGTGCAGATTTCACGGGCAGGCGCACAAAAGCTCGCCCCTGTTGCCGCCACCCTGGCCGACGGCGAAGGCTTGCAGGCACACGCCAGAAGCGCGCGAATGCGCCTTTAGAAACGTGGCCGTTGCCCGGCCGCTCAGGCGAAACGCTGAATAAGCCCCACGAACGGGCGTTTTTTTACGGCTGGCAGACAGACGCCTGAAGCCACAATGGAAGGACTGCGGCTTATCCCGCACATTTCCAGGATTTGAATCATGGCAAGGATCATCTGTGTGATCGGCAACAAGGGCGGCACAGGCAAGACCACGCTCTCCCACATGCTGTGCGAAGGGTTGGGTTTGCTCGGATACCGCGCCGCCTGCGTGTTGACCGACGTTTCCCGCGAGCCATTGTCTCCCAATGGGCGGCGCTACATTACGGCGGATGCCCGCAACGGAGAAGCGCTGTCCAAGGTCATCGACAAGCTGCGCACGCTCGATGAATGGGTCGGCGTTGTCGACGGTGCGGGAAACCGTACCGACATGGATCACAAGCTCTACAGTCTGGCCGATATCGTGCTGTTGCCGTTCCGTGATTCGCACGAAGACATTCGCGCCGTCATCCGCGATCTCGAACTCTTCCCACGCGCTTATGGCGTGCCTGCGCAATGGCCGAGCAATCTCTGGCAGCGCGAAGCAGCAGATCGCAATGTGTCGATGCTGATGGGTGAATTCCGTAATCGTCTCCTCAAGCCGGTGGTCGCGTTGTCCTCATCCAAGCTGTTGCTGCAAAAAAAAATGCCGGAAACCTTGCCCAGTCCGCTTGCTCGGGCCTGCCGCGCCCTTGGGCGCGAAGTGCTGGACATTCTGGAAATCGACAGCGACGAAGAGGCGCAGGTGGAGCATTGCCATATCGAACGGCTGCCGACTTCCGAGACGCCGATGCGTCTGCGCCATGCGTAAACATGAAAATAAAATTTTTTTCCGCGCATGTAATGCGCGCGTGCGCCGAGCGCTTCGGTTAAGATAACAAAACATGCAAACCATGGGAGGAGGGAGATGATGACAACAGATAACATGGCTCATGATCCGCTGGAGTTTGTACGTAACATGTGGAGCCGGATGGGCTTCACGCTTCCGGGCATGGTGACGCCGACGCTCGATGTCGGTGAACTCGAAAAACGCATCGGCGACATGAAGGCGGTGGAAGGCTGGCTGAAGATGAATCTCAGCATGCTGCAAATGGCCATCCAGGGACTCGATATGCAGCGTGCCGCCATCGCGGCGGTGCATGCAATGAGTCAGCCGATACAGGACGGCGTTCAGGCAGCGGAGAGTGGGGCGGGGAACAACCCGTTCCTGTGGCCGTGGACCATGATGAACAGCATGCCGGAAGAGGAAAAAAAGGCAACGCCTGCTGCTGATGCGTCGGCTGCGGGTAGCGATGCGAAATCCAACGCAAAGCGCAAGGTTGCTGCCGACGGCAAATGAGATTGCTGGCCTGGAGCTCCCCTTCTTCCGGAAAAACGCCGGGAGAAGGGATCTCTTTGTGCCGTCACATCAAGCAAGGCTTTCCAGTTCATGGTAGGCGTGTGACGCAACTGCTGCGATATGGCGGCGATAACCTGCTAAAATGAATCGGTTTACGATAATTTTTCAGGAGTTGGCCCGACATGCCTCACCGTCCATTCAAGGTACTTGGCATCCAGCAAATCGCCATTGGGGGCGAGAGCAAACAGAAATTGCGCACCCTGTGGGTCGACATGCTCGGACTCGATGTAACGGGAAATTTTGTATCCGAACGCGAGAATGTGGATGAAGACATCTGCGCGATGGGTAGCGGCCCGTTCAAGGTCGAAGTCGACCTGATGCAGCCGGTCGACCCGGAGAAAAAGCCCGCCGTCCATACTACGCCGCTGAACCACGTCGGCCTGTGGGTCGACGATCTGCCGCGCGCGGTCGAATGGCTTGGCGCCCAGGGCGTGCGTTTCGCGCCCGGCGGCATTCGCAAGGGTGCGGCAGGCTACGACATCACTTTTTTGCACCCGAAGGGTAACGATGAGTTTCCAATTGGCGCGGAAGGTGTTCTGATAGAGCTTGTCCAGGCGCCACCTGAGGTCATAGAAGCCTTTTCCCGCCTCGGAGCCTGAGTCATCGGACGGGCGCATGCCCTCATCGGTTCTTCATAAAATAATCAGGAATTGCCTCACTATGAGTGTACCCCTAGAAAAAAACGTTTCTGAGTGTCCCTCTCCCGAAGATATTGCCAGCACTTACGCTGAAGTCGCCCGCCGTGCCTCGCACCTGATTGGCGAACACATTCAGCGGCGTCTTCAGAAGGGCATTCAACCCCCGACAGACGAACTGGGCATCGCCCAGGCATTCATGGACATGATGGCTCGCCTGCTGTCCAACCCCTACAAGCTTGCGCAGGCGCAGATGAGCCTGGTGTGGGACTACTTCGCCCTGTGGCAGAAATCCATGTTGCGTTTTGCGGGCATGCAGACTGCGCCGGTAGCCGCTCCCTCGGGCAGTGATAAACGCTTCCGTGATGAACAATGGCAAGAACACTTCATGTTCGACTTCATCAAGCAGTCCTATCTCATTACTGCGCGACACGTCCATGAAACCGTCAACGGCATCGAAGGGCTGGATGAGCAGACGGCCAGGAAAGTCGGTTTCTATACCCGGCAATACATCGACGCGCTTTCTCCCTCCAATTTTGCGCTGACCAATCCGGAAGTCTTTCGGGAAACCGTGCGCTGCAACGGACAGAACCTCATCAAGGGGCTGAACAACCTTCTGCGTGACATCGAGGATGGCGACGGCAGCCTGCGGGTTCGCATGACGGACACCACGGTCTTTGAATTGGGCAAGAACGTGGCCTCCACCCCGGGCAAGGTCGTTTTCCAGACCGACATGATGCAGTTGATTCAGTACCAGCCCAGTACGCAGAAGGTGCTCAAGCGTCCGGTGCTCATCGTTCCGCCCTGGATCAACAAGTTCTACATCCTCGATCTGCGCGAGAAGAATTCCTACATCAAATGGCTCGTCGATCAGGGGCAGACCGTATTCGTCATTTCCTGGGTCAACCCGGATGAACGGCTGGCGGAGAAGTCATTCGACTCCTACATGAAGGAGGGCATTTTTGCCGCGATCGACGCCATCGAGAAGCAGACTGGAGAAAAGGAAGTCAACGCCGTTGGCTATTGCCTTGGCGGCACGCTGCTTGCCATCACGCTGGCGTACCTCGCGCACAAGAAGCAAAAACGCATTGCCTCGGCAACCTTCCTCACCACGCTGACCGATTTTTCCGAACCGGGCGAATTGGGCGTGTTCATTGACGAACAACAAATCGACAATCTCGAAAAGAGGATGTTCAAGCGCGGCTTCCTCGAAGGGGCCGAGATGGCGGGAACCTTCAACATGTTGCGCGCCAACGATCTCATCTGGTCGTTCGTCGTCAACAACTACCTGATGGGCAGAAACCCGTTCCCGTTCGACCTGCTGTACTGGAACTCCGACTCCACCCGCTTGCCCGCGAAGATGCACAGCTTCTACCTGCGCAAGATGTACCTGGAAAACAAGCTCATCGAGCCGGGCGGCATCGAAATCGACGATGTGCCGCTCGATCTGGGCAAGATCGATGTGCCGTGCTTCTTCATCTCCACCATCGAAGATCACATCGCTCCGTGGAAGAGCACCTACATGGGCGCGCTCCGCTTCACTGCGCCCGTGCGTTTCGTGCTGGGCGGCTCCGGTCACATCGCCGGCGTGGTCAATCCGCCTGCTGCCAACAAGTACGGCTACTGGATCAATCCAGCCGCCAAACTTGCCCCCACTGCGGACGAATGGTTTGCCGGGGCGGTGCAGCACGAAGGATCGTGGTGGGTCAATTGGCAGGAATGGATCAGAGCGCGCGACAACACGGAAGTCGACGCACGCGACCCGTCCTCCGGGGCGCTGAAGGCGCTGGAAGACGCTCCCGGCTCTTACGTCAAGTTCCGGATCTGACTATAGGTAGAGCGTAGCGTAGGGGCGTTGCATGCAACGCCCTTGCTCCTTCCCCCGCTTGCGGGGGAAGGCCGGGATGGGGGGCAGGCAGTACTGTACGCAACTAAACCAAACCACCCTAATTGCGGATCGCGCCAAACACCTTCTGCGCCAGGCTACCGGCTGCGCTGACCGGGTCCTTGCGGATTGCCTTCTCCTCTTCTGCGATCATCTTGTAGAGGCCGTCGAGCGCCTTGTTGGTGACGTAGCCGTCCAGGTTGGCGTCTTCCTTGCCGATCAGTCCGAATCTGGCGGCGCTACCCGCAAATTTGTTGTACTGCTCGGCCAGTTTCACCTTGGCTATCGCCTGCTGCACGATGGGCCGAAACTTGTCGCCGAGCGGAGCCGACGTGGTGCGACGGAAATATTGGGTAGCGGAGTCCTCGCCACCGGTCAGGATACCCTTGGCGTCCTGTACGGACATGCCCTTGATCGAGTCCACCAGCAGCTTTTTCGCTTCGGGCACAGCGGCTTCAGCGGCGCGGTTGAGGGTGGTTTCCAGTTCATCGACCTGCTTGCCCATGCCGACGGAGCGCATCATTTTTCCGGCCCGCTCCAGCTTGTCGGGCAGGGGAATCCGCACCTTGGGATTGCCGAGAAAACCATTTTCCCTGCCGAGCATATCGACGGCCTTGCCCGCACCCTGGGTGAGGGCCTCCTTGAGACCGGCGGTTGCATCACTGCTGGTGAGTTGATCGAGAGAAAGCGCGTGAGCCGCCCCTGACAGCAACAGGGCGGCGAGAAGGATGAGCTTACGCATGACAGGCTCCTGAGATACAGCAGGTTCTGATTTTGCAGTATCTACGCGAATAATACCCCATCACCCCACCCACTTCCGCGCATTCCCAAACATCCGTACCCACGGCGAAGCATCCGGGCTTTGGTCACGCAGCCACTGGGGCGACCAGGACATCTGAAGCAGGCGAACAGTACGCTCAGGATGGGGCATCATGATAGTGAAGCGCCCATCCGGGGTGGTGAAGCCGGTAACGCCTTCGGGAGAGCCGTTGGGATTGGCGGGGTAGGTACGCGCCGCCTCGCCGCGATTGTCGATGTAGCGCAACGCTGCGGCGCTTTGCGCGGCCTCATCCCGGAAAACGGCCCGCCCTTCGCCGTGACTCACGACAACAGGCAGTCGGCTGCCCGCCATGTCAGCAAGGAAAATGGAGGGGCTATCCAGCACTTCTACCATCGAGAAACGCGCTTCGAACTGCTCGCTACGGTTGCGGTGAAAACGCGGCCAGTTTTCTGCGCCGGGAATGATGGAGGCGAGATGCGCCATCATCTGACATCCGTTGCTCACGCCCAATGCGAAGGTATCAGGTCGGGCGAAGAAGGCTTCGAGTTGCGCGCGTAGCGCCGGGTTGAAGAGGATGGCTTTCGCCCAGCCCAGCCCCGCGCCAAGCACGTCGCCGTAGGAGGAACCGCCGCTGGCGGCAAGTCCCTTGAACTGGGCGAGATCGTGCCGTCCCGATTGCAGATCGGTCATGTGCACGTCGACAACATCAAACCCCGCCTGTGTAAAGGCAAACGCCATTTCAGCCTGCGCGCCGAGTCCCTGCTCGCGCAGAATCGCTACCTTCGGACGCGCGCCGGTGGCGATGAAGGGGGCGGCGACGTCTTCCTTGATGTCGAACGTGAGATTCACGGAAAGCCCCGGATCACCGGCATCGGCGAGCGAGTCGAATTCTTCCTGCACGCATTCGGCGTCTTCGCGCAGACGAGCGATTTGCATGCCGACTTCCGACCAGGTTCGCAACCAATCCGCGCGTGGCGCGGAAAGCACCAGACGGGCGTTGCGGCGGAAGCGGATTTCGTCCGAGTCGTTGGGTTCTCCGATGAAGTGGAAATCGAGTCCGGCTTCGTTCAGGAGGGCGCTGACGGCAGAGCGGTCGCGGCGGCGGATTTGCACCACGGCGCCGAGTTCTTCGGCAAAGAGCGCCCCGAACAGCCGATCGTCGAAACGGCCCTTGAGCAGTTCCGGGTTTTTGTCGAGGCCGTCGGCGTCGTTCATCTGGTTGTCGTAACACACGGTGTCGAGCACCAGCGACAGGCCGCACCGGCTGGCAAAGGCCATTTCACAGACGGTGGCGAACAGCCCCCCGTCGCTGCGGTCGTGGTAGGCGAGGATCAGATCCTCACGGCTCAACCGGCGAATCGCATCGAAGAACGCGGTGAGATCTTCCGGGGCAATGTCCGGCGCGTGTTCGCCGATGGAGTTATAGACCTGCGCCAGGATGGAGCCACCCAAACGGTGCGCGCCTCG